>Ga0105348_1000263_pt1 | contig 39557 bp, 30 predicted proteins | sample EN8Hudsemesocosm_2_FD_83504 | JGI IMG/M metagenome (GOLD analysis project Ga0105348, IMG submission 83504) | Methane-oxidizing microbial communities from mesocosms in the Hudson Canyon - EN8C Hudson Canyon | ecosystem: Environmental > Aquatic > Marine > Cold seeps | place: Hudson Canyon... | reverse complement strand
CGCCAGCGCCAAAGTAAGGGCCGTAGATGTTAATCAGCTGACGAATGCCTTTTGCCGAGACAATCCATTCTAAAAATTTCTTATACATACTGGCAGCCCATTAGAAAATTAGCGCATTCTAACAGGGTAGTTGATAGAGTAAATAAGACGAATACGTTAATTGTACGATTGTTTATTTATTACGATGTCGATGAGCTGCTGGTTCATGCAAGCCATCTCTTTTCGGTGCCATTGTTCGGCTTCCAAGGCTGGAAGGTAGGTGATATATGCCGTTATTTGTACATTATTCAAAATGTGTTTAAAGCTGATGGCGAATTCATCATCACCAATAAAAGCGACGTCGGTGCAAGGGCTGCCATCTTCATTTTCATAGTGTAGGGATACTGGCTGAATGAGCATGTTACTGCGAATAGCCGCTTGATAGAGCATGGGTTTAAACGGCAGGCAGGATTCTCCAATGCTGGTTGTACCTTCTGGAAAAATAAGCACGGATATTCCTGATTCTAAGCGCTGCTGCAGCTTCGGTAATACTCTATAAGCTTTAAATTTATTATCCCTATCAATAAATACCGTGCCGGTCCTGCGGATGACCCCGCCTATTACTGGCCAGTGAGCAACTTCACTTTTAGCCACAAAATCAACACAGTTATTACCGGCGAGTAAAAGAATATCGAGCCAAGATATGTGATTACACACCCATAACGCTGGCTGAATTGTAGGGCTGCCAGTAATGACGAGTTTGATATTCAATGCTTTGTAGCAATTCCGGTAAAGGGAGCTAGCTATCTTTCTGCGTTTTGGAATGATCCGCCCAAGAGGGCTGAATATGATCGGTACCAAAATGACAACGAGCATTAGATTTTGTATTAATTGAAATACGCGCCAGCCGGTGCGTAATTTTTTTGGGATAGTCTGCAAAAGTTACTTCTCAATGGATCACAAGTTATGAAAAATGACGCAAGTAGCGCGGTGAAATGTCTTTTTTTGCTAATAAAATAACAACATCTGCAACATTGAATTCACGATCTAAGTAAGCTTCACCGCAGACTTTAGCGCCCATACGTAGATAGGTCTTTAATAAAGCAGGTACATGTTTTTTACCGTCGATATCAATATCAAATTGAGGCAACGGAAGTTTAGGTACGACTCGTAGTGTTTTCGCTGAAAAATGTTTTTCGCGCAGGTGATTCACGACGGCCAAAGCGGTAGCGCCACCATCATGCATGGGGATGCTTGCACACCCCATCAAGTGGTCAATGTGTTGTTCATTCATGAAGTGCCCAATTTTAGACCAGAGCAGGGCAATAACGGCACCACTGCGAAAGTTGGGGTCAACGCATGTGCGGCCAATCTCCATGTAGCGCTGATCAGGCTTTATAATTTGGCCGAGATCAAATTCACTTGCTGAGTAGAACTCACTAGGTTGAGACACTAGATCGGTGGTTAATATGCGGCTATAACCAACGATATTGTTCGAAATGCTGTCTTTCACAATTAGGTGCAGGCAAATGTCGTCGAACTTATCTTTATCGAGGGCGATATCATCGTTGATTAAATTGAAAACCCGAGCTCTAAGTTGTTGTGCTCGACGTATTTCATTTGGATCTTTGCTGAAGCAGGCAATGAGTTTTGATTCAATCGACTTATTCAGTGATTGAACTTGCTCTAATGGCATGCGCAATAGGGCTTGGCTGCTCTGTTGAGTATTGAAGGATTGCATCGACTTTCCCTAGCTGTGTTTGAGTACTGTTCAATTCGTTGTTTCATTAATGTCTGGTGCATACTCTGGCAGGGCTTAATGACAGATTAATGACAGTGAATTAAGGCGTTCAAGGACTGTTAGAAAATCAAAATCGGACTATGCTTAGGCAAGGTTTATTGCTCTTAGTATGTAGGAAGGTGAAGGCGCTCTTCATGTATAACGTAATGTATAAAATGACGTGTAAATTGATGTTCCAAATTCATGGGTATCAGTGTAAGGCGAAAAGTATCTTGCGGGTACTCATTCAGTGTCTGGCCATATTTTATGTGGGGACTACGTCAGCAGCGTATGCTCAGCCAAGTCTGACTAACAATCAGGCGATACGCATTGTTGATGATGCTTTAAAACAACAGCCGCTTTTTTGGCAGGGATTTCCTATACCCTATAGCATTGAGCGCAGCAGTAAGCATAAAGATGCGGCTATGTTAGAGGTGTTGTTTAATCACAATTTATTAATGCGTAAAAAAGAAACTCAAGTAGTAAAAATCGAGGGCAGTAAGCGTAAGCGCATTGCTATGAATTATCGCTACTTCTTTGCCAACCAAGAGATCAGTGAGCGCATAGGTTCTCAAGGCGGTTTTTATTATGGCTATGGCCGTTTGAAGAAATTACTGCAACTTTCAAAGCCTTACATGATAGGAGACTCTTTTTCTGCTGAGGCTTATGTGCAGTGGTATGTAGCTGATGTGCAGGAGTGGGTTGATTCGCCAGCATTTGATAAAGCCCGCACTTTACGCCGCAGTTTGGAGTCGAAGCGTAAGCCTTTCGAAAAGCGGGTTTATTTGCAATACGATGGCAACGATTGGGCATTTTGGCAAGGAAAACCAGGAGGCTTGTAGGCCTCCTGTATGATATTAAATTGCCTTAGAGAAGCGTGGACGGTTAGCAGGAGTGCTGGCGTCGGCGCTAGCAGAGTACGTTTGAATGATACTGGCATTTAGGTAAGTATCAAAAACCATGCACGCATTACGCACCAATAAACGACCTTTCTCTGTGATATGAATGCCGTCATTACTGATTTCTAATAATGCATCTTCAACCATCGGGCTTAGTTTAGAGAGCTCTCCCGCAAAGTAGTCTCGGCTTTCAATTGAAAATTCTTGGTCTAGCTCTGAGAAGATCATTTGATCGTGGCAGAGTAATTCCATAATTACCTGACGGCGAATCAAGTCATCCTTGTTTGTTTCAATCAACTTAACTACAGGAAAACGATTATTTTCAATTGATTCCTCATAGACCTTGATGTCAGGACTGTTTTGGAGATAACAATCGCTGATTTGGCTGATTGAAGAAACTCCGAAGCCAATTAAGTCACAGTCCCCGTGAGTTGTATAACCTTGGAAATTGCGGTGTAGTACCTTATTCCCTTGAGCGCGCGAGAGCTCATCATCAGGCTTGGCAAAATGATCCATGCCAACGTAGTGATAGCCTACTTCGGCCAATCTAGTAATACAGTTGCCTAATATCGCTAATTTTTCTTCTGGGCTCGGTAAATCTTCTTCTTTAATACGACGCTGGGGCTTGAAACGCTCAGGAAGGTGCGCGTAGTTGAATACTGATAATCGATCTGGTGACATATCAATGATCACTTCAAGGGTCTCTGCAAACGTCTGCTGAGACTGATGAGGTAGACCGTAGATTAAATCGATATTGATTGAGCGAAAACCAAGTTCGCGAGCTTCAACCATGACTTTACGAATCATACTTTCAGGTTGAATACGATTAACCGCTTGCTGAACCTTTTCGTTTAAGTCCTGCACACCAAAGCTAGTTCGATTAAAACCTATCTCACGTAATAGTTTAAGAGTATTCGGACGTAATTCACGCGGATCAATTTCAATCGAATAATCAGCAGTTTTTGCGGTGCTGAAATTAAAACGCTTACGCAAATGGGCCATTAAATCGATCATTTGCTCGTCTGAAAGGAAGGTTGGAGTACCACCGCCCCAATGCATCTGTTCAACGATTGGATGACCTTGCAATAGCTCAGCTTTGCGATCAACTTCAGCTTTTAATAATTCTAAATACGGCTCAGATTTAGAACGGTCTTTGGTAACAATTTTATTACAGCCGCAGTAGTAACAAACATGAGCACAGAATGGAATGTGCAAATACAGAGAAAGTGGGACTTGAGGGTCGCGTTGACTTAACAGGTCCTTTTCCACTTGATCGCTCTCAACGACTTTAAATTCAACCGCCGTTGGATAAGAGGTATAGCGGGGACCAGATCGATTATAACGTTGGATCAGCTCTGGATCCCAATGTAATTGTTCGCTCATAAGGATTTCTTATATCAATGACTGTTGGTTGTAGGTGTACGAATATTTATCTATTTTAGTTTGTGTGCAGGAAAGCCTCTTGTCCTGAATCAAGATTGGCGCTTTTATGCCGTGAAAGTTTATGTATGTGAATGCTATCTACAATGTTTATTGTCATTAAAAGGTAATTAGAAAAAAGCATTAAAGTTATGCTTGAGATGGCCGTAAAAGACCTAAGGAAATGTAAAATTTGATTAAATTCGCTGTTTTTCTTAAAAAGTCCCAAAAGAGTCTTGATTTTGTATTCTTAGGGTCGTTTTATAGTGAACGCTTATAGACTAAAACAAAAACAACAATGATCTCAAGGGGCGATCTATGCCAAAGAAGCCATTTACGCCAGAGGAAGTCGCAGCTCAGCGTCAACGCATTATGGACAGTGCATCACAAGTGATGGCTGATGTTGGTTTTCATCATTTATCCATGCGAAAGTTGGCAAGTCAGTTGGGGATGACCGCAAGTAATATTTATAATTATTTCCCAAACAAAGAAGTGTTATTTATTCAAACGCGTTTACGCGGTTTTGAAATGTTCTTTGCTGAAATGAATGAGCAAATGGGCAGTGCGGTGAATGCTGAGCAAGCGCTGCAGCAATTCGCTCGTTTACTGATTGGTTTTGCTCAACAAGATCCTGGTTATTATCAGCTTATGTTTCAGCCACCGCGCTTAAATATAAAAGAGACCGAGCAGGTCGATCAAGAATTAGAGATGCAGTTAGCTCGATTAGTTGAAGAGTGGCAGCGTCATTTAATGACCTTAATTATCGACGCAATTCCAGCGATGTCAGATCAAGCGGATAATCGTCAAAAACAACTCGCTTTGTTTTTCACAGCATCGATTCATGGTTTGGTAGATACGTATCATTACCGTACGTTATCCATTCTCATGGATGCTGTCGATTTAATTCCTGAAGATGTGGTTGATTGCCATATCCAGTGGTTGTTAAATGCGGTTACTCAGCAAGCTGAGCAGGTGGTTTAGCTAAACGATTCAGTTAATTGTTAGCTATTAGGTTCTTTGCCTTCGAGTTTATAAACGAAGGCAAGAATCTCAGCGATTGTAATGTACAGTGATTGAGGGATTTCATCACCGAGCTCCAGTTTACTTAACCACTGGCTGAGTTCTGCATTTTCGTAAATGGGCACCTGAGCCTGTAAGGCGAGTTCAATAATTGCTTGCGCCAGTTCATTATCACCTTTTGCTGCAATCGTGGGGGCTTGCATACCATCGTAACTTAAAGCAATGGCTTGATTCGCATGCAATAGGCTTTCAGGAATCTCATTTAAATGTTCTTTTTTCATGATACCTCCTTAAGCTCACTTTCTTTACTTTCGCTTTCTTTAAATTCACTTTACTTAATGTCGCTTTCCTTAGATTCAATACTCGAAAATTAGCCATAACTTAAGTTTCAATATCCACTAGGCGCTGCTGGATGTTTTGTTTACACTTGGCGAGTGTGCCATGGCGAGACTGAACATCACTGACAATGATACCTTGCTCGGTTAAACGTTCCCGTAAAGGCTGTACGTGATAAGAAATCTGATTCAAGGTTGAAGATGATTCCGACCAGAATGTCGTATTGCACTCATTTTCAAACATGGATATTTCAATGCCGAGTTCACCCAGTTGTGGAAGGTCGAAATGCAGGTTGATGAACCAGTGATTCTTTTTCTCACCTTTCGCATTCTGTTTTTCTTCTTTATTGATGAAAAATTCAATCAATTGTAATTGTTGCTGGTGGTGTATTAACAGAGGTAACCATTGCTGATTTTGTGTCGTTGCAAGGTTAGGGTTATTAGATAGATTATTGTCTGACTGCTGAGCCTGTAGCCCTTGCTCGCGCTCAATATGACCGAGTAAATTTTGCAGCGTACGCAACATCAACGCGTCGCTGCCATTGCGCTCAGGCCAGTTCAGCGGAATTTGCACTTGAGTATTTACTTGATTGGCTAAGTTGTTGAGCATTTGACCTAAAGCAAACTTGTTATTTGAACTGGGATTTTGTAACAGAGGGTCTTTCATTAACTCATTCAGCGTTGAATAAGATTGGCTATGCAGTAGTGGGTTTTGCCATGTATTTGTCGTAGCCTGTGTAGCTGCATTAGATACTCTAGAATCTGCCACTAATGGCGCCGAATCTACCTTAGTATTTAGAATACTACCGTTTAAGCTCGCCAATATTCTTTGACTATTACTTTCGAGGCTTTGCGCCGTATTTTTTACAATGCTACTAAGGTCTGCTTTGGCTAACGGCTCGGGTTCTTTTGAAAAGACTTTCTGTTGTATTTTTTGCAATTGCTGGAAAATAGTATTGGCACTTTTCCCTTCATCTGAGCTGCTGGTATTTTGTGAGCTGACTGCTCCCTTGTTTAAAGCCGCGAACTGTTGGGCGAGTTGACTCAGCTGAGTTTCAGCACGTACTCCCGTATTGTTGAGGGCATTTCGTAAACCAGTACTATTACTGATGTCGCTGCTATTCGGTAGCTGCTGAATCCAGTCTTTAACCTGTTGTAGTGGGGTAGACGTTTGCAGTGGCTGCTTAGATTGCGGAGCATCGCTTGGGTTGGCTAAAGTTGAATTGGTTAAAGATGGCTTGCTTAAGGTTTGCTGACTTAGCGTCTGATAAGCCAAATTTGCCAGCGCCTGCTTAGTTGTTTGTGAGCTTTGGCTTAGAAGGGGGCTTTGGCCTAGATGGGCGCCTGTTGGAAATGACGCTGCTTTAGCCGTATCTTGTTTCTGTGCAGCTTGTTCATTTGGGGTCAATTTAAGTGAGGTGGGATCCGTTACACTTGTCTTGGTCAGTAGGTTTTCGACTTTACCGCCAGATGCCATTATCTGACTAAGCTGGTCAATTAATTTAGACATACCTTGTGATTGAATATTAGGAATGCGGTCGGCTAAAAGTTGCTGCATTGCTGCTTTCGCTGACATGTTGTCTAACGCAGCAGTCGGGGCCGTATTGTTAGCAGAAAGCGCTGCTTTATTTTTCGGACTATCGATGATTTTAAGCTCTGGCCCCGGCAAAACCTTGATATCGAGCTGACTTCCCTTTTTGATATTCTCACTGCTAATCGTCTCTAGCTGCTGATTGCCGATCTTAAGTACAACTTTATATTGCTGCCCTTCTTTCGACGTACTTTGATCTCTTGAAGTGCTTTCATTCTTAGAGGCATTCTCGTTTTTAGAGGTGCTCTCGTTTTTTGAAGTACTTTCACTTTTTGACTGGTTATTGTCCGCTGCGCTTTTATTATCATTGGCAACACGGCTTTGTTTGGGGCCTGCTTCAACCGGCTCAGATGAAACTACCTCTGCTCGCAATATTGGCGCAGGTGTTCTTACCGATTGAGCGGTGACCACTTTAACCAAATTGGGATTAATAAGAGGAATTCTATCCATAAATTAGCGCTTTAAACCGTGATAACATATTGATTATAGAGGGTTATTTAACCCATAAAGAGATACTATCGTGTCTCTTTATGCAGTATTTCATACTATCGACCGACCTAGATCAATCTTGAGGCTTACATTTAGTACCTGCAAGCATTGAATCTGTTTATAATACTGGCACAAATTAGCTCAATACTCAGCACTAGATTATAGGAAATGTATGACCCGCCAAGCCCCTGTCGATCAGTTGAACAGGTTTACCATTGATTGTGATCTGTCTGCCTATAAAGTGAGCTGCGAACGGGATGATCGTATCTTGTTTGAAGACCTAAGCTTATCGGTCAAAAAGGGCGATCTTATTCAATTAGTCGGTCCAAATGGCGCAGGTAAAACAACGCTATTGCGTTTAATTGCGGGACTGAATCAAGACTTCGAAGGTGAAGTTCGCTGGCATAATGAGAATATTCAACACTGTTTTCACGATTACGCACGTCAGCGCTTATACATTGGTCATTTGTCTGCGATTAAAAAAGTATTAACACCGCTCGAGAATTTACGTTGGTTTGTCAGTAGCTGGCCTGAAGTAAAAGAAGATGATATTTGGCAGGCACTAGAAGAAGTGACTTTAGCTGGGTATGAAGATGTTCCATGTCAGCAGTTATCGGCAGGGCAACAGCGCCGTGTTGCTCTAGCGCGTTTATTAGTCACACCGACTCCGCTTTGGATTCTAGACGAGCCGTTCACCGCTCTCGATAAAGCGGGTGTTGATTGGCTTGAAGGCCAGTTAGCGCTGCATGTTGAGCGTGGAGGCAGTGTTTTAATCACCAGTCACCATGCTTTGAGTGATATTCCTGCTTTGCGCCAAATCGAACTGGGGATGCATAAATGAGCCTAGTGACCGCAACGATTAAACGTGATCTTGTTATTGCCGCACGCAATCCTGGTGAATGGCTGAATCCGTTAATGTTCTTCTTAATGGTCTTGGCGCTATTTCCTCTAGCAGTAGACCCTGATCCTAAATTTCTTTCTAAAATTGCTGCAGGGGTAGTATGGGTTGCCGCCTTATTGGCCACCTTATTATCGCTTGATGCTTTATTTAAAGCCGATGTGGAAGATGGCACCTTAGAGCAATGGTTAGCTTCGGGCGAATCACTCTATGCCATGGCACTAGGTAAGGTCTTTGTTCATTGGTGTATCAGTGGATTACCACTCACGCTTGTAGCGCCATTACTCGCCTTAATGATGAATTTACCTGATGATGCTTATGGTGCCTTATTTTTTAGCCTATTGTTGGGCACACCTATTTTGAGTTTATTGGGGGCTGTTGGTGCAGCGTTAACCGCCGGCGTTCGCAGTGGTGGTTTGCTGTTGAGCCTAGTTATTTTGCCTCTTTACATTCCTATACTCATCTTTGGGGCCAGCGCGGTATATCATGCTGGCATTGAAATGGAATACGCGGGGCAGTTAGGCTTTTTAGCTTCGTTTTTATGTATTGCAATGACACTGACACCGTTTGCGGTGGCCGGTGCATTAAAATTGAATCTTTCTCGTTAATATAAAAATAGATTTGGATATTAGATTATGTGGGAAGCGTTAAAGCGACTGTATCACCGAATGGGGTCGCCAAAATGGTTTTACGAAATTTCTGCCCGTTGGTTGCCTTGGTTTGCGATCCCAGCGGCGCTATGCATGATTGTGGGCACGGTTTGGGGTCTGGCTTTTGCACCTGCTGATTACCAGCAAGGTAATAGCTTTCGCATTATCTATATTCATGTACCCGCCGCTATCTTAGCCCAAAGTGCGTATGCCATGATGGCGATTGCAGGTGGCATCTACTTAATCTGGCGCATGAAAATGGCGGCTTGGGTTGCGGCTGCGATTGCGCCGATCGGTGCGAGCTTTTGTTTTATAGCCCTTATAACCGGCGCTATCTGGGGTAAGCCGACTTGGGGAACTTGGTGGGTTTGGGATGCGCGTTTAACCTCGATGTTGCTGTTATTATTTTTATACTTTGGTGTGATGGCGCTGCAAAAAGCCATGGATACTGAAGATACTTCTGCCAAAGCTGGGGCTATCCTGTCTTTAGTAGGCCTAGTCAACATTCCTATTATTAAATACTCGGTAGAGTGGTGGAATACACTGCATCAACCTGCCACGTTAAAACTGACCGAAGAGTCGACCATGGCAATGGATATGTTGATCCCCTTGTTGGTTATGATTGTTGGTTTCTATTTATTATTCGCTACCTTAATTTTTATGCGTACACGCAATCAAGTGTTATGGCATGAGCGTAAAAAGAACTGGGTGAAAAAGCTAATTCAGGCGAAAGCTGAGCGATAAAAGATAGAGAGGAAGAGTACTAATATGTTTTTTGACAGCTTTGCAGAATTTTTAGCCATGGGTAAGCACGGTTTTTACGTGTGGCTTTGTTATGGCATTACGGCCTTGGTGATTATCGCAAATATTCTGGCACCGATTCGCCAACGCAAGAAATTGATTGAACAACAGGTGCGCCTTCAGCGCCGGGAGAAGAAAAATGCATCCGAAGCGTAAGAATCGACTGATTCTGATTTTATTCATGGTAATAGGTCTTGGCGCAGCCGTAGGCTTAATGATGTTCTCTCTTAGTCAGAATATCGATTTATTTATGACACCGACGCAAATTGCTAATGGTGAAGTTAAGCCAGGGCAAACGATTCGTGCTGGTGGTCTTGTTGTTGAAGGCAGTGTTGCCCGTAGTGATGACGGCCTGAATGTGAGCTTTTCTATTACCGATGGCGCCGTGGATGTGACGGTTGAATACGAAGGCATCTTGCCAGATTTATTCCGCGAAGGTCAGGGCATTGTTGCACTTGGCAAGGTTGATTCGCGTAATGTGATGATCGCCTCAGAAGTCTTAGCGAAACACGATGAAGAATATATGTCGCCGGAAGTGAAGCATGCACTCGATTCAGCCCATAAAGACGGTGTTGAAAACTTGCAAAAGAATACAGTAGAAAAAGTGCAGCACTCACCCTCTGCATACAAAACACAATCAACCTCTGAAAAGCAGTACTAGAAATGGCAGCTGAATACGGACACATAGCACTCCTTATTGCCCTCGCATTTGCGTGTGTGCAATCTATTGTTCCTCTCATCGGGGCACAAACGAATCGCGAATGGTTGATGCAGTATGCAAGACCTATGGCCTTAGGGCAGGCGGTTTTCTTAAGTATTAGCTTTGCGGCGTTAACTTATTGCTTTGTCATGGATGATTTTTCAGTAGCGTATGTTGCTAACAACAGTAATAGCCTATTACCGACGCAGTTTAAAGTCAGTGCGGTCTGGGGAGCTCATGAAGGATCGTTGCTACTTTGGGTTCTGATGTTAGGTTTATGGGGCGCTGCAGTCGCGCTCTTTAGCCGTACTCTGCCTTTAGAAATGGTCGCGCGTGTAATTGCGGTAATGGGAATGGTAGGCGTTGGTTTTATTCTGTTTACCTTATTCACTTCGAATCCTTTTGATAGAAGCTTGCCGTCGATTCCTACGGATGGTGCTGATTTGAATCCGTTATTACAAGATTTTGGTTTGATCGTTCATCCACCGACCTTGTATATGGGCTATGTGGGTTTCTCAGTTGCGTTTGCCTTTGCTATTGCTGCACTTTTAGGTGGTCGTTTAGACGCGGCTTGGGCGCGCTGGTCTCGTCCTTGGACAACGGCTGCATGGGTATTCCTAACGCTAGGTATCTCTTTAGGTAGTTGGTGGGCTTATTATGAGCTTGGCTGGGGCGGCTGGTGGTTCTGGGATCCAGTTGAAAATGCATCCTTTATGCCTTGGTTAGTTGGTACAGCATTGATTCACTCGTTAGCGGTGACAGAGAAACGTGGGATTTTCAAAAGCTGGACCGTGCTATTAGCGATCTTTGCCTTCTCTTTAAGCTTGCTAGGAACCTTCTTAGTACGTTCTGGTGTATTGACGTCGGTACATTCATTTGCGGCAGACCCTGAGCGAGGAGTTTTTATTCTCGTATTATTAGGCTTGTGTGTAGGGGGCTCGTTAACCCTTTTTGCTCTAAAAGCTCCTACGGTTTCTTCGGCGGGTAAGTTCAAATTATTGTCGCGGGAAAGTTTCTTATTAGCCAATAATGCTTTGTTAGTGGTTGCAACGTTAACTATTTTATTGGGCACCCTGTACCCGTTAATTGTTGATTCGATTACTGGCGAAAAATTATCTGTTGGTGCAGCTTGGTTTAATACCATGTTTGTTCCTTTGGCCTCAGCATTAACCGCGTTAGCGGGTATTGGTGCTATGTCTCGATGGAAAACAATGTCGGGTAAATTGTTACTGGCTCAAATTGCAGGTTCAGTTATCTTAGCCATTTTTGTAGCTGCAATATTCCCACTGGTCTATGCCGGTGAAATGAACTTCAAAGTTGCTTTTGGACTGTTTGTCGCGACGATATTGATTGCCACGACTGGGCGTGATGTTTGGACGAAATCAAAAGGCCAGTTAAGCCGCTTGTCTAAACTGAGTTTGAGCTATTGGGGCATGGTCATTGCTCATTTAGGTGTTGCTGTTACCGTGATTGGTATAGCGGTGGTGAGCAACTTCAGTGTTGAAAAAGCATTGAAAATGTACCCAGGTGAAAGTGCGACGTTATCGGGTTATGAGTTTAAATTTGCTCAAATCGGTACTCAGCAAGGTCCAAACTACAGTGCTCATGTGGGGGTCTTTGAGATCTCTCAGGGTGATGACTTGGTTGCAACCTTACACGCAGAAAAACGTCGCTATAAAGTGAAAGGTTCTATGATGACGGAAGCGGCAATTGATGCCGGTTTATTCCGTGATCTATACGTCTCTATGGGTGAGCCATTAGAAGATGGTGCTTGGGCCATGCGCTTGCAAGTGAAAGCCTATATGCGTTGGGTGTGGTTGGGTTCTCTCTTTATGTCGCTGGGTGGTTTATTAGCGATTTTAGATAAGCGCTATCGTATGCGCATTAAAAACGCTTAAACCTTTGGCTTATAAAAGAATGGAATTGGACAGTTAATATGAATCGCATACTTTTGTTTATCCCGCTCATCATCTTTATTGTGATGGCTATCTTTTTGGGGGGAGGTATTGGGCGTGAAGATAAAGACGTTTTACCTTCGCCGCTAATCGGTAAGCCGTTTCCGCAGTTTATTCTGCAGCAGGTTGAGGCAGATAAGCAATTAACGCAATCGGACCTGCAGGGTAAACCCATGTTGGTTAACGTTTGGGCTACTTGGTGTCCTACCTGCAAGGCAGAGCATCAGTTTTTGAACACCCTTGCAGCAGAGGGCGTGCGCATTATCGGTATCAACTATAAAGATGACGATGACGAAGCAAAAGTATGGCTACGAGATTTTGGTAATCCGTATGAATTTAATATTAGCGACCCAAAAGGCAAGTTAGGTTTAGAGCTTGGAGTATACGGCGCACCAGAAACGTTTTTTGTTGATGGCGACGGCATTATTCGCGCAAAACACGTCGGTGATCTTAACCAGAGAGTTTGGCAGAAATATAAAGGTATTTTCGATCAAATGAAGACCCATGTCGAACCTGTAAAGCAAGATGGCGAAGAGAATAAAGGAGAGAAGCAATAATGAAATTCATGTTAGCACTTTGTCTATCTCTATTGACGTTAACGTCTCAGGCCGTAGTGAATGGTCACCTATATCCATTTGATAATGAATTGGATAAAGACCGTTTTAATATCTTAGCGGAAGACTTACGTTGCCCTAAATGTCAAAACCAAAATTTAGCAGATTCCTACGCCCCCGTTGCTGGTGATATGCGCGATAAAGTTTATGAATTGATGATTGAAGGACAGAGTGACGATGAAATCGTAACTTATCTAGTAGATCGTTATGGTGACTTTGTTCGTTATAATCCTGCGGTGCAAAAGAACACATTTTTCTTGTGGTTCGCCCCAGGCGTTATGGTTTTAATTGCGCTCATTATAATTATTAGTATTACCCGTGGAGGCAAAAAATCTAAGCCTCTCAGTGAAGAAGAAAAAGCCAAGCTAGCTCAGTTACAAGCAGCAAGAAGAGAGAAGCAAGATTCATGATGATTACTCTAGTTTTATTATTAGTTACTTTGGGCTTTGTTATATGGCCAGCGTTTTCTCATCGCAACTTAAAAATAAGCCGCGAAGCTGAAAATTTACGACTGTATAAACAGCGTCAGCAAGAAATTGAAGAAGCGGGTTATGGTGATGAAGAGCGTGAGCAAATGATGTTGGAATTGGACCACGAACTTGTTTCATCCGATGCTGATGTCGTTAATAGCCGCGACGTGACCCCAAAGACAAAAATTCTAACGTCTTTTGCCTTGTTCATACTGATGGTTTCAAGCGTATTATTCATTTATCAAGATAGGGGCGCGCAAGATGAGCTTATGGCAACCCAGTTGCTTAATAAATTGTCGCAATCAAAATTAACTGATGAAGAACAGAAAACTCTAAAAGACAGTCTACGTAAAGCTTCTATCAGTCAGCCAGAAAATGGCGAGTGGATTTATCTTTATGCTCGTATGTTATTTGCCGATGGCCAGTATATCGAAGGGGTCGCGACATTTGAAAAAATACTAACGACTCTACCAGTAGAAGCCAAAGTCGATCGTGCAGCGACGCTAGTGCAGATTGCACAAGGTAAATTCTACATCTCTGACCAAACCGCGAGCAAAGAGATCTACGACACTATCTTACAAGCGCTAGCCAATGATCCTAAAAACTCTCAGGGGCTTGGTCTTGCGGGTATTCTTGCATTTGAGCTAGGTCACCTTGAAGACGCGTTGGCTCACTGGAAGGCTCTTTGGTTTAATATGTCGAGCAGCCCAGAAGCGGGTGCTTTAGAGCAAGGAATTCAACGTATTGTTGCGGCTTTAGAAGCTAAGGGACAAACAGTTGATCTTAGCTGGATGAAGCGAGCTGAAGTTAAAGTATGGGTATCAATTAGCGATGAGTTGAAGTCTCAATTAGCAGAAGGCGATGCTGTTTTTGTTATGGCAAAAGCAGTTTCTGGCCCGATAATGCCGTTAGCGGCTATGCGAATTATGGCGAAAGACCTGCCAGTAGAGGTCGTTCTCAATGATAGCCAAGGCATGGTTCCTGGCTTGGCATTGAGTAAATTTGAAGAAGTTCAAATCATTGCTCGTGTCGCCAAAGGTGGCCAACCAATGGCGAATCCTGGTGATTTCCAAGGGGTTATTAAGCCCGTTATGGTTAAATCGGAAGATCGTGTTCAACTAATTATTGATCAAGTTATTGAATAACCTGATCAATAATTGCAACATCGGGTTTCAATGCTATTAGAACGACCAGAAACCTGCCAGTTGTGGGCTGAATGCCCACAACGTATTATCAGGTAGATAGGTGTTTTCATTACCAACCTTCAATTTTGAACGATGGGTTCCATTCAGCTCTACGGTAAATACAAGGCCAATTTCTTTTTGGAATTGGTAGCCAATCCCCGCTAGAGCATGAACATGCCAATCTCCGCCAAAAGACCGAGTCAGGGATTTATTGTTTTCTGTATTTAAAACGTCTTCATAAATGGCACTACCAAACCGAGCCGCTAATTTGTAGCGTATCCCCAATGACTGGTCGATGAAATAGCTATCGTAACCCCAACCAATTAAAGCGCTCCAAGAAATCATTTCTTCGAATACGACACTTTGAGTCTCTTCGGGTGCAAATTTACGTATTTCCCAGTATTCCTCAACGGTCACAATCTGTTGATTGTTATTAGTATCAATACTTCCTATACAAGCATTCTCCTTACTGGAGTTTCCAATACAGGCTGTTGGGTTCGTACTAGCTCTAAGGTCATTAATATTAGTTAACTGAGTATTTAAATCACTTTGTAATTTCGCCTGTACATTAGGATTCGCAAACAGGGCATCATTTAAGTCTTCTGTATTGCTGGTAGAAGAAAATTCAAAGCGAGAAAATGATGCACTGCCATAATGTAAGCCGGCATTAAAAAAATGACCGTTCTGTAAATGATATGCACCGAGTAAATCAATCCCTGTGCGTTTTAGCGTCATATTATCTTCTTGAACAACCCCAATGCCTTCAAAATCCCATTCTTCTCTATCTTCATTCATTAACAGTGTTGAAGACGTAGAGATGAAGAGCCCATATTTATCGCCAATCGCGGTATAACCCCCTGATTTTTGCACAAGGTTGGTACCTGAAAAATGACTTTTAAACGATTGGCCACCAAAGTTATCATCGGTTTCAGAGTAGGTTAAAGTTTCTGAGCCTAAGCCTAGATAGCTGTATGAATTATTTTTGAATTCTGCATGCGAGAGAGTGGCAAATAGTAGAGGGGCAACGAGGGGGGATTGATCTTAATATGTTCGTGTAATACATAGGCATCCCTGCTTTATTCTGTGCTTAAAATGAAGTGACTCGTTAAATAATAGTCCTAAATTAGCATGAATCAAAGCAGGTGTTAAAAAAGTTAGCTTACCATTTAGCGTAATGATCTTCGGTGAATCCCCATTCGCCATCTAGGTGAATTGTTTCGCCTTTGATAGTAATCTCACCAAAGTAACGACCAAAGTGTTGCGTGAAATTGGTTGCGGCAATGATCGCGTTGGTTTTCTCTTTACGCTGTCCTGCTGGCTCAAAATGCAGATTAATAATGCCGTCGTTAGAACGCAGGGTCCAAGCATGATTGTGGTGATAACGGTCAAACTGGAAATCGACCATATCGACTTTATGCATTTTTCCATCAATCCATAATGCATTCTCGGTAAAACCTGTCTCGACAACGCCAGCAGCTAAATTAAAGCCAAGACGACGGCCATCGGCTAACTTACAAGACAGACTTCCCCAGTTCCAGAATGTTTCACGACGCATGTAACCAGCACTCCAATCAACGGAGGCAAGCGCGCCAATCTCTGCTAGATCAATTGTCTTATTGCGCCATTCAACGGTTCCATTACACACCAAAGCAGTTGATTTTTGAGTAAAGTGAAAACCTTCATAGCCAGCGCGAACGCAGAGGGCTAATGGGTCGAAATTTCCCGACTCATCGATGACCGCGTTAATTTTGAGACCGGATTTTAATTCAACATTAACTGAACGTAGGCGTGGGGTAGCGGTTGCTTTGATGCTTACCTTATTACCACCTTTTTGGAAGAATGCCTGTCCTGAGTTAGGTTGTGTATCAATACTGGTATTGAGTGCAAATGGATTTATAAAGCTAAATTCATCGTATTCGTTAGTTTCTGGATCATAAAGATAAACAAAGCAGTTACTGGCAATTTTTAAATCGACAATGGCAATACCGACAATTAATTGCTGGCAGGTAAAGCCTATAAATTGAAATTGATTAAATTTCAGGCGTTTAGCAAGAGTGCCTCGGCGCTTATCCATGGCATTACGTAAATCGAAATCCATGTAGTTGATATTATTAACGCCGCCAGGGAATATGCCGAAGCTTGCTTGACCATCTTTATTAATCAGTAAATCTTTAGCCATGAAAGGCTCCTGCTAGCAATAATATTTTTATACTTGTTCGCTAGTTTGGCAGATCTGAATTGGATTGACCATGGCCCTATTTACCAATGTGCATGGCTCGATAAGCCAATGATAAGTCACTATTAGACTTTTCTAATGACAGGCTGTCTTTACCAATTAAACGCTTGGCGTAAAGAGGATAGAGTATCTTGATCTGCTTTGAAGCGTAATTTCAAATAAACACCTTGAGCGGTATAATTTGCCGCTGAGAAATCATTATCAACAAAGCCTTCAAAGTTAAAACCAATGCTGGTCCATAAGTTCTTAATAGGACGCATACCGACAGAGAAACCATAACTGTTCTGCTGTTGTTTACCGGTATGAATTAATTCACGGCCATGAGTACCAAAATCCCAACGTTCATTGAATTGATGACGCCATTCACCGGCGAGATAATGCACTGTCGAAGTGTAATCTTGCTGACTGTACTGGTCGAGAATGCGCTTGATTCCGTATTGAGTCGCCAGTTGGTTTTGGCTGTTGAATTTCCAGTTAAGGTGAGCGTTATTCACAATTCGACGGCTTTGCTCAATACTCTTAGTTTCACCTGTTGAGGTAGTATCTTGAACCCAACGAGTTTGTAGTAAAAGCGCATAAGGTTGCTTACGTGGACGAATTGCAAAATCCAATGTGGCGTCAAAGTTTTGCTCATAACCTGGGTTTGAGGTCTGCTTATAAAAGTCCATGCTGCCACCAATCGCCATCGCACTGCTTAACGGGTGGTAGAGGCTAGTATGAGCGCTGTGGGTATTACTGTTAACAGATAAGCGACGCTCTAGGCGATTGGTCCACTGCCATTGTTGAGAGCGATATCCCCAGCCGGTGCTAATCGCATGGAAATCATCACTCGTGCTTTCTTCAGCAGGTGATACTTGATCGAGATTTTTACTTTGGTTAAAGCCAAAGCTAACCAACCAATGTTCATCTACTTTCCAATCATGGCTTAAGCCAGACTCAGAATATAAACGATAGCCATCGTTCTGTGTTTCTTGAACTAAGGATTGCTCAACCTGGCCACCTTGCCAAGGTTGAGTTCTAAGGCCCACGGAAGAGCGTTCTAAGTTATTGCGATTAAATGAACGTTCGTAATCTGCAAACGTTGTTAATGAATCAGCCCAGCGATATTCCGCACCTAACTTAATTCGATCATTTTCTTCGCTGCGATCTGTTATATCGGTTGTCGCCGTAAGATTTAAGCGTAAGTCTTGGTTGAAGACAGGAGCACTAGCGCCAATGCTCAGTTCATCAACAAAGTTAACTCCCTCGGTGGTTTCTTGCATGCTGGAAAGTAGCCCTGCATTGAAAGAACTACTATCGGTTAGCTTATGAGTCCACTTTGCTTGAGCTTGCTGCTTATCTAGACCCGAAGAAATTTCTGTTTGGTATAGTCCATCAAGCTCTAACTGATTTTGTTCAGTAAGATAGATCTTAGTATTAATGCCGGAGCTTTGCTGATCAAGGTCTGCTTGGTTTTGTTGGTCTAGGCCAAAGTCTTCATCGATGCGCTGGGTATAAGCTGTAATCTCGGCTAAAGAAGTACGAAGTTTCGCTTCAACTTTTTTAGCACTGGCATTCTTAGTATTTAAATTCGCCTGACCCGTTGGGCGAGTTTGTGCAAGCTCTGCGGTTAGGGTTACTGGGCCAAGTTCTAATGTCGCATCTAGGCCGTTTAACTGATTTGCTTGTTGATTTTTATCTTCATCAATTAAAGTAATGCCCGCTGTCAGGGTTTCATCTAATAATTTTAATCCGGCGCGCCCACCAATGATATGTCCGCCATTCGGGTTTTCTGTTTCATAATCAGCGACGATATAGTTGGGGTTAAACGCATTGTCGGTAGACGCGATTGGTGTTTTAAAATACAAGCTGCCGTCGTTGTAATCTAAGCTGTAATCCAGGTGGCGTTTCAGTGTTTTAGTCGAAAGAATTACCTGATTATTTAAACGATCACGAGTTTCAATTCGAAGTGTTTCAGAGTTAGCAATAATAAACTTATTGTTAAGCTGGTATAGGCCCGAGGTGCCATTACCTTGAATCTCATCACGAACAAAAGAAGAATCAGCTTCGCTCGCAAAGCCCGATAATTCAATTAAGTCATTTTGATAAACAACTTGAGCACCGGTTAGGTTACGAACATAGCGAGATAATTTAGTTTTATCCAAGCCCGTATTGATATCGCCGTATAAAGCATAGAAACGTTCTTTTTCTATTTTTACATACAGTTTATGTCCGCTGCTTGCGTCTTGACCTTGCTTGCTCGCATCGGCATAAAGAGTGTAATATTCACCAGGTTGTATCAGTGTTGCGAACGGCGTGGTTTCTTGTTTATTTGAATCATAAGCCGCGGTTAATAAATAATCCCCTGGAATTTGGCCTTTAGTATAAAAAGCTAAGCGCCCTTGGTGGAATATATTCTCGTCAACAATACCATTGGAATTGTTATTCGCATTTTTAGTGGCGTTGCTGGCACCTATGGATAAATCACCCAAGCCTACAAGAATCCAATCTCTAGCAGCAGGTTTTAACCATGAACGGATTTCATCGGTATTTTCATTACCATGATTAAAGGTAAGCGTTAATTCACCGGTATACGTTGTTGGTTGTAAGCGAATAAAGGCAATACCATCACCTTCAACACGATAGCTGAGTTTATTGGTATCGTTTAGTGGATTAATATCGTATTCGCTACGTTGCAATAACTGGAACGGTTCAGAAATTTGAATTTCGCCCTGCGTATTTTTACGTACAGCGTAACCATTTTTATCTTTAAAACGCACCGCGAGAATAGGCGGGTTAATTCCGTCGGCTATTAATGTGCTCATCTCAGGTACGATTGCCGCTTGGCTTGGAGCGCCAGAGAAATAAACACTATGATCTAGGTAATCAATCACATTTTCATCGCGGTCTAAAATCTCAGCTACAAACTGATTTTCGCCTTCTTCAATATTAATGCCGCGCCATTCACTGACGGACACGGCTTTGCCATTGGCACGCTTAATCCCTTCAAAATAAATGCTGTGAACAGGCACTCCGTTGAGGGTTAAACGAATACGATTGTTTTTCGGGTGCTGTACTAGAATGTTAGTCGCAGAGATATCTGGGCTATATCCTTCAGGCGGCCATACCCATTTCTTTTCTGTGCGCTTATTTGCAAACCAAGCATCATTAATAGTAGGTTGCTGCTTAATGATGATTTGGTCTTCTGGATTATAATTAGCGCCAGCGGCTGTTGCTTGATACAGGTCTAAACCAGGAATTAAAGTTTCTGTTTTCGCTAGCTGAACATCGACATCAATACTCGCCAATGCGACTTCAGGGGTTGCGTTTAATACACGTACATCGACTCGTCTGTTCTTAGCTCTGCCGGCAATCGTTCTATTAGAAGCTAGAGGTGCTGACTTTCCTAAGCCTGTTATTTTGATCTTATCTAACGGTAAGCCAATCTGTTGGGATATATATTGCGCGACAGACGTAGCGCGAGCTTCTGATAATACTTGGTTATTAGCATAAAGGTGGTGGTTACGCTTTGCGATACGAACATTATCGGTATGGCCCGTAACAGAGATTTCTAAATCCTTTAAACCATTAAGTGCAAAAATAACGTCGGATAAATTGTTCTTATCTTGCGCGGTTAATATGTTCGATAACGATTCGAACTTAGGGTTCTTTAACGGATCCGCATTACCATTCGCGGGTGGAATGAATAAGTCGACTCGTGTTTCCGCTAAAGGTGTGCTGTCTTTTAAGATAGGCCCAATTTTATAATGTAAAATAGCGCGAGCAGATAGGGTGCCTTTTTCAGCCGTAGAGCTAATCACAGCACTGAATTTTATTTCATGGGACCATTCTTTCGGTTTATCACCTATGTGAACGAAAATATTGTTGTTGCGGTAATCGTATGGGTGCGCTGCACCGTCTAACGTTAAGCTGCCTGATATCATTTTAACGCCATTCGGAAGGCGAATTTCTTCGATGATATTATTTAAGGCAACACCAGAACCGCCAATGTTAGCGGTATAAATAATTTTCTGCGTTACCGGAGAGTTATATTGACTCTGTTGTTCTTCTTTGGTTAACGGGGCCAGCTCATTGAGTAAGGTTTGTAGTACATCGCCTTGCTCAGGTTTTTTAGGCTGAACGTGGAAATCTGCGCGCCATAGCGTTCCTGGCTGTACATCAATGAACTGAGAATAACTTTGGCCCGCATGGAAGAATTCTTTATCACAGGTTGCCAGTTCTAAATAAGGTGGCAGGGTAGTGGTATCAAGTTGAATAATATGAGCGCCCGGTGCAATACCTTCAAAATGCCACTGGCCTTCTTCATCAGATACAACATAGCGACCATCTTCCATCATTAAGCGGATGCCTGATAAACCTTCAGCATTTAGGTTGCCATCACAATCATCAAGAATGATACGGCCAAATACTTGTGCTTTCTCACGCATTAGGTCATCGCGGATATCAATACTCGCGGTTGCTATATTGGATTTAAGAATCGGGTGAACGATTTCAGCGCGGTTTGTAATCTTACCCTTTGCAATAGCTGATACCTGACTAACATAGGAAATGCTAACTTCTTCTAGAGACGTTAGCAGTGGAAAGTTAATCGTTATTATTTGGCCATTACGACTGATTGATACGTCGGTATAAGGCTCATTATTAATCTTAAGAGTACCGTTAAGGTAGCTCAGGCCAACTGGTAGAGTATCAACTAGTTGGATGTCAGTGATATCCGCTTCAATATTTGTTAGCTTGATGTCGAACGGAATAAAATCACCAACCCCAGCATTGGTTTTACTACTGGTTTTATTTAGTAGAATTCGATCAGATAATGGATCTAAAGGAATGTCGGTATTCCATAATAAATTCTGTGTTGATTGAGTTAAACCACGTGAAGCATTGCCCAATTTATATGGAGCTGATGGCAAGGCCTGTAATACCAAATCATCGGTTTGTGACGGAAAGCGATAGGCTAATGAATTAGTTACTTCGATACGATAGTCGCCATTTTCGACATAAGGAAAACGAAAGCTACCAGTAGGGAAGTTATAACTCTTACCGCTATTATCCTGAACCGTACCGCCTGAAATAATAACGGCGGGGAAGTCACTGATACCATCGTCGCCGTAGACTTGAGCAAGTAGACCCGTTGTATTATCGATTAAGCGGAGGGTAACCCCATCTACTAGTTCACCAGTATAAGCATTGAATACTTTGCTATAAGGATCAAACTTTAAAACTCTATTTAATGAATCTTCTTGGTCTTGTAGGTCTTGATAGTTAATCGACAAAATACTGGCTGGCGTTAATGCTAGATCGCAGCTATTAATTGTAGCAGTATCAGAGGCGATGGTTTGAATGATACCAACAAATTCACCGCTATTAATACTGGTTTCACTTAATACTAATTCTTTGCTTTCGGTTGGGTTGGTTGAACTGAAAGTAATCGTTACGGTATCTATTAGGTTGTTGTCTGTATTTTCATCTAAATCAACAATGCGAACGATTAAAGGATTGCCTGCTTTAAATACTTCACTTTGCTGTGATGGAATGGCAGAGGGTAAGCTTAATGAAGAACCATTTGCATAAGAAAGTTCAGTATTGATGATATTGGAATTATCCGAGCTGCACTCAGATTGAGCTAAAGATAAATCTTTATCAGAATTGGAACTCGAAACTGGACCCCACACATCTACCGCCGCTGATGTTCCCGGAGCACCGGGCGCTTTATCACCAGATGATTCGACAACGAAAGGTGCGCTATCGGATTTTGAAAATGATAGACCGTTATAGCGATACGTTACTGATGCATCGCTATCTAGAATGTCGCCTGTTTCTAAAGCGTAAGTAGGGAGGATGAAGAACAAGAAAAATAGAACAAACACACTTATAAGTTGTTTCATTGCCAAAGCATGAAACAACTTATAAGTGAATTCGCTTTCAGGTGTAGAAAGTTTTGAATTATTTAAGGCGTGCTCACGCACCCCAGAGCGTGAGCTCTGGAGATTGTGAGAACGAAGCAAACTTAATAGAGACATTAAGGTAGCTTAACCGTGAACTTAATAACTATTGAACCATAGGTTGCTGGAAGCGTTATATCTGTTGCTGCATCAATACTAAGACCGTTAAAGGTTAACGTATTGCCCGCAATACCAGGTACAGTAGCTACAGCATCAAGAGTGTAGGTTTCTACATAGGCATCCGTTAAATCAAATGCAGTAGGAACTACATCAGTAAGATTAACACCAGTAGCGGCAATTAAGCCTGCGTTGGTAATCGTTAAAGTATATTCAACGACTGCACCTGGAATAGCTTTAGGATTTGTCGTTGAATTGATAGGATCCGATAAAATCGCAACCGTTTTAACAATGCTAAGGTCAGAAGCCGATACGACAAACTCTTGATTATTATCTAATTCAACCGAAACACCGTCGACATTTAATAGATCGGCAATAGTAATTGTTTGAATGACATCTTCATCCCAAGCAGCAGTTGACGGAGTTGCAACAATCTGATCACCAGCGGTTACGCCGCCACCGATTTCTGCATCGGTTGCAGGCTCAACTGCAACGATGTTTAATGGAGTGAATATTTGATCACCACTCTCAGCATCGTTAGGTACAGTCAGTGTAACTGTAATATCAACAGTAACTGGAGTATTTGCATCACCGGTTACCAAAGGAATAATCGCAGCAGCATCTGAGCTATCGACAGTTATTACAGTTACTCCATCAGTAGGATCTACATAAGAGTAGGTAGTTCCAGTAGGAGGGATTGGCAACTGAAAACTAATTGGCGCGTTACTGTCATTTTGTATTGTGTACACAGTGACAGCGTTATCACCTGCATTAACGACTACTGGATCTGTAGTTGTTTGATTATCAGTGACAGAAAAAATAACTTTTCTGTCTACTTTGAATTCTACAGTATTACTTGTTTCATCAATTTCTGTGCCATTAACTTGATATTTTAAAGATGCTGTATTGCTAATGTCTGTACCAAATACGGTATCAAACTCAGTAATATCATAATCTGCAGCAAAAGCAGGTAATGTCATTGCTGAGCTAGCAGCAATTAACGCGAAAGTTTTTAATTTCATAGCTTTTTCCTTTACTCAAAATTTTTAATTATTTAATTTTCACAATGTACTGAACTGTTGACGAATCGCCTGCAGCCAGAGGTGTGTTTAGTTTCCAGCGGACTTGTGTGAAGTCCTCTGACGTTGCCTGCACACGTTTGCCTTCTTTATCTATAAAGAGTTGAGCAGGTTGTGCGAAGGTTTTTCCGTTATCAACAGAAAATTCTATGCTGGTATTGATACCTTTAGCTGAATCCTGAACATAAAGAGTGTGTTCAGGAATAGGATTCGCGATAACGATATCCACAGCAGGTTCAGTACCCTTGTTATTTACTTCAATTTGGTAACCAACACGTTCGCCGGGCAATAACTTATCTGGTTGCTGCCACTTGTCTTGCTTACTGCCATCTTCATTTGTGATGGTAACTACTTCGAAAACGGTATTAGTAAGCGTAACTTCTGCACTTGCAACTAGACTCATAAGAGAAAGACTAAATGCGAGAGTGATTTTTTTAATCATGGTGATTACCTCCTAAAGTAAATAAATTAAAATTAGTTATTAATAGTAGCGTCTAGCAAAATTGCGTATTCACCGATAGCTAAATCGCCTAGATCTACTGTAATTGACTGAACACGACCTGCCGCATTACTTGAAGTCGTTGCGCCATCTAATGCATCTGCAGCATCAGTTAAAGCATCAAAATTGGAATACGTTACAGGCGTCGCAGCAGGCAATGTTGGTGCAATGTATGTTGGAATGTTAATTGTGCTTCCAGCGGCATCTTGAACTCGCATGCTATTAGCTATGTAGGTCATATCTGTTGGAATTATGTCGCTAATGCTAAGAGCCGTAGCGCCGTCATTTTCTACGGCAACTTTAATAAAGTAAGTAACTACTGAACCCGGGATCTTTTGATCAGTAATCACATTAGTACCCGCATTTGAAATTAATGCAGTTGAACCTAGTATTGTTTTATTAATGTTAACAACTAATGATTTACTCGGATCAAAAGTTGTAACCGTTAATTCAGAGCTCGCATTATTACGGCCTTGTTCTGCGGCAACGATTGCATTGGTTGTACCTTCACCAGCGGTAGGGATTACAGTACCAAAAGAAGATTCTCCAGCCTTAATGCCACCAGCTTCAGTTTGGGATACTGCTGTTAACAATAGCTCGGATTTTGTATTTAAAGCAGCACCATTAGGGACGTCGGTTACGATGTAAACAGTAATGAATCCATCATTAGCAATGCTGATATCTGTACCGGTATAAAGTTGCTCGTTGATGCTGTTAGGATCAAAACCATCTGGGGTAGGGCTAGTATCAAAGTAAACAGTTAAATCACCGCTTGATAATGGCAAGCCGTTATTAGCAGAATTGATGCTATCTAATAATTTGAATAGCTCGGTACCGTTACCTGTGTTAGTCACGGTATAAGCAATAGCAACATTATCATCGCCGTTAGTTATATTGTTACTTGCATTAGCAGCAGTTACGTTAACGTTGATGATTTCATCTACGTTAAAGCTAACACTGGCTTGCTCACTGTCTGGAGTTCCGCCACGTGTGAAACTTACCGTTGCTGTGTTGCTGATGGCTGTGCCTGCATCGGTACCAACTGCAAAAGCATTTGAACCTATAAATGCTGATCCCACTATTAAAGAGGTAGAAAGTACTGAACTAAATTTATTTTTTTTCATTATTTATTCCTGTATATATTTGTCTTAGCTATTGAAGCTGGACTCGAAATTTGATGGTGAATTGAGTAGGGCTCTCTCCAGCAGCGGGTGCTTGAAAAATACCTTTAGGGTTTATTCTAAAATGGGTAATGTTTTTGTCTATTCCGTCACTGTTAGCAACGGGGCTGTATGTGAAGTTAGCTCCATTAGTATTTGAAAATTCTATATCATCAGTAGAGCTATTTAGGCTTTCAAAGTAATAGGTAAGTCCGCTTGGTCCTAAACTGGATTGTTTGATAATCGGTCCCGTACCAGGAATGCTATCGAAATCACTTACTGATAAGTAAGTTTTGGATGGCACGCTATCACTTATCCAAATTGAGTCATTTTGTGCAGCTCCTGGGCCTTGGTTAATTGCTGTTAAAGTGTAAGTTAGCAGAGCGCCAGGAAGTGCTTTAGAGAAACTGTTGCTAGAATTCTCTCCATTAATAGGGTCGGAGAAGACGACAACGCTTTTGATTATGTTTATATCAGGTAAAAGTGTAACGATTTTAAGTAATGATTCGCTTCGATGGTTGATTTCATTTTCAACACCCTCAAATGCAGTCACTGCAAATTTCCAATCCCCTAATGATGCGTCAGAAGGTAGGGGATAACTGTATTGAAATGTTTTATGAGCTATACCAGAATCAGCAAGTAATGACATACTTTGTTGATCAATCATATTGACTCCGTCAGCATCACTTATAGAAATGCGAGCAGCATTAATATCAAAAGACCCGAAAGGATCACTGATTTTCGCTTGAATTGTTATACTTTCAGAAGGTGCTGCTTGTGTCACTGGTTGTAAAGTGACGTTATCGATAATCGTAATTTTATCTACATTAATAACTGTTGCAGCGGGCAAACTTATTAAGCTGTAAGGAGACACCGCATCAGTGTTTTGGGTATCAGGATCGATAGAGTAAACATATATACTGTCTTCGGAGTACTGTGAATCATTAAAGATTTTTAGCGACAGGCTATCTCCTGGCTGAATAATAGGTTGGCTCGATAAAGGAATTGAAAACTCAAAAAGTGCAACGCTATCATTCGTTACTCCAGTAGAAGGAACGCTGATATTTCGTTGTACGCTACCGATACTATTGCCGTTATGTAATAACGTCAGTGTTAAATCATGCCCCCAAGAGCCCTGGGTAAAACTATTCTGTAAAAATAAATAACTAGTAACTACTGAACCTGAAAATTGGAATTCTTTTTGAAAGGCAGGACTAATGATCCAGCTTACTTCCGCTAAATCATTTAATGATATAAATGCCGTGGACGTGGGTTGAATGCGACTCAGATTTGATGATTGACGTAGATAGAGTGGCTTATTACCTGTCGCTGGATTAACTGGGTGTGATACATAAATAGTTGAAGAACTAATTTGTGTATCTATACCTCCTGATCCACTAATGGTTGCTGAATTAATTATTTCACTATCGTTAGCGACAGACGTTTTAATCACTGCATCTATAATAATGGATACCGTAGCACTGGCGGCAATATTTATGTTCGATATTGAAACTAAGCCTGCACTATTATTCCCTGAAGGTGATGTTTGGCTGTTATCAATGGCGCCATTAGGGATGCTTATAACATTAAATGATGAAAAATATTCAGGAAGGTGATCGTTAACAGAAATAGAATATCCTGGAATACCACTGCTTTCTATTATGTCAATTTGATATCTTAATGTATCACCTGGCTGAACGTTGCCTCCATTAATATCGGACACTATTTTTGTTGAAGTCGTAAGATCCGAAGAGCTAATTGCATAAGTTTGACTATCGGTATTATTACTTAAAATGTTATCAAATTTTATCCCAATAACGGTTGCTACTAAATTGATACTATCTGCAGTGGCAGATGATGTATTAAGTCTTACTAGTAAAGCGGTTGAAGATGATCCGTTCGTGATGTTATTCAAATAAATACATTTAAGAGTATTAGCTAGCTCAGAGCAGTTCCAACTAGTACCAGTAAATGAATTTAAAGAGATTCCAGTGGGTAACGGTAGTGTTATCTCTGTGTTTATTGATGCATCATTCGGACCTAAGTTATCGACCTTAAAGGTTACATCATTGGTTTGTCCGCGGATAAAGCTGGTTGGTCCAGTTTGCTCTATTGACAAGTCGGCTACAGGCTCGTTAGGAACACTAATGAACTCAGCAGTAAGAAATACGGCATCTTGTCCAGAAGAATAAGTAGTATTGACGCTGGTATCTCCAGCATTCAAGTAGTTGCCAATCTCATATTCGTCTATATCAACGCCACTGGTCGTTCCAGTCACATTTGAGTAACCATTAAACTGATTGTCAGCAGGATTAAGAGGGAAGTTCGTTAAATCAAAGCCTTCAAATTTCAATGATTCCGTAAACCCACCGCGTGCTTGGGAGTTTCCATCATCACCTTCCCAAGTAATATGTGCATGTTTGCCACCTTTGCTTGAAGGATTAGCTGCAATTACAAAGTTATTTGGGATTAAAGTGAATTCGCTCCCCCAAAAGTTCTTAAACCCGTCAAACACGTTAATGACTCTTAAAGGTTCATCAGCATGTTCAAAAACGATTGCTAAAGCCCAGCCACCGTATGCCCCACCAGTTGAGCAATAAGAATTTGAACCATCAAATGAGAGGCCAGAGACTTGATAGCTCGCGAAAGCATTATTCGAGACTAAGTTTGTAACATTAGCTTTGGCACTGTAGTAATTACGCCCACTGAAAGCTTCAATGTAATTAGCATCTGAATTAACTGGCTGGCCGTTAAGATTAACTTGAGTATCAATGCCACCTGAACCTGACCAGTAAAGGTAGGCTGCTTTTATTGATGCATTGCTAGGTAATGAAATACTGCCTGAGGATTGTCCACCTGCAATGGCATTACAAGTATTAGTTGAATCTCGTAAAGTATTTCCGGTTAACTCAAAAGAAATTTTGCCAGCAAAGCTGTGGCGTAAAATGACGTCTTCTGCGTGAGCGGATAAATTAATGATAAATAAGCTGATAAATACAGCGATCAAGTGTTTACTCAAATAACTAAGGCCACAGAGTTTTCTTATGCTGGAAATGCATAATTTGCTCCTAGGTCTGAAGTTAGAATGAGTTGTTGGCACACTTGTCTCAATATGTCTAATGTATCTGTTGTTGATTCTATTGAGTCTCTTGAATAACGTCAATTTAGTAACTGTTCAAATTCATCTATCAGCAGGCTATGCAACCCTTTAAATTTATTGATATTTTACATTTGGCGTCGCCCTTTTGTCGTAATTTGCAGGGAACCTTCCTTAATCGAATAAATAACAGCGTTTAAGACTATTCGATTGGGTTATTAGGGTAGTAAGTGACATTTTTTGTCACGGTTTTTTGCATTCATGGAGATATGTAAAATATTGTTAATAAGGTAATAAAACTTATATTAATCACTATTTTTGTAACTTCAGTCTTCTTCTCTTGGAGTATTCGTCAAAATAAATTACTCAAATAGATACTTCTATTCATTGTTTTCTAGCACATCTACTTGCTGTACAGTTAAGTCATAATAAATACAAAAATATGGGAGCTGTTTCCCGTAACAGGAATTTTCGATGTCAGATATTAAGACCTACCCGATTAAAGACAGTATTGGTTCAACCGCTTTGTTGAATAATGATCAGTATGAAGCGATGTATAAACGCTCTGTAGAGGACTCAGAAGGATTTTGGGCCGAGCAAGGACAGCGCATAGATTGGATTCAGCCGTACACTCAAGTGCGTGATGTTTCTTTTGATGAACATAAGGTCGATATCAACTGGTATAAAGACGGCACCTTGAATGCATCGGCTAACTGTTTAGATCGCCACCTAGAAACTCGTGGAGATCAAACTGCAATTATTTGGGAGGGTGATGAGCCAACCGATGATCGTCATATCACTTATAAAGAATTACATGCCGAAGTTTGCCAATTTGCCAACGCTCTAAAAACTCAAGGTGTGCGCAAGGGCGATGTGGTTTGTATTTACATGCCAATGGTGCCGCAAGCGGTAATGGCTATGTTAGCGTGTGCTCGCATTGGTGCGATTCATTCTGTTGTTTTTGGTGGCTTCTCGCCGGATGCCTTAGCGGGGCGCATTGATGATAGTAATGTGAAGGTTGTGATTACTGCAGATGAAGGTGTGCGTGGTGGTAAAACGGTAGCCCTTAAAAAGAACGTCGATGAAGCACTAACCCATCCGAGTGTAAATACCGTAGAGAAAGTCATTGTGGTAAAGCGTACTGGCGCTGCTATTGATTGGCACAAAACACGTGATATCTGGTATCACGAAGCAATCACAGCAGAATCTAAGCAATGTCAGCCTGCAGAAATGCGCTCTGAAGATCCTCTATTTATTCTGTATACTTCAGGTTCCACGGGTAAGCCTAAAGGCGTTGTTCATACAACGGGCGGATACATGGTTTATGCCTCGTTAACTCATGAATACGTATTTGATTATCATGAAGGCGATGTGTATTGGTGTACTGCCGATGTGGGCTGGATTACAGGTCATACCTATTTGGTTTATGGGCCTCTGGCTAATGGTGCAATTTCACTAATGTGTGAAGGTGTTCCGAACTACCCAAGCATTAACCGTGTTTCGCAAATCGTCGATAAGCATGAAGTGAATATTCTCTATACCGCACCGACCGCAATTCGTGCCTTGATGGCAGAGGGTGATGCAGCGGTTACCGAAACTAAGCGTCATTCGTTGAGAATATTAGGCACGGTAGGTGAGCCAATTAACCCAGAGGCGTGGGAGTGGTATTACCGCACGATTGGCGAAGAAAAATGCCCGATTGTTGATACTTGGTGGCAAACAGAAACGGGTGGCATCATGATCACACCGTTACCGGGCGCAACTGAGCTTAAGCCAGGTTCTGCGACGCGACCTTTCTTTGGTGTACAGCCTGCATTAGTCGATAGTGAAGGTAATGTTGTTGAAGGTGCAGGTGAGGGTAATCTAGTAATGCTTGATAGCTGGCCTGCTCAATCACGAACGATTTATGGTGATCATGAACGTTTCATGCAAACCTATTTTTCAACGTATGCGGGGATGTATTTTAGTGGTGATGGTGCTCGTCGCGATGACGACGGTTATTATTGGATCACTGGTCGTGTAGATGATGTATTTAATGTTTCTGGCCACCGTATGGGAACGGCTGAAATTGAAAGTGCTTTGGTCTCTCATCCTAAGGTTGCAGAGGCGGCTGTCGTTGGTTATCCCCATGACATTAAAGGTCAAGGCATCTATGTTTACGTGACTTTGAATAAAGGAGAGCTAAGTTCAGATGCTGCTGTAAATGATGCGCTTGCTTTAGAGTTAAAAAAATGGGTGCGACAAGATATTGGTCCTATTGCAACCCCAGATTTAATTCAGTTAACACCAGGCTTGCCAAAGACGCGCTCGGGTAAGATCATGCGCCGTATATTGCGCAAGATTGCTGAGAATGAATTTGATACTTTAGGTGATACCTCTACCTTGGCAGACCCTGCGGTTGTTGATGAGTTGATCGAGCATAGGGTTAATAGATAGGGTGTAGTTAATAGACCGTTTGCCAAAAGTCATCATGAGTTATGCTATGTTTATTCATTCATCAACTTATGATGACTTTATTTATTCCTTAAAATTCTTCCGTATTAGGCAATATGTCAGAACAAAATTTTAGTGTTCATAAAAGCGTCGTTTTATCGAACCGCAAAGCTTTAGCCGTGTATTTATTTAATCAAAATCGCGCGCAAGATGTCCCTGGTATTATGTCGCAACTGGTTGACCTTGATGGTTTTGATGGCGATAGAATTCCCCTTGAAGTTGTCACTGATGATATCAATTTAGCGGCGGCTATTTTGCAGGAAGATTTCTTAGGTTTAAAAATCATTAACTTGATTGATGTTGAGCTATTACCCTTATATAAGGGGATGAAACAGTGTATCGAAATCTTTGTTAATTCGGACGCTAAGATTCCGAACATTGTTTTATTTAGATTGATTGCACGTTATTTTAAGGTGATTACTGAATCTGTTCAGGTTCGTTTTGTCGAAGAAAATGATTCTGTCCGTTTGGAGTTTACTCCAAGTATTCCAGAAAAGGGAAGTATCCATCAGCTCGACGGGGCGATGTTGGGTGTGCATAAAATATTACACGTTTTTGGTGCGATTAAACCGATGAGATTAACGATTTCAAGTCGCGAATCTGGTCGTGGTGCCGAAATTTATAAACAATTTTTTGGTATTCCTGCTCAGGTGGCTGAATTATCAAATAGCCTGTCTTACGATTTATCGGCTAACCAAAGAATGGGGCTGGAGTTTGATGAAGCATCGTCAGCTAATCAGAGTTTTATTATTGGCCCTTTGCAAAGTATGTTGGATAGAGAGTTTCCTGAATCTAGTTATAGTGAACGCTGTCAGCACATTTTAATGACGATTATAGGGGTTGTAGAGCCAACCAGAGAGCAAGTTGCACAAGTATTAAATATGAGTGTGAGTAGTTTACAAAGGCGTTTGCGAGAAGAAGGGGAGTCGTTTCAAAAAATTCTTTTAACAACGAGAAAGCAATTGGCAAAAGATTATTTAATTGAGGAAAAAATGTCAGCTTCTCATGTGGCTTTTCTATTAGGTTATCAATCTAGTAGTCAGTTTTTTAAGGCATTTAAGACTTGGTTTGCTATGACTCCGATGGAGTATCAGAATAGTCAGCTCCTTAACTCCTAGAATTGCTGTATTTGCACAGTTTTAGCATGAATACTTTACACTCTTAATCGACGAGCTCAATATCCAATCCAATTAACAAGTTTAATGCTTGATCGCGACTAAATTTACCTTGTTTGATATTGTTTAAATGAATATCAATATTATAATTACTGGCATCGGTAAAGTCTGTCTCAACCAACTCTGTTCGATTGAATAAACTGTAGCTAAAGTCACTGCCTATGAACTTACCTTGGCTAAAATTACCTTCGCGAAAATCGACGTCTTGCAGCTTGCAGGACTCGAGTTGTAATTCGGTTAATTTTAATCCATGAAATGACGAATCGTTTAAAATGCATTGGTTAAATTTAAGCGGTGATGCAAACGCAAGATTGGGCCAGTGGGCTCGAGTCCAGTCGATGCCTAGCATTTTACAATGCTCAAAAAGGACTGCATTAAAGCGGCTATAAGCCACACGGATATTGCTTAAATTACAGCCCATAAAATGACAGTCAATAAACTTGCAATGTTTGAAATTTGTGCCGCTGAAATTACAGTTTTTGAAGCTGCAATTTTCGAATTCAACTTCATCTAATTCTTCTTCAGAAAATTGAATGTCAGTAAAATCTTGGTTGTAATGCTCGCCAACTTTAGGGTCGATCATAGGTTGCTTGTCCGGTTTTATGAATTAGAAGTTGAAATTCCAGCTCGCGATATTGAGAAGCGAGTGAGAATAGGGCCGATAATATCAAAGAACACCGTCGAACCAATAACGATTGAAAGCAGTATTTGGCGATGTTCAGGGAATTGATTAGCGGCCACTAACGCCATACCGATAGGAACCCCAGCCTGAGGTAATAGTGCCAGCCCCATCCATTTTTTTGTGACGTGTGACGAGCCGCTAATGAGACTGCCAATTAACGATCCAAGATACTTTCCAATCGCTCGGCAGGCAATATAAACGACTCCGATTAATCCTAATTGTTCAAATGAGGCTATGTCTAGCGAAGCCCCTGCTAACACAAAAAATACCACCATAAAGGGAGATTCAATATTCTCAATGGCGTGAAAAGGGTAGTCGTGGTGCTTGGCGAGATTGGCAATAACAGCACCGACGGTCATGGCGGCTATGAGGTAAGAAACCTCTAGCCAAATGGCTAAACCACCACAGATAAAAACAATGCCTAGCGCTTCGATAATCATCGGTTGGCCAGGTTTGGCACGACCGGTTAAATAAGCCGCAGGAATGCCAATGATTGTCCCTAACCCTAACGCACCTAGTATTTCCGATGCCGCGCTAGCAAAGAATAAGCTATCGGCGCCATGGCCGTTCAAAGTTTTTGCAATGGATAAGCCGAGGGCGAATAAAAGCAGCGCCCAAACGTCATCGATGGCGACAATTGATAGCAATGTATTGCTGAATTTTTTCTGCTGGGGGGTGAAGCCCAGATGTTTCTTCGCTTCTTCAACCACATCCAATATGGCAGTCGGGGCGGTTGCGGATGCAATACAACCCAATAAAATGGCAATATCATTAGCGACGCCAATAGCGATCAATAAACAACTTACCAAGGTAGCGGTAATCAGTGCGGCGCTGATGGAAATCCAAAAAACATCGCCAGCAGATTCTTTTAGTGAGTCTAGGGTAAGCTTGCCACCTAATAAAAAGCCCACCATCAGCAAGGTGATCTCTGCAATGAGATCAAAATAACTAGAAAATTCTAGCGGAATTATATTAAGCCCGTCATGGCCAATAATGAGCCCAAATACTAATAATAAGGTGACCCTGGGTAATGTTGTTCTTTCTGCTAAGGTCGAAGTAATTAGCCCAAGTAGCAGTATGCCACCTAGGGTTAATAAAAACGGCGCTGAACTTTCCATACGGTAAAAATCCTAATAAAACGTAATGATTTTTATATCAAACTTGAGGGTATTAAATAAAAACAAACATGATCATTTTAAGCGCGAGTAAACTTAATAAATATTTAATGAGGCGAATGTACACAGGATTATTGACCCTTTTACGTGCTTTAGAACCAATGTAAGAACCTAGGGTCGCCCCAAGACTCATTAATATTAATATCGACAAATATTCGCCAAATTGAAAGCCAATGAAACCAAAAACAATAATTTTAGCCAAGTGACTGATGCTCATGAAAATAGCACCGGTTGCAATTATTTGATCTTTATCCTGTAATTTCTTTAACAAAATACTTTGGGTTAATGGTCCAGTGGCGCCGACGATTAGACTCAATCCTGTTTGTAATGCGCCGATGATATAAAAGCTTTCAAAGCGCTTCATGGTATTCGCAAACGGCTTTGACCACAGGTTGAGCAAAATATAACTGCCGATGGCGATGGGTATGTAGTCGCTGGATAAATTAAACAGTAAAGTGGTAAATACTGCTAGGCCAATAGCCGAGCCGACTAAAAATGCGGGTAATAAATGCCATGCGACTTGGTTTAATGACAGGGCAACTCGAGAACTATTGCTCGCTAATTGCACAATGCCATGTATCGGAATAATGACGGCGGCGGGTAAGAAGCTGGGCATGATAGCAATTAATAACATGCCACCACCAAAACCAAGAATGCCGGCAATGGCTGACGTAGCAGTGGCAAATAGGGTTAATAGAATTTCTGTAGAGTATTGGCTGAATAGCGCGTTTAAAAAATCTAGCAGGTCGGCGATCATGCGAAATAACAGCTTGGCTAAAACGGGATATCAGTTTACTCCGTTTTAGCCAAGGAAGAGTAGGTTATTTCAGTTGATGTTCTTCACCCTGATAATAGGCTTCAACTTTAGGGTTCATTACTTTGAACCAAAGTGGTGGAAAGAGTGCCAATACCACCATGGTCGCGTAACCACTCGGCAGTTGTGGGCTAACATCATGATGGCGTAATACTTGATAGCGACGCTTGGGGTTGGCGTGATGATCTGAATGACGCTGCAGCTGGAATAAAAATAAGTTAGTTAGCAAGTAATTACTGTTCCATGAGTGTTCAACCGTCGTGCGTTCAAAGCGTCCGTTGTCGAGTTTTCTACGGTGCAATCCATAATGTTCGACGTAGTTAATCACTTCTAAAAGAGAAAAAGCAACAAAGCTTTGGGCAAAGAAATAGGCCACTCCGCTCCAGCCCCAAAGAGCTCCGCAAATTGCGGCGAACATAAAACTGATGCTATACCACCAAATTAATTCATTGCTGAAGCTGAACACATTTTTGCCTCTGCGTTTTAATTTTTTGGCTTCTAGCTTCCAAGCATTTAAAAAATTATGCAGGTAAGCATGGGGTAAAAAGCCATAGAGCGTTTGGCCATAGCGCGAGGATGATGCATCTTCTGGAGTAGAGACGTGAACATGATGTCCACGAACATGCTCAACTTTAAAGCCGCCATAAGTTACACATGAGAAGAGTAAGCCTCCGGCCCACTGTTCAATGATAGGGTCTTTATGTATCAATTCATGCCCGACGTTAATAGCTACGATAGCGCCAACGGTTCCAACGGATAATACCCACCCTAGCTGTCCAATCCAGCTCATATCTGCCGACATTAAAATATGACCACCATAGAAGATCGTAGCAATCTGCATCGGTAGACACAGTAAAGTTAGGATTCGATAGAATATTTCTTTTGAAAGCACGGGCACTTGTGTTTCTTCATCAGGGTTAACGGGGTCTTGGCCAATGATGTGATCAAAAATTGGTACTAAAACAAAGACAAAGAATATTGTGGTAAATGCAAACAGATCCTTGTGGCCATATTGTTCACCCAGCCAGACTGAGGTTAAGAGGATGAGTGAGGGCAGGGTCACTAATAAATACGCGTATTTCTTAACTCGAATCATAATATCGAGATTGTTGGGCTGTGCAGTGATGGATGTTGTCATGATTTATCCTTTAGATTACATTCCAAATATTGTTATTTTGTAGGATTGTCGGACAATTGTGAGTTAATACGTTTATTATTGCAAGTGTTGTCTGTTTAATAATCAATGGGTGGGCTTTTACGTTAAGTGATTGATGAAAAAATAGAGTCGGCTTGGCGTTACGAAAAATAGTGTAAAAGGGCTCTAGTTAAGGCTTTCAGCACTAGGTGGCTGTGGTAGACTTACTCGATTGCATATAGATGTAGGATGAGTAGTCACCAAATGAGTTTTAATGCACCTAAGAGCATGGCTGAGCAGATAGCCCAGCATCTTGAAAATCAAATTATTTCAGGTCAGCGGCTTGCGAAAGAGCGTATTCAAGAGCTGAAGGTTGTTGATGAGCTTGATGTTAGTAGGGGTTCTGTGCGCGAAGCGCTGCTTCTGATGGAAAAAAAGCATCTCGTTGATATCTTACCTAGGCGGGGTGCTATGGTTGCTGAATTAACGGCCGAATCAGTTAGAAATTTATTTGATGTATTTGGAGTTCTGATTACCCGTTTAGTTATTCTAGTTACCGAGCGTTGGGAAGAAAATGAATTAACAGAGTTGGTTCAGCATTTAACATGGTTGAAAAGTATTGCTGGGCAAGAAGATCGTGAAGAATTTATGAGGCAAGTATTTGTGTTGTTAAGTATGGCGTATCCATTGGCTCGAAATGAATACCTGCATGAAGTATTAGCGAATATGCAGCCAGCGGTACATCGGTGTTATGCACTTGCGCAGAGATTCAAACCGAATGATGGACAAGCGGCCTTAGTATTTTTTGGAGCATTGATGACGGGTGTTACTACTCGCGAGGTAAATCTACTTCCTGAAGCGGTGAAGAACTATTTTGATCATCAGTTAGAACTGGTATTAGCGGCCTTGAGAGTAGAAAAATAAAAGTTGGCATTGTAAAAGCGAACAGTGCTGAATATGTTGTTAGTGACAAAAGTAAATACGAACGTATTTATTTTAATAAGAAAATTGATTAAAGAATTATAAATTAGGAAAACAGGTTATGCGCCTAAAGGCCATCAAACTGGCAGGTTTTAAATCATTTGTAGATCCAACTTATATACCGTTTCCAACTAATATGACGGGTATTCTTGGGCCGAATGGTTGTGGGAAATCAAATACTATCGATGCGGTACGTTGGGTGATGGGCGAAAGCTCTGCTAAGAACCTTCGTGGCGAGTCAATGACTGACGTTATCTTTAACGGATCTGCACAACGTAAGCCTGTAGGGAAAGCCAGTGTCGATCTTATTTTTGATAATAGCGATGGTACACTTCGGGGAGAGTACGCTGCTTTTTCTGAAGTGGCTTTACGTCGCCAAGTAACCCGCGAAGGACAATCGACTTATTATCTCAATGGCACTAAATGTAGACGAAAAGATATTACTGAGATCTTTTTAGGCACGGGTTTAGGTGCGCGCTCTTATTCAATTATTGAACAGGGCATGATTTCACGATTAATTGAGTCTAAGCCTGAAGAGCTTCGAGTTTTTATTGAAGAAGCGGCTGGCATCTCAAAATATAAAGAGCGCCGCCGTGAAACTGAAAACCGCATGCGCCGTACTAATGAAAACTTAGAACGCCTGCAAGATATTCGCGATGAAATGGAACGTCAGCTCGCGCACTTGCATCGTCAAGCTCAAGCCGCTGAAAAGTACAAAGAATACAAAGCCAAAGAACGTCTCAAAAAAGGCCAGCTACAGGCCTTAAAATGGCAAGTTCTTGATGTGGATTATCGAAAGCGCGAATTAGAAATCGCTGAACTTGATATGCAGTACGAAGCCAAAATGGCGCAGCAAACATCAGCAGATGCCGCGATTGAAGAACGTCGTGAGAGTCATCATGAGCGTAATGAGGTGTTCAGCAGCTCCCAAGCAAAGTATTACGAAGTAGGTTCGCAAATTGCTCGCCATGAACAAAAATTAGAACATCAAGCACAAATGAGCTTGCAGCTTTCTCAAGAACTGGCCGAAACTGAAAAAGGTATTTTAGAAACGCAGCGTGCCTTGGAAGAAGATCAGCTTAAGCTTGAGGACGTTAACGAAGAACTGATGATGCTTGAGCCTGAGGTTGAAGTTTTATTGGCAGGTGAGGAAGCCGCTGGAGAGGAACTCATTATTGCTGAAGAAGCCATGCAGGAATGGCAGCGTAGTTGGGATGAGTTCACCCAAAAAGCCAGTGCACCGGCAAGACAAGCGGAAGTCGCACAAAGTCGTATTCAAAATTTAGAACAACAGCTCACTCGCTTACAGCAGCGAATCGAGAGACTGGATGAGGAAAAGCGTCAGCTTACTTCCAATCCTGAGGCTGAAGAAATCTTATTCTTACAAGAGCAGATTTCTGAACATGAAATGCAGCTAGAAGAACAACAGATGGCAGGAGACGAATTTGGCGAGCAGGTAAACGGTCAGCGTGAAAATATTGAAACCTTACGTCGCCAGCTGGATGAAGGGCGGGGTGAGCTACAACAAGTTCAAGGTCGTAAAGCATCTTTAGAAGCGCTTCAACAAGCGGCGAAAGGCGAAGGTAATGAAGCCGTTAGTCACTGGTTAGAAAGTCATCAGCTATCCCGAAAATCACGTTTATCTGAAAAGATTCACGTTGAAAGCGGTTGGGAAAAAGCGGTTGAAATGGTATTGGGTAATTACCTGCAAGCGGTGGTTATTGATGATCTTGATCCTGTTCAACATTGGGTTGATGGATTAAAAGATGGCGAAGTTGTTTTATGGTCAGCGGCTCAGGATGGTTCAGCATCAGAGCAACCAGTAGCAAATAACTTATTGTCTAATAAAGTAACCGGCGATGAAAATGTCAGTTCACTTTTAGGCAAGGTACAAGTCGCTAACAATATAGCAGAGGCGATGTCTCGCCGACAGCAGCTATCGAACGATGAATCGATTATTACGCCTGAAGGGATATGGTTAGGCCAGTCTTGGCTGAGAGTTGCTAAAGATGGCGAAGGTAATGGTGGCATTCTTGCACGCCAGCAAGAATTAGAAGAACTAGAAATTCGCTTTGAAGATTTAGACATAAGTGTCGAAGAGTGGGAAGTCGACCTCGATGCAGAGCAGCTAAAACTGCGTAATCTTGAGCAGCAGCGCGAAGTGCAGCAAAAAGAAATGGCCGCTTAT
>Ga0105348_1000262_pt1 | contig 39709 bp, 40 predicted proteins | sample EN8Hudsemesocosm_2_FD_83504 | JGI IMG/M metagenome (GOLD analysis project Ga0105348, IMG submission 83504) | Methane-oxidizing microbial communities from mesocosms in the Hudson Canyon - EN8C Hudson Canyon | ecosystem: Environmental > Aquatic > Marine > Cold seeps | place: Hudson Canyon... | reverse complement strand
GGCGGTCCCTGACTCATGCCGAGAGCACGGTATGAGCTGCGCTAGCTTCTACAAGTGGCGCGTTAAATTTGGCGGCATGGACGCCTCACTCATGAAGCGAATGAAGCGAATGAAGGAACTTGAAGACGAAAACCGCCGCCTAAAGAAGATGTACTTGGAAGAAAAGCTCATTGCAGAGATCGCTAGGGAGATCATCGAAAAGAGTTGTAAAACCAGCTTCGTATGAAAGGTAATATTCAAAGTTTGACGATAACCTAGTCTTGTCCTTTATCACCATTTGACATTTCAATTTCTGTACCCTTCTGCTCTTCAGTAATTGTTCATATACAAAATTAAGCAAGCCAGTAGCTTTAAGTTTACATTTGAGTACGCTGCGCACCAGTTAAATATGAAAGACGAAATTGGCATCATACAGGCGTACAAGAGGGCCGACCTGGCGGTGTTATAAGACATCCTATTTGAGGTAGATGCATATGAAATTATTGGAGTAAGATCTATAACCTAGATATGACCCCAACTGAAAACTGGCAGTTTCACAGAAAGATTTACAACCTCTGGAAGATATCTTGGAGGCACAGGGGGCAGCCAGATACATTCCCAATACCGACACCAACATCTTACCAGTGTCTCTTCGCAACGCCATTGCCACTGGTAACTTTAATCAAGTTCCTGTGATTGAAGGCAGCAACCTAAATGAAGGCCGACTATTTGTGGCCTTAAACGAACTTAGCAATGGGGCTTTAAGTGATGAAACTACCTATCGTAAATCTGTGGCTGGATACTGAAGTGTCAAACCAATATTAGATGCTGATGCCATTGCCACCCGCTACCTGGGTTTGCAAAGTAGTGAAGCTGCCGAAAGATATAGTTTAGCTTTTTCAGCCATTCAAACCGATGCCGGTTTCGCCTGTGAGGGTTTATCACAAGTATCTACCTTGTCGGGTTTTGTGTATACCCATAGCTATCACTTCACCGATGAAAACGCCCCAAGCCTGTTCCACCTATCATATGTTTCCCTTTTGGGGGCCGCTCATGCGTTTGAGATTCAATATTTATTGGACACCGAACAAACCATGCTAGAACGAGGGGCTGAGCAAATTTCCTTATCGAGCGCCATGATAGACTACTGGACAACATTCTCTAAAACAGGCAATCCCAATCCTGAATCTGCCTATATCCCTCAATGGCCTAAGTTTGATACTGGGTTAATGCTTAATTTAAAGGCAGACATTGAAAGTAAATCGTCTGTTGATTTTTCTACCACGCACAGCTGTGCTTATTGGAGCAATCCGCCTAATAATCTTTAATGATTTAGGTTCACAATATAGTTTCAGCATGGTGGGCATTTCGGAATAACCGTTAATTAAAAATGGCCACCTATGAAATAAACCTAAAACAGATTAAAGAATGTGTTCTAGGTTTTAAAATTACGGATCAAATTTCTACTCATTAAAACCCAATAACCGTCAACTATTAGTTATTGTAAAATAATAAATCTAAGTGATCTTGGTATGCTCGAGGACGTTTCATTCAATGGGAAAACGCACTATAACTTCAAAGCCTTCCGCCACATCACCAACACTAATGTCACCATTCAAAAGTTGCGTCACAATATTGTAAACCTGAAACATGCCCAATCCAACATTCTCTTTTGAGCCTCTCTTGGTAGTATAAAATGGGTTAAATATGTCCTTTTGTTTTTCAGAAGAGATACCCCTGCCATTATCTGCATAAACAACAACCAATTCGTTACTATTTTTTTCAACTGTTATTGTGATCTCATTGGATTGCCTATCAATAAATCCATGATAGATACTGTTTTCAATAAATTGTCCAAGTATATTCGAGATGGCTTTTGGGTAACTTGTTAAGACCAGGTTTTCTGGGCACAGTACTACCACAGATATATTTTCTAACAGACCCTGGTGCAGTATCAGTTGCTCATCTATCAGTTTGGTAAATGTAAAATTATTAAGCTCATAGTTACGCTGCAATATAGAAATATCCCTAAATTTCTTTATGAGGACATTTAGCCTGGTAAGATTTCCCTCAATCAAGGCAATGGCTTCACTCTCGTCTTTAAGAAGTTCACTAAACTTATTTTTAGTTAATTCCCCAGACTGAAAGGTCTCAGTTAGCTCCTCATTCCCCTTAACCAAGTAACTTAGGCCTGTAGTAGCAACTCCCAGGGGAGTATTCATCTCGTGACACACCCCCACAACCAAATGTTCAAGAGCCCCCATCCTATCTTTAATTGCATTCAGCTTAATTTCTTCATTTTCCTTTAACTCATTTATACCAATCATAGATCCCTCATAATACTTTACATCACCAGACTCTTCCTTTACTCCCATCATTGAAATTGAGTACCATCGACTCTCTTCATTTTTACAGGTTAATTTGGTTTCAAAGCTCATCATGTTATCGTGTTTTTTTAGTTCACCTAAATAGTCACGAAACTTCTCTATATTAATATTCAATTTTTCTATTCTTGCCTCTCTTGGTAAGGATGATAATTCCTGCTCCGATTCATAGCCCAACATTTTGTAAAAAGCGGGATTTACACTCACAAGGCGACCATCATCCGCCAATTGAAACTGACCCGACAAAGATTCACGATATAGGTTTTGATACCGTTTAAGATTCTTAATACTCTCTTTTTGCGCCGCTGATTTTTCCTTGTTAAGCGCTTCTATTCGGTAGGCAAGCGCCATTGATAAAACTGAAACTCCGATAAACGTTCCTATTTGAATTACGTACATGGTAAACCAGTTGGTGGGCAGGAGCCCTAGGCCCTTAAGGACTGAACAAATTTGACCCAGAATGAGCACAGACCACGCCACCGTAAACAACTTCGCTAATGCTTCCCCTTTAAAAGATAAATACAAGCCCAAGAGCAATGCAGATGTATACATAATCAGCGATGTAAATACCTCAGTTACAACAATAACCTGATAAGATAATATCAAACTTAGGATGGGGATCACTGCCATAAAAACTAATAAGCATTTAAAATAGTGCTTATACCACGCCTTTCGGCCAAATACCTGAAGAAATTCGGTGATAAACAATAAGATCGCAAAGTGCATAATACCGTTAAAAAACGGAAATACCAGATTGTTGATATCGGGACTGTTAGGCCAAATATATTGAAACCCGGTGCCATCAAAAATTCCTTGATTAAAGGTGCTGAAAAAAACACACATAACATAAAATAAATATACTCTTTCTCGCACAATACTAAATATAAAGAGATGATAAATAAACATGACGATGAGCACCGCATTGGCCCACCCCCACATGAAATGCCTGCCGCCCTCTGACTCATTAAAACTGGCCAGACTTCTGAATATTAAAGGCACTTCGACCGCACCTTCGGTTTTTATCCTTAAATAAACCTCTAAAACATCCCCCTTAGATAATTTATAAGGAAACACAAAACCTGGGTTATTAATTGGGCGATTTGAGAAGTTCACCAAGTCACCGGTGTAAATGGTCTTGCCAACTCGACCATTAATAAACCCGGTACTTTCATAAAAATCTAACATGGGGTAAGTGGTGTGTAACACCCAGTCACCATCCTCCTGAGCTAGCACCTTAAACCTTAACCACAAGGTGGGCTTGATAAATCCGAAATTCACCAACTTTCGATCAAAGGCTTTCCAATGAGGACTTTGTCGCACATATGAAAGGGGTAATGCATCCGTTTCATCAAAGAGGTAGTCCACCTCTTTCACCAGGTTGTAGTCCTGATTTAGAAAAACAGGCACCTCGGTAGCTGCCGTGGCGGCAAAAGACAATAGGAGCGATGCAATAAAGGTTAACGCTTTCATGTATTCCAATTAACCTATTATGCGACCTAAACATAGGGATTGTAGGGGTATTTAGTAACTGTAGACCAATTTGGGGTTCTGGGGACTTTCCCGCCATAGATTGCAATTCGCTCTGTAGGCCCCGACACGCTTAGCCTGTAGAAGGCTATTAGTGTCAATCCGACTCGATTAACGGTATCCTTTTTAGGACAATAAATGAGCAAAGGTAAGCGCCTATCGATACTAACAAAGGCAGAAATTGAAGAATTATATTCGCCTCCTATATTCTCTGTTTCCGATCAACGGTTTTTCTTTGCTCTTAATAATAGAGAAGCTGAAACAATCAACCGGATTCAAGATCGCAAGCATCGAGTAGCTGCCATCGCCTTATTTGGATATTTTAAATCTAAGCCCATCCTGCTAAACCCCAGCTTTAAGTCCATGCAGAATGTCCAATCATTCATTTCTGAGCTTTATTTTAAGGCGCTGAAGTACCGTCGATTTAGCCTGAAAGCTGATCAGAAATCTCGAATATAAGAACGTGTACTGTTGTTACTTGGGGTTTCTAATTGGAATGACATTGAGCATCAGGCAGGGCTGGTTACCTATCTACTTGAAAAGGCAAATAGCTGGGCGGCACCACGAGCTATTTTGGATGCGGCGATCGAATACCTAGCTCACAACAAGATAGCCACTCCCGCCTACAGCACACTACAGAAGATTATCAGCCAGGTTCTGGTACAGCACCAGAAAGTTCTACATGAGCAAGTCAAAGGCGCTTGCCCTTAAGGCCAGAAAGACATGCTCGCTGAGCTGTTGTCAGGGGAACATGCTTTTACCTTACAACACTTGCACCAGTGCGCTCGTAACTTCACCGGTACTGAACTGGAAAAAGAACTTCAAGTTTATCACCACCTTCAGCCCCGGATGGCCGAAGTTGAACAAGTACAAGCGAATATGGGGCTATCGCAGATGAACCAGCACTATTACGCTGGGCGTGTGGATTATTACGGTGCCAAACTCAAACGGCAAGCAACTCTAAATCAGCAATTGTACCTACTGAGCTACCTGAAAAACCGTCAGCAACAGTGTTTGGAAAGAATCCCTGTCTCATCTTTACACCGGCCAAAGAATAAACTGCTTAAGTAGTTGACTATGGCGCTTTTTACCCTAGTTGGTACGGTAAAATATACAGGGGAAAAAGGCAGGAAAATGCGCAAGCTGACTAAGTCCAGATAATTAAACCGAAAAAAGGGCCCGCCACTGCCTTCCGTTTTATAACCGAAGGCAGTGGCGGGCCAAAGAGGGCAGCTTAAAATACACTGGTCTTTTTGAAATTAGTCCTTTAAATCAAATAAAACATATTTGGCAATGGCAGAAATGTTTTCCTCACCCAGGTAAGACTGGGGAGGCATTTCGGCAAAATCCTTTCGCTTACGCACTGGGCTTGCTATGTATTTCTCCAGACCTGTAAGGTTGTCTGCGTACATGGCCTGTATGGCTTGCATCGAAGGGCCATGCAGTACGGTATTGTAGGTGTGACAACCGGTACAAACCGCTAAATAGGTAAGGCGACCTTTTTGCTCGGCTGTATATTTAGGTGAATCATAAGGCTCATCCAGCATGGCTGTTTTATAATTAGCTGTAGACATTTTATCTTCACAAACCGTCCAATTATCCGTACCAAGCTGATCCAGTTCTTTTTGTTTGGCATAACAGGAAGTGCGCTCTTTACCCGTGGTTAACAATTCCAAACCGGTTTTTCCGGTCATGAGGATCAACTCGCCCAGGGTACCAAATGGTTCATTACCATTATTTATAAAATTATTTTCATAAACCTGAACACTATCAACATAGGGCTCATTTTTACTGTCACCACCCAGGCCGAAGGTATACATGTCGGTGACAAAAATCCCCACTGATTTATTGTCTTCGATGATATTGTCTTTAATGATAACGTCATCTACCGCTTCTATGAGAATGCCTACTCCTTCAGGAACACCGGCAGCCACCGAGCTGGCTGGTGCGAAGTTGGTAAGGTTGTTATTACGAATAATATTGTTACGAACCACCTGGTGACTGGCATCTTTTACCGGCAAGCTAGGAATTAACGACAGCATGATGCCGGTGGAATTATTATAAACCAGGTTGTCGGCCATCAAGGCGTTACGGGTATTTTCAAACTCCAGCCCCATCACGTTGTCATGAGCGGTATTGCCGATCACGTCTATGTGATCACACATGCCCACGTAAATACCTGCGTCCTCGGCACCGGTAACGGTATTGCCTTTGACCAAACCATTTTTACCAAATTGTGGGAAAATACCGTAGAAGGCACCCTCCACCACATTATTAATAATTTTAAAGTTGTTGGCACCCTGGGTCATGATGCCATTGCCCTTGTAACCTGTGACTTTAAAACTATCGATAACAACCTGGTGGCCCGAGGCGATGATGCCATCATTTAATAAAGACTTACCATCCAAGTGGGCGTATTTACCATCCTTGATTAATCCTCTGAGGGTGATGTTTTCTTTATCTATATAAATAGACTCGTGGTAATAACCAGGCTCCACCAATACGGTATCACCATCTTTTATCTGTTTAATCACAGCCTGAATGCTGCTGCCCGATTTCACTGTGAGCACCTTGGCATAACTGACACTGCTAACCAGTGCCAGTATGAGGGTGATGACTATATTGAATTTCATGTTTTTCTCCTGTTGTTATTAATAACCGTTAAATTGCGTTTGGATCTTCGCCAGTTAGTGGGTCGTTGCCACCGTGGCCGAGGTTGGCACCAGATTTACGAGTTAATAAATAAGGTTTGTTTGCAAGCAGGGTTTTTCGGCTGGCACTGTAAAAAGCGATTTCGTCTTTCATGCCGTATCGGTGGGCACTGCCGCCATAGACGATATATAAATCGGCCAAATCCTGGTCGTTAATATTTTTATCAATCATTGTGGTGGCCTTACGAATAATGTCCTTTTCTTTTTCAACGTCTCCGGTGGCGGCATAGGCTTGCATTAACCAGCGATGAATTTCCAAACTGTTAGGCTGATAACTTAAAGCCTGCTCGAATAATTCAACGGCTTTTTTGTTGTCGCCGCCAATAAAGGAAGGCAGGTTTAATTTAAGGCGAGCCAATACATATAAACCCAAACCGTCCGCCGCCTCGGGTTTGTCGGCCACCGCCTGTTCAATGAATTTTAAGCCAATGGGCATGGATTTAACCATGTCTTTTGAGGTGGAATCTTCTTCGGCGCTGGCCAGAATATAGGCCCCTTGTAACAGGCCCACTTCAGGAATAAAGGCATCAAACATTTCCACCTGGCTGATTAAATTGATGGATCGATTGCGAGTAGCACGCCACAGGCCATTTAACTCTTGACCCAGCTCCCCCACTCTAAATAATTTAGGGTAAGCATTTTTTAGTACTTCAAAATAAGCCAACTGTGCCGCCAGAGCCTCCAGTTTCAACTCTATATCGAAGGTGGATTGACGGGCCAGTTCATAGGCATAAATAGCACCACACCCCACCAAGTCTCTGTCCCATTTGGCGTCCAATAACTCAGGATAGTCGCTGGTCATTTTTTCTGGCTGGCCCAATAGATCACATTTTTGTATTTGGTCCGGTGTGGCCAAACCTGCCTGAGTGTCATGCACGGCCGATATTTTTGAACAGCCTCCCAATACAAAGGGCAAAGCCAGGGCGAGTATTTTTATCGAATTTTTCATAGTAAGCCTCGTTGGTTTAGTTATTGTTATAAGTCTATTGGCAGTCCGGAAGGGACCGAGATTGGTTTTTGTGGCAGCAGCTTTTCGTCTTCCAAACTTGCAAGAAACGCTACTATGTCTGCTTCATCCTGTTTACTGAGTTTGCCGCCCGCCGTCATATGAATGTGCCAGTGCAACTTCAATGACAACTGAGGTGGTGCTTGATGCCCACGGGTGTCGTTGTAAAAATCCAGCACTTGGGCCAAGGAATCAAATTGACCGGCGTGAAAATAAGGGGCGGTGCGGGTAATATTTCTAAGGGTTGGCACCCTGAAGGCACCCAATAAAAATGGATCGTTTGACCAATCCCCCGCGCCCTTATCTAAAGGCACATCTTGTGGTTGTGGGCTGCCGATAACGGCCAGTTCACCATCGGTAAATAACGGCGGCATGTGACACTGGGAACAACGGCCCACAAAACCGCGAAACGCATTGTGGCCTCGGCTTTCTTGTTCGGTTAATGCATTCTCGTCACCGTGTACATAACGATCGTAACGGCTGTTTAAACTGATCAAGCTGGTTTCAAAGGCGGCCAGGGCATGGGCGGTATTATCCACCCCGGGTTTTTCTCCATAAGCCTGGGAAAATAAATCCACATAAGCCGGGATGCCGTTTAATGTTGCCTTTAAATTTTCAGGGGTATTGCCCATTTCTATCTCGGAGAACAGGGGCAACTTAGCCTGTGTTTGTAAACTGTTAGAACGACCATCCCACATGAAGCGAGTATGAAAGGCGATGTTCCACAAGCTGGGTGTGCCGCGATTGAGTTTTCCGTGTTTGCCGTTTTTGTCTTTGGCAGAGATGGAACGGGCTAAGCCGTCCGCCAGGCCCTTTTCCAGCTGATGGCAGCTGGCACACGACATGTCCTGATTTTTTGACAACACTGGGTCAAAAAACAGTTTTTTACCCAGGTCTATTTGTTGCGGCGTGTAGCTGTGTTTAAGTTTGGGCAATTCCACCCGAAAGCCGCCGTGCTCTTTTGGCGAGTCATAAAAGTCATACAGGCTCACCAACTCACATTTATTTTGGACGGTTTTTTGAAAGCTGGGTGGGCATTGTTTTCTTAACGTCTCGCCGGCTTCACAGGTGAAGCTCATAAACAGTACTAACAGAGTGAATGAAAAATATTTCATGTTGCTCTCCTTAATGTTTATTGCTGGTGAGGGTTTTAGTTACAGGGGTTACTTTTCGGTGGGCAATGAAGGCCAGGATACTGGCTAGCTGGTTTTCAAAATCCAGGCCCTGGCTCACCAAATTCATTTGCTTGCCGTATTTATCCTCAGGGTGTTTGCCCCTTGCTCCGGATTTAAATTTTTTAAGTTGCGCCAACAGGTAACCCGTATGCTGCCCGGCTAACCTTGGGGCATGCAGAGACGGCTCTCCCTGTGCGTGCGCCCCGTGGCAACTGCCACAATTACGATACAAACCCATGCCCATGAAACCACCGGTCTGCTTGGGTGGTTTGGCCGCCACAAACGGCTGAGCCGCTAAATATTGAGCGAGAGAGGAAATTTGTGAGTCACTCAGGGACTTGCCGATACCCGCCATCATCATGCCGCTGGCATCTTCCGGATGGCTGCCACGAATGCCCTGTTTAAAATTGCTTAATTGCAGGGTGAGATAATCCTGCTGTAGGCCAGCAATGGAGGGGGCCGTTATGGCCGCATTACCGCCACCATTCTGGCCATGGCAGGAGGCGCAGAGTTGTTGATAATCACCTTCATTAGCCTGTGCGGCGCTGGCCAGCAATAAACAAACGGACAATACAGCCCCTAGAAAAATCAAAAATACTTTCTTAATACTTGTAATATCTTCGTCTAATTTTAAAAACTAGAGTATTAACACATAACACTTTAGCGCTTTTCTATTAACGGCCTGTTCAATTACACTCCTTTACTATTGAGCAGGCTTTAAAAAATATATTTATATTAAGAAGCTGCTAACTTTTCCTGTGATTTATTAAACAGGTTAAACGCCAGCATCACGCTAATGGCCACCGGTATAACAATAGCCCACGCCACGGCACTAGCCAGAGCCGCATCCAGGCTGTTTAATGCGCTGGAAGCCAGGAAAAACGGAATCAATATGTTTTTTAAACAACTCTCAACGGCGATGGTGGAAGAAGATTTAACATTAACCCCTGCTAATTTTGGAATTAAAAATCCCACCACAGCGGCCAGCACAATAAGCAATACGGTGGGTAAAATAACTTGTCCTGCACGGCTAAAGGTATCATCCTCATCAATAACGGCCATCAACATAAAACAAGACATCATGGCCGCCACACTGACTTTTGTCAGTAGGGGTTCGTGCTTGAGTAATACAGGTTTGCGGCTTCTGGCAAACATACCCAGCAAAACCGGTAACACGGTAAACAGGAAGAGTTGCGCACCGGTTTGCAAGACGGGCATCTCAATGTCGGTACCCGCACCGCCAAATATATAAAGGGCTAAATTAATCCATAAAGGTAGGGTGACCAGGGTGGCCATAGTGGCCGTGGCGGTGAGCGTAACCGATAACGCGGTATCTCCCTTTCCTATGTGCGCCACCACGTTAGAGATGGTTCCCCCTGGGCAGGCTGCCAGAGCCACCAGTCCCACGGCCATCATGAGTGGTAAATCAAACGCCCACGCCAGGGATAAACCTATAAAAGGAGACACCAATAACAACACGATCAAGCCCATTAGAGTGGCCCTGGGAACGGCCAGTATGCGTTTAAAGTCGGCGGTGGTTAGGGTTAAACCCATGGCAAACATGAGGGAAAACATGGTGATGGGAATCACCACTTTTATTAACGATTCGGAATCTAGCATTTTTTGGGTCTCTCTTTATTTTTATGGGTGTCAGGTTATAAACATGTTGGTTTTCAAGGTAGTTTTTCTAAAAACAATTTAGCCATCCACACTGCTAACAATGAGTTTGGTTGCCTGTTTTGCCTTCTTTTTATTGGCCTTAAAATCCAGGTGCCAATGAGGTTATTGGCTTGCAGTAGCGGGCGAATCACATCAGTTTTAATATCTATGCCCACCCCACCCCACAACGGCAGCGCTTACAATCGAAGCCATCCTTAAAACCTATATCCAGCGCCGCTTGACTAGCGGTTTTTTTATCCATTTCGCTGGCACAAGGGTCCACCAACACCTGTGTAACTTTAAAAAGGTAAACGGGTTGCCCCACTCATACACAACCGCGTCAAAATCGTTTCTTTTGTGTAAATGGCAAACCTGCACATAGGCTGCTTAATGCGCTGGAAGCCAAGAAAAACGAAATCAATATTTCCTATGTGCGCCACCACGTTAGAGGTGGCTCCCCCTAGGCAGGCTGCCAGAGGCCTTCATGAGTGTTAAATCAAACGCCCACGCCAGGGATAAACCTATAAAAGGCGACACCAATAACAACACGATCAAGCCCATTAGAGTGGCTTTGGGTACGGCCATTATGCGTTTAAAGTCGGCGGTGGTTAGGGGCAAACCCTTGGCAAACATTAGCGAAAATATGGTAAGAGGAATCACCACTTTTATTAACGATTCGGAATCTAGCACTTATTGGGTCTCTCTTTATTTTTATGGGTGTCAGGTTATAAACATGTTGGTTTTCAAGGTAGTTTTTCTAAAAACAATTTAGCCATCCACACTGCTAACAATGAGTTTTTTTACCTGTTTTGCCTTCTTTTTAATGGCCTTAAAATCTGGGTGGCAATGAAGTTATTGGCTTGCATTAGCGGGCGAATCACATCAGTTTTCATATCTATGCCCACCCCACAGCGACAGCCCTTACAATCGGGGCAATCCTTTAAACCTATATTCAGCGCCGCTTGACTAACGGTTTTTCTATCCATTTCGCTGGCGCAAGGGGCCACCTATGATTTTTATTTTAAGGTTATTTTCTACTAATCAGTGTACGGATGAGACTCCATAGCAACAGTGTAAAGGGGGACAATTTATGATCATTTGTAGCCAAGCACCATTAAGTGCCGTTGAAATACCAGCACAAACTGGCCAGATTATTTGTTTACACAATTTTAGTGTGGCCGATATTTTAAGCGTGTAACATGGCCGGGGCTGATAATTTCCGGACAGGTAATCATGGGCCTACTACCCTAGGAAAACGGTGATACTCATGAAAAATACATTTGACGCCGATGATAAAATCATCCCCATCCATGTGCCCGCCAATGTGATTCGCTGGCTCGATCGCGAGGGGTATGGACGTGCCGAGTTGGTGCTGGGCAGCGGCATAGACAAGCAAGACATCGATTCTCCCGAGACGCTGATCACCCTAGTGCAACATTACCAACTGATTCAAAATATACTGCGCATCACCAATAACCCACACATAGGTTTGGCTTACGCCAAGCAGGTTCGCTACACCAACATGGGATCTGTGGGTTGGGCCCTGGCAAGCAGCGCCACCCTATTGGAGAGTTTGCAAACATGTCTTAAATATCTAAAATTACGCTCTCCGCTTATTCAAATGAAATGCATGAAAACGCGGGTAATGTGCATATTGCCTATTCCGATTATCTGGATGCCACAGCCATTCGCCAGTTTTACTATGAAATTATACTTGGTGGCATGTCTGTTTTTTTGAAATGTTTAGTTGCACCCAGCGAAAGCCTAACCCAGAAACTGGCTCATCAGAAAAAGTGGTGGTGCGTGTGGCACTGCCTGAGCTTCCACTCTTAAAAGAACACAATTAACTGCAGCAGCTGGATATAGATATCCTGTTTGACCAGGACATTACCGAAGTCATTTATCCGGCCCGTTACCTTAAACTTAGATCCTTCCTCGCCGATCCTGTGACCGCCAAGATGGCGCGAGAAATATGTGATGAACAGTTACGCAAGGTTGATCATTCCGAAGACCTTATTGGTCGCATAAATCACATAGTGCAAAACAAAACGGACACATTTCCATCCCTGATGGAAGTGGCTGCACAAATTTGTGTCTCCACCATTACCTTGCGTCGTGAACTAAAAAAACGCGATACCAGTTACCAAACCCTGTTAGACACAGCCCGCGAAAAAACGGCATCAAGCTATTAGGAACTGCTTGGGGCTAATGCCCACCCACTGTGAGAACAGGCGCTGCAAATGAAACTCGCTTAAATCTAAATGGTCGGCCAGTTTTTTAAGACTGGGTTGCAAAGCTCGCTGCTCGGCAAGGTAGCTCATGGCCTGCGAAATCAGTTGATAGTGTTGATGCTGATCACTGGGTGGTGAGGACATGATTGGGCCTTGGCAAACGAATGACAATATTATTGTTTTAGGTTTGAGCTTAAACCACCCGAATTTTGCGCCGGTGACCTGTGTTGTGAGCCTCTGGTCACTTAGGGATATTGACGTAACTTATCCAAAGGAGTTAAATGGCGCGCAATTAGTCGCATTTAACAGGTAGTAATATTCAGCATGTCAGCAGACAAGACCCTCAAGGGCGTGGCCTTTGCCTTCGCCACCACCTTTGTGGGCAGTGCCGCCGGGGCTGCGGGAAAATGGGTAGCGGTGGATGTAGCGGTGCCCGTGATTGTGTTTATTCAATACGCCATTTGTCTATTGGTGATTGCACCGCGTTTTGTGGGCAAACCCCTTGCTAACCTGCATACCCATCGCTGGGTTGATCACTTAATACGGGGCGTGGCCGGATGGTTATGTTTTTATACGTACTACGCGGCGCTGGATCAAATTCCCTTAGTGGATGCCACCTTGTTGCGTAACACCGCTCCCTTGTTTGTGCCCCTAGTGGCCTTATTGTGGCTGGGTGCTAGGGTGCCTTTTCTGCGCTGGTTACCTTTGGTATTAGGTTTTGTGGGAGTAATATTTATCTTGCCACCAGGATCGGAGGATGTGGGCTGGGGACATCTGATTGGTTTGATATCGGGGCTAACGTTGGCGGTGTCCATGGTGGGAACTCGTACCTTATCGCGCACCGACAGTGGCAACAATATAATGTTTTATTATTTTCTTATTTCGTTTTTATTGAGCCTGCCCTTGGCCCTATATCACTGGCAGGCCATTCCATTGAGAGCCTGGCCCTATTTAATATTCATTGGTTTATCCATTTTCATCGCCATGTGGCTTTATACCAAGGCATTTAGTTATGCCAAGGCTAGTGTGGTTTCCCCCATTAATTATTTTGCGGTGGTGGTGTCGGGCGTAATGGGCTGGCTTATCTGGGACTACCTTCCCTCAAGCGGCGCGGTGTTGGGGGCATTGTTGATCATGGCGGCTGGCGGTTTGAGTATTTATCTTGCTACTCGTGAAGAGGCGTTACTGCTTAATAACTCACATAGCGATTAGTGTGTTTGTGCATTGATAAAGTGGCCGACTCTGGAGTGAATTCATTCACTTTGAGGGCGCCGTAAACCCATCAGTGGGGGCTTGCTTCGGCGTCCCAGTCTCAAGAATAAATTCACTCCAAAGCCCATATTTGATCCCTGCCTAATCCTTCAGTATTAACATTTAGTCGACAATAAAATTTCTGGTGGCTAGGTCTAATGTGATTAAGGTGTTTGTGGTATCACTACATGGATGTATTTATGACGCCCTTAATCACAGTAGACCTAGTTGCAAGCAGGCCTGGATTGAAACTGTCGCTAAAGGAAAACTAATCAATAGCTTTAATAATGATTGGCAACCATCACAATACCGGCAATTAAACTGCTGGCGGTGGCGGCGTAGAAGATAAAATTGTGTTTAATCTTGCTGCCCAAATATTGGTACTGCTGGTGTAATCCCCCCGGAAATTAATAGGCCCAATAAGTAGAATTTTCTCGTATATTAAACGCAGGAGATCTACATGAAAAAATCACGTTATTCTGACGTTAAAATCATGGCTATCATCAAACAAGCCGACGCATCCCGAGTTATGCTGAGAACACGGCATGAGCTCCGCTAGCTTCTATAAATGACGCGCCAAGTACGGTGAAATGGATGCATCCATGGTGTCTCGGCTTAAAGAGCTTGAAGATGACAATCGACGCCTGAAGAAAATGTATGCGGAAGAACGCCTTAAATCCGAAATTATTCAGGAGGCCAGGGCAAAAAAGTGGTGAAGCCGTCACTGCTTAAGAAGATAGCCCAACAGGCTGTTTCGAATCTCGCTGTGAGTATTCGACTTGCTTGCCAAGCATTCTCTATCAGTGAAACCTGTTATCGGTATCAGTCACTTTTGAGCTCTGAAAATGAAAAAATAGCCGAATGGCTTGTTAACTTAACCGAAAAAGAGTCCGACTGGGGATATGGCTTGTGCTTTGATTATTTACGTAACGTGAAGGGTTTTAAATGGATTCATAAGCGGGTTTATAGAATTTATTGTGAGTTGGATTTAAATTTACAAATCAAGCCTAGAAGGCGGCTAAAGTGCAACAAGCCTGAGCCATTGAAAGACCCATTAAAGTTAATCAGGTCTGGTCCATTGATTTTATGCATGATCAACTTGCCGACCAAAAAAAGTGTAGGTTGTTCAATGTGATAGACGACTTAAAGCGTGAGGACTTGCGATTGAAGCAGGTTTCTCTTTCCCAACAGCTCCGGTTACACGTGTACTCGATCAACTTCTGGAGTGGCGCTCAAAACCAATTGCAATACGTTGCGATAATGACCCTGAGTTTATCAGTCATGAATTCACTGATTGGGCAAAAAAACGCGGGATTAGGGTTGATTATATCAACCAGGAAATCCGCAACAGAACGTATATATTGAAAGAGCTAATCGAACAATTCGATATATCTGGCTGAGAAAGTATCTTTTTGAAACTTTAAATGAGGTTCAAGACTATGCTACGAAGTGGTTATGGTTTTACAAAAACGAGCGGCCACATAAAGCAAACGGTGGTAGACCACCGTTAATGACTGCTTAACGTCTACTTTTAGCGTCCTTGGATTCTACCGGTCACTGCAACACCTGATTAAGTTTATCATCTGGCGTTAGAAATCTCAGGGTTTTTCTGGGACGACTATTGAGCTTAGCTGCAACCTTGTTGAGGTCATCTTGTGAATAGCCTGAGAGTACTTCCTTTCGGGAAATACTGCCGTAACAATCCATTGGTATTTTCGTTCGTTCCACGCTGCCAATGACTTGCTGGGGCACAAAAATAAACGTCCATACCAGTGGCAAGGGTGAAGTTTCTATGACTTGCAAGCTCAGTTCCTCTATCCCAGGTCAGGCTCTGCTTTAATAACTTGGGCAATTTACTCATCTGTTCTGAGAGCTGATTTACAACACTTTCAGTTTCCTTACCATTCACTTTGACCAGCACTGTAAAGCAGGTTTGCCGCTCAACAACGGTCGCGATGTAACTATTTTTAGCGCCCACTATTAGCTCCCCTTCCCAGTGCCCGGGAACGGCTCTATCTTCTATCGATGCAGGCCTTTCGCTTATTGTAACACCGTCTACAGTTTTACCTCTAGGGGCTGTATGGTGCTTCTTTGAGCGGCGATACTTTCGTTTTGTTCGAAGATGGCTGCGCATTTCTTAGAGAAACAACCCCCTATTTTGTATGAATAAACTTTTGTATATAGTCTCATGTGATACACGCATTGACTCATTATCTGGATAGGCAAATCGTAGCGAACCAGATATTTGTTCCGGTGACCAGTTTTGTGAAAGTTTATCTGTAACAAGTTCTTTAAGCTTAAAATTTTCAGACAGTAAGCATCGCTTTGGCCTTTTGGCTCTTTTCCACGCAGCTATTTCGGCTTCTGTGGCGCGATATTTCGACACACCGCCGTTCCTGTTGATTTCTCTGCTGATAGTTGAAGGGTTTCGGTTAAGCAGCGATGCAACTTTGCGTACGCCATGATTAGCTGTCAGCCCTCTAGATATTTCTTCTCGTTCGACAAGAGTTAAGGTTATTGGCGATCGAGTTCTAGGGGATGGCTGAGATCCGCCCTGATACCTTAGATAGGAAGATGCTGTTGAGTGTGGCTTACCAATCGCTCGGGATATTTCTATCATTGGGGTAGCTTTTATCCATAGTTTCCAAATGATAGCTTTCCTCTTGTCGTTCATTATCTCAGTCATACCCACATCGCTTTTTATTTAGGTAAAGTTAATGTGTTGCAGTGACCGTTAGAATCCAAGTTAGTTAAAAAAGGGAGGATTACCGATCCAGTTGGGTCATAGAGATAACCCCTATTCTCGCTAATATAGTGACAATTTATCGTTGTTGTAATTAGAGGTTCTCTTAGCATGAGCGATCAACCAGCTCTGATGCCCCCCAACGTTTTGCTAAAGCATTAAAACGCCACGGCGTTGAGTTTCTTTTTGTTCAAAGTATTCCTCCTGCCGTTACGCTGGCAGCAGATGACTTAGGGATTAGACAAATAGGGTATCGCCAAGAAAATGCTGGCACCTACATGGCGGATGCCTATGCTCGAGTTACCAGTAAAGTTCCTGTAGTAACCGCACAAAATAGCCCAGTAGCCACTTTATTGGTTGCCGGTATGTCAGAGTGTTTGACGGCTTCTATTCAAATGGTTGCTCTGGTACAGGATGTGGGTCCTAGCTGCCTGGATCGTAATGCTTTCCAAAAACTCGATCAAATCGAATTGTTTAAAGGCGTTTCCAAGTGGACCAAGCGAGTAACCTCAGCTGATCGTATTGAGGACTATGTGGATATGGCATTTTCGGAGGCGAGCAGTGGTCGTCCGGGCCCAGTTGCATTATTAGTATCCATGGATCTGCTGTCCGAAAAAGAAGAGAAGCCGGTTCCTAATCGTAAAGCCTGTCTGGGTCATTATCCTTTGGACCGAACCTGTGCCAATCCCGTAAAAATCGCTGAAGCCGCAGCCTTACTGGTCAATGCGAAAGCGCTCATTATTTATGCTAGTGGCGGTGTGTTGGGTTCACATGCACAAGACGAAATAGGTGCGCTGCAGGAGCTGGCTCACCTACCGGTTGCAACCACTACTATGGGCAAGGGCAATGTTGATGAGAGACACCCGTTATCGATGGGTATTATTGGTTACTACATGGCCACTTCTGGCATGGCCAAATTTATGAAATCTATGGTTGAAGAGGCTGATGTTATTTTATTGATCGGTAATCGCACCAATCAAATCGGTACTGATTCATGGAGCCTATTACCAAAGAACGCAACCTATATTCACATTGATATCGACAATATTGAAATTGGCCGTAACTACGAAGCCCTGCGCTTAAATGGTGATGCCAAGTTATCCCTTCAGGCATTAAATAAAGTCATTGCCGAAGAAGATTTAAACAGGCGCCAAGCCGCTCGCGGTACGATCAAAAACGCAATTAAGGTCGCCAAAAAATCGTCATCAAGAAGAAATCATTGACGTCATCCAATCGAACAATTCACCGGTACGACCCGGAGCGTTTTATGGACGAGCTGGAAAAGCAGTTTCCTGATAATCATTGTGTGGTTATAGATGCGAGCTTCCCATCTATTTGGGTAGCGAACTATTTGACCGCTAAAAAAAGCCGTCGCTTTATCACCCCTCCGTGGCCAAGCCGGTTTAGGGTGACTTTCAGGCTGAATTTTTTGCTGTCTTTTTCAGGTTCGTTGAAGGCAAATTCCCAAGCCTGTTCGAGGTCGTCAACATTGTCTTTGGTGATCTGTGACACCTCGGAATTGCGCTGACCACCTGCATCGCCGCCAGCCCCCCCCCCACGCTGAAGCTGTGCTAACACCGCAACAGGCCAAGGACCAAGCGGCGACACGTATTTCTATTTTATTCATTTGAACTTCCTATTTTTAGATTCAAGCGGCTAATACTTGATCATGAATTATTGTATGCCCTGACCACTATCTGCATGTGAATTAAGCCCAGTCAGAGATATTAGAAAACCAATAATTACCACAATAAAAGAAATAAAGGTAATTGGTGGCAACCCGCCATACCAGTCCATGGGGGTAAGCCAACCTGCGCCCCCCATAAAGGCCACATGCAATCCGGCCATTACTAAGACACACTGATAGCAACGATGCCGCAATTGCACCGAAGCGTATTGAGTACAAGTGGCCGAAATATAAAAGCCGATCACCCCTACTAGTACTGCAAGCTCACCCCATAGACTGAATCGGTGCTTATCTACAGTGTAGAACGCAGAAAAGTAATCCGGCGACAACAGTGCTAAAGATAATCCGCAGTGGATCATCGACAAGTGGAAGAAAGCTTTACCCCAAAAAAAGCGTGCGGTTTTATTATTGGTACGCAAACTGTTCATAAACAAACACAAACAGATTACCGAGGTAAGCGCCGTAGCCTTGTTAACAAGAAAGGCTGGCAGGTTATTCATTTCCACTTCGCCAAAACCTACATAGCGTACAATGCAATAAGCCAGTGTCAGAGAAATAACTGTAACGGCTTTAGTAACGTTGCTCATAACTTACCTCGTGTAATCGGGTGACACCTCCCTGTGTCTTTACAACTTTTTCTTAAATGCAATGTGATTATTGTGCCGCAACCACACTCTTGTCTGGCAGTGGTTTGATACGGACAAATACCGATGATCCACCCTCAATGGAGACTGAAGGGTAATTAGAATAACTGGTCCACACACTGCCATCGTCGGCGAAGGATATTTCACGACAGAAGGTCACCCGTGTAGGTAATCGATAGGTGACGACATCCCCCGTTTCGGGATTGAGGTGCATCATGGAATCAGAATTTGAACCACAGGCCCAGACCGTATCGTCCTTAGGATCAACCGCCAGTGCATAGGTGGAGTCACCGCGACCGGTAGGCATTTCAAACGGGGTAAACTTATCTTTTGCTGGCTCATAGCGATAGATCAAGCCATCAGTGTAAGCTGGGATCCATAGGTTGCCTTTTGAATCGGTACGGAAACGACGAGGCCCACCAAAAGGGGTATCCACCATGTGGAATTCTTCTGTCTCTTTGTCGAAGTAACCGATGCGGCGATTGTTAAACTGACTAAACCAAATTTTATCGTCCGGAGTGATATCAATGCCGTATGCGGCTGGCATTAATTCAGGGTCCGAGGTGGTGGTAATTTCAAACTTTGACTGTGCCCAGATTAGCCCTAGCGTAATGGGTGACCAGGTGGCCAGTGTCTGCTTAAAGCTGCGTGTGGGCATGTCGTAAAGCACCACTTCATCGGTTTCTGGATCGATGGTTCCTAGCTGATTGGTAATGGTTACGGTAAACCAAATTTGGCCGTTGCTATCAAAGCGCATGGTGTGTGGATACACGCCATCCAGATAAGAAATTTCCCACACTTTCATCTCTTCGGTAAAAACGTCTAGACGTGCCACCAAATTGCCGCCCGCATAGGTAAACCACATGGCGCCATCCGGTGCTTGAATCACAGTATGCAAGACCATCGGAATGTCTTCGTCGCGGTTTTTAGGCTTGAGATGCGCCAGTGATTCGATTTCATTGGTGGCCGGGTCCAGGCGCCAGATGTCATTACCCACGGTATCAACAGCATATATCTTGCCATCAGGGCCAACGGCCACATCGTGCATGCTGGCCTTAAAGTCGTCGAGGCGCCATTCGGTAATTTCTACTTGTGTCTCCACCCCAGTAGGTGCAGCCGGGATACGTGGCAGGGGTTTCCCTTCGCTAACGTCATACGCACTTAACAATGCGTCGGCCATGGTCACGCGTGTCTCTTCAGTTAACAGGGCGCGCTTATGCGCCATACGATCAAAGACGCCATACCACTGCTCTTTATCTGTAGGCCAGCGAGCGCTGGGGTAACCCTGCTGGTGGCACATCATGCACTGAATTCTAAATTCGCGCCGCGTCGCATTATCGTCTACGGCGACTCGTTCTGCCCATACATGAGCTGGTAACTGCTGTAGCAACTCGTCGCGAGTGGCGCTGGCAAGATGCGTATTCAGGGTGGTTTTCCCTTGAGACAAAGGAAGCTATTGGTCGGTAAAACCAATTAAGCGCACACGCACACTGTCATTGCTTGGCGACACGTCATCAAACTGATATTTGCCGTGAGCATTGGTATAACGAGTGGTCATGCGTTTTTGCTCGTCGTTTACCAATGTCACCATAGCCCCCTCTAAAGGTTTGCCGTTAGTGTCACTGATCACACCGGATAATTCTGCCGCCCAGGTTGGCAACGCCATAATGCCTACAGCAAAACCTGTCACTACTGCAGACTTCAGACCTTGCTTGAATTGAAAACTCTGTGCCATTGCTCGCTCACTTTCGTCGTTGTTGTTATTGACCGGCGGCCTTTACTTTCGATAAAGGGAATATAAAAGCTGCCACTTATATCTAAGCCATGACCCAGGCAAAAAATCACCATGGCCAACCGTGATTTTTTGCCCTCTATGCTCGATTCGGGATATGGGGTGGCATTTATGATATGATTTCCAGCATTAGAAACAGTGTCGGGAGTGGTCAATACCGGTCACTTTTCCGGACAATCATCACTAACCTAGAGAAAAAACACGAAACAGGCCTGCAAGATAATGCCTGATTATTTGAGAGACTCTTATGAATATGACCCAGGCAGAGCCCCATGTAGCATCTGGAACGATATTACCCTACCTAAAATCGGCCCAGGATCATGGGCTGGATCCAGATGCATTTTTAGCACCGCTTAACCTAACCACCCAAAGCATTAAGCAACAACAACCTCGTTTGCCCGAAAGCCAAACCGGCTTGCTGCTGATGAATTTAATCGAAGCGTCGGGTAACCCTTGGCTAGGCCTGGATTCTTCTAAGCACGTTGAGATCAGCACCTACGATATTAATGGTTATATCTCAGTAAACTGCAGCTGCCCTTTGGAAGCCATAAAGCTAACCGCTGAGCTGCAACGCATTTTGTCTGATAGTAGGGTGCTTCATATTAGAGAAACCCATAGCCAGGTAATTAGCACTTGGAATCTTTCCCAACCGGAACCCGTTGTCTCTCAAAATATCGCCGAGCACTTAATGTCCAGTTATGTGAAATATGGTCAGAGTATTTTACAGCTTGAGGGTCACCCTGAGGTGGCTAAGTTTCGCCACAAGGCTCCAAAAGATACAGCCGCTATGGCCATGTATGAAGAAATATTTCAGTGCCCATTATTATTTGAGCAAGAGCACTACGAGTTGGCCTTTAATCGCGAGGAAGCCCGCGACCTGATTATTCCTCAGGCCGATCCAGTGCTAAGGGACATGCTTATAGCTCACGCCCTGAAACGCATCAGCGATATCGCCACGACCCTTCCGTTTACGTATCAAGTCAAAAGCCTAATCAAGCAGCTACTCGCCAAAAGAGTGCCTTCCCGTGATAGCGTGGCTGAGCACCTTAATATGGGTAGTCGAACTATGCAGAGGCGTTTATTGACTGAGAATTCATCCTATAAAGATGCCTTTAACAGCGTACGCCAAGAACTGGCCTTGCATTACCTAAGAGACGAAGCACTAAACCTGGATGATATTGCCGAAAAACTGGGTTTTAGTGAGACCCGCTCTTTTCATCGCAGCTTTAAGCAATGGACAGGGGGAACCGTTGGCGCCTACCGCGATGAGCTACTCAAAAAATAATAACTTTAAGGTATGCGCCGCTTCATTTAAGGCAGTCAACAAAAAGAGCACCAAAGCGCATCTTTGTTCTGCTTTCACTCCCACATTAACTTTGAGACCCTAGCCTAACCTCCAGCTGGAAAAGATGTCCATCTATGGGGGTAACGGGGTCAATTCTGGTCATAGCTTTTGCACGCTCCTATTTCGATAATACCCTTTCACATCTTCGAGTGCTGGGCGTGTACACATCAACAGAAATTACTTTTATTAGCTGGATTCAGGATAGCTTATCCAGCCTTATGCCACTGATGCATTTTTTACTAATATGGGTCTAAGCACACCCTACATGGTCATTATTTGTTTGATCTATTGGTGTTATAGCCGCCAACTCGGAGCGCACTTGGGAACATTCCTGGTGGCCAGTGCCGCTTTCGATGATATTCTAAAACAGCTGATACAGGCACCACGACCTTGCTGGATCTCTTCACCTTCTTTTCGCAGCAATACCCACCCTCTGGGTTCATCACCCTCGTGCAGCACCACATCGGAATGCAGAAATTCTGCCGCATCGGCCGAGCCTTTCACTTTAGCGGCGCTGCGCGATAACATCTGTGCTTCAAACTCGGTTAATACACAGTCCCTTAGGCCCGCTTCGCGCCATTGCGATTGGGGCCTGCATCCTTTGGTAATGCCAGGGCCAGGGCATCCAATAAAGTCTGGTTGGCACCCTGGCCTTTTAATGGGCTCATGGGGTGCGCCGCATCGCCAATCAGCGTAACCCTCTCATTTTAAGCTAACAGTTCTGGCGTAAGTTGTTCGCGGTCATACACAGGGTAACCGGAGACTTTAGCCGGCACAGTGGCGTTTAAAATTTGTGGAATGGGGTGGTGCCACTGGCATCGTTTTATCGCTTTTTCTTTAAGGGCTATTGCACCTTGGGCACTTAAAACCTTGGCCGCGTCTTCTGCCATGGGGAAGCTAAGTTGCCACATAACCTAGGTTGAATCATAGGGCATCATGTAGATGCGCTCATGGCCATTGGCGGTTTGAAATACCGTGGCACCATCAAATAAAGGGTGTAGCACAGAACCATCAACATCTTTGTGAGCTTGCAAAGCATCTAATGGGCAAATTCCAAAAATCACAATGCACCCCAGGTAGCGTAGCGGGCTAGCATCTTCACCAATGAGTAAACGGCGCATGGCACTGAGAATCCCACCGGCTCCCACCACTAAATCTGCTTGAGTGTGTTTTACCAGTGCCTCCCCTTCAACCTGAAAACTTAACTCAATCCCGCGCTCATTTTTTTTAAAGTCCAACAACTAATGCCCCCACTCCACCTCTCCATCACCACCCAGTTGCTCAAGTAAAGCTGCGCGCAATGATTGCCTGGCAATGTGCACATTGGTACGCTTGGGTGGGCTTTGTTGGCATCCGGTTCGATCATTCTTATTCCCAATCACCAATCACCAATCACTTTTCCATCTGTGATATGCACCACATGGGGAGTTGAAATAACGCCCTGTAGCAACGAGAAAATACCCAGCCCCTCAATGGCTTTACTGGCTTGTTGCAGGGTAAGGCCATAATCCTGAGAGCGAGTATTAAAGGCGCTATCCCGCTCGAAAAGCGTAAAAGGAATGTTGCGGTGCAATAGTGCCAACGCCACCCCGCCTTTGCCCCGCCAATGATGGTGATGTGTGGCAAATGTGTGTTCTCAAGGATTTTTTGCAGAAGGCAGTTGCTCAGCCTGCACTAAGCCACACCATTGCAGTTTAAACAGCTATCAAAGTGACCTTGGGGGTACGGGTGCGAGCCCTTCGCCATTGCTTCTATTAAAGTGATCCAGCTCCCGCTGGTAGCGCTGTTTGACTTTCTTGCGCAGCTTCTTTCTTTTTTTCCCATCCCTGTCAATCCAGACAAATGGTCCGGTTACGCTTCATTCTTGATTCTTCATTCTTCCCACCTGCCTGTGTTTAACCCGCGCAATTAAAGTAATTTTTAACGACCATTAAAATGGCTCAATAAAAGGCTAATAGATCACCTCACCGCCCTGCGCGATTAAACTTAGGTCTCTACAAAACCTGGATCGCTAAATGGCCATTGCCGAATACCCATCAATCGTCAGCTTACCGCAGACGAACCCTGGCGTCGCCAACGTGCTGGAATACCTGATCATTCAATTCCCCTTTGTTGATGAACAAACTTGCCACCAACGCATCACAGATGGCAAGGTGCACTGCCACGACGGCTCACTCATAACCACACAGTCGCCCTTTAAAGCGCAGCAACGTATCTATTATTACCGGGAAGTGGAAAACGAACCCAGCATTCCATTTAAGGAAGAAATTGTATTTGAAGACCAGTATATTATAGTGGCCTACAAACCCCACTTTTTAGCTGTGATTCCTAGCGGGCAAAATGTAACAAATGTTTGCAATTCCGATTACGGCGCAGCACGGGCATTAAAACCTTATAGGCGTTGCACCGCTTGGACAGGGTAACCGCCGGCTTGGTTATATTTTCAGTTAACCCGGATACACGGCACCTTTACCATGAGTTATTTGAAGCACGACAAATACACAAAACCTATCAGGCTATTGCGAACATATGTGATAGTGAAAACCTGATGGGAACAGAGTGGCATGTGAAAAATCGGATTGTACGCTCTGAGCCCCGCTTTTGTATGTGTGTTGTCGAGGGAGAAGCCAATAGCCACTCGGTGATTCGATGTTTAATACAAACTAATCAGAAAGCGTTATTTGAATTAAACCCGTTACTGGTAAAACCCACCAATTAAGTGTTCAAATGCTGGCGATGGGCTGGACCATACTGAATGATAAGTACTACCCGAAATTGCAGCCCAAATAAGACGATAACTATGATACACCATTACAGTTACTGGCAAAGACGCTCAGTATATTGATCCAATAACGAAACAAGAAAGGTATTTTAATTATGAGGGAATTTTGTCGCTAACATGAAGTAAAACAGCCCAGGCTTCATGGAGCTGTTTCAGTTTAATATGTTTTTTTGAATGCGCGAATACAATCACAATTGTTCGCGCATTACCTAAAACCGATTATTCTATTTTAAATAGCAGTCGATCCACCATCCACCGGCAGCGCAACCCCTGTGGTAAAACCTGCCAGATCTGAACACAAATACAATACGGCGGCCGCCACTTCTTCTGGTTGGCCAATGCGTCCAACCGGATGTAAACCCTTCACATACTGTTCTTTTTGAGGGTCGCTCTGGGTTGCACGTCTAAACATTTCAGTATCAATAACCGCCGGACACACGGCATTAACACGCAGGCCCTTTTTACCATATTCAATGGCAGTCGATTTTGTTAAGCCAATTACCGCGTGTTTACTGGCACTGTAGATACTCATTTTTGGCGCCGCTCCCAACCCCGCGATAGACGCGGTATTCACAATAGCCGAAGTCGATTGCTGAAGCATGGCAGGAATTTGATATTTCATGCAGCGCCAAACCCCTTTCACGTTTACGTCCATTATCTTATCGTAAACAGCCTCTTCACCATCTGCCAACTTGCTTTGCTCAATTTCTATGCCGGCATTATTAAAGGCGATGTCTAGTTTCCCATAGACTTCCAATGTGCCAGCCACTAATGTTTGCACATCTTGATCTTTGGTGACGTCGCAAAGCATAAATGTGGCAATGCCACCGGCTTGCGTGATTTGAGCCGTGGTTTCTTCACCATCACTTCGACTAATATCAGCGACTACTACGCTGGCCCCTTGCTGGGCGAATGCCAGAGCGGTAGTGCGACCAATGCCGTTGCCTGCACCAGTAATTAAAACGACCTTTCCATTAAAATTATTCAAAGCTTTTACCTCACTATATGTGTCCCATCATCATAGGGGGTTTAGTTAGATGGTGGAAATTCGTTTTTTTCATAGAGGTGTATTAGGCTGGATAATTATGACCGAAAAATCGCTCCCAGGGTGAGCTCACACTGATGGCACCAACCCACTGCGTAAACTAGCGGGCAGCAGTGATTACTAATATTATGTTTACCTTAATTCATTGGCCTTACGATACTGCCCTTCATAGTCAAGCAGTCTATTTTTAATACGCCAGTAATACTTTTGTTTTCTGGCGATGACAAAGTCGGGACAAGGAAATAGATTCTCCAGCTTTAATGCTTGCTTCAGGTTGCTTACCTGGAAGTAATGCCCGGTGCCCAGCTTAGTCACTATACGAATACAAATGCGCTTGGCAAAAATCTCATTAAACGCCTACACTTCCCAGGCTTGGTAAAATCAAAAGATTCACTTAGCTGCGCCCCTTCTTCATCGTGATAGATGATTTTTAACTTTCCCACTCTTATTTCTTTACTGTTACCCTCTTTATCAAAAGCCTCTTCCAAGCTCACTCCGGCACAGTAAATTACTTTTTAATCTTTAAGTTACAGGGCCTTTTTTAACATTATATCCTGGTCTACCAGCACTTTTTTGCAGGTGGTGCAGGTGCGTGCGGCAATGTCGTTTTCATTACCACAGTGGGGCATTCTTTAAATACGAAACGATACTCGCATTGATGCTGGCGCTGATGGGGATCAAATGGGTTACCAATGAGTTCTTGGCAGCGGCGTCCGAAATGCTCAACCAAATAACAGTCATCGTCACAGGTGCCCCAAAACATATTAGGAAATTCACATCTGGGGCAAGACACCTGTACCGGCTGGCTTTGGCTGTTGGTTTTTTCTCGCCCACTTCGGGCTGGTATAAGTCAAAGTCATTGCCGGTATAGTCTATGACAAGGAAAATCTTTTGTGTTATTGGGATACTGGGAATTTTCTATCCTAAAAAGACAAAGTCCTCTACAGCCTCCGTTAACTTTGGCCTCCAGAGGGGTATCAACTTCCTCCTAGCCCTTAATATGTACCATTCGTTTATGATGCTGATCTTTTTTAGGTATCCGATATGGCATATACCGAAAGACTCCAGATCCTAATCGATTCAGAAATCAAAGACTTATATAATCCTCCCAGCTTCACACTTGAAGAACCTCGATTTTATTTTGCCCTGAATGATCAGGAAGCCAAGGTCGCCAACGCTATCCGTAACCGGGCTTACCACTGCTACTTTGTGGCTTTGCTAGGCTATTTCAAATCAAGACCTGTGATTCTGAGCCCAAGTTTTGAGGATGTCGAAGAGGATTTACGCTTTATCGCCAAAGAGCAAATGCCCGGCCCTGGTATCCGCAAAACCTCTCTAGATCAGAAGCACAAAGGCTGCTTTTATCAGAAGATAACTGTCCTCCTAAACTATCAAAAATGGCGGGATAGACAGGATCGTAGCGTATTAATCACACACTTACAGAAAATAGCTAAGTCATGGATTGAGCCCCGGTATTTGTTCGATGCGACCACAGAGTATTTAACACTGTGTCATATTGCGATTCCAAAATACACGGTAATGCAAACAGTGTGAGCCAGGCGATGAGCCTAACCTGGTGACCCAGCGCCTGAAACTCTCGCGCCCAATAGTGGGCACCACAACACACTTCCATGGCAATTAAACAAATCTCTAACTGACTAAAAAAGCTTAGCAACTTCTGGCGTGTTAACATTTTCTTCTTAACCGGCTTGCCTGCCTGATTAACAGCTAATGAATGAAAAACTGACTTTGCTATATCAAGACCAATTACCCAAATCTTCGTGTTGCCCGCTCCTTTTTCAGGCATAGTTTAGATTTTCATCTTGGCCCTTTTGAGGCCGTATAAAAAGAGGAGTGGGTCCATTCCATTATCCTTGCAGTAGCCCTTCCCGACTTCTCTTGGGTAAACGCCGGCCGACCTATTAGATAATTTCAAAATAGCGATCCATTTCTCACTTTGCAATATGTTTGCGGTATTCTCGCTCTTCACACTCACGACTGGCATCAAAGTGATCCACAAAGGTATCACCAAAATATTCCCGCGCCATGCCTGATTCTTTAATCGCTGGGCTGCCTGCCACAGGGTTCTGGGCAAGGAAAGTTCCTCTGGGAAGGTTTGATCATAGGCACTGCCCTTCACCATGGGTTGCAATGGGCACTGATTTTTAATACCCCATATACCTGAGGCAATCACCGCCGACAAAATAATGTACTGATTGGCATCGGCGGCACCAATGCGATATTCCAGGCGCTGGGATTTTTCGCTGCCGGGAATAATACGAATGGCGCAGGTGCGATTATCCATGCCCACACTGGCGTCCTGGGGGCCCAAAACCAGGAATAAGGCGCCGATAAGAATTAATGGCGGGCACGATCATGCTTAATAACTCGGGCATGAGTTTTTATTGCCCGGCCACAAATTCTGCATGGTTTTGCTCATATTATTTAGCTGGCGCTCATAAAAAAAAAGCCTGGCCATCGGCATCTTTTAACGAGATGAATATGGCCGCTGGAGCCGGGCATTTTTTTTGCCACTTGGCCATGAAGGTGGCCATATTGTCCTGATTTTGCATGGCGATTTTAGTAAAGATTTTAAATAGCGAGGCCTTGTCGGCAGGTTCCAATGCTGCGTCGTAGGCAATGGCTGCCTTCATCACCCCTAGGCCGGTTTCTTCGTGCAAACCTTCTATGGGCAAGTCCATGGCCTCACACATGATTGACAAGTTTTTATAGGTAGATTCCTCCACCGTGTTACGAATCACCGAATAGCCAAAGTCAGAGGGTCCAGGTCTTCATATTTTTTCACGAATGGACATTGGGGTTTCGTTAAATACAAAAAACTTTTATTCAAAGCCGGTGAATACCTGCAGCCCATTTCCTGGGCCTGTTTTAATACCCGGCGAATAACCCTCTTGGGCAAATGCTTTGAGCGTCGCCACTAAACTACGCAAAAAAAAAGATCATTATTTTCCATGGGCATGGGGCGACAGGTGTGAGGCAAAAAGCGCACCTTGGCATCCACGTAACCGGAATTCCAACCGATATACAGGCTAGGCTCGAAGGCCATTTTGGGCAACTTTTTGGCGTCATATGATCAGTCATACGGCAATGGTATTGTGACCATTAACGGAACAGACTTTTGTGCCATAACTCTGGCTTTACCCTGCCCGCCTGTTTAAACTTTGTATACATCTCTAACAATAAGACTGAAACCCTATGAAAAAAATCCTGTATATACTGGCCACCAGCACTCTGATATTGGTCAGTGCCTTGTTGATCACCATTAAGTTTATTTACGGCGGTGGTGAAGCCTTTCCTGATCGCAGTGCCAGCCCCACCTTTAACGCTCAACACCTGGAGGTGGTGGCTGAATTGCCCATGCCACCGGGTAACCTTGCCCTAACCCCTAAAGGCCGACTCTTCTTTACCTTCCACCCGGAAGCCAAACCCAAGGTCAATGTGGTGGAGCTGGTGGGCAATACCCCTCAGCCTTTCCCCTCTCTTGATTGGCAGCCAGGTGGCGAGCAGGAATTGGCATTCCAGGAGATTTTATCCATGCGCGTGGATAGACAAAACCGTTTATGGCTATTAGATAACGCGGTACACGGTTTGGGGCAGCCAAGATTATTGGCGTTTGATATCGACAGCAAAAAGCTGGTGCATCACTTTGATTTCCCCGCCGATATTTTTGGCCTAGGCTCCCACGCCAATGATTTTCAGGTGGATGTAAGCGGGCGCTATATTTACCTGGCCGACGCCAGCCTCTTAGCGCGCACCCCAGCCATTGTGGTGTATGACACCCATACCCAGAGTGCCCGCCGAGTATTAGAGTCCCATGTCTCTGTGATGCCCGAATACTTTATTCCTGTGGTCGATGGCCACCCTATGGAAATATTTGGGGTTTTCACCGTGAACCCAGGGGTTGATTCCATTGCCTTGAGTCGCGATGGCGCTCAACTGTTTTACGCTGCGGTCACCGCCCAAAAAATGTATAAAGTTGATACGGCTTCGTTAATTAATACAGATCTAAGCGCGCAAGAATTGGCTGGTAAAGTGACCATCCTGGGTGAAAAAACCATGAGCGATGGCATCAGCAGTGACAATGCAGGCAATGTGTATATCAGTGATTTTGAGCACAACGCCATATTGCGCATGGACCCGCAGGGCAAGTTGGAGACGTTAATCAAAGATAAAAGAATTCATTGGCCGGATGGCTTCAGCTTTGGGCCAAACGATTGGTTATATTTCACCGACAGCGCCCTTAACCATGTGATAGGAAAGACACCTCAATATATATTGGACCATGCCCCCTATCACATCTTTCGTTTTAAACCCGGCACCAGCGCTTACCCTGGCCATTAGGCCAGGTTAAAAATTACCTATAGGCGGCCGCTTTTTGATAGGCCGCTCTTTGTTGCATACGTGCCGAAATAAGCTTAGGTATTTGGACGGCCCTTTAAAAAGGATAAGCTTTCTGCGATACCTAGCAAAATCGTCATCATGATGTCGGCGGCTATAAAATCACTGCCGGCAAAATAAGCAATGGCGCTTAAGCCCCCTTCAATGTAAGAAAAACCCAGCGCCAATTCCTTTTGAAAGTAACCATCCAAGGGTTTGCCGCCCGTTCTTCCATGCCCATTAACATGCTGGTAATCACAGGTAATGAATCGCCCCAAGTTCACTAGACACTCTTTAATTATATAATGTACTTAAAGAGGAGGCCCACATGGCCGGTGAACGATACAACGAAGAATTCAAGATAGCTGCGGTTAAGCAGGTGACTGAAAATCGTGATTCTATTGCGGATGTGGCTAAGCGTTTGGGCATTACCACTAAAAGCCTTTATAGCTGGCGAGATCGTTATGGTGAAAACGCACAAACCTACCAAGAAAAACAATCCAGCACTGAAGAGCTTCGTAAACTCAAGGCCGAACTAAAACGTGTCACTGAAGAACGAGACATATTAAAGGAGGCCGCCGTGTTCTACGCAGTGCGTACTATGTGTCGAGTCTTGGGCGTTCACCCAAGCGGGTTTTACCCATGGTAGGTTAAGCCCAAAAGCAAACGTGAAAAAGACGATGAATATTTATTGGGTTTTATTAAGCGGTTCTGGCTGGAAAGTGGCAGTGTATATAGTTACCGAAAGATATATAAGGACATGCTCTCGGTAGACGATAAATGCGGTAAAAACCGTGTTTACAGAATAATGAAAGCTTCTGGAATACAGCCTCAACGAGGTTATATGCGCCGAGTAAATTATAATGGGGGGTGAACCATCTACGGTTGCGCCAAATCTTTTAAATCGTGAATTTGATGTGACTTAACCCATTACCTATATTCGTACGTATGAAGGCTGGCTTTACCCTGGTGTGATCATTGATTTATTTTCACGGCAAGAAGTTAGTTAATCCATGAGTGATCGAATTAATACCGACCTGGTACTTAATGCCATTACTATGGCCATCTGGCGACGCAAACCAAAAGGCAATGTGATAGGGCATTCTGATCAAGGTTGTCAGAACACCAGCTACGATTGGAAAAGTATGCTGGAGACAAATAACTTAACGGTAAGCATGAGCCGTAGAGGGAATTGTCATGATAATGCTTGCGCTGAAAGCTTCTTTTCGTTGCTATAAAGGGAGCGCATTCGTCGCAAGATCTACCGTACCCGCGAGGAAGGAAAAGCAGATGTATTTAATTTTATTAAGCTCTTCTATAATTCGACTCGTCGACACGAAAATAATAATGACGTGTCTCCAATGGAATATGAAAAAACTATTCTGTGAGGCAACGGGTGTCTAGAAAACTCGGGGCGATTCAATCTAGCTGTACTTGAGCCCTATTCTTAACAATATCTTTCCAGCCCGGCCGGGTTCTGCTGCCGCCTTTAAGGCATTTTTTACGTCGGCTATTTTATATACTTTTTTTACCGGTGTATCAAACATGCCTTTTTTCGATAGCTTTGATACTTGGCGTAAAACCAGTAACAGTTTCAATAGCGGCTGCTGAGCCAGCCAATTAGTGACATAAAAGCCCGTTAGACGTGTGACAGGCATCATCAAATCGCGGTAGGGTAATGATACCGGCGCATTGGCCAAGGTGCCATAAGCCACCATATGCCCGCCTAAGGTTAAGCACTGCATCATTTTTTCAGAGAGCTCGCCTCCCACACAGTCCATGGCGTAATCAACCCCTTTGCCGCCGGTGACGTGGGCCACCTCTGCGATTACGTCCATGGTGTCTGTTGCTATCACAACATCGGCACCTAATGCTTTTAACGCTTGGGTATGGCCGCTGTTGCGAACAATGTTAATGGTTTTAAAACCAAATTCTTTACTCATGCGAATGACGTTTCTTCCCAAAGCCGACTCGGCGGCGCTTTGCAGCAACCAACCACCTGCGCGCACCTTAAGCACCTCTTTCACCATGATATAGGCCGACAACGGATTAACAAAAAACATGGCAGCTTGTTCATCGCTGAGCGTATTGGGCACTGAAATGGCTTTTTTGGCTTCTACCAGTATGTATTCTTGCCAAGCGCGATTTGGCGGGCCGGCTGGCACAGCAACTCTTCTTCCTTTAAGTCGCTTTGATAAAAAACCGGAACCGCAAGCGTCTACCATGCCAACCCCCTCCCCGCCCAGTGCGTAGGGAAATTTTGGATATGGCTGTTGACGCCCGGGGTCAAAACAAATCACGTCTTGGTTGAATTTCCATATAATGCGCTGCAAGGCTGCTTCGTAATCACCGCGTATAAAATTAAAACCAGATGGGTTAACCGAGATTAATAACATGCGCACCCTCACTTGGCCTGGGCCAGGTTCTGGTTTTATTGCATCCATAATTCTTATGTCATCAAAGTTTTGAGTGAATTTTTCGACTTTCACTGACTTCATGTAATTCGCTCCATTTATTCTGCTGCCATTAAATAGTACGGTGGTACTTTGGTGAAGTGCGATGCCTGCCAATAAGGGTTTAAATCTCGACTATACAAATTTTTAGTCCAATTAATTATTTTTGGCCATCCACAGTTTTACTTTTTAAAAGATAGCAAAAATTCCTGCCACTGCTGCCACTGGGTTCAAATAATCTATATGATTTATATTATACGAGGGTACTTTATAATAGTGCCATGCCTGCCAATAAGGGGGTTAGATGTCGCCACCATCAATTTTTCGGGCAAATAACATTTTGTGGACATCCACGGTTTAGCTTTTGCAAGAAAACAAAGCGATTCATTCCACTGGTTAAAACGAATGCCTCTATAAGGTTGGTAATAAAGGGGGGATTACAATAGGGCGTGATAGCTTCAATATCGGTACCTATCGACTATATTTTGGACCTTCATGGGAATGTTAGGTTTTGTCAAGAGAGCCCCCTGGACCCCATAGGTCTCTCATAAGCTGGCCCTGGTTACGTATTAATGATGGCGATTCAACATGATCAAAGCACTATATGCGGGATAATAGACTCTGCCTGAACATATAGACTTAATGGTGAAGGTAAACTGAGATATTAGCTCAAAACGATGGAGAGCTATCAATACTTTCGACCTCTACATATAGGTGAATACAGTATAGAAAAGCCTGTTAGCTTTCTAAGTATTCCTACCGACTGGTATGCATAATGTTAGGCACTTGCTAGATTGAGTTTTAATATTGTCTAGAAAGTGCTCTGCCTATGACAGCCGTTGAGGCTGTCTATTTTTATGAGCCTATATATTACAGCTAGCCATACAAAGCCCCATAAGCACGTTCTATTGATTTCTCTATGACCCCTTTAGGTAGATTGGTTACTTTTTTAACTTCCTTATAGGCCTGGCGCTTTGATTTTGGAGAGGTAGAATATTGCAAATCTAAAAAATATGATAAAGCCATCTTTTGAGCAACGTATATTTTATGAAGATGTTCTTTTTCAACAAAATCTTGATGATTCTGTACTATCTCCCGCAAAAGTACAGGGTAACGATACCTAATATATCCAATAGAAATACCCGCAGACCTTGCTACTGCCTTTATAGTTGGTGGCGAATTAAATTCGTCTATAGAGCTTTTTAGTTTTTTAAGTATTAACTCATGATTATGTACATCTTTTCTCTTAGGTTCTAAAAAATCTAAAGAAAGTTTCGAAGATCTATTTAACTCTAGGCACTTCGACTCCTCCAAGAGCTCTCCATTCATAAATGTATAAAGTGGCACACCTAATTTGTATGATATCCTCCGTACAGTCGTTAAACTCATTGCCCATTGACTTCCTGCCAGAAGCCTAACTTCTTCTTTGCCGAGAACATGATAAAGTCTGTCTAATTCTTTATTATCCCGACACCACTTCACAAGTGCTCTAAATGACTTTAACACACCACCTGAAGGTAGGGTTTTAAAATCGGTTTCGGCCATATCTGAAAACAGCTTTTGGATATCAGATGCATTATCACTCCAGCTTTGATGTACATCTTTACATTCAATTTTTGACATTCTTTTGGCTAACGACTGACCACATTGCTGACAAACAGAAACGCTAAACTTACGAGAATATCCTGTCTGATCACATCCGCAGCTCTCACATATTGAAATAAAGTCAACAAGATGCAGAGGACAATACCGAACACATGTAAGGTGCCACTTTAACTTAAAATATGGTTCAATCCCTAAAGATTCCATTTCGGACAAACACTCAGGGCACCACCTAAATCCTTTTACAATATCATTACTAGAACGACCAAAAACATTAGTTAGCCACATCAATGTAGCCTGTTCTAGGCTTTGACCTGTACACTTTTCTAATGAGGAAGACAGGTAGGCAGTAGTGCGATTAGCCTGTAGTATTTCCTCAGGTTCGACATAAACAGTTGTACTCCGCCTATAATCTGAATCATTATGAGCATAAGCGAAACGTATAATATCGCCTATACTAATTCCATGCTGATATGCTATCCGCGCAATATAAGATGGTAAAGATTCAACTTCAGATGAATCACTCCCTTGCAACGGGATAGGAAACAACTTACTCATTATCTCCTCCTAGTCGATTATTCAACTTCAATCTAGCAGGTTTTCTATTCCCCGGTTTAGCCCCCTTTTTTAGTTTTACAGCTGTTTCTTCAATATCAACAATTTTTCCTTCCGATAATAGTTCTTGAAAAAACGTAGACTGAAGTAATTTTTCTCCACTTAGAATTTCAGCCGAAGCGCCCCTTAAATCATCATCAGTTGAAATGGTTTCGATCAATATTTTTCTTGATAACTTCTTATTCTTAACAAAACTATGCGCCAATGCTTTAATCAACCATTTCTTCAGGAGGCCTATACACCCAAGACTTCCTTTATGAAGAATATCCAAATTATCGACTAAAACTTCTTCCTCACCTATCGCCTTTCCAAAACTACTAACTATAACCGCAAATTCACGGACATCTTCTAAATTTTTCATATAGCGTTTAAGGTGAACAAGGTATCGCCTACCAACCAGATGATTTGACTTCCTTGTAATCTCAAGAATCGGGTAGGCACCAATAATTACTAGTATAATATCAGCATCATTAGCCATGGATTTCCAAGAATCCATAACTGCAAGCGCCACCTCCGAGCTCTTTCTAGCGTATTCAGTATGCTGTGATTCATCGACAAATAAGTATTTAGTTTTCCTATTTTTTAGTCCATTCACCAAGCTGTTTCGATAAACCGTTTCACTTATTCTACCGGACTGAGCTGACTCCTGAAATTCATCAGTTCCATATTTTGGATGCTTCAAGGCTTTTAGTATTCTTAAGGCAAAAGATTTTGTGGAGAACGCCCCATACTGACTATCATTCACAGCCTCTACGAATACCGCAGGAATAAATCCTGTTTCCTCAAATTCAAATTCAGAACTAAAAATTCCAGCTAATGTCTTGGCTAGTCTCGACTTTCCTGAACGGGAAGGCCCTGTAATGCAAATTACATCTCCAATTGAAGCTGATAACATTAGTATATACGTCATTTCAAATGATTCGCACCAGTTTCTATGTGAGACCTTAAGCTTATTGATCTTATCTATTTTTTCTAAATATTCGTTCACATTACCACCCGCCAGTTTCGATCTCACGAAAACTCATACCCTTTACTTTTTCAAATAGTGAAACATCGTCAACTCCCTTCAGTACAACTTCTTCTTTTGGAAACTCAAATTCGATCATACTTGCTTTTTTGTTTACCTTATACTTTCGATCCAACTCATCAATTATATTCACCAATGATTCATTTGCCATCTTTGTAAGTTTACTTTTTAAATTTCGAGTTTCTAGCGCTATTAATCCTTCAATAAATTGCGACTCGCTATCTAGCGCATTATAATTTAGTATTCTTGATGAATAACAAGGCACCCATGTATTTTCCACCAATGCATAAACAGCGTGAGGATTCTCTGGGTCCAGTCTAACTTCCACCTTTTTGGTAACACCTCTAGTTTTCGACAACTCTGGGGACCAAAAATAAAAATCCGCGATATGCAATCCACGAGTTAAATCAACGGTATATCTACCAATATCGACGGCGGTCGATATCAAAAATTTTTCATTATATGGAATATCGATTCCCATAAATGGAAAGTCAGCTGCCTTAGAATTAAACCTGTCTTCTCTAGTGGAGTCATATATACCGACTGGCTTCGCATCTCTCCAGTTCGCAAACCGTCGCAACTCCATATAAAAATCATATGGTTTTAGAATTGCTGATTTTTTAGGAGCCTTATCTCCATCAACAGATCTTGCCTCTTTAAAGTCAGCCATATTCCCAGGTCGCTGTGTTAACCACTGTTCTTTAAATTCACCGAAGAGACGTTCAATTTCACCTCCAGATCGCGAATATGCAGCCGCTCTCATAGAATTTATTACACCTAGACTAGCAAGTAATTCAGCTGCATATTTAGATTTAAAATTACTTCCCCTATCAAAAATAATCTCTTGCGGCAATTTCCCATGCAGCCGAACACACTCTCTTATAACCTTAGATAAGGAGCGCTTTGATGGATTTTTAAAACTTATAGTGAAGGCCAGTATTTTAGAAGTAGCTAGGTCAATCATTCCCGATATCCAAACCCTCTCGATATATGGCTTGCCATCGTAAGTATAAAACACAAGATAAATATCAGACAGATAATCATCTACTGCAGCAGCTTGCCAGGGGAGCTGGTACTTTAAGTTTCTATCAATAGGATTTGTTGGCTCCAAAACACCATTTCTTAGTCTTTTCCCGCCTCGCTTATAAAAAATTACAGACTCCGGAATTTTCATAAGCTCCTTACGAAAAGTTTCCCAACTTACTGGTGGGTAGGATGCATGATGAATTTTAGCCTTAGCACAATAACGGAAATAACTACGGTATTTAGTTAGCCCTTTTAATTCGGCATGATCATTCAGCAAATAATACTCAATAAAATGTAAAACCACTTTGTTAATCCGTCGAGTTTTATTCCCAGACTTGTATGACTGGTCAATTAGCGATTCAAATTCATTTTTTCCACATTTTTTTCCGTTACTTATTTTTTCATTCCAGCGACGAATACTTCTACTCTTCTCACCCGACGCTATTCTCTTGAGGCGATCCATAACTTTTATAACGCTTCGTTCAGATGGTATTTCTTGCGACGAGAACCTTTCAACCGGCAATAAGACATTGAATTTTGAGGCAGACATTTTCTTCCCAAATTCAAGTAACTCAGTATTTCTTGCTACAAAACAACTTTTCGGTTCGCTAAGTAGTGAACTAGACAAGTCAGCAACAACTTTTTTCATATCAATCATTCGAATTATTGGCGTATAATTATCTAACTCCAACGCTTCCTTGAGATCATATAGGGACCAAAAATATGCCTCTCGAAATAAATCGTTTACCCTCTTCTCTATAATATCTGTATTGAGTAGTGCTGTTCGGCTTCGCATAAGAAAGCCAATATTAGCAATTTTTATTTTTATTGATCCTGAGTAAGCCCAGACTCTATGCCGTAAACCTAGCTTTTTAAATGCATCTAAAGCTGGTGTATATTCATATTCACCATTAATTAGCTTTTTCCAATTTTTAGGTTGCTTCTCGACAAGTTTTTCTAAATTTTTTAAGGTTTTTACTTCCACTACATAAAAACCACCTATAGTTTCAATTAAGAAGTCACTCGTATATGAAATGGTTCTAAGCCGACTATTTTTATCATACTTTCTAAGCATAATAGGCTCAGGCTGATCATATATGGCCTTCACGCCATCATCATATTCACATAACAATACAAAGGCCCTTTCAGCTGACATGCTTTCGGTCGATATTGTGCATCCCATTTTATTAGACGGGACAAAAGAGCAATTATTAGTGCTAGCGTGTACCCCAACCATACGAGATGGGGCAATTCTGCACATATCTATGTATTCAAGCATACAGGCTGACGGGGGTGATTCTGACTCCATATAATTAAAGATAGAATTATCTAAAGGCATAGGTATCTCCGTGTCGTTAGTTTCGCGCACCTTTTTCTAGGCGAGCGAAAGCCTCGACAATATTTTTCGTGTGTAGGGCTTGACGGAGGTGGATTTGGATGGGAAACTCAGAGTGCGAATTAAGAGTTTTATCCAAAAATACCGGAATCAAGCGATTGGTTTCGGTTTTTTTGTGCCTACATGATTTACTCCTTATTTATAAGTTTACCTCTGACGGCTTCAATTTCTGTTCAGCTAGCCATCTAGCCAAATCTGTTACCAATGCAAACTTCCCTCGACGCTTTTCAATATTAAACACATCTATAGGAATCGATTTTCTTGCAATAGATTGCCGAAAAGCAGACCCGCTTGGGTACCCTAGAGCCTTAATTAGATCACTACCACCAATAAGAAGCCCATGGGCTTCAAATAGGATCGTGAAAAGTTCCATTTCTAGAGTTTCTCTTGGTAGCATGAAGTCACACCAGGATTAATATATTACAAAGATATGCGACAATTTGAGCCATGTAAACGGATAAATTAGATCATTCGAATATGAGCCGAACCAATACCGTGCCTGGCTAGTCTATAGATTGTAGGACAAAACCTAAAAACACCTGTGAAACCTAATAAAATCAATTACTTAGCCATCAAAAAGTGCGATTCATGGACCATATTTTTAACCGATATACATGAGTGTAATTCATGTTAAATGAATATTCGGTTGTATGCCTCATGGGTATAAGTTGAAATCACCTACTGAAAATTTAAATATCCCACTTGCATTAATTAGACTCAGATAAGAGAAGGATTAGTGTTTTCATGCAGGGTAAATCGCTCACTAAACAAACGAACAACGGCTTCCTACGGTCGGTGATATGCTTAACACAGATGCTTTATTCATAAGTAGTCAAAGAAAATGGCTCAACAATTCAATATGGAGGAGAGCGCAGCGCTAACATACTCTCCACCTAAGGGGCCTGCAGGTCGATATAGCTACCAGAGGTCTATACACCCCGTGTCGTTCTACATACGGCAGGATATTAGGCTTTATGCACTTCTATTAATTTCGGCGATTATCACAATTTCAATAGCTACCGCTTAAAGTGGCCGATATCTCTACAGGCCCTACTGGCTTGGCCAAATTATGCTAGTATTTTATGGCCATATTATGGTGGCGCGAACACTTGTGTTCCTGCTAGCAAAGTATGGCCGCAATGGCCACATTATAGTAGCACTGCTAGTTATCGTGGCCACTTGTCCTCATTTCCCGTTAATATTTTTCCGATTCATCAGTCTGATTTGTTTT
>Ga0105348_1000260_pt1 | contig 39984 bp, 18 predicted proteins | sample EN8Hudsemesocosm_2_FD_83504 | JGI IMG/M metagenome (GOLD analysis project Ga0105348, IMG submission 83504) | Methane-oxidizing microbial communities from mesocosms in the Hudson Canyon - EN8C Hudson Canyon | ecosystem: Environmental > Aquatic > Marine > Cold seeps | place: Hudson Canyon... | reverse complement strand
CTTCCCACTTTTTGTACCAATCTTGTTCAAGTGCCTGAGGCTGATATGTCTTTTCCATAGTCTTTCTTCGGAATGCTCTTTGGATAATTTGGAATAATGCTAAATGGCGGGAATTATAGCGGAAACCGCCTAGGAGTAGTAGATCTAAAACAGGGCTGACTGGCTATCTGTGTCTATTACTGTTAGTGTGCGCTGGTTGGCTTTTGAACAAGCCCTATTTTGTTATCTAAATGCACTTCGTAGTTGTCATATAAAGCCCCTGTCAGTGTTATTAGTATAATCCCAGTATTACCTTTTAGTTCAAAATTATCTTATTGATAATCGAGATCTTCTCTTAAGTTTTAGATGCAACTTTTGTAGATCGTTATTATGAAGATAAAATTTTTGTGACATACAAAAAATAAAGTAATACGATTTTTTAAGAGTAAATTTTTATTTCAAATTCAAATAATCAGTACGAAAATCCTATTCCTAGCCGTGAATTCATTATGAAGCTCTTGGCTAAAAAGAAAGGCAATTTAACCCGCGAGAAAATTGCTGACGCGCTCGATTTACACAGTGCTCAAGACCAAGAAGCATTACGCCGCCGCCTACGAGCGATGGAACGTGATGGCCAGCTTATGTTTAATAAATATAAGGGCTATTCGTTGATGGACGAAAGTCTCATGGTATCTGGCAAAATCAGTATCCATCAAGATGGCTTCGGCTTTGTATCCTATAGCGCTACCGAGAAAGATCTATTCTTAACCGCGGGTGAAATCTCCCATGTTTTTGATGGCGATACTGTGCAGGTGCTTATGTCACCTTCAGGCTCGGGTAATCGATCGTTTAATAAGCTGATTAAAATTCTTGAGCGTAATACCACTTACATTGTGGGTGAGTTAAAACGCAAGGGCGATATTTTCTATATAGTGCCTGAAAGCAGCAAGATCTCGATGAAAGTAGATCTTGATGATCGCAAGATGATGGATGCGAAAGCGGGTCAGCTGGTTAATACTGAAATTGTTGAATATCCAACGTTCCGTCAAAATACCTTGGTGAAAATTGTTGAAGTACTTGGGCATCCTGAAGACCCTGGTATGGAAATTAAAGTGGCTTTGCATCGCCATGGCCTTGTCGAAGGTTGGACCGATGAAGAGTTCGATCATGCTGAGGCCTGTGGGTCTGAAGTTGCCGAGGAAGATAAGGTAGGCCGCGCCGATTATCGCGATCTTTCTTTCATGACGATTGATGGTGCGGATGCACGAGACTTTGATGACGCGGTTTATTGCGAACGCAAAAAGAACGGAGAGTGGCGCTTAATGGTGGCCATTGCCGACGTATCTCATTACGTGCGCCCTGATGATGTTCTAGATATAGAAGCTCAAACTCGTGCTACCTCGATTTACTTCCCAGGCCACGTTGTGCCTATGCTTCCGGAAACATTGTCGAACGGTTTATGTTCATTAAACCCAGACGTAGACCGTCTTGCATTGGTTTGTGACATGACTATTAATGCAAAAGGCCTTGTGACGAGTACTGAGTTTAGCGAAGGGCTGATTCATTCCCATGCTCGCTTAACGTACGATCAAGCCAATGCGGTTGCGGTAATGCGTCAGTCAAAAATGGCGAGAGACGTTGCCAGTAGCAATCCCGATATTATTCAGCACATTAAAAACCTGCATGAGCTGCATAACGTATTAATTCCTGCACGCAGTAAGCGTGGCGCGATTGATTTTGATTCTCAGGAATTGAAATTCAATCTCAACAAGAATAAAAAAATAGCCAGTATGTCTCCGGTTATTCGTAATGATGCGCATAAGATGATTGAAGAGTTTATGTTGTGTGCCAACGTGGCAACGGCGAACTTTTTAGATGAGCATAAAATACCTTCTTTGTTCCGTTCACACGACGGGCCAACGGATAAGAAACTAACCGCGCTGCGTGAGTTTTTATCTGAAAAAGGTTTGATTTTAGCGGGTGGTGATAAACCAACGTCGCAGCATTACAATCAGTTATTAACGAAAATTGTTGATCGTGGTGATGCTTCGATTATTCGCACAATGTTATTGCGCTCGCAAAGCCAAGCGGATTATTCGCCGAAAAATGATGGTCACTTTGGTTTGGCGTACGATGCTTATGCACACTTTACCTCACCTATTCGTCGTTACCCTGATTTACTAGCGCATCGTGCTATTCGTGCGAAAATGGCTGATAAGAAGAAGTCGACGTTCCAGCGTTTAAAGAGCCGTATTGCAAATCGCGGGTCTGGTAATGCAGCGTATCCTTACGATAAAAAGGATATGAAAGAGCTAGGCATTCACTGTTCAACTCAATCAAGACTGGCGGATGAAGTTAGCCGTGAAGTTGAAAATTGGTTGAAGTGTCAGTACATGAAGAAATTCAGCGGTGAATCTTTTGGCGCGACGGTTTCCGGTGTTGCCAACTTTGGCTTGTTTGTTGAACTGGATGAAATGGGCATTGAAGGCTTGATTCATAGTACGAACCTAGAGAATCAAGACACTGAGTATGAGCTTGGTGATAAGCTGGAAGTAGTTTTGAACAAAGTTGATATGAAGCAGCGTAAGATTGATTTTTTAATTAAGCCTGATTCCGAGTAGCTTATTATCCTAAAGAGTCGGCTAATGTATTCCTAATCCATTGATGGACGGGATTATGTTGGCTGCGTTCATGCCAAATTGCTTTTATCGGCAAGGGCGGAATATCAAACGGAATAGGTTTGATCGTTAAGTCGAAGAGCTTCACGCCTATGTCTGCAACGGATCTAGGCACAAAAGCGATGAGCTCTGTGCCCGCGATGATATGTGGCTGTAGCTGCAGCGATTGAGTCGTCATGCCAATGATGCGAGGGCCTACGTTGTGCTTTTTAGCATAGCGGCTAATAGGGTCATCACGGTCGTCGAGAATGCTGAGTTTTATATGTGGGTATCGATATAGCGTATCGATTCCCCAGTGCTCTAGTGCGGGGTGGTTCTCGTCTAATAAACACACCAATTCTTCCTCCCCCAATCCTCTTTGCATAAAACGACTCTTGGCTTGCAGCCCTGCGCTGATAATGAGGTCGGTTTCGCCATGATCTAATTGTGAATAAGACGACTCTGTCATCATTTGAATATCAAAAACAATACCTGGGGCTTTGCTTCGAATCTCTGTGAACAGCACTGGTAGGTGAGCAGACGATATAAAGTCGTGAGTCTGTATGCGAAATCGTGTGTGAATATTACTTGGGTTAAAGGCTTCACTGTCGAATAAGTGATTAATGTCGATCAAGACACTGCTCAGCTTTTCCGAAATCTCCAGCGCTCTTGCCGTCGGTTCAAGGCCTTTGCTGGTTCTTACGAATAATGGGTCGTCAAAGGTAATGCGCAGTCGTGCCAGGGTATGACTCATGGCAGATTGTGAGATATTCATACTCACCGCGGCTTTGCCTACGTGGCGCTCTGCGAGCAAGGCCTGTAGCGATTTCAGTAAGTTTAAATCAACATTATTAATATTGTGCATATTGCTTATTCGTTAAGTTCACTTTAAATAATAATGCTCTCCCTCTAAGATGAAATCAATGAATTAAAGAGAGGAGTTTAATTATGAGCATGGCACTGAATATTATTGTGGGTCTTTTGTCTGTGTTTTTCATTTTCGCCGGTTCAGTGAAAGTGTTTGGTTGGCAGAAGCAGATTTTAGCCATACAAATGGGCTTTATGCAGAAATACGGCCTTAACCGTCAGATACTTTTTTTGATTGGGCTGGTGGAGTTATTTGCGGCGGTGTCTATTTGGTTTCAAGCCAGTATTTGGGGTGTGGCAGGTGCGCTGGCTATTCTAGTAACTTCGTTGGGGGCTTTGTTTTTTCACTTTCGCTTTGATCGCTGGCAAGATGGCGTGCCTGCGATGGTTACGCTTACCTTGTCTGCCATTATTACTGGCTCGCAAGCTGATCTTCTGCTGTCGTACTTGTAGAATAAGAAGGCATTTTACGTTTGTGAAAACTTAATAAATCTAAATGAATCAATACTCAACGGGTCGCAAGAATTAATGAATTCTGCGTCCCGTTGGCATAAATCAATAATACTTTTTATTGTAGGGGTGGGAGTGATTGGTTAGTAAAGAAATCACTTTCACTTTGCCCGAAGAAAAATGTCACTTCGTCCATAACACTGTTACCTTCTGTTGTGACAGAGGTTAATGATAATAAATTGGCAATTTCTGCTGGGTTAGTCTGCAAGTTCCAGTCTTTGTCATAAGCGAGAGGGTGCCAGTCCTCATTACAGTCTCGCATGTAATCATCGTTAGTAGCGGCAGTAGATTCGTCACATCGTTTAATGTATGAAATGGCACCCACGTTTGGAATAATCACTGCAGCAACCACAGAGATTTTATTATCGAACGTGATACGACCTCCCATACGCTGGGTAATCAAATTACCGTCTTTATCTTTAACCTCCATGACTAAAGCTGTTCTTATATTCGTTGTTACATCGGAGGGTGTTAGTAGTGTCGAGCGGATTATTTTAGTGAATAGACCTTGGTCATCAACTTGCTGTAAAAGATCAATACGAGTTTTTGAGTCGCCAGACTGAAGGTTTAAAAGTGTACCGCGGGCGCTAATTAATAATTCCGTATCGATGCTATTATTGCGATGCTCGCTGGGAATCTGCCAAATGGTATGATTGTCATGAGTATCAGTAATTAAAGATGAATTTATCGTCGTTAACCCATTTTCGGCGATAACCGTGGCCTTGTTCTCTAATACTTGCTTACGCATGATGCAATCGTCTGAATTGGTCTGTGCTTGCAGGTTTCTAATAAAATCTAAAGCGCTATTAGAGAAATTATTGGCTTGCGGAGCAGCGTTAAATATTTCAGTCGACTCCTGGCAATTTATTGGTGCTATTGTGATGGATGTATTGTCTTCTTCTGTATTGGAGCTATCAGTACTGTCAGTACTAACTTGTATCAGAATCGCAAATTTTTTCGATAATGTTGAGTTAACTTGTGTAACGGCTTGTGGACTAGTGTTCAAATATGCTGTTCCAAACTTTGGTATATAGCCGGAATAAGCTTTGTCTTCATTACTTGCTGAATTGTTGTTGCTATCGCTGCCGCAGGCACTGATCATTAAGCTACTTGCGATGATTGTCGATGTTAATAAATATTTCATAAGTTACTCATTGGTTCTATCTTAGGTTGAGAAGTTCTATTATAAGTAACAATTAATAATGTTATTTTGCAGCCGGGCTCAGTCTGTGTTTATTGAGCTCGTAGGTATGAGAAAATACAAAAAGATACAAAATTTCTATATAAGATAGAAGGTTAGCCAATTGAAAAATGAAAATGGTATATCCAATATTTATTTGAACTTGCTGGTTACTCACATTAAAAGAAAGAGTATCAACTCTGCAAAGATACTTAGGCGCTTACACCTTTCTGAATATGAGAATAAAGCCGTTGATAAAAATGGTACTATCGAACAAGAACGCTTTTTAGATATCCTTCATGAGACTGAAATAATTTTTCAAGATAAATTATTTTCTGCTGAAGTTGGTAGCTATATTCATCCTAATGATTATGGGCTTTTGGGTTTGATTCTGATGAACTGCCCAAATTATGGTGACGCGATTGATCTTGGCTATCGCTATCAGCATCTTGTAAATGAGTCTTTGTGTCGTTATCCCTACCGTGAAGAAAAAATTGTGCTATCTAGAATTCATGATGCTGATGTATCTGCTGAGCGTATTAGACCTTATGCAGAATTAGAATTTTCTATGTTGGTACATTTTAGTCATTTTTTAACAGGAAAATTCTTCGATCAGGTACCAATAACTTTATGTTTTCGTCATAAAAAATCAGCTGAGTTGGAAAGATACGAGAAACTATTTAAAACGAAAATTAAATTTGATCAGAAGTGTAACGAATTTAATATGCACGAAATAGTCTTGAAAACTCCTCTTTATGGAGCGGATCCTCAAGTGCTAAAAATGCTGATGGGAAATGTGGGGAATGTTGAAAACGTTCGTGGGGTCGAGCAAACATTTTTAAATAAAGTTACTGTTTTTGTTCAAACGAAAATTATTCATTGCGTGCCTTCGTTACAAGAATGTGCCTTAGCCTTTGACATGAGTGAGAGCACTTTTAAAAGGCGCTTACAAAATTTGAATATGAGTTATCAAGATATTGTCGACCATGTCCGATTTTCTATTGCCAAAAACGTGTTAGCTAATCAAGGCTTGAGTATTGAAGATGTTAGCTGTGTTCTAGGCTTCAGCTCGACGTCATCATTTAGTCGTTCATTTAAACGCTGGTCAGGATTAACCCCATTAAACTATCGTAAGAAGCTTCGTGAATATCTGTAGATGTATGTTGGTTTGGCATTGTTATGATTTTTGGTAGTTATTTGCGTAATAGCCGCGGGGTTATTAATACTGGATAATTCGTGTTTAGAGTTCCAGTGAATATGGAAGGGAAGCCAGCAGTTTGCTGGCTTCATCTATGGTCGCTGTTTATGGGTTAGCGAACCTGTTAACTATCAGCTTATAAACTATCAAGCTTATAAATTCCCAAACTTGCCATTACTGTTTTTCCATTCGTCTTGTGTTGGAATGGTTTCAATAACATCCCAGTGCTCAACGATCTTGCCACCTTCTACTCTGAATAGGTCGTAGAAAGAGGTTGGGGCATCCGCAAAGGTGCCTTCACTCACACTTAATACAAAATTACCTTCACCTAATACGATGTGGTTTTCCGTATAAATCATGCTGATACCTTGCTGAGCCATGCCTTCAAAAGCGGCAGCTAAACCGGATAGACCATCGGCAATCTGGGTATTGTGCTGTAAGTAGTTCTCGCCATCGATGAAGGTGGTTAGCTTATCCATTTCGCCTTTCACTAAAATGCTATCAACAAAGTCGGATACGAGGGCTTTGTTTTCTTCAGTTTTATCAAAGTCGGCTAATACCGTCGTGCCATCAAGTTGAGTACGACCACTTGGATTAGGGGTATCCGCTTTAACGGTCAAATTATCCCAGTGCTCCACAATCAGCCCATCTTCAAAGCGGAAAATATCAAATCCAACCTTAGGACCAAAAAAATTGTAATCGGTATGACTGACGACGTAATCGCCATCACTGAATGCACGAATGACATTCACTTTGGCGCTGTCTTTTGGCAGCGCTTGTAAAACTGCGCCAAAGCCTGCTAAACCATCACCAACGGCCAAATTGTGCTGGGTATATTGTGCTGGGTTAATGTAGTTAACGGCTTGCTGATCACCGGTTTCAATGCTGTTCAGTACAGCGACAGCTTTGTCTTGGTTGCTCAGTTCCGCACTTGAACTCGAGTTGCTTGGGCTGGTGGTGCAAGCGGTAGCCGTGATAAGCACGGCGGTGGTTGCAGCTGTTCTAGCGGCTAAGGATAGTGACTTTTTCATGATATCTCTCCGATAAGTTAATAGATCTAATCAGTCGTGCTAGTTAGTAGCGCTATGATATGCAGAGAGGCTTGATGGTGGCAGGTTGTTAGTGGTGTATAAATGGTAAATATCGAACCTTATGTGAACGTGTTATTTAATACTTTGTTTGAATTGAGAAGGGGTTAATGTGGTATGTCTCTTAAAATATTTGACGAAGTTAGTTACTTCATCGAATCCAAGTTCATAGGCTAGGGTTTGAACTTGAATCTCTTCTACGGCTAGTTTTCTTTTAGCTTTCAGTATCGTTTCTAGGTCGATGAGTTGCTTTGCTGTTTTATTACTGGCGAGCTTACAAATCTCGTTTAAGGACTTATAGGTTATGTTGAGTAAGCTGGCGTAGTCTGAGGCTTCTCTTGAGGTGATGGCTGTATTTTCAACGAAGTGTATGAAGTTTTGAAATTTTTTACTTCGAGAGTTACTTAGATGTCGAGACTGTGATTGAGGGATTTCTTTCATGACTTTGAAAAACAAGGTAGTGAATAATAACCGCATTAACAAAGGGTCAGAATTTGCATTATCTTGCTCTATAGAAATTTCTCTTAATAACACTTCACAGCTGGCTTTAAGCTGATTTTTGACATTAATAACAGGGTCGTAGAGTGATGTGAGATTGTTTGGGATAAGGAATGGCAGTCTTATTTTGGTTTGAAGATCATTAAAAAATTCATCAGTAAATAGAATTATGATGCCTTGAGGACAGTTAGAAAAATCGAACGCTTGGACTTGATGCTTTTGAATGAAAATGAAGCTGCCTGTCTTTATTGGATGATCGTTGAAATCTATAAAGTGTTTTCCTTTGCCTGCGCTAATATAGAGTAGGCAATTGAATTCGACTCTATGAGGCGAAGCAGGATCATGGCTTAAACTGGGTTGTCTTTTATACAGTTGATCGAGCTCGAAGATTTCTATGCCAGAAGGTTCTGATGTTTTTGAGTTGAATTGAACGTCCGGTATTTTCATGCAAAGTCACTCTGATGTCATTTGTTATGAGTAGGCATAGAAATCATATTAGGAAAAAAATGAACTCAGATCTAGTCACTTGTGATCTTTTAAAGGTCGGTGCGTCATATAACCATAATTTAATTATGGAATTCTATCTTTAACCCTACCTTTTTAGGGGTTAGAGCAGTTGATAAAAAAATTAGTGATTAATAAATGCTCTCCTATACTCATAGAATAATGGCCGTATTTACTGCGGAATAGACTTTGAGGAATATCATGTTTTTTAATAAAACCGTCAAAATAGCCGAAGATAAACTGAGCTCTGAGCGAATTAAATCTTTAGAGTTAGAAGGCCAAATTACCGAGTTAACAGCAAAGTTAACAGCGTTGGACAAGTCTCAGGCGGTAATTGAGTTTTCAATGGATGGAACAATCTTGGCAGCTAATGATAATTTCTTACAAGCGGTAGGCTATCGATTGGATGAGGTGCAGGGTCAGCATCATCGTATTTTTATGGATGCGAAAGAGGCTCAGAGCCCAGAATATACACAGTTTTGGCAGCGACTTAATCACGGTGAGTTTGTTGCCGCCGAATTTAAGCGTATGGCTAAAGGACATAAAGAAATTTGGATTCAGGCAAGTTATAACCCCATTTTTGATGAAAGTGGTCGCCCCATTAAAGTCGTCAAATTTGCAACAGACATTACTCAGCAAAAAATTCAAGGTGCAGACTTTGAAGGTCAAATTGATGCCATTAGTAAGTCTCAGGCAGTGATTGAATTCACCATGGCTGGAATGATTGAATCGGCTAATGATAATTTCTTGAATGCTATGGGGTATTCAATTAATGAGATTAAAGGTCAGCATCATAGTTTATTCGTAGAGCCTGAATATAAAAACAGCCCTGAATATCAGCAGTTCTGGCAGGCTTTGAATCGTGGCGAGTTTTCTTCCGGTGAATATAAGCGCTTAGGAAAGGGTGGCAAAGAAATTTGGATCCAGGCCAGCTATAACCCGATATTAGATTTAAACGGCAAGCCAATGAAGGTGGTGAAATACGCTTCAGATATTACCCAGCAAAAACTGCAAGCCGCGGATTATCAAGGGCAGATCAATGCTATTGGCCAATCACAAGCAGTGATTGAATTTACCCCAGACGGAACCATTTTAAATGCGAATAAAAATTTCTTAGATGGCTTGGGTTATTCGTTGGAAGAAATCAAAGGGCAGCATCACAGCATGTTCGTTGAACCGGTGATGAAAAACAGTGCTGAATATGGTCAGTTCTGGAAGAATTTAAGTGAGGGTATTTATTCATCGGGGGAATATAAGCGCATTGGAAAGGGCGGAAAAGAAATTTGGATACAAGCCAGTTATAACCCTATTTTAGATTTAAATGGCAAGACTTTCAAAGTGGTTAAGTACGCGTCAGACATTACCCAGCAGAAATTACAGAGCGCTGATTTTCAAGGGCAGATTGAAGCGATTGGGAAATCTCAGGCCGTGATCGAGTTTGATATTGCAGGCACGATTCTTAATGCCAACGATAATTTTTTGAATGGACTTGGTTATACCCTGGATGAAATTAAAGGGCATCACCACGGCATGTTTGTCGAAGGTAGTTATCGTAATAGCCCAGAATACGCAGATTTTTGGAAAAATTTAGGCAATGGAAAATTTGATGCTGGAGAATACAAACGCATTGGAAAAGGCGGCAAAGAAATTTGGATACAAGCCAGTTATAACCCCATTATGGATATGAATGGTAAGCCCATTAAAGTAGTGAAGTACGCTTCTGATATTACTCAGCAAAAACAAATGAATGCCGATTACCAAGGACAAATTGAAGCCATTGGTAAGTCTCAGGCGGTGATTGAGTTTTATATGGATGGCACGATTATCAATGCTAATGATAATTTTTTATCGGCATTAGGTTATCAACTAAGTGAAATCAAAGGCAAGCATCATAGTCTGTTTGTAGATGAGGAAACTCGTAATTCAACAGAGTATAAGGATTTTTGGAAAAAATTGAATCTGGGTAAATTTGAATCGGCTGAATATAAGCGTATTGGAAAAGGAGGTAAGGAAGTTTGGATTCAAGCCAGCTATAACCCCATTATGGATATGAATGGTAAGCCATTCAAAGTGGTTAAATATGCAACCGACATTACGGGGCGTAAAGCGGCCGTGAAAGAAATCAGCGGCTCATTAGTATCATTATCTGAAGGCGATTTATCCAATACCATTAATGTGCCTCTAGAAGGGGAGTTTGATGTATTAAAAGAAGCAATGAATTCTACGATTCAGCGTTTTTCTGAAATGGTTTCGCAGATCAGAGACAGTGCCAATTTTGTAACAACATCTGCGAACGAAATACAAACCGGCACCGCTGACTTAAGTCAGAGAACCGAAAGCCAAGCCTCCAGCCTAGAAGAAACCAGCTCCAGTGTTGAAGAACTGACTCAAACCGTTAATCAAAACGCTGATAATGCTAAGGAGGCTGTTTCTCTTGCTGAAGCAACTAATTGCAAGGCGACCAAGGGTGGAGAAGTCGTCGATCAAGCAGTCATTGCGATGAAGGAGATCGGCGTGGCCAGTAATAAAATCTCTGACATTATCAGTGTTATTGACGAAATTGCCTTTCAGACCAATTTATTAGCGTTGAATGCTGCTGTAGAAGCCGCTCGTGCCGGTGAGCAAGGTCGAGGCTTTGCCGTTGTGGCAGGTGAAGTACGAAATCTTGCCCAGCGCAGTGCTGGTGCGGCTAAAGAGATTAAAGGCCTAATTAATGACAGTGTTGAGAAAGTGGCGGAAGGCACGCGTTTGGTCGATAACTCGGGGGAAACCTTGCAAGACATCGTTCAGTCTATGAGTTCCGTTTTAGCGCTTATATCAAACATTAATGTAGCTAGCCAAGAACAAGCGACGGGAATTAATCATGTGAATACAGCGATCTCGCAGATGGATACTATGACTCAACAGAATGCCGCGTTGGTTGAAGAAACTAGTTCTGTGAGTGCGTCGATGAATACTGAGGCTCGCAAACTACAAGAGTTGATGAGGTTCTTTAGATAGTAAAAGAAGAAAGTAGATTGTGAGGTTTTAATAAAGCATATCATGGGGCTGATATGCTTTATTTATAGCACGAGTCGTATTATTTTTGTGCACTATCAAAATAAGTACGTAATTTACCTTGGTGTGGCTTAACGGCGTTTTTATCTTCAACAGAAGACTTATTTGCCAATGCAACCATGGCCAATGCTGGCACCATCATTTGTTCCATTATAGCTTTCTGAGCGGCTGGGATATCAGGGTTGTTCTTCATCGCTTCAAACTGAGCTTTGGCCGCGTCAATTTGTGATTTATTATCTTCCATTTCTAGAGCCATCCAAGCAAACGTTACTTGCTCTGTAATTTGGCTCCATTGTTCCGCATTGTCATAACCTAGCTTTTTAACCTTGCTGTTTAATTCATCGTAAAGACCTGCTTTTTTCAGCGCGCCAATAGATTCTTTAAATACAACTTCAGGGTTATTAGGCTCACTGATATTCGCTGTCAGTTTGCTTTCGTTTTTCTCTAACCAAGGCTGTAAAGTAGGCATGGATATTAACCACTGAGTTACGTCTTGGTCTTTTAAATTCGCAGCCAGCGCTTGGAAAGACATTAAAAGTGTAATGGTTAGTGTCAGAAAGTATTTCATATTCGTTCCATCTTGATGTTTATTTTATTGGATGAGTTTGCGGATACTTTATAGGGAAAATTTCGTTGAAACAAGATGTGCAGTTGATCTTAAAATAAGAATTTAGAAAAGCCTGATAGGTAGCTGACTGCCGTCAAACTCGGGTAATAGCCAAATTTGCTCGAATGGATTGCTGGGTATCTGGAAATGCTGCATACATTGCAGGAAATCTTTGGCTTGCCATAGAGGGCTGGCATTGCGAATTACCAGCCAAACACGAGCTGAGTCGTATGACTTTTTGCTTTTGCTATTTAATATTCGGGAGAGAGCTGTAAATAACCGCTGCTGGATACTCATTGCAATAAGTTCTGATAGATAGTTGATCAGTTCTAATTCTTTACCGTTGGGTTCAAACTCGACATTGGGGTGTATGATTGGCGTTTGGTGGCCTTTTAGTTGGTCAATGAGCTCTTGGCTTAATATTCTAGCTTCGCTGGTGCTAGCGTATAAATGAGCGATTTCTAGATCCAGAGGCTTGCCATCTAAATGACAGGAAATATCAGGTCTTGAAGGTTCGTTATGTGAGATATTACGCATGGGGGTTTGATGTATTTGTTCATACAGGCGTAAAAAGTGTTTGGCCGCATCTCGCTCTAATTGTCGCTTAATTGACTCCGAACGGTTGAGTGGCTTGCCATTATCATAGTGATGTATGTCTGAGGTCACAATTAGCTGCTTTAAGTAAGAATCTTTAGAGTATCAGGACTAAACCAGGTATCAAATTCTTTAATTAGAGTTTCTAAGCGTATGGGTTTAGCCAGTAGCCCAGACATACCAGCTGCATTATATTCTAATTGCTCTTTCTGGGATGTTGAAGCGGTTAAAGCAATGATAGGGGGTTGATTAAAATGCGGCAGTATTGATAACAGTTTGGTTGCTTGGATACCATCCATAATGGGCATTTGAATATCCATTAAAATAATATCAAATTTTTCTGTCTTGCATAGCTCTATGGCATGCTGGCCATTATTCGCAATGACTACCTGTAGACCTAATTTTTGTAATAACTTTAAAGTCACTTTTTGATTAACAATATTATCTTCAACTAATAATACTCTTCGATCATATTGGCGGTGCAGGTTCGTTGTAAGCGGTGTGTTATTACTGGGTGTCTTTGAAGAAATAGTAACAGTATCACTTTCCAGCTGCATCGGAAGTTCAATCGTGAATGTTGATCCTGCTCCAGGATAGCTCTCGACGTTAATACTTCCAGACATCAACTGGCAAAGTTTCTGGCAAATAGATAACCCTAAACCAGATCCTTTTTTTCGTTTTGAAATATCCATATCTAATTGAGTAAAGGAATTGAATATATCTTGCTGTCGAGATACTGGAATCCCTAAACCTGTATCAATAATTTCTGCCATGAATGAAAAAGAATTGGCGGTTAAGGGCTTTGTCTTAATGTTAACTTTTACACTGCCTTGATCGGTAAACTTTATGGCATTACCGATAATGTTCTGTAAAATCTGAGTGACTCGGAGGCTATCAATGTAAGAAGATGTGGGTAAGAGATCTAGACCATTTATTTCATACGATAATGATTTATCTAGAGCTTCAATACGAAACATATTAAATATATTTTTTATTAATGTCGGCAAATCGATCGGTTTTAACATTAATCGATTTTTGCCGACTTCAAGGCTTGATATATCGAGCAAGTCGTTAATTAACTGGAGTAAAATATCACTGGACGAATGAATGATATCAACAAATTCTTTTTGGTTATTTGTTAGATTTTCATCCGATAAAATTTGAGCCGCTCCAAAGATGCCATTGATGGGCGTTCTTAATTCATGGCTAATATTTGCCATGAATTTACTTTTTGCGAGATTTTCATTTTCAGCGAGTTCTTTTGCCTCTACAAGGTGGCTTTCTGATTGATGTTCTAGGGTGATGTCACGGGTCACACCCATTAATTTTGAAATGTTGCCTTTAGGGTCATGCATGGGAATAAAGTTGGATTCAAACGTTTTATCCCCGGTAGGTGTATCGACAGTGAATTGAAAGTGGGAGGCTTGATGTCCCTTTAATGCTTCTTGCATTAACCCTTGAATACGGCCTAAATTAGCATCGCCCACAAAATCTAAGTAGGGGGTGTTAACCACTTCAGATTCTAAACTAAGCCCCAGCATTTCAAGCCCCGCAGGATTCATTCTTACTAACTTACCTTGGTGATCTATTTCGTGAATGCAAACTGGGGCGTGCTCTACGAGCTCTTGATACCGCTTACTCAGAAGTCGATCAGATTGTTGGTTGTCTAAGGCTAGCTGTTGTTCTTTAACTTGCTCTTCAAGTTCGGCGATGCGGAGGTGTAGCTTATGTTCAGAGCAGTTTTTCATATAAGTATCTTAAGTATTAGCCATTTAGATTTAATGGATTGATATATGAATTATAGCTCCTTCGCTTTGATCTTTCTAAAATTTAGACAAAAAAGAGGCCAGATCTAGTTGCTTGCGCTTCTAGCTGGCCGAAATAACCGTGATTAGCTTGATGAGAGAGATCTCTTACGCAACGCCGTGAAGAATTGCTCGGAGAAGTTAATCCAATTACCACTCCCATAGTAATTGAACCAACATCTTTCAGGTCTTAGTCAGCCCCTTGCCTCGCTGTTAACTTCGGCTCTCTATAATAGAGAAGGTTCTGTCTGCATCCCGTTGGAATAACTTAATAATAACGATTCTCATTTGTATTGCAACACTTAAATGAGAATAATTCTTAAATTAATTGTTGTTTAAAGCATAACTTGGCCGTTCTGGCCACTTTATCATATAAATAAAGCATAACATGGCCACAAAAGCTCTTTGGAAGGAAGGGGGTTAGGTAGAGCATAATTCTGAAATGTTAGAAATTGATTGGTCAAGCATTTTAGGATGCATAGTTCCTTCTTATTTAAACCATATCGAGTCAAGTAGCCTTGTCTTCTTATCGGTTGTTTCCAGATCACCGAAAGTCTTAGGGAGTAAGCTTAATTGATGTAGCACTTAAATCATAAAAGTCCAGTAATTCAATGCATGTTTTTGTTAAGGCTGGTATCATAGAACCAATGTTTAATATTTATTTACGCAAGGATTGCGCGAAAAATGCTCAATCCTGCTTCTTAGGAGTTGAGTGTGAACCAACCTACCCCAGAACAAATCAAATCTGCTTCCGAACGTCTATCTGCAGGTCAAAGTAAAATCCAAATACCTAGTATCGAAGTTCCTGACACTTCATCGATTACTAGTGTTTCTGCTGGTGAAAAATCCATTGCGACTGTGATGGGAGAGATAGTTTGGCTGCTGACACAATCTCCTGCTCATCGATACTTAACTCTTGGTGATCTTGAATGGATGTTGATGCCGCCAGTTCTGCTTGGACAATATAAAATTTTTCGCAATGAAGACCAAGTGGTTGGGGCTGCTCTTTGGGCTTATTTAAATGAAGAAGCCGAAGAACGTTTAAAAGCCACTAGTCGGTTAGCCCCTCAAGATTGGGGGAATGGTGCATCAGTATCTATTGATGAGGGCATTATTGCTAATGAAGGGGGTAAGCTTTGGCTAATAGAGATATTGGCTCCTTTTAATTCGGTAGAGAATAACCATCAACAGCAAATGTTAGCTGATTTAATGTTAAATAATTTAAAAGGCCAAGAAATACATACTTTTCGTATAGACCCTGAGACGGGTCTTAAAGAAGAAGCGGTGGTGAGATAAACATAATGAGTAAAGATAATTCCATCCCTTTTCATGCTACAACGCTTTTTTTTGATGCCTTCATCGATAATGTAGTCCCACGTCTCCGTTCAGCCTTTGATAAGCATGCCCCTGCTGCTGACCTAGCCGGTAGTGAAGACAGTTGTATCATTACTGTTGGAGGTTTTAGCTTTGCAGTGATGTCTATTGCTTCTCCATATCCCAGTCACGAACTAGAGCAAACCCTGCGACACAATTACACTTTTAAAAATTCTGAAGCGCTAATTGAAAATCAAAAGCACCATATAATTATTAGCTCATTAACGACGGCTAATGATCTTTCCCATGCTATTCGCATAGCTATATCCTTAACTCATATCACAGCAATAGTTGCGCAATTACATGATATACAAGCTGTTATGTGGAATAACTCCGGTGTGATTCAAAGCCCCGAAGTTTTTAATGGTAGTTTGCAAACACTTGGGCGGGCAATAGCTGCTCAAAATGAAGGGCAGGCCCCCGGAAATTTGTTGCCATTAACTTTATGGACGGGCCCACGCTTTTTTTCACCAACTAAGAAAATAGATGATACTGGAGTTATGTCAGAAGGCTTGCGTGCATTTGACCGCACAGAATTGAAATTAACATCTTCTGATAGAAATATTACGCAATCCGCCGAAGAATTTTATTATTTGATTTCTTATATATTTCAATCGGGGGCTCGTTTTCAACCGAAAGATACTCTGCAGCTTGGAGCGAAAAATTATTCTGTATTAAAACAGAATGAATACTCAGAAATTACCCTGGAGAAATTCTAATGAATAGGGTTGCTGTTCTATATGACTTTATCGGAGATGATCTTAGAGGTGATAAGAAAACCTGGCGGCTACCGAGTGAGAATTTTTTTAAAAATTATGATTACACTTTTAGAGATTTTTCTCAAAGTTATAGATTGTTTCAAGAAAACGAGATAGTAGATATCTATACCTCTGAAGGGTTACCAGAATTTTATTTGTCTATGGAAGTCGAGCTATCTAAAAAAAGGGCGCAGTTGTTTGATGTCAATATTTTTTATGGGCACCTAGTATTATCCGAAAAGGCTTTAGATATTTTAAAAGAAAAAGACCCCATGGCACATCAAATAGTCCCTATTACGATAACCTCACCGAACATAAAAATTAGCAAGAAATATTTCGTTGTACATCCTAGACGGTTTATAGAAACAAAATTAAAGTCAAAATTTATCATTCCTAATTTCTCCGAGAAAATGACGGAGGGATATTCTTACGAGGTATCAAATTCTGATCTCTTAAATCAGGATGGTTATGAATATATACTCTGGAAGCACCCTGATGATAAAAATATCATTTATATGTCAGAAAGATTGATTGATGCTTTTGCTGTGTCAGGTTGTTCTGGAGCTGGTGAAAGAACCGCAAAAACAAATGAAAAACAAGGATTCGTTGTTAATTATGTCTAATGTAGATCTCTCCACAACTAGTACCGGTCATATTACTGCGGTTGAGTTAGTATTTAATGAAACTGGAGATATAAAGTTCGACCGAAATTTATATAATCCAGTGGATGATAATGGCAGTCCAGTAGGTACTTCGAATGCTCAGGTGCACCATATTATTCCTAAGAGTCTTATTGGTCAGGGTGATCAATTTACAGGTTTTTTTGAACAATTAGGACAGTCTACTGATAATTTTGTTTTTTCTACCGACTCAGTGGATAATCTGGTTGTATTACCAGCGTCTTCTGCCAATCAGGCTCAACTTGATAGTGTGCGTAGCGATGGGTTATATGCAGCAACCCATACAGGAGGTCATCCATCATATCGAGACTTAGTGGCAAAAAAACTTAGCGTTATACAAGCAGAGTTTAATTCAGATGTAAGAAATCTAGATCCAGGCTCGCCAGAATATGAAGCTGCTGCTTCAAAAGCTGGTAATAAGATTAATCAATTGACTTTCTCATTAAGAGAAGGGCTGCAAAGTAATAATTTAGATGATATTAAACTTGTTTTAAATAAAAATGATTCATTACAAGAGTTGCGTCATGGAATTAAACTTGATGACCTAACCGATGATCAAAAGAAAGAATTGCTATTAGAGGATCATGAAAAGCTAGAGGGTATTGAAGGAGACGGGAATATTGCCCGTCGATTAGATTCAAGTGGAAATACAATTAACCTTTTAGACTCAGGTATTAAGTCCCAAATTGGGTTAATAATGGGTGATAATGTTTCTGGGAAAATGGGCAATGCCGCAATTGCCATTACTATAGAAGCGTTGCGTAAGATGATTGCAGACTACATGCAAAAAGAAGATCTTACGCTTGCGGAAATGGCTGAATTTCTAGTTCATGCCGGTATAGAGAATTTTGATAAAGATGCTTTCTTAGAATTGGCCGAAGATGCAGCAGCAGAAGCTGTTATTGGCCTTGCATTAAGTACGTTACGTGGTCCATGGGCGTGGATATATACGGGCTATGAAGTTTATGAGAACTATGGTGCATTACGTGGATCATTAGAGCTTGCCGGGCTTGCATATCCTGATAATGTCGAAATCGCACAAGTAAACCGTGGTTTAACTAGCCTTGAGGATAACTTTTCTGAATTATTTAATGGTAATGACCCTGAACCTAATGGGAATCAAATTGATCCGTATATAGGTTCGATTGATCTGGGTACTACAGATTTGCCTGAATCAGATCCTAATTATCGTTTACCTTCATTAGATACAATGCAAATCCCAATTACTGTCGATGAGTATGGTAATGCTCTACCTCGGGATTTCTCTGAATATGATAATGCTGCACTGAATTCAATAAACAACCCAATTGATATTGCCAATTTATTTACTGTTGTAGATGGTAATCCTGTTTTCAATTCAGGGGCTGCTTTGGATATATTAGCCAGTTCTGATTCTAATGTAGGGTATGAAATCGAATATAATATTTCATACACCGATTCAGTTTCTGGAGGGCAGACGGTTACAGATTCCCTTACTTATCGATATCCTGATGGTTCTATTGCAACGATAGAAAGAAGCTACACATTAAATACTGCAAGCGGGGTTGTAATTCCACAGTTAGATTCTTATGAATTTAAAGAGGTGAATGATCAAGGGCAAGTTGTCTCATTAAATCAGTTAACTAAAAATCTTAACTCGGCTGGATTGAGTGGTAACTTCACACAAACTCACCTTGATACCTTGAATGAACTTGCTTATATGTCTGAAGTGGGTGAAGCGGGTACTTTAACAGTTCGATATGATTATGATGAGGATGGTGAAATACAATCTCGTGTCGAATTCTCACCTAACGAACCAAATAGTTTAATGCGTGATCTAGACTTTACTGGTGTTATGGATCAGGCTGATTTTAATCACGCTCTGCTTAATTTACAAACGTATAATCCGTTGGCAGATGTAATTCCAGAGCAAGTTTTTCCGAATCTGGCAAGTGAGGTTGAAGAAGGACAGTATTTGGTATTTAAGCCCAATGGAGTTGGTGCCGAGATACTTGATCAGGACGGGTTGCTTCATGGTGAAGTTTTTTATGACAGTAAAACAGATACAACTACAACGCTTTTGTATCCATCACCTCGTGACAAAGCCAAAGATTATCGGGGCGACTATATAATTGAAAAAACTGAAGATGGTGAACTTAAAGCTTTTCAGGATCCTGGTAAAGAATTTAATGCTAGAGAAAAAATTGTAGAAGCTGAAAATCAAAGACGAATATTTTATGGTCAGCAGCTAGGTTCAGGTTTCGGCCAATTATTAGGTTTAAATGGATCTGACTGGCAAAAGCAAATTGCACCGGTATTGTTTGGGTCTCTCGGTAGAACACTTGCAGAGTCTACGATTAGCGATACTTCAGAAGCGACCATGGCTGAAGATCGTTCCGATAGCTTTATTAAAGACTTTGGAATTAATTTTGCTGAGGCGTCAAAGGGAGCTGCTGAAGGTTACATTGGGGCATTCGTTACTCAATTTGTTATGGCTGAAGTAGGAGTTGATGAGGAAAGTGAAGCTGGAAAAGCTTTAGCTACAGCCGCAACGCCTTATGTTACAGGGGTTGTTAGTGCTTTAGTTGATGCGTCCTGGGCGGCTGCAACGGCTTCGGGCGAGACCGTGAATGTAGGCGCAAAGATAGCGGAAAATGCTTCTGAAATAGAGTTCAGTACTATTGTAGCAACTTATATTGGGAAGCGACTAGGGGCAGAAATGTACTCAGTTGAAACTCAAGAAGGGGGAATTACCGGTGCAGTGGGCGCTGCAATTGGCGCTAAAATAGGCGCATCAGTAGGGTCGATTTTCCCAGGTGTGGGAACTTTTATTGGTGCAGTGGTTGGCGCAACTTTGGGTTACTTGGTAGGGGCAAAGCTAGGAGATCTTTTTGGTACACCCCCCGAGGCTACAGCTACACTAATATTCGATCATGATACTCAAGAATTTGTAATTGAAGGTTCTTGGTCCCGGGGGGGCGCGGATAAAGGCCCCGCGAGAGATATGGCTCGTTCAGCTTCTCAAATGATGTCGTCTGCTCTTGAAATGACTGGTGGAGAAGTCATAGGTGATGGGACTGTATACGGTGGTACATGGGGGTACTATAAAGACCGATTAACGTATCGACCAGAAGGTAGAAGTAGTGGCCGTAAGAAATTCAAAGATTCACAGGACTTATTTAACTTCGGTGTTGTGAAATCTTTATCTAATATCAAGTTAGCAGGAGGAAATGTCTTTACCAAAAGGGCTTATTATTCTGCCTTGGAAGATATGCTTGGTGTAGATTCAATATCGGAATATATAAATAATAAGACCCCTGAAATTGAAAAATATTTGGATGAAAAACTAAAAGGAAAAGATGCTTTATCTTTTTTAGTTGGTCGAATTCAGGTGGGTATTGATTATGCTAATTATCGATCTAATTCGGCTGTAATTAATGCATTAATGGTGCTTCAGCCAGATACTCCTTTCTTTACTACTTGGCAAGCGGCACTTACATTTGCCCAAGAGTTAAGGTTGGATAAACGACACGAAGCAGATTACTTTGGTGGCTGGCGCTATCTTTTTGATACTGAATATGTGACAGAGGGCGATACTGTTAATGGTATCGTAGAATCAGGAGCATATTATGCCTCTGCCGATTTTAGTTATGAAAAAAATCAGAGGATAATTGAGCTTAAGCTTGCTAGCGGTGTAACTGACTTCGCTGAGGATCTTGTAAAGGCGGATCAAAAAGAAATTATTAAATTTGTAAATCAGCAAGTTCTTGATCAAAAAATATCAGAAGCATCGATTAAAACTGTTTCACATGTTATTGAAGGCAATGATGACGCTAGGGATATCATTAAAGGAGATAATTCTGGTAATGATATTTTTGGTGGCTCTGGAAATGATGAATTAAGAGGTGGAAAGCTTGCCGATTGGATTGATGGAGGGGCTGATAATGATGACCTTTATGCTACAGGTGGTGACGGTAATGTTTTGCTTGGTGGCAGTGGTAATGACAAATTATTTGGAGCTTCGGGTTCTGACTGGCTTTTGGGCGGGGCTGATAAAGATACTTTAGAAGGTGGAGGAGGAGCAGATATTCTTGACGGCGGTGAAGGCGATCAAGATGTTTTGAAAGGTGGTGCTGGTAATGATGTTTATATCTTCCGTCGCGGATATGGCACAGATACCATTAACGACCAGGATAAATCATTTAACGAAGGCGCTGCCTTTGATGCCAACTTTTTGTTCCAAGAGTTTCAAAAATACGGTGCAGATTACTTATACGATAACTATGGCATCACTGAGCCAGGCCAGACTTATGGGGCCGAAGACGGTGGCGGTATTGATATTATCGAATTTGCAGAGGGTATATCACTCGGTGATATAAATCTTCAAGCATTCGATAAAGATAGCGGCGACAAATTAGTAATTACTCTTCTTGATGAAAATGGTCAAAAAAGTGGTGATACGCTCACTATTGAAAACTGGAGTAATATCTTCCGTCGTATTGAGCAGCTGCGATTTTCTGATGGTCAAATAATCGATCTAACAAATATACAAAGTTATATTAATGGCACAGCTGGAAATGATGCTCTATTGGGCACAGATGGTGCCGATTTTATCTCTGCGGGTGCCGGTGATGATATCGTTGATGCCTTGGCAGGTGATGACGTTGCTGTTGGTGGTTTAGGTTCTGATATTGTAACCGGCGGAGCTGATCATGATCTAGTGGTTGGCGGGAGTGGCTCCGATAATCTTTATGGTGCTAGCGGTAATGATGTTGTATCCGGTGGTCAGGGTAATGACTTTGTATATGGTGGAAGCGGCAATGACATTCTATCGGGTGGAGTTGATGATGATACTGTCGTAACGGGTGCAGGAAACGATACGATTCTATTCGGCCATAGCGATGGTCATGATTTGGTTATTGATAATTATTCGTCTGCGCCAGTATTAGCAGCAACGATTAAGTTGACCTTAATTGGTGATAATACTTATGAGAAAACAGATCCTTCATATGAATTAGGCTTTAGTTCTAAAGGCACTGATTCTACTTTAGCAGTATGGGATTCGGAAAATAATAGATTAGCTGATGGTTATTTTGGCCAGTCCCGTGCCGGTGATAAAACCATCTTTGACATTTTTTATCTTGGTCAATTAGCAGAGTTAGATAGTGGAAACGATACGATAGAATTTAAGCGTGGAGTTTCTGTTGGCGATATTCGTGTTAAGCGCGAAGGTAATGATCTAGTTGTCGCACTCGAAGGGAATAATAACCGAGGTGATGAATTTGATCAGTTAAATGACTCTCTGCGTTTTTCAGATTGGTTTTCTGGAAATGCACATAATATTGAATCGTTCAGAATTTTTGACCTTCCTGAAGAAATTGATTTAGCAACTATTTCAAACTGGATTAGTGGTGAAGGTGATGATAGTGGTGATGATGTTGTTGCTGGTGACGTAGGACGTGATTGGATAACGACAGGTGCTGGTAATGATGTCATTGATGCGAAAGCGGGTGATGATATTGTTAATGCTAATACGGGTGATGATGTTGTCAAAGCCGGCGATGGGGATGACATTTTATTTGGTGGCTCTGGGGTTGATACACTTTCATACGAAGGCGCATCTCAAGGGCAATATGCAAATTTAAGCCGCGCTAAATATTATACTCAAGATCAGTACGAGCAAGAGAAGTCTTGGGATAATGCAGAGGCAAATGGTCAAGCGGTCAATCGACAATTTTTGGGTGATCGTGCTTCAGGTTTCGAAAATTTAACGGGAACAGATCATGATGACATCCTGATAGGTGATCGTAAGGATAATGAATTATCTGGTGGGAAAGGAAGTGATTACCTAGTTGGTGGAGATGGTAACGATAGTTATTATTTTCAGATCGGTGGTGGTTCATTAGTGGTCTCTGAATATGATCTTAGTCATGGTGTTAAGGCACCAGAAATAGGTGTTGAGGATCTTAAAAAGTCTGGTGAAGACTCACTTGTTTTTGGTGAAGGGATAAAGGAATCTGATTTGAATTTTGAGAGAGATTACCCTGATCTTAAAATTCGAGTTTTTGGTACTAATGATGAAGTCGTCATAAAAAATTGGTTTTTGGGTGACTCTCACCAAATAGAAACACTGAAGTTTGCTGATGGTGGTGAAATAGATATTCGCTATCAAGGCTTTTACGATCAGGCTGGTGATTTTGATGATTGGGTTGGTGGTACAAGTAGTAATGACAGTAAACTAGAGGGTTTTGCTGGTAACGATATTCTAAGTGGTCGAGCTGGCAATGACGTTTTAGATGGTGGAGTAGGTGATGATCGCCTTTATGGCGGAATTGGTGCCGATGAGCTGATTGGTGGAGAAGGTACCGATGCAGCTTTCTATCTCGACTCAGAAGAAGCCATTAAAATTAGCTTGGAAGACACGTTTAAATCATCTGGTGGTTCAGCGGAAGGTGATACTTTCGATAGTGTTGAGAATATTGCAGCCAGTCGTTATGACGACGAAATTCACGGAAGTGCATACCGTAATACCATTAATGGACATGATGGTGATGATGTCATTCTTGGTTTGGAGGGGGATGATACTCTTCAAGGCGGCGCAGGTAATGATGATATTGAAGGTGGGAGAGGGGCAGATACCATTACTGGTGGAGCTGGTGATGATAATCTTAAGGGCGGAATTGCTAACGATTTAATTGACGGCGGCTCAGGTGATGACGAAATCTATGGTGGCCTTCATAGCGATACCCTTTCAGGTGCTGCTGGCGATGATACGATTGACGGCGGTAGTCATGATGACCTGATCATTGGCGGAGAGGGAAATGATACCCTCATTGGAGGGCAGGGTGATGATAAATTATTCGGAAACGAAGGCATTGATACCTTAAGAGGAGGAGCTGGATCTGATGAGTTGAAAGGCGAGAATGGAGTTGATTATCTTTATGGTAATGAAGGAAATGATGGCCTTGAAGGCGATGCCGGTGATGATGAGTTATACGGTGGTGATGGAAATGATATCCTGCAAGGAGGACGTGATGATGATGACTTGTGGGGCGATAGTGGTGAAGACTTACTAATAGGTGGTGAAGGTCAAGACGATCTTTATGGTGGCTCAGGTGCAGATTTCTTAATTGGTGGAGAAGGTAATGACCGCTTAGAAGGGCAGTCAGGTTCCGATACCTATATTTTTGAGGGTAACTTTGGCCAGGATACGATTAATGAGTCACTAAGTAGACAAGCTTCGGATGAAATTATTTTTTCTGGTCGCTCTCTGCAAGAGTTATGGTTTAAAGAAGTTGGTAGCGACCTGATTATTTCAGTTATTGGAACTGATAATCAGGTGACCATTGAAAATTATGCTCGCTTTAATGTCTCTTCTGCGGCGGCGGGTGCCGCGATTAGCAGATTAGAAGAGATCTTTGGTGCACTGACTCCAATTGAAGGTATTCAGTTAGATACACAGCGCTTAAATGCTCAGGCGATTACTGCAATTGTTGATTCAATGGACGGAATTGAGCAACCTTCATCAGTTGATGAAGTTCCTAGTAATATTTCTTCATTGCAGGATGGGCTTGCGGAAGAGACTTCAATCGAAGAGGTCATTGACTATGTGCCTGAACTTCGCGGACGTATTTGGCAATTACAAGAAGATGAATCTTTAAGTGGTCAGTTTGAAGCTACAGATAGAAACCCTAGTGATGTTTTAACGTATAGAGTAGCTGAAGCATCAAATTTCGGTGAGCTTGAATTAAATTCCACTACCGGTGCTTTTACTTATACCCCTATCGCGGACTTTTCTGGGAATGCTACATTTGGTATAGAAGTAACTGATTCCAGAGGCCTGTCTACTCTAACAAGAATGCGCTTTCATGTTGTAGAAGTAGATGATATTGGTTCTGTTGCAAGTCGTGTCGCTATTGTGACTGCAGAAGAATCATCTGTAGCTGGAACAATTGATTTTAGTGATAACGACAGTACTTTCTTTAACTACGAAGTGGATTTAACCTCTCAATTGGGCCGCTTCGATTTTAATGCAGATGGTACATTTGTCTTTACACCATATGACAATGCTTATGGCGAAGAGAGCATTGATCTGACTCTGACAGATACAAATGGCCAAGTAATTAAAACGACATTTGATATTACAGTAAATGGAATTAACGAAAGACCTGAAACTCCAGAACTAATAGAAATCAATGCATTAGAAGACTCAGTTGTGAGCTCTCAGATTCCTGTCACTGATAATGACTTGCAAGATACTCACCGCTTTGAAGTAATCAGCCAAGGTAATGGAACTCTGCACTGGAATGGGTCAGGCAGTTTTGATTATGAATTAAAAGAAAACTTCTCTGGTATTGATACTTTCACCGTCAGAGTTTATGACAATTCTGGGGATGAACTATCTTATAGTGATTCAGTAGTAAGAATTTCGGTTGCTGAAGTTAATGATTCACCTACGGCTGCGGATAGCCTTAACCTGAATGTTGATGAAGATCAGTCTGTCAGTGGTGATTTATTGGCAGATGATGTCGATCTAGTTTATGGCGATAGCTTGTCGTATCAGGCTAGCCCAAACTCGGGTCAGATAGTATTTAATTCCAATGGTACCTTCCAATACAATCCAGACTCTAACTTTAATGGTAGCGATAGTTTTATTGTAACTATTTCTGATGCGAGTGGTGCGTCAGCTCAAACTGAGTTGACGGTGAACGTACTTGCGGTTAATGATGCACCTACAACTTCTAGTAATGTAGATTTATTGGTACAGGAAGATGGCCGTATTTTAGGCTCTCTAGGACTGGTCGATGTTGATTCTATTTATGGTGACTCGCATACATTTTCAGCAACGCCAGCTTTAGGGGCGATTGAATTCAATGCCAATGGGAGTTTCACCTATACACCTTTTGACAATGTCAATGGCACAGATACTTTTACAGTAACTGTTGTAGATAGTGAAGGTGCCAGCAGTCAGACACAAATTCGAATTAATGTTAATGCGGTAAACGATACGCCGGATACTGTTGAAAACCTTTCTTTGAATACTCTGGAAGATCAGTCTATCGTTGGCAATTTATCGCTCACGGATGTCGATTTATTAAATGAAGGTGATACACACTCTTTCGAAGCTAATCCTCAACTGGGGGAAATTAGTTTCAATGCTGATGGCTCATTTGTTTACCTTCCTAATGCCGATGTAAATGGCACTGATAATTTCCAAGTGACTATCACTGATGAGGCTGGTGCTCAGTCTGTTACTCAAGTATCAATTAATATTAGCGCCGTAAATGATGCTTTAACAACCGCGACAGCAATAGAGATAACAACATTAGAAGATAATGCAATTACAGGTGATATCAGTCTTTCAGATCCTGATTTATTAAACGAAGGTGATAGTTATACTTTCACTGCGAGTCCTAACTTTGGTGAAGTAACCTTTAACCAAAATGGTACTTTTACTTATACTCCAGATTCTGATGTTAATGGCACGGATGCATTTACGGTTACTGTAACTGACAGTGCTGGTGAAATTTCAACAACGGATATCACCGTTAATGTAACTCCAGTCAATGATGCACCAGAGGCTAGAGATGTATATGCCAGTGTCATAGAAGATCAGGCATTGGTAATGGCTTTACCTGTAACTGATATTGATGGTGATACTCTCGAGTATCGTCAGGTAAATAGTCCACGACATGGTATTGCTGAAATTAGCGATACGGGTGAGTTAACTTACACTCCTGCTGACAATTTCTTTGGCTCAGATAGGTTGCTAATTGAAGTTAGTGATGGCCAGGGTGGTACAGATGAATTACTGCTGAATCTTTATGTGAATCCAGTAAACGATGACCCATTTGCTTATGATCTTGTAATTGAGGCTGATAGTGGGAAGGCCGTCTCCGGTGCTATTTATGCCGGTGACTATGACCCTCAAGACATTCTTACCTACAATTTAGATGCTCAGGATGGTGCTGATAATGGTGGATTAACCTTAGATGCCGCAACTGGAGTATTTACTTATCAGAGTTCAACTGCATTTATCGGTACTGATAATTTTACTGTTGTTGTAAATGATAACGCAGGAGGTACTACCTCTCTACGAGTTGCCGTTATTGTTAGTGGTGAAGAGGTCCTGCAGCCAGGCAATGTGGCGCCAGAGTTTAGTAATTTGATTCAATATGAATCAACGGATGAAGATGAAATTATTGAGCTTGATTTACGAGCGACCGATTCTGATGACGATACGCTGACATATCAAGTTGACAACAGTTTGTCATCCGGTCGTGGGCGATTGGAAGCAACTGGACAAATAGGTATTTTCCGCTTTATTCCAAATGAAAATGTTAATGGTTCTGATGCTTTCAGGGTGATCGTTAATGATGGGAAAGGTGGTTCAGACAGTTTATTGCTACAACTGAATATTAATCCTATTAATGATGCACCTGAAATATCAGATCAGTCGTTTACCGTGCAAGAAGATGTGTCAACGTCTTTAGCACTTGCGGATGTTTTCGATGTGGATGGTGATGAACTTACTTTCCGACTTGTTAATCAAGCAGGTAATGGCCAAGTCAATTTATTAGATTCTACCAGTGGCCGTTTTTCTTATTTGGGTACTGCTAATTTCAATGGCACTGATACTTTCGACGTTGAAGTAAGCGATGGTAATGGAGGGCAATCTGTAGCCACTATTACGATTAATGTGAGTGCGGTTAATGATGCGCCTGAGGCTCCGGAGGTTATTAACCTTTCTGGTCAAGAAGACACTGTTATTGCGGGTAATGTTGCTGCCAGTGATGTAGATGGAGATGTTCTGACCTACCGTATTGATATTAATAATGAACCTGAAAATGGCTCGGTTATTATTAATGCTGATGGCACTTTCAATTACACTCCTGCAGATAACTACAATGGCAGTGATCAGTTTGCTGTAATTGTTGATGATAATAAGGGTGGTTCTCACGCGACTGTTGTTAATATTACCGCTGCCGCTGCAAATGATGCACCTTATGGGGTGCAATGGTTAGGATTATTCTCGATTTCAGAAAACTCCGTTTCGGGCGAAGTGGGCCGTGCACAAGTTCAGGATGTGGACTTGGAAGATGATCCGGCTTCTGATAACCATAGCTATAGACTTACTAATAGTGCGGCTGGTCGTTTTATTATCGACAGCCGAACAGGCGCTATATCGGTAGCTAGTGGCGCTGATCTTAATTTTGAGAATCATAGTACTCATAGTATTGAAGTTGAAGTTACTGACTCGGCTGGTGCGGCTATCCGTAGGACGCAAATAATCAGTCTTCAGGATGAGAATGAAGCGCCTATTGCTCTGGTAACTTCTGGTTTGTCGATTAACGAAGATGTAGGTGCTGGTACAGTGGTTGGCCAGATCTTGGTGACAGACCCTGATCAAGTTGATTCTTTTACATATGCTTTGACAAATAATGCAGCAGGTCGTTTTACCATCAATGCGCAGGGGCAAATTGTAACCCTATTAGATAGTTATGATATTGATGGTGATACGACACAAAGCATTACCGTGGAAGTGGCAGATAAAGGTGGTTTAAAAATCCAGCAAGGGTTTAGTGTAACGATTAATGCAGTTAATCATGCACCCACTGATATTAGCTGGGGAGTAAATGATCTTGGTTATTCAACGATTGATGAAAACGTTGCAACTAATCCGCAGCGCCGATCAGTTGGGATTGCAAAAGCCGTAGATGGTGATACTGGAGATACTCATACTTATGCGTTATTAAATAATATGGGTAAACCATTTGGAATTGATAGTTCAACTGGTGAAGTATATGCACTTCCTGGAAAAGCTCTCGATCATGAGTTGCAAAGTAGTTTCACTCTTACGGTTCAGGTTACTGATAGTAATGGAGAAACTTATAGTGAAAATCGCGAAGTTCGTATCAATGACTTGAACGAAAAACCTAGTAGTTTAGTGATAACCGACTTGCGTAATGTTACTGAAAATACAGGTGTGCAGACAGTAGCTAAAGTTAAGGCTTTAGACCCTGAGAATAATGCAATAACTTATTCTCTTAACGGTGCTGATGCCTCCCAATTCCAGATAGATGTTAATGGAAATCTTCGTACGAGGAGGTCTTTAAATCACGAGGAGCGAGATAGCTATACCTTTGATGTGGTTGCCACCGATACGGGGGGCTTGAGCCGTTCTCAATCATTGACTGTGAGAGTTAATGATGTGAACGAACTACCTAGCTCAATTACTGCTATTGATGTTGGGGTTGATCATGCGGATTTAAAGAAAATTGAGGAAGGTGAAAAGGCAGTTGTTGGTAGCTTCCTGTCGGTTGATCCTGATGGCAATTCTCTGACTTACCGACTTACTCAGTCTAGCAGTGATTTTGCTCTATCGAGCTCTGGTGAATTGACCCTAAAGGCGGGGCATAGTCTTGACGCAAATAATGGTACGGGTTCCAAAATTTTTGTTGAGGTTAGTGATGGGAGTCTTGTTCGTTTACAAGAATTCATCGTCCCAGTCAGCCAAGATAGGGTTCCCTATTCCTATGCTTGGGCAGGCACTAAAGAGGTTATTGAAAACCAAAGTGGTGCGCTTATTGGTACTGTTACCATTAGTGATCATGACCAATATTCAGGATTCAGAAACTGGGATGTTTATATTACTAAAGTAGAAGACTCTAGTGGTAACTCCATTGCCGGTATTGGTACTGGGGATTTCGAATTTAGAAATAATAACAATGGCACTTATGGTGTTTATCTTAAAAATTCTGTCAATGTAAGTGCAACGGTTGATGCGGTTGTTCAATTCAGTGTTAGTAATGCAGGTACCGACGGAAGCGTGTCGCTTGATGGTAATTTAGGATTAAAAGTTCATAATTTAAATACTGCACCAGTTGCTATTAATTCTGATAATGTTGAACGAAAAGAATACTCTCATTGGCGCCCGGAAGTAGGATCTGGTAAAGAAGGTTATGAACCTGTCTGGGATGTATCAAATGCGAGCTTGGATCTTCTTTTCACTAATAGCGAATTGTCCGCATTATTTTCCAAGGATCCTGGTGAGGTATTAAGCTATCGATTAGAAAACGGAAATAGTCTTTTCCGGATAACAGCGAATGGATTGGAAGTTATTGATCATAAGTTAATGAATGCTGTGAACAATAATTTAACTACCCATACCTTAAGAGTTTCAGCTCATGATGGTAATGCCTGGTCTACGAATAGTGCGATCGTAAATGTTAATATTACTGATGTTAATGAATATGAAGTAGTGTATGACGCTAGCAATACAAGAGCTCAATCTGTTGCTTTGTACGATAGCTCTTCCTGGAGCATGAGAGGCGAAACAACAGCATCTGGATATCGAGTATCAGGTAGTTGGGGCGATGGTAGGCATTCTTATAAAGAAGGAAGTACGTTCGTAGTTAAGAGGCAGTTGGTCGAGAATTATCATAGTGAATTGTTTCAGGCGCCTACTTTTGATCCATTAGCCGGAATTATTATTAAATATCATGGCTGGACTGGAAGTAATGATTCTAATAATCATACGCGTAAAGAATTTTTGGTCGGTTATGAAAGTAATGAATATGATGTTAGGAGTAACGGTAAGATATATAAAAATTGGGATTACTTCTCTGCATTGTCACCTGTTGCTATTGACTTAGGTGGTGACTCTATTGAGTTTGTTGAGCACATCAAATTTGATGCGAACAATGATGGTCAACTGGATGCTATGCCATGGGTTGGAGCTAATGATGCGTTACTTGCGCTCGATCGTAATTCTGATGGTGCTATTACTAATGGTTCTGAAATCTCCTTCGTCGATGACCTACCAGGTGCGACTACTGACTTGGAGGGTTTAGCTGCTTTTGATTCGAACCAAAATAATTTGTTAGATGCTGGAGATGAGCGTTTTAATGAATTTAAAGTTTGGCAAGATAAGAATCAAAACGGCATTAGTGAAATAAATGAACTCTCATCGCTAACAGAGGCAGGAATAGAGTCTATTACTCTTAATCCACTTCAGCCTAATAGCGAGCCAACTGGAGTTGCAGGTGTTGAATTAATTAATACGTCTATATTCACTCGTGCGGACGGTTCTTCTTCGACTGTAGGTGATGTGAAGTTTGATTTCAAAGATATTGATTCGAGTAATCCTCAGCACTCCGCCGTTGTGTCAGGCGATGCTTTTGCAAACTCCATAACTGGAACTTTGGCTGCTGACAATATTGAATCAGGAGATGGCAATGACAGTATCTTCTCTGGGGAAAATAATGATTGGGTTAAAGCAGGTACTGGTGATGATCTAGTATTTGGTGGGCAAGGAGATGACCGAATTGAAGGCCAGGCTGGTGCTGATCGTCTTTATGGTGATGCCGGGGATGACATTATCAGTGGTGGCGAGCAGGGCGATGCCCTATACGGTGGTGAAGGTAATGACAGATTGTATGGTAGTCATGGAGATGACCGTCTTGAAGGTGCATCAGGTGATGATGAGCTGTATGGGGGTGAAGGCAATGATGTATTAGTCGGAGGTGACGGCTTTAATATCTTAGTCGGTGGTAAAGGTAGTGATCAGCTATCTTCCGACAACGATAATAATCTTATCGTCTTTAATGCTGGTGATGGCCATGATGTAGTCTCAGCCAAAGGGTTCTACCAACTTCAGTTAGTTGGGATACATGCTTCTCAAATCGTTTTTGAAGAAAGTAATGAAGGTCTTTTACTTAAGTTAGGTGATGAAGACAGTATCTTGTTTGAAATCTCTGACGCTTTGCCTTTGAAGTCCATTGTATTTGATAATGGCTTGTATTGGGATGAGCAACTTTTAGCCAATGAAATTGAGCGCCAATTATTGCCTGTAACAGAAGGCACTATAGAAGCAGATCACTTAACGGGTGGCAGCTATGATGATTATATCGATACATATTCGGGTAATGATACTGTCCATGCTGGAAGTGGTAATGATGTTGTAAGTGGCTACGCAGGTAATGACCACCTATTTGGTGAGAGCGGTAATGATGTACTGGATGGCGGCCGTGGCGATGATATCTTATCAGGAGGAGCAGGAAATGATCGCCTCTATGGTCAGTCGGGTCATGATGAAATACTTGGAGGAAGCGGTACTGATTCGATTTATGGCGGCGCAGGTAATGACCGGATAGATTCGGGTGAAGGGGATGATAAAGTCTACGGTGGAGAAGGTGATGACCAGCTTGATGGCCAATCAGGAGGAGACTTCCTTGATGGTGGAGATGGTATAGACCAAATCCATGGAGGGGCTGGTGTTGATGAACTGTATGGTGGTGCTGGAAACGATACCTTATCTGGTGGTGCAGATGATGACTACTTGCAAGCAGATGAAGGTGATGACGTTGTTACTGGTGGTGAAGGTAACGACATTATAAACCTAGGAAGTGGTGATGATATTGCACGCGGAAATGTCGGTGATGATTTACTGGTAGGTGATTCGGGTAATGATCAGCTATTTGGTGACGATGGTGTTGATACACTGTTTGGTGATCAAGGTAATGATGTGCTTGATGGTGGTGCGGGTAACGACAACCTATTCGGCGGTCTCGGTGATGATGTCTATTTTGTGGACTCTGAGGATGACTTAATTGAAGAGAAACAGGATCAAGGAATTGATACGGTACAAGCTTCAGTGGATTGGAGTTTAGGAGATTTTCAGGAGAATCTGACCTTACTTGGGGATGCACTATCTGCGGTAGGTAATGAGTTAGATAATCAGATTCTTGGTAATGATCGAGATAATGTTCTTGATGGTAAAGAGGGCATCGATACTTTAACTGGCGGTATGGGCTCGGATACTTATTTTGTCGATAATGTCGCTGATATTACTATCGAAGTGCATGGAGAAGGTGATGACCGAGTTATTGCTTCCGTTGACTTTAGTCTTGCTGACCATATTGAAACTTTGGAGTTAGCGGCTAGTGCGGTTTCGGGAACTGGTAATACATTGGATAATTACCTAAAAGGCAATAGTGAAAATAACAGTCTTTCTGGCCTGCAAGGCGATGACACTTTAGAAGGTAGTAAGGGTGATGACTATCTATTTGGTGGAGAGGGAGTCGATACGATACGGTTCACTAGGGGAGATGGAATTGACACTGTTGCAAGTGCTCAAGGTACTTACAAACTTCATCTGCTAGATATATCTAAATCTGATATAGAGTTTTCTATTTCCGAAGATGGACTGTTAGTTATTGATTTAGGTCAGGGTGACAAAGTTCAATTTGAAGGTCTTGATCAACTAGATTCTGAAGAAAGTTTACCGCTATCTGAGATAACTATTGAAAATAGTAATGGTATTCAAGTAATCGACCGAGATGATATTTCACGACTTCTTGAAACAGAGTTAGCGACTCATACAGGTTCCGATCAAAGAAATATTATGTGGGGATCATTTAGAGATGATCGTATGCATGGCTTTGCTGGCAATGATGTACTGCTTGGTCTGAGTGGGGATGATGTCATTCTTGGTGGGACAGGTGATGATAGTCTTTACGGAGGCGTCGGCAGCGATCATTTGATCGGTGGTGATGGTAATGATTTCCTTAATGCTAGTATTGGAGACGATACTCTTGATGGTGGTATTGGAAACGACAAACTATGGGGTGGTATCGGAAATGATAGCTACCTGTTTAATATAGGTGATGGTCGCGATACGGTGTTCGATATCGTTGGGACTAATACGATTAAATTTGGCAGCGGAATTGAGCGAGAAAATTTAGTCTTAGTACGAAACGGTAAAGAAATTATTGTGAAGTACTCGGAAAGCGATCAAGTGGTACTGAAAAATGCGTATAAGACAAGCTTCTTTGATAAAGTATTTGATCACTCGGAAATCAAAGTTTCATTTAATGATGGAACTGAGATTACGTTAAATGAACTTCGTGATAGCAACCCTGTTCAGTTATTTGGTGATAGTGGCAGAAATGTTATATCGGCTTCAAATAGAGCAGATGAGATTTTCGGACTAGCGGGTAATGATAAATTATTCGGTGGCAGTGGAAATGACATTCTACATGGAGGAGAAGGTTCTGATCGTTTATATGGTGGTCAAGGAAATGACCTCATCAACGGTGGAGCTGGTAATGATATTTTGTTCGGAGGTAGTGGTGATGATGTTTACAGCTTTGCAGCTGGAGATGGGCATGACTTTATTACAGATCAGGGTGGACGCTTAGAGATAGATAATTCAATTTCTTTGAATGATCTTGTTTTTGCAAAAGGTCCTCATGATTTGTCGATTACTTCCACTGAGACAGGAGATCGTGTTGATGTCGTTGGATGGTATATAGACGACTCTCTCCAGCTAGATACTGTATCTGTATCTGGTTATGAGTTGTCAGCGGAGATGATTGGCAAGTTTGTTCAGGCTAACGCTGCTCTATCTGAAGCTGGCTCTGACGAAGGCGGAAGCATGACTCTATCAAATGAGGAAATGTTGCAAAAATGGATGTCTGTCGGATAGCCAAAGTAACTGCGGTAGCCTGCGTTTAGGCAAAGGCTACCATTCTCCTGTCGAATCAATAGACAGCACTATTAGTGCTTTGGTATTATTCGCGCCCATTCTTTTTGGTACTAGTTTGTATTATGTCTGATATTGCAACGGAACAGCTTTCAGCCAACGATACTCGTGTTCCAAGTGCATTGATTTCCTTAGGAATATTAATGCATATCTATAAATTACCTGTAAATTTAGATAAGGTAAAACACCAGTATTGTCCGAATTCTTTTGATCTTGATGAGTTATCTTTTTTAAGGGTTCTAAAAGAATTAGATTTAAAAGCAAAAATTACTAAAATTAAGTCTGAGAGGCTTAATAATGTTTCATTTCCAGCTGTTGGCATCTCTGAGAGTTATGGTTATTTCATTCTTGGTAAGGAAGTTGACGGAGGATTTTTAATTCAGAAAGCGGGTGAAAGCCCGGAGATTGTCACTGCCGAAGAATTGTTTACGTTCTGGGATGGTAAAGCAATTCTGGTAAAGCAGAAAAGTAGCTTGATTAAAGATATCAAAAAATTTGATATTTCTTGGTTCCTCCCAGTAATCGCGAAATATAAAAAACTGTTCGGTGAAGTTATTCTTGCTTCCCTATTCATACAGCTCTTTGCACTTGTAACCCCCTTAATGTTTCAGGTGGTAATGGATAAGGTTCTCGTGCATCAAGGAGTAACGACGCTTAATGTTATTGTCATCGCATTAGTCGTGATGGCATGCTTCGACGTAATACTCAATGGATTAAGAAATTACGTTTTTTCTCATACAACCAGTCGGGTCGATGTTTCATTAGGAGCTAAGTTATTTGACCACTTGATGCGTTTACCTATTGCATATTTCCAGTCTAGGCCTGTAGGACAAATTGTAGCAAGAGTACGAGAGCTAGAAACTATTCGAGGGTTCATAACTGGAAATGCATTGACGTCGGTACTAGATTTACTTTTTACTTTCGTATTTTTTGCAGTGATGTTCTATTACAGTGTGGAATTAACATTGATTGTACTGTGTTCAATTCCTGTTTACGCCGCAATTTCTATTCTAATAACACCCACATTGAGAGCGCGTACTGAAGAAAAGTTTCAAAGAGGAGCTGTAAATCAAGCATTTTTGACTGAATCTTTGTCGGGAATGGAGACGATTAAGTCTATGGCAGTTGAGCCTCAAATGCGTCAGAAATGGGAGCGTCAACTTGCAGGATATGTAAGAGCATCATTTCGTTCTGTCACTATCTCTAATACAGGGTCTCAGGGAATTCAATTGGTGAGCAAAATCGTTACTGCCCTCTTGTTATGGAAGGGGGCGCATCTGGTAATGGCGGGAGAGCTTACCGTAGGGCAGCTTATTGCTTTCAATATGTTGTCTGGCCAAGTAGCACAACCAATTATACGACTATCCCAACTTTGGCAAGATTTTCAGCAATTCAAAATTTCACTTGATAGATTATCCGATGTTCTTAATATGCCAGCAGAGCCTATTATTGGCGCTGGAAAGCCTCCTTTACCTAAAATGGAGGGGAAAATTTCAATTGAGAATGTTGTTTTCCGCTATGCACCTGGACTACCAGAAGTATTAAGAAATGTCTCATTGGATATTCCTTCTGGGCAAGTGGTTGGCATTGTCGGTACATCAGGCTCTGGAAAGTCTACGTTAACGAAGTTAATTCAACGATTATATCTGCCTGAACTTGGTAAGGTATCAGTTGATGGTGTTGATTTATCGCTAGCAGACCCCGCATGGCTTAGGTCTCAGATAGGGGTAGTGCTTCAAGATAATATTTTGTTTGATGCGTCTGTGAGAGAAAATATTGCTCTTTCAAATCCCGCAACACCAATGGATAAAGTAATAGAAGCAGCCAAATTATCTGGTGCTCATGAGTTTATATCTGGCCTGCCTGAAGCCTATGATACTCGATTAGGAGAAAGAGGGAGTAACTTGTCGGGAGGACAGCGGCAAAGAATTGCTATTGCCCGAGCGTTAATAAATAACCCTAGAATATTAATTTTTGATGAAGCGACATCTGCATTAGATTATGAATCTGAAAAAGCGATTCAAGATAATATGGCATATATTTGCCGTGATCGAACAGTAATTATTATTGCTCATCGATTAAGTGCAGTACGTTCAGCTGACAGAATTATTGCTATGGAAAATGGACAGGTTATTGAAGATGGAAGTCATGAAGAGTTAATGAACAACTCGCAGGGTAGATATCGCCGCCTAGTAAAAATGCAGCAGATGGTATCGGGCGATAGTGAGGTTACTTCTTGATGATGACTTTTATGCGGTCGATTATAAAAAAGAATTATCGTGAAAGTTCTGTAGATAAAAAAAATAAAGAAGAGCTTGAGTTTTTACCGGCAGCAATAGAATTGCTGGAGACCCCACCCCCATTAGCTGCACGAGCCATAAATTGGTCATTGATGGCATTTTTCGTGATTGCTTTGATCTGGTCAATATTTGGTGAAATGGATGTGGTGGTTGTTGCAGAAGGAGTTGTCCAGCCCTCTCAGAAGGTAAAAGTTATACAAGCTTTAGAGACATCTAAAGTAAAAGAAATCTTAGTAGTTGATGGTCAATATATTTCGGCTGGCGAGAATTTAATTGAACTAGATCCAACTGCGCCAGAATCAGACCGACAACAATTACAATCTGAAATTATAATTAATGAATTACGTTTATACCGTTTTAATTACTTAAAAGGAGTTATATCAGAATTTAACGATAATGAAATTGATGGTTTTGAAAGAGAAATTAAGCTCCATTATCATAAGCTTGGTGGGGGGGATGATGCGCTTGTTGAACTTCAAATCGAAAGCTTTGAAGATGAATATAACCGTTATATTTCACAAGATAAGCGTTTAATTAGTGAGTTGGAAAAATCTGAATCGGTTAAGATTCTGACATTAACACGATTAATGGGAGCTAAAGAGCTTAGTCTACTTGCGGAAGATCGTTTCAATCTTGATAAAAAGCGGTTTTCGCTTGGTAGCTTGTCTTTCTCTGATTGGAGTCAATCTAAAGTGGAGTTTACACAAGCAAAGTCAGATTATTTGTCATCTGTTGATGCTTTGTCAGAGGCAGAGGCGGGTTATAAAATTTTTGAGAGTGCATTGAGTGAATATCGTAATTCAAGTATCGCAAATTTTATTGAACAAATTGAAGAAATTGATAAAGAAGTACGCTCACTTAAAATTAATCTTCGTAAAGCTATAGAGCGAGAAGAAAGCCGTTATATTCGATCTCCTGTAAACGGTTATGTAAGTCAGCTTAAATACCACACCGTAGGGGGGGTCGTTACTCCTGCAGAAGAGTTAATGAAGGTAGTGCCTGCTAGTGCTCAATTGGTTGTTGAGGCAAGCGTATTAAATAAAGATATAGGTTTTTTAACAATGGGGCAGGCGGTTAAAGTGAAAATTGATAGTTTCTCTTATACCAAGTATGGCTATATTGACGGGACAATATTAAAAATTAGTGCTGATGCTATTGCGGATAAAGATAAAGGTTATTATTACCCTGTTGTAATTTCGTTAAGTAAATCAGAGATGTTAATTGGTAGTGGTCAGGTCCCCTTAATTTCCGGGATGACAGTAGTTTCTGATATAAAAGTCGGGCATCGCAGAGTGATCGATTATTTCCTTACTAACTTCCTCGAGTATCAAAAAGAATCGTTGAGAGAGCGTTAATGAAAGTTAAAATTTTAATGGCTCTTATCTTCTCTTTCAATACAAGTGCTTCTACAACAAGCTTGCAAGGATTGGTTTTACAAGGTGAGGCATATGACCAGAAATATATTGACAGTATATATCAAATACGGAGCCAGTTATTTGATGCGCAATCATTTAGAGATAATTTATTTCCAAAAATATCCGCCAAAATAACTAATACATACACGGAAGCGGATGTGAGTGGTAAAGAACAGCAGGTAACATCAGATGGTGATTACCGTTATTTATCTAAAGCAATTTCACTTGATCAACCACTCTTTGATATGTCTCTTTTTACTTCCTTGTCAGCATCCAAGCATAGAGTGATTTCTCTAGAGCTATCTGCCCGTCAAGCTTGGGGAGACTTAGTGCGTAGTGTAATTGGAAAATATAGAGCTGTTATTGACTCTCATGCAGATCTTGAATATCAACAGGCCAAAGAGAATGTAATTAAACATACACATGATTTAGTGATAGCGGAATATCAACAAGGGCTGCAAAGTAAATTAGCTTTGCAAAGTAGTAAGTTAGATTATTATCGGGTGAAAGAAGAAACTTCTCAAAAACGCATTTATTTACAAGATGCAAGATCCGCACTATTTGACAGCACTAAGGTAAACTCGATTGCTGGTTATCCCGAATGTAAGGATTTGATTTCAGCTACTCAAATAGAATTATCTAATGAATTAAATATATTTTCTCATGTTGGTATGGATGAATTAAGAGCTGAGATTGATACGTTAGTAGCGGAAAGGAAATCAATTAAAGCCCAATATCTCCCCAAGTTAAGTGCTTCTGCAACGTATGAACAATCAGAACGTTTTGGGGGGTCGTTTGACGGTTCAAAAAATGAGCAAGTTGTTTATGCTTTAAATTTTAGCATTCCTATTTATCAGGGGGGGGAAAGAAGTTCGTCTTTAAAAAAGTTGAGCTTTCAAATTGAAAATAAACGCTCTCAGTATGCTTTGATGTTTTCCCGCTTGAGTGGCAAGTTGGATTATCTAAAAAATAAAATTGATTTATTAACTGAGCGATATAGTAATTCTGTGGAGTTAGTATTGAATGCAGAAGGAATAGTAAAGATAAGAAGAGAGGAAGAGGAAAAAGGAATGCTAGAGAGAAAGACTTTATTGGAAGAAATCTCTTCTTTAAAGCAAACGGAATATGCCTATCAGTCAAGTTGCACAGCTTTATTAATGGCATTTATGGATATTAGAATTTTAACTGGACAGCCTGTTTTCATAGGCGCATTAAATAAATGAATAAACTAATCTTTGCCCTGCTGTTATGGGCACTTAATGCTGATGCCGCTGATTTTGATAAAGATGGTATTAGCAATCAAATAGAAAGTAGCAACTTTGTTCTTGATGGTCTTGATACTGATTTAGACGGCTTACCTGATAATATCGATGTGGATCAAACAGGCGG
>Ga0105348_1000254_pt1 | contig 40220 bp, 30 predicted proteins | sample EN8Hudsemesocosm_2_FD_83504 | JGI IMG/M metagenome (GOLD analysis project Ga0105348, IMG submission 83504) | Methane-oxidizing microbial communities from mesocosms in the Hudson Canyon - EN8C Hudson Canyon | ecosystem: Environmental > Aquatic > Marine > Cold seeps | place: Hudson Canyon... | reverse complement strand
TGTTAGCACGCTGTCCTTTCAATGCACCACTAACCCATTGATTATCAAGCAGCCAATCATTAATGCCATCTCCATTCATGTCGGCACTATCGATGGTGTAAAAGTCGCCTTCCATTATAGTATTTAATTGCAGGTCAAATTCGCCATTGGGGGTTGTTAAGTTTTCAAACCAAGCGGTGGTATTTTCTGTATCGGGGTTTGAATCTGTGGAAGACCACAAGATATCAAGATCACCATCTTGATCAACATCCGTAATCCTTATGTCTTCATGCTGCCAATTCGTTAATAAATGCTCAGAGGTGAAACTTCCTTGCTGGTCATTTATATACAAGGTCATTTTATCTGACTGTTCGCCGCCGGCGGCTAAAACATCCATAAAGCCATCACGATTAATATCTGCAGATAATAATGTTGTTGGGGTTCTAGGTCCCCAGTCTGCATATGATCGATAAGAGATGACTGACGATTCAAATGTCTGTTGATTATTAACCAGAGTCTCTAAATTTAACCATTGGTAAAGAAAATTAATTCCTCCTTCGGCAGTTATATTCGTCGCCAGTACTACATCCAGGTTGTCATCATTGTTGATATCAACAAGTTCAACCGCCATTTGACGATCTGAGTTACTTGAAGATCCTGCTGGCTCTAATAGAACTTGCAGACGTTGATCGAATACTGGAGTGTTATTATCGTCTCTATCTTGATAGCGAATAGTTACTTTGTTGCGATTACTGATCACGATATCTAATAGTTGGTCACCATCTAGGTCGCCTACTTTAATATTTGAACCACCTTCGGTCGCTTCAATGTCATGGCGAGTAAATTCCATATGCCCATCATTTTCAAACCATAAAGTGGCGTCTTGACGATTAGGTTTAAAACCATTGCTTCTTCGCTCTGTCACAACCATTAAATCCCAATCTTCATCGCCATCTATATCAGCAATAACAAAACGTTTGGTATTATAACCCTTCATAATTTCATGCTGACTAAAGCTAGGTTGCTGAAATTGATTATTACCTTTGTTTTCGAGCCACTGTAAACCACCATCCGAAATGCCTCCGAACACTGCGGAAACAATATCCATGTCACCATCGTTATCAAAATCAAAAGGGATACTGTATAAATCAGGATTGTTAACCGTTAATGTTTTTGCACCTGTGGTATGCAGCAGCTTTCCACTCGATATTGATAATGCAGGGCGACTCATACTTGTCGTCGAAACATCAGGAACGGTTGGATCACCAGCCATCTCTGAGTCTTCGGTTGATGGAATCTCACCTTCAAAGCCTCCGCATTGATTTGAATTTGGTTGGCAGATTAATAACGTTGCAGCTGTATTCTCTGCATTATTATTGCCCACGGCTTTACTGGCAGACAGTTGAATCAATACATCGTCAAATGTTAAGGGCGTGATTGTTCCTTGATAGGAAAATCCATCTTGAGATTTATTCAGTGCTTCATCAAACGATAAAGCGCCACCTGAAACTTTAAAATCATTTATATGCAAACCAGATACGGGTTCGGTTAATTTGATGTCAATGGTGATGGGTTTAAGTTCGGTAAAATGTTTGTCCGCTTCTAATACAGTTCCTACACCTAACATCCACAGTGGCAATGTCTGGTTAGCAATGTCACTGCCTGTTTGCAACGAGATGTTGAGCTCCGTGTAACCAAAGTAATTTTCATCCGGTTCGATTTGAAGTCCATTTAATGCTCTATTAAGATTTTCTTCCGTACCCGAAAATTCAATCGCATTACTGCCCTCTGCTCCCGCTACAATGGTAATTCCATCGAGGTTGGCCAATTTAATTGAGCTATGCTCTGCATTGACTGAAATAACGGCTACGTCGTCTGCTTGAATTTTTATTAAACGCGAATCTGTAATGCCGAATTGATGATATCCATCGGCTAGCTGCACTCGGGCAATAGGTTCTACGATGTAGATGCTATTATAATAGCTATACACTATTTCAGTTTGGCCATCGTTATTAAAATCGGCTGAGATTACATCATAGCCTTGGCGCGTGAGTTGTTCTTCACCGCCATTGGTTTGAACAACGATTCCGTGACGTACATATTCTGGCTGGCTGCTCACTGTGGAGCGATTTTCATACCATGCTAAAACAGGTTCATTATCAATCCATGAAGGGGTGCTATCTCGATAGACAATACTGACGTCTATATCGCCATCTCCATCAATGTCTTTCCAGTTAGCGCCGTTTATTTGTTCACCTAGTTCTGCTTTAAAATAATCATTGGGGTGAAAGTAAAAACTGTGGTCTTCATTCTGTCGCAACCAGCCTATAGACGAACCAAAGCCATCGCTGTTGAAACCGATGTCATCATCTCCATCTTGATCAATGTCTAAAACTTGTAGGTGAGTAGCTTCATAAGTTATACAGCTGTCATAGGGTACTGGACTTGATCGTGTGCAGAAGCTTTCCTGAGCGATGTTCGATAAAACAAATCCATCTTCGGTATTCAGCAAGGCTCTAAAAAATCGCGTGCCTGCGATAATTATATCTGGGCGGTTATCGCCATTGACTTCAGCACTGGCTGCAAGTTCAAGCTCTACCGATTCATCTGAAAATATTTCAGTCGCAATAAATGTTTTATCTTCTTGCTGAGCCCATAGCTTAACGCTATTTCCATACGCGGATATAATGTCTAACCTGCCATCAAGATTGTAATCATTTATGGCGAGTTGATTAGCACCTTCGGTACTGGTAATTAGGTGACGAGTAAAATTCTGCTGACCATCGTTTTCATACCAAACTATATGATTGCCTTGGTAAGGCGCATAGTATCCTGAACTTTCAGTTGCTCGGGTTGCCCCCGCAATATCTAAATCACCATCACCATCTAAATCTACGACATTAAAATGAATTAGATTATCGGATGCTGAAATACGATGACGCTGAAAGCTGTTCGTTAACGATAACGTTGTCGTTTTATTTTCTGCCCAATAAAGCCCTAAAGCATTTTCAGAGGCCGAGCGACCCGAGAATACGATGTCTTGATATCCATCTTTGTTTAAATCAATTGCTTCCATCCGAACGTCTGCAGACGTTTCACTCCCAGACGCAACTTCCACAAAAGTAATTACCCGCGAAGGTTCAGAGCTAATATTAATATTAGGCAGCGCACTGTTCACTGGGATAACGACTGCCAGAGATGTGGTAATAAAGAAACAACGGTTTAACCAATCCATACTGAAGCCTTAGAAACTATTTACAGCCGTTAGTATTGCTGAGTAATGGCCCTTCATCAATCTGTCAGACCGTTGTAATACTAGGAATGAGACGTGGTTTTAGAGTTCATGAAATTTTAAAATTGGTGGTTTCAAGTCAAGGTCTTCACGGGACAGATTTTAAACATAAAGTTCTAAAACAGTTTTTTTTAACGCTCTATAATTTTATGTTTATGAGGAAATATCAACGAAAAGGAAAGGAAAAGCTCAATTTAGCATGTCATTTTTATGGTTTATTTTCATAAATAACCAAGTTAATTAATCCGCATTAACTAACTCGGCTACTTACTTCACACTCTATTTTTCTAATTTTATTTTAAGCTTATAGCATGCAGAGTGCCATTACTCTGACGAAAACCTTCAGTAATATAAAGAATTTTTTCAGCTGATAAAGATAGCGCGCCAGGTACCGGATAAAACCATTCTTCGTTATGATTTGATCGTGAAATTGCATGAATGCCAACATTACTTGAAACAAAAATGAGTGTTTTTGTCGCAATAATATTACGATGAAAAGAACTGACAGCAGAATTCTTTGGTACCCAGTTCCAAACCAATTCACCGCTTGCTTCACTTAGTGATTCTAATCGCAGTGGGTTATTGGTTGCCGCAAATACTTCACCTTCCGCCAATGCTGGATGTGTTAGATATTGGCTCTCAGACTTCCAGGATACAGTTTCATTTGTTAAATTAAAGCTGATAAGACGACGTGCAAAAAAGCCTTCTGTACTGCTACTCGCTTGGCCACTAAAGTTATCTCCAGAAAAAGAGATCACATTATTTAGTGTGCCACGGATAGTAGCCCCAATATGTTCATAACCCGTTCCATCTGGATCTGGATCAGCTATCGTTTGCACTAAACTGCCATCTATTGGATTTAGAACGTTTAACTCTGTACCCGAATATTGGTAGATACCTGCGCTATCGACCGCAGGCGTAAACATGTCATTATCTCCATAACTTGCAGATTCCCAAACACTATTACCGTCTATATCAAATGCAGATATTTGACCACCGTAATACCCGGTATTGGCGTAAGCTATTCCGTCGTAAACCGTCGGTGATAAATATTGTGGCCACTGAGTATTAAACGGTGTTCTTGCTAGGACGCTGCCCGTTGTAGCATCTAATACCCACATATAAGTATCTTCATGACCTGATGTAGTAACAAATACTTTTCCGTCAGATACTGCTGGCTGATTCACTTGGGCGATACTACCAAAGTCGTGCGTCCATAATGTACTTCCATCCGCTTCGCTTAATGCATGAATCTTTGCTTCACTGTGATAGTCGTCTTCAGAGATATACACGATGCCATTTACAATGATCGCGGGGTTAATATACGGTGTAACTCCTTCTGATTTATTCGGACGTTCCCACTGCCACAACGGATTGAAATCGGCAGCTTCTAGGTTTATTTCAACATAGCCAGTATGTAAGTTATTTCCTTGAAATGTTTCCCAGTCGGTAAGTACTTCCTTGCAGCCTTGTACCAATAACAGGCTGCTTAACGATGTAATTATCAATGTATGCTTTATCATGACTCTTCCTTTAGAGAATTTTCTTCCTAAAATTTAGAGCGCTAATTTACCACCGAGAATTATTCTTTGATCTAATAGGTATTACTGATATTGCTTAGAAAATATTGGACCTTAGTACCCCGATAGAGCGTTATTTTATTGATAAAAAACATTCTCACTGAAAATACTAAAAACGATTTTATGAGTTTATAGAATGTCTTCTATTCGTTTTTTTAACGTCGGTAAAACATCGATTTCAAACCACGGATTACGCTTTAACCAAATATTATTTCTTGGGCTGGGGTGCGGGAGTGGCAAAATGGAAACCTCATCTGCTTCAATATATTCCTGCCAACATTGAACCGTTTCTGTCAGGGTCTTTTTCTTTTCAGATAAATGATAGGACTGTGCATACTGACCAATGACCAGAATTAACTCTAAGTTCGGTAATTGCTGCATTAGCTTTTCACGCCAGGCAATTTCGCATTCCGGCCTGGGTGGAAGATCACCACTCTTACCTGTTCCTGGATAACAGAAGCCCATAGGCAGAATGGCTATATCTTCGTCGTTGTAGAATATTTCTTTAGATACCTGCATCCACTCTCGTAATCGATCACCACTAGCATCGTCAAATGGAATACCAGATTCATGGACTTTTCGGCCAGGTGCTTGGCCAGCAATAAGAATTTTTGCTTTGGGGTTTATTTGTAAGACAGGCCGAACACCATGAGGAAGATGTTCAGCACAAAGAGTACAGCTACGAACCGAATGGATTAGCTCAATAAAACTATCTGTTACCATTTAAATCTTAAGGCTGCAGCAATACCCTGCCCGCTGTCTTTTATTAACGGACTATCGACGTCTATCAATAAATACTGCAATGCCAATTCAGCCTTTTTTGAATAGGTATAATTCAGTTCTGCAACGCCTTGAAGGAGGCGATAGCTACAGTCACAATCTAATTCCGTTTTTTTACCCTGATCGTTATATTCATAAATCTGAGCGAGTCCATAACCGACTTCGGCTCCTATAAGATAATTGAGCTTTCCATGCACCTGTCCACCGTAGCCGGTCATAGCACTGAAATGAAAGTCCATTTTATTACTCTCGCCATAACCCTGATTAACATTTTCCATCATCGATAGACCAGCAACCCAGCCACTCTTAAATTTCTTTGAAAGACCTACACCGCGAAACAAGTGTTGCGTACCATTGAGGTCCATTACAGTTAACTTAGCACCTAAGCTTGCTTTCCTTACCTTATTCGGCTCTGCAGCAATACTACACAAAGAGACGGATATTAAGAGTAAACTACAAGCGATGGATTTTATTAATGAAATTACAGAAGTGCGTTGGGAGAACATTTAACGGTCCTTGTTAAAAGTATTTTGTTATCAGGCGATAATATAAAGAGCTGTTTTTAAAAAGTAAATATAAATAGTCACCCTAATAGATTAAATTTCGGACAAGACTTCAACTCACGAATCGATTTCTAATAACTCTTCGTAAATAATCGAATTTGAGCAATCCATATTACCGCTGCTTGTACTAGGTCTTCCTGATAGGTCATATGTCATTGCATTATCAAATGAAGACCAAGATGTTAGAACCTTATAGGTACAGTTAGGTTGCAACATCACTGGTATGGTAGCATATGAATAGTAATCAATAAGCTCTACACTGTGTACGTACAATACTTTGATATGATAATATCCCGGTAATAAAGAAACCGTATTAGCCCCTTCAGCCACTCCCCATTCTCTTGGAACTGGATCACTGTTTATCTCTATAATTCTTAGCATTTCATTCGCTAATGAACCGTTACGGTAATTATTAGTACCTTCAAGAATAGCCTTTTGAGTGGGATGTAATGGTTCACCGTCATGATATTGAACATACCCACTTTTATTTGCACACGCAGCTAATAAAACTAACAAACTGATTGCTATTAAAAACTTCACTTAAATATCCACTTAATTTTTATGACTCTAAACTATCTGTAACTTAATTTTCTTCCAGTCCCAATATGAACTTAAGAAATACATACAGATAAACAGCGTTGCCCACCACTCTGCGATTTTAGTCCCGCGCTTCATATGTTCACCAATGGAGTTGGCAACAAAGGCCACTAGCACGATCCAGATTAAAACAAATAATACGGCTTTAAATTTGAATGACGGTACTTCTAATAAGCCATCTTTACGGCCACGCCAGATTAGATAAAAGTTAAAGGATAGCGCTAATAAAATGCCTTCAAAGAATGTATTGGCACCACGAATATGTGGCCCCCATAATACTTGTTCTTTGGTTGGGGCTAATACGGCCGTTCCTATAATTAAACCAATGGCGGCTAGCATGCCAAAAAAGGTCATTAGATTTAGGTTAATACGGCTTGCACGAGTTTGAATACTCGGCTGTAACCAAACACGCATGCAGTGCCACCACATTAGAATGAATACACAACCACTGACTAAGCCGCCACGAAAAATGAAACCGCCATCACCTGCTAAACCGGTATAAGTAATGTCTGTACAGCCTTCGAGGAATGGATTACAGATATTCACAGTTTCTTGCGCAACGCCCACCCAGTAGGTCAAGGCGATGGTGCCCGCTGATAAAATAAAACTGGCTAATGCAATGAATTGTCCAAACGACATAGCGGTACCTGGCTCGATGTGAAATTTTAATAAATTAGTTTAAAGTAACATTGTATTTAAAGTGTAGGCTATATCATTGCAGACAAACACGTCGCAAGTGCCTCGTAATCTTCGGTAAAATAATGAACACCATCAGGGTCCCCTACTGTTACTCCACAGTCTGAAACAGGGTCAATATACAGTTCACAAACCTCAATCATCGCGAGTCTATGATCAACTGAATTAATAACAGGGTGTGTATTGGGTAATACACAAATCATATTCTGTGAGGCTACCGATTCAAGTTTTATTTTGTAATCGTCGCTAGAGACACCTTGAATGATGTCATTAATACCAAGCGCTAAAAATATAACTCTGTGATCGTAATCAATAGGCTCTAAACTTTGCAGCGTTCTGCCAGCGACGCAGTCTTTCTTTATGTCCATTATGTGAGGCGTACTCACCGTGGATGCACACAAGCTATCACCATACATAATAACATCGGTCACGGTAGCGTTGTCATTAAAGCGGTCGGTTAGATCTTTAGCGCAGCCAGATAGGACAACGGATGCCATTATAATTAATACAATAGGGTTTAACATGGGGCTTCTACTACGTTGTTTTTAATAGCTAGTTGATTTTAATAGCTAGTTTATATTACTCATTAATTGAAAATCAACTGAGCTTTTTATCGAAAAATGGCGCTGCACGATGAATATTATCCAACCATCGTGAGCGCCATATTATCACTTAACTACTTAGCAGCAGTAAGTGCCTGCTCGATATCTTCAAGGATGTCATCAATGTGTTCGATGCCCACAGAGATTCGAACCATTTCGCGGCTAACACCCGCAGACTTCAGCTCTTCGTCGTTTAGCTGACGGTGAGTTGTGCTGGCAGGGTGACAAGCCAATGACTTAGCATCACCGATGTTTACTAGACGCTTAATCAACAATAGCGCATCGATGAACTTAGCACCGTTGGTCTCGCCACCTTTAATGCCAAAGCTTAAGATCGCTGATGGCTTACCACCGACAACCTTCTTCGCTAGTTCAAAGTACTTATCGCCTTCAAGGCCGGCGTAGTTAACCCACTCAACCATATCGTGCTTAGCTAGGTACTTGGCTACTTTCAATGCGTTCTCAGTATGACGTTCCATACGCAGGCTTAGTGTTTCAAGACCTTGTAGAATAATGAAAGAGTTAAACGGTGAAATCGCTGCACCCATGTTACGCAGTGGTACTACGCGTGCACGACCGATAAAAGCAGCAGGGCCAAACGCATCGGCATAAACCACACCGTGGTAAGACGGATCAGGTTGGTTAAAGGTTGGGAAGCGTGGGTGATCTTTCCAAGGGAATTTTCCAGAATCGACAATCATGCCGCCAACAGACGTTCCGTGGCCACCGATGTATTTGGTTAAGGAGTGAACAACAATGTCTGCACCCTGTTCGATTGGACGGCAAAGGATTGGTGTAGCAACCGTGTTATCCACAATCACAGGAATTCCATGCTTGTGCGCCATGTCAGACAAGGCTTGAATGTCGACGATGTTGCCCGCAGGGTTACCGATAGACTCACAGAAAAGCGCTTTGGTATTGTCATCAATTAATGCTTCAAGGCCTGTAAGGTCATCGCCTTGGGCCATACGCACTTCTATGCCTTGGTTAGGCAATGTATGCGCGAAGAAGTTATACGTGCCGCCATACAGCTGGCTAACACTTAGGATGTTATCGCCTGCACGTGCAACGGTTTGAATCGCTGCGGTAATCGCCGCCATACCCGAAGCAAACGCAAGGCCGCCGATTCCACCTTCCATTTCAGCCACACGCTTTTCTAGCACGTCGTTGGTTGGGTTCATGATGCGGGTATAGATGTTACCCGGCTCTTTAAGATCGAACAGGTCTGCGCCGTGTTGTGTATCGCGGAAGCTATAAGACGTTGTTTGGTAAATAGGCACTGCTACGGCGCGTGTTGTTGGGTCGTCTTCAAAGCCAGCGTGGATTGATTGAGTTTCTAATTTCATGCCTTGGTAAATCCTTTATAATTATTGATATAATTTGTTATTAGTCACCTGATACTACCAATAAGCTTATTCTCTGTCTTGTAAGGAAAATTCAATTTATGCGGATAATTCTGTTTATTCCGATGTTATTGCTCATGGTACTGGGTTCAGTACCAACATTGGCTTTAGGAGATGCTGATAACGGCCTATCGTGTGAAGAAATCATCTCCGTGGTGAAAAACTCGGATTGTGCGGAGCTAGTAAAACCTTTGATTGAAGGTTCATCTCTCACAGTAGGCTTGGCGCTGCGCAGCCTATCGGTCTCGATCAAAAATAAGCGGAGTGATAATACTTTAGCCAATGTTAGAGATACTGCGGTCCCTGCACCTTTTATCTCTTTTGACCTTAAGCCCACGTATTTTGAGGATAGCGCTTTCGGTTGGGGAGTTGGCTTCAATTATGGCGATGCTTATGCGTTGGATCAAAGGGTTTCTCGATCGGGCAAAGATGAGGACGTGGATTTAGGGACTTATTTTACAACAACGATGTTAGCGCTAACCCCGAATGCTTTTTATCAATTCGGCGAACCCTATAGCGATCGTTACTTTCGCATTGGTATTGGCGCTGCTTTAGGTTTCGCATCTGTTCGTGGTACGGCAATACTCACGGAAGATAAATCAGATTCCGCGTGCTATCAGGCTGGCAGCGACTTGGTGAGTAAGTCTGGCCCTGCTACACAGAAACTTCGTATTGAAGCTATTAAGAGTCAGTGCCAACAGCAAAATTATAATCAAAGTAGCCTAGGGGTTGGTGGTAACTTTTTTATGCAAGGCCAATATCGTCAATGGCAAGCGAGCATTAATATTGCCAACCTACTTCTATCTAAAAACGACCAGAAACTAGAGCCTTCCATTATTAGCTTTCAACTTGCGTATGTTATTCCCCTATAACGGCTGCTAAGGTATTCTGGTCGTTATATTTTTTAGATAACTGAATTCAAATGGCGAAGAAAAAAACAGCCTATGTCTGCACAGAATGTGGCGCAGACCATACGAAATGGCAAGGCCAGTGTGCTGAGTGTAATGAGTGGAATACGCTGACTGAATTTGTGGTGGCCAGCAGTTCGAAAGCCGCTACCCGCGATGTTAAGTTTGAAGGCTATGCCGGTAATGGCGAAGAAGCTGGCAAGATCAGTAAGCTATCGGATATTAATCTTGATGAAGTGCCTCGCTTTTCTTCGGGCATGAAAGAATTTGACCGTGTATTAGGCGGTGGTTTAGTACCGGGCTCGGCTATTTTAATCGGTGGCCATCCTGGCGCTGGTAAATCGACCTTGCTATTGCAGGTCATGTGTTATCTCGCGCAAACAATGCCGACGCTTTACATCACTGGCGAAGAAAGTCTGCAACAGGTTGCTCGTCGCGCTAAGCGGTTGAAGCTGCCAATGAATAACTTGCAGATGCTGTCGGAAACCAACGTTGAAGCGATTACGCGCATAGCGCAAAAAGAACAGCCCAAAGTCATTGTGATCGATTCGATTCAAGTGATGAATATGGATGGCGTTGAGTCTTCCCCTGGCAGCGTCACTCAAGTGCGTGAATGTTCTGCTTACCTCACACGTTTTGCTAAGCAAACCAATACGGTTCTCTTTCTAGTGGGCCACGTGACCAAAGACGGTAATCTTGCGGGGCCAAAAGTATTGGAACACATCATCGATGCGTCACTGATGATCGAAGGTGAAAGCGATAGCCGTTACCGCACTTTGCGTGGTATTAAAAACCGTTTTGGCGCTGTCAACGAGCTGGGTGTTTTTGCCATGCTGGATGTCGGTTTAAAAGAAGTTAAAAACCCAAGCTCTATCTTTTTATCACGCTCTGAAGAACCCGCAGCGGGTAGCTTGGTGATGGTGGTTTGGGAAGGTACTCGCCCCTTGCTGGTTGAGGTTCAGGCTCTGGTCGATGAGTCGAGTATGAATAATCCTCGTCGTGTTGCGGTTGGTTGGGATTTTAATCGCTTACATATGTTACTTGCGGTTATGCATCGCCACGGGGGGTTGCACCTGGGTGATCAAGATGTGTTTATTAATATTGTGGGCGGGGTAAAAATTACTGAGACTGGTGCCGACCTTGCATTATTAATTGCAACTTTATCCAGTTTTCGTAATCAACCTTTACCAAGAGATTTAATTGTTTTTGGTGAAGTCGGTTTGTCTGGGGAAATTCGTCCGGTGCCTTCTGGCCAAGAACGTTTAAGAGAAGCAGCTAAGCATGGTTTCACTCGCGCGATTGTTCCGAAAGCTAATATTCCTAAAGGTGGAATTCCTGGCATGCAGGTCGTGGGTGTCGAGAAAATCAGCCAAGCTCTAGAAGCTATTTAGAACATGCTAATTAATAATAACAAATAGGTATCATCATGAACTTCGTCACCACACCGGAAAGCCGTTTTAAGCGTTTGCCTAATTATCAATTCAAGGCGAACTACCTTGAAGTTGATGGCATGAAAATGCATTACGTTGACGAAGGTAATGATGAACATAATGATCAGCAGAAAACCGTATTAATGTTGCACGGTGAACCTAGTTGGTCTTATTTATATCGCCATATGATTCCGGTTTGTGTGGCCGCGGGGCATCGTGTAATTGCGCCTGATTTAATTGGTTTTGGTAAGTCTGATAAGCCAACCGATATGAATGACTATTCTTTTGCTACTCATATGGATTGGATGACCGCTTTTATTGAGCAGCTTGATTTAAAGAATATGATTTTAGTGTGCCAAGATTGGGGGTCATTAATTGGTTTGCGTCTTGCGGCTGAAAATGAAGCTCGATTTGATGCCATTGCGGTAGGCAATGGTATGTTACCGACCGGTGATGAAGGTAAGCTGCCTAAAGTTTTTAAAATATGGTTGGCATTTGCCACCCACAGCCCGTGGTTTCCAATTGCCCGTATTGTTGATGGTGGCTGTTTTAAAACGTTAAGCAAAGATGAGCGCCGCGCTTATGATGCTCCCTTTCCTAGTGCGAAATACAAAGCAGGTTCTCGAGCTTTTCCGCGCTTAGTACCTGTTGATCCGAATAACCCAGCCAGTGAAGCGAATCGCGCGGCTTGGAAAATTCTAGAGCAGTGGCATAAACCGTTCCTTACCTGTTTTAGTAATGGCGACCCGATTACCCGAGGTGGTGATAAATACATGCAGGGGAAAATCCCGGGGGCGAAAGGCCAGCCACATGTCACATTAACGGGCGGGCACTTTCTGCAAGAAGACTCAGGTGCGGAGTTTGCGCTTGAGGTAAATCGTCTAATCGAACGCCTTTAGTTAGCTGTCTTAAATCGGCAGGCTCAAAAGAATGCGCGTACCCTTCTCGGCGGGTTGAAATTTCAACTCGCCTTGTAAGCGTTGCACTGCAATACGAACAATCGCTAACCCCAGTCCTGTACCGCCTGTTGCCCGGTTTCGGCTTTCATCTAAGCGGGTAAACGCTTGCTGAATGTATTCCACATCTTTTTCTGGTATCCCTGGGCCGTCATCGTAGACTTCAATATTTATTCTGTTACCACTCACCCACTGCTTTAAGCTCACAGAATTCTCTGCGTAATGGCAGGCATTACTTAATAAGTTATCCAATGCGAGCTGGAGAAACCCGACATCAGTATTCAACGAGCCTACTTCACTTGATACTGAAATTGTTAACTGGGGGAAACTCGACCGGAATTTATCCCCTTCGTTATTAATAAAATCATCGACCTTCAACATTTGAAGATTCATTTTACTATCTCTTAGGGTAGCCAAGCGCAGTGTATTATCAGTGATCATTTCAAGCTCATCAGTATAACGCTCTAAGTCACTGACCAACTCTTTCGACAGTCCTTCCAGCGGTTGGCGCTGCAGCAATCCTAGTGCTAATCGGAACCGTGTTAATGGTGTCCTAAGTTCATGCGCAATTGCATTCGCAAGAATATTTTTATCCCGTATATGCCCTTGTATGTTTTCAGCCATACCATTAAAACTGGATGCAAGGTCTCCAAGAGGCTGAGTTTTATATTCGTTTAAGCGAACGTCGTAGTTTTGCTTTGAAATTTCTTCACTTGCGTACTGCATATCGCCAATCCAGCGATTAAGCTTGCGTACCGGAATATATAGAAATAGCGCTAAAATCGATAAAAGAATAAAGATGCCGTATATCGCCCCTGTTAATGCGATGTCTAAACCGTCCCCCCCTTTTTTCTGTTCATTTGGTTCTCCGGTGATTAACTCTTCAGAACGAGCTAACAGACTAAGATCGTCTCGAACAATTAGCCAAAAGCTTTGATTAATGTTCTTTACTTGCAATGGCACGACAGCAAGGAAACCTTCATTTTGAAATTCCATATCAACATAATCATAAATACGTTTATCGCCGACTAAGCCTATTTCTTCAGCTTCTAACTCGTTAAGTACTTGATGGGGATGAGTTTTAGAAAGTTGAAGTACAAAGTTAAATACGCCATCGTGGACATTAATGCAGTTTTTTAATTCAAAGGTTTTTTCAACCAGCGAGCAATTATCTTCAATTTCTGTACGCAGTATTTGAACATCATCAGCAAAATCTAATATTTGATCTTGATCCATCGCGAACAGTATTAAAAAATACAGCACTAATCCGCAGATCGATAACCCCATTGCTGTACTACCAAATAATAACCAGAATAGATTATTTTTCATGGGGCGATGCCAACATATAGCCAACACCCCGTACGGTTTTAATATAGCGATGTGGTGTTTTTTGATCTACGATTTTCTTTCTTAAACTTGAGATTCTCATATCTAAAGAACGATCACTGCCGTCGTATTCGAAACCTCGTAGAGCTTGGAAGCATTCATCTCGACTGACCGCCTGCCCTTGGCTTTTAGCTAATAATAAAACCAAATCAATTTCGGAGCTGTGTAAATCTATTAATTCATTATTCAAATAAACTTCACGACGTGAAGCATTAATGGTTAATTCATCACATTGAATGTTTTCTGCTTGTTCGTTTTTACTTCCTTGGCTTCGTCGTAACAAAGCCTGAATTCGTAAAAGAAGTACTTCGGGTTTAATCGGCTTGCGTACATAGTCATCGGCCCCGACTTTAAATGCCGTCAGCTCAGAAATATCATCTTCACTTGCGGTTAACATCAAAATAGGTCCGTCATAAAACTCTCGTACTTGCTGGCAGACTTGTATCCCATTTTGCCCGGGAAGCATGATGTCTAAAAGAACAATGTCGGGGTTCATTTGGCGAATTTCTGCTACGGCATCCGTGCCGTTGTGGCAAAAATTGATAGCAAAACCTTCCGTCTCTAAAAATAATCTTAATAGACGACAAATCTCAGTATCGTCTTCGACGACGAAAATATTTGCTGTGTGATTAGCCATTATTGCTTGAACTCTAATTAATACTGCCTTGGTTTCTATATAGACAGTGTAATGCAAAAAATACGGACTTATATCATTTCATTATGGCCCTTAAGTCAGCGTTTGTCAGATGACAAGCACTGACATTAGCCTGACAAGGCAATGACAGATCTAACTACGAAGAATATTTAGACTAAAACGCTACTCATATGGGAATACGTTTATGTTTAAACTGATACGAAAATACCAAGCTATCTCGAGCAGCCTGACCACTGGCCTATTTATTTCTTTGCTGTCTGCTTGTGGTGGCAGCTCTAATAATGACGGCAGTAGCAATACCAGCGTTTCTGGAAATACATGCTTCTCAAGTAATACCTTTGGCATAAGCACACTACCTGAGGCTAGCAGCGTCCTATACAAGACGACCTTCTGTAAATACCTTGGGCTCTCTACCCCGAATGGTAAAAGCATCGGCTTTTTTGCCCAACAAGACATCAGCGATGATCAGCTGATCAGAGCACAGCGCATCTTAGGCTTCTATCTAGCAGGTAAGGATACGGTAGCTAACCATATGGCAGACAATGGCGCTCACATGATGCTATTAAAAGGGGCTGACGGCGACATCGAATTGCCCGAAGGTTTACAGGGCCAGCCGCTGTATGAAAAAGAGATGATCGTTGAAGGTTCTGTCGGTTATTTATCAGCAGATTTAGAGACGTATCGCGATGCTTCTTTCGAGGAAATTCTGCACTTGATGCATGATTATGGCATTGGTATAGAATCCCAACCTGGTGCTGATATGGTATTTAGTACCCAAATAAAAACAGCGCGTGTGAATGCGATGGCACAAAGCTTATGGCCCACTGCTGGTGTGGACCAAGCTACTCGTTTGTGGATCGAAGAACTGCGTGACGAAGGAAGTTTATCGCAAGAATATCTGGCTTCTGTCGTGGATAGCTATTATGGCTTTTGGCAGTCGTCGGACCTAGAGCCTGGTGGCATGGGAGGGGTTTATATCGCAAAATCTCGTGCCGAGGTTCAAGCTCGAGACCCATCAGGGTATGCCGTAATGCAGACCTTCTTTCAGCCAAATATAAGCTATATGGCGCGAATTGATGCTGGCTTTAGCGGTACATTCTCACTGCAGCTCGATAACAATCAAACCTATACCTACAAGTCTCAATACCTGACAAATGCACGCTTAACCGGATCGAACGACAGTGGTTTATTGGGTAATGCATTGGATAACCAATTGGCGGGCAACTCTGGCAGTAATCTTCTAGATGGCGCTGAAGGATCGGATACGCTGTTATTAGCAGGCAACTTTTCAGATTACAGTATCCAGGAAAATGCGGGCAGTATTTTGATTCAAGACAGTACGAATAATCGCGATGGCTCGATTGAGATTCGAAATATTGAAGTACTTAAATTTAAAGATCAAAGTAAGAATACTAGCGATCTATAAAGGTTTTTAAAAGCTTCTAACGTTAGGCACGATTGTTGCGAACCATTATCTTTTTAATGGTTCTAACCACTAATTAGCTCGTTCCAACGAAGGAGATAGAAGCTATGAATTACAGCAAAGCAATGATCGATTTAATTTCAGAGTCACGACGACGTGCTCCCAGCGAAGATAAACCGAATATAAAACTAGCAAACCCCGATGTACTGACTGAACTAAACACTATTTACCACAACTCTAAAGATACTGTTCTAAAAGCAATAATTAAAGAAGCGTTTAATTTAGCGGGCGAAGGCTGGCCTGATAAGCTTAAAGAGAAAGTAACTAATGCTGAGGGGGATAAAGACCCACGCTATGTCACTAAGGTATATCGTCGCCAAACTCAGTTAATAGAAGTTGCGCAGTCTGCAGAAGTACCTACGAGTAGAAGTAAAAGGATCTATCGAGGGCAGATAGTTGCTTAATTAGTGCCGAGAGATCTTTACCTGACTTTAATGTCGCTAGTGTATTTCGCTCTATTGAAGGGCAGCCCGCTAATGACTCGTACTAAAATAGTGCGAGTTTATGTTCACACCCATACTAGGCTGTCCGTTCAATTAAGACGGTTAACTCACGCTCGACTTCATCATTATTAGCCAGATTTAGCTCTAATAACCGACGCAAGTTCGTCATGCTATCCAAGGACATCGTTTCAGCACGAAACCCCGCTCTTTGACCTTCGCTATGGACGAGAGTGCACGGCATTTCAATAATGACATCTTCTGATAACATTAGCTGAACTTCATAAGGCGTGCCGATGCTACACGTAAACTCTTTAGGCACCTCTAGCAACATACCCCGCATCGATATATCAATACAGTGAGCTTGCCAATTGTGTTGTTCAGCTCCGTCTACATCGTCACTAATAATCTGCACGGCATCAACGAATTCAATACGCCTAAATCGTCGATGTTCTTCCGCGCTTAGCGAATCAAGATCTGTCATTTAATTACACTCCAAAAATCATAGCTACCTTAAGTCTAGCTAAATAATCTCGGGGTGTGAGGGTTTAATTGTTAGTTTTCGTACAGTTCGTTATTGACCACTTCCCAGTCATAAAGGGTGATGAGTCGGCCTTGTTCTTCTAGCTGTATTTTATACACCTCCATTACCGCTGAATTATTTTCGCTCGTATGAGTTTCACCGGTAATAGTAGCTGCCTTTCCAGAGTATAAATTTAGCTCGTCACGGCTCATACCCGTTAAAGTAATACGGTCCGTCGAGGTTACCAAATGGAAGTTGCCTTGATCAAAACTAACTAAGCCTTCAAGCGTGGTCATATCGCTGGCGCTTACCGCTGTTGCAAAAACAGCGGTGCTTAGAAAAAATGAGACTGACTTTAGGATTGTTTTCATTATCGTATTCCATTGAATGTTTCTGTTAAATTTCAATTAAATAGATAATTTATGACAATAAGGTGAAGTTAAGGTGGCAGTTATGTTACTAAATCAACGAAACTACTGCGTCTAATCTAAGACGCAGGGATTGTAGATTCATTCGATAGGGAATTATTCATTTTTTCTAAATGATAGTCATCTAAATTAATGTTTTTCGTTTGGTGAATGTAGTTGTAGGTATAGTCTGGCCAGATAGTAAAGTTCTTGCCTGAATCCGACAAGTACCAGCTATTACAACCTGAAGTCCAAGCCGTTCCAATCATCTTATCTTGCATGCTTTGGCAAAATTCAGTTTGCACTGATTCTTTAACATCAATGTACTTAATGTCTTGCTGCTTTATCTTAGCCATCGCATCCATGATGTAGTTATACTGCGCTTCAATCATCACTACGAGCGAAGTATGACCAATACCGGTATTTGGACCCGCCAAGATAAAGGCATTCGGGAAGCCTGCGACTGTAGTGCCATAATAAGATTCAAAGCCGTTGTCTTTCCAAACCGCATTTAAGTCTTGGCCATTAATACCCGTAACATCAATACCCATTAACGGTTCATCAACTTTAAAGCCGGTGCCCCAGATAATCACATCAACATCATGGCTCTTGCCTTGCTTATCGATGATGCCTGTTTCAGTAATACGTTCGATGCCCGTATCAATCACATCGACATTGTCGCGGGCCAGCGCTGGATAATATTCATTTGATAATAACGCGCGTTTACAACCGAATTGGAAGTCCGGTGTCAGTTTTTTTCGTAATGATTCATCTTTAATATGATAATGAATGTGCTTGGTTGCACCCCACTCGGCAATTGAGCGAATAAAGGATTTTTCTTTTAAGAAACCACGTAATGAAATTTCGTTCGCCCAATATAAAGAAGCACGGTGGGCCAAGCGCCAACCTGGAACATACTTGTAGAGCGCTTTCTCAATACCATAAATTTTACGATCGGGCTTGGGTAAAACCCAAGGAGCACTGCGCTGAAATAATTCAACACTCTCTGCATTTTCTGCAATGCGTGGTACAAACTGAATCGAGCTTGCACCTGTGCCAATAACGGCAATCTTCTTTCCTTTAAGATCAGCATTATGATCCCACTGGGCACTGTGAAAAATAGGCCCTTTGAACGTTTCTTTACCGCTAATTTCAGGTATTGCGGGGTTACTCAGTGGTCCTACGGCGGTAATAACAAAGCGTGCTCTAGGTTTGCTACCATCTGAAAGGTTTACTAACCATGTGCCCGATTCTTTATCGAATTTTGCACCTTCTAAACGCGTATTAAACTGAATCTTTTTACGGACATCATGCTTATCCGTAACTGAAATAATGTAATCACGAATTTCATTCCAGGTAGAATATTTTTTCGACCAATCGGTTTTTGGTTCAAATGAAAATGAGTACAAGTGTGACTGTACATCACACTCACAGCCAGGATACGTATTGTCGCGCCAAGTGCCACCAACTTCATCGCTGCGTTCTATTAATTTGAACGAGTGAATTCCCGCTTGCTGTAACTTAACTGCCATACCGATACCGGCAAAACCGGTACCAATAATAACGACTTCATAATCTACTGCTGAACTCATAGCGCTAACCTAAAATCTAAATATTTATTATTTTCTTATATATGCTTATTCGTATGCCATTCGCAAATTATGCAGGTAAACCATTATCTAAATTTGCCTGCTTTTCTTGCTTCATTTCTTCTGACGCTTTCTTTTCTGCTTTAGCATTTGCACGCTGCAAACCTAGATCATGCTCTGGGCGATACATTTTCTCTTTCCACATATCGACTAATTCTTGGTTGGCGTGATCCCAAGGATGAAAGCCTTCTTTAAAGTAATCTTTATAGTTACTACGAATACTTGGTAATAACCCATATTTTTTGCCAAACATGAATGCAGAGAAACCTTTCACATCTTTCCAAGAAGGCATTTTTCGCGCCCAGAATAATAGCGCAACCATGTAACAAGCAATTCGAATACTAAACAGTATTGATACTAGCCGTAAGATGCGACGCAAGTATTTTTGATCATTTTCGCACAGCATATACAAATCAAATGCTACGGCTTTATGCTCTATTTCTTCAACAGCATGCCAGTACAATAACTCTTGTACCGTTTCATTTAACGGCCCTAAGGCTTCTGGAGTTGTAAGTACGTGTTCAGCCATGATTGCCGTTAAATGCTCCATGCCGACTGTCATTGCCAAACGAAACTTAGGTGTCGCGTGCTTACGTTTGCTGAATTTTTTTATATCTTTTTCTAAATGTTTTTCTAAACGGACCGCATCGATACCGAGCTCAGTCAACGCGATATTCGCTTGCTTATGTTGATGGCTATGATGCCCTTCTTGCCCGATAAAGCCTTTAATTTGCTGCTTTAATGTTTCATCGGTGACTTGATCACGATAATTACGAACTGATTCTATAAACTCAGCTTCACCTGGAGGAAAGGTCGATGATAGAGCTCCTGCAAAAACCGTTAGCAATGAATTACCACCAAAGAAAAATTTATCTTTCACCTCACCAAAAGGAAAAGACATATGACGCGGTTTGATTTCAACCTTGCCACCTAATGCATGGGAGTTATTAGTAGAAGTGCTGGTTTGAGTCATGAGAGGAACCCTTAATCTTATTATTCTTTAATTTAATAAGACCATGATGGGCTAGTTTGACATGCCTGCGTAGGTGCAAACATGCCAACTTCTTGCTATTTAAGAGGTTCTATTGTGTCTTAAATAGCAAGATCGTCTAACTGGATTTACGCCAAACGCTTATATTTCATGCGCTTCGGCTGAGCATCAGAACCTAGGCGAGCCTTACGGTCCGCTTCATACTCGGTGTAGTTACCTGCAAAGAAGTTTACTTTTGAATCTCCTTCGTACGCGAGAATGTGTGTCGCGATGCGGTCTAAGAACCAGCGATCGTGCGATACCACCATCACAGTACCTGGGAAAGCTAATACAGCCTCTTCCAAGGCACGTAAAGTTTCAACGTCCAAATCGTTTGACGGTTCATCGAGCAATAGTACGTTAGCACCCTGACGTAGAGTACAAGCAAGTTGTAAACGACCACGCTCACCACCGGATAAATCGCCAACTCGCTTCTTCTGATCGCCACCTTTAAAGTTAAAGCGACCAATGTAGTTACGAGTAGACACTTCGTGGGTACCGATCATGAAGGTTTCGGCGCCATCGGCTACCGCTTCCCAAACGCTCTTATCATCGTCTAGTTGATCACGTAGCTGTTCAACAAACGCAAGATTGACACTTTCACCCAGTTCAATCGAACCAGAATCAGGTTGTTCTGTGCCTGCGATCATTCTGAATAAAGTCGATTTACCGGCACCGTTACCACCGACGATACCCACAATGGCACCGGCAGGAACACTTAAGCTAAGATCATCTAATAAAACTCGGCCGTCGAACGACTTAGTCACGTTATTAAATTCGATTACCTTGTCGCCTAAACGCGGCCCAGGTGGAATGTAGATTTCACTGGTTTCTGCACGGGCTTGGAATTCTTTCGAATTCAGCTCTTCAAACGCGGCCATACGGGCTTTGCTCTTCGCTTGGCGTGCTTTAGGATTAGAACGTACCCATTCTAATTCACGCTGAATGGTACGTTTATGAGATTCATGAGATTTAGCTTCGCCTTCTAAGCGGGCATTTTTCTGCTCTAACCAAGAGCTGTAGTTGCCTTCATAAGGAATACCATGGCCGCGATCGAGTTCTAGAATCCACTCGGCGCAGTTATCCAAGAAATAGCGGTCGTGGGTAATCGCCACAACAGTGCCTGGGTATTCTTCTAAGAACTTCTCTAACCAGGTGACCGACTCTGCATCTAAGTGGTTGGTTGGTTCATCTAATAGCAGCATGTCTGGCTTTGACATCAATAGACGACAAAGTGCGACACGACGGCGTTCACCACCAGATAGCTTAGACACATCCGCATCCCAAGGCGGCAGACGTAATGCATCGGAGGCTATTTCCATCTGGCGGTCCAAATCATGCCCACCCTGTGATTCAATAATCGCTTCTAAGCGACCCTGCTTCTTCGCCAGCTTATCAAAGTCAGCATCTGGCTCAGCGTAATCGGCATAAACCTGCTCAAGCTGTTCTTTCGCGTCCATTAATTCACGTAAACCGTCTTCAACATTACCTTTAACGTCTTTTGTCGGGTCAAGCTCTGGCTCTTGTGAAAGATAGCCCACATTAAGGTCTGGCTGTGGGCGCGCTTCGCCAATAATATCGGTATCGATACCTGCCATTATGCGCAACAGCGTCGACTTACCAGAACCGTTTAGGCCTAGTACGCCAATCTTGGCTCCAGGGAAGAAAGATAGTGAGATATCTTTAAGAATTTGGCGCTTAGGAGGCACGATTTTGCCTACCCGATTCATGGTATATACGTATTGAGCCACTAGGCTACTCCGTTAAAAACTGATTCAAATTAGGAATGTTTGTAAAACTACTGAAAAGTCGAGCAATTAGCAATTGAAGCTGCTATTTCCTAAAGCATTTCTTCTATTTCACTCTATACTCAGAAAGTAGTAATAATAAAAGTGGATTACATCCTAAGTATGCAGGGCTCTATTAATTCTGGCAGCACTCTCCAAACTTACGATATGGATATCAACTCGAGTCAAAAAAAGTCGTTTTTTACCATCTATACGGTATTTTTTGTCTTCTTGTCGCTCGTGCTTATTGCCTACGGATGGCATCAATGGAATGAAGCGGGTAAAAATCACAAAATTGACATTGTTAAGACTGTCGATAGCTTTGTCGCGCAAGCATCAATCACAGCCAAGGCTTCTACCCTCGTTAATCAAATTTTTAGCCAGACTCACAAAGCTGACCTAATCAGCCTCATTGATCAGCCTACAACTCAAACTCAATACAAGCTGCGCCAAGAAGTAAATAAAAACTTCTTTAATCTCTCGGGTTACATGCTGGTCGATGATCAAGGGGAACTGTTATTTTTAGACGGCCCTTTATTAGCCAGTACTGAAGCCCTGCTCATAAAAAAATCAGTCGCCGATAATGATCAGAGTAATCGTTTTTTTGCTCACCACTACGGTGATAATGGCGGTTTTTATAGCATTAGTTGGATAACCGAAAATGATAAGTCCTATGGTTTTATTGTGCGTAGACCATACAATAAGTTCGCCGCTATCATTTACAATGGGGGATTCTCAGGTTTTCAACTAGCCTTGTATGACGCCGAGCTGAAACGAGTAATTATCAAAGAAGGCCATTATCTATCGGATGAAAATACCCTTCCTTTAAATAGTTTGATCAATCGAATTGAATATCGCCGCAAAATTATTGCCTCCCCTTGGGAGCTCATCGCCGTGCGCACCCCTGACTATAAACAAACGACCCTGATCAACTCATTTTTGCCCAGTATCGCAATTCTCACTATCTTTCTATTAGTCTTATTTATACTCCGAATTTACTTACGCACGTTAACTCAAGGGCAAGTGGAGGAGTCCAATGCCCGTAGAAAAATCGAGCAGCGCGCCGAAAAATCACTCATGTCGATTGATGAAGCCATCATCACCACCGACGAAAATAACCTCATTACCTATATCAACCCTAAAGCCAGCCAAATATTCAGTCGCTTGGGCGCGGTGCAGGTCATTGGTGAACAATTGGCCGAGCTGTGGCCTGATAAAAACTCTCTTTGGTCAAAGTATTTATCAGTTAAAGAATTGGAATATTTATCAGAAGAGCAGCGAGAGCTGCATGTTCAGGTTAAAAATGGCGAATTGATTTTTGAACAGTCTTATAATTTATTGTACGAAAATCGTGAAGTATCTGGCGTTGTTTGGCTATTAAGGGATGTGACCGATGCTGTTATTAATCGCAGAGCATTAGAGGATAGTCGTACTCGCTATAAAGCTATTTTTGATAAAGCCGCTATTGCCCATTGTATTATTATTATCCCTCGAGATAAGTCGCTTGAGCATTCTCGGATCATTAATACCAACCATGCGGCCATTGAGCTATTTCAGGCGCATGATCAACAACACCTAATTCACGCATTTCCTCAATTAATGTCACGACAAGTCAGTTCATTACAAGAGAATATTCAGCGGACACTTGATGATGGAAAAAGCTGGAGTGAGTTTGAAATTAAAGTCCGAGATTTTTTAGGAAAAGACCTAGTTCTATGGGTGAATCTTAGCTTGTATACGGGTAGTGAAAAGAATGCTGTAATTACTTTCCTTGATATTACAGAACGTGATAAATCATCTGCGGAGTTATTCCAGAGAGAGCAATTTTGGGCAAAAATCATGGACGAAATTGTCGACATGGTTTATGTACTTTCCCTTGATGAAAAACTCGTTCCTATTGTTGAATATCGCAATAGTAGTATCAATGAATTGTTCGGACTTGAAGAACCTACTAGTACATCAATGGCACATTCGAATCTTAAGTTCCACCCTGATGATCACGTGAAGATTTTTGAGCTAATTAAAAAAACTCGAAACCTATCTCCTAAAGAAACCGCTATCGAGATTTGTCGAGTTAAAGATAGCAATGGCCACTGGCGAATAATTCGTTTCACTAACACGGCTTTTGATTTTGATGATAAAGGTTACGTCTGTCGATACATTAGCTCGGTACGCGATGTTACAGAAGAAGAAGAAGCTCAAATTGCGTTGGCTGAGAATGAACGTCGATATCGTTTATTAGCTGAGAATGTTACGGATGTCATTTGGTCTATTGATACCCAATTAAATTTCACCTTTATCAGCTCTTCTATTTTTTCAATGCTGGGCTATACACCTGATGAGATTTATCGTGGCGCCGTTAATGGCGTATTCACACGGGGTGATCTAAAGAAAATAGAGCAGCGTATAAAAGTGGGATTAAGGAATGCGGCCAGCTCTAACCATAAAAGTGGCGATAATATTTTTACGCTTGATATGAATGCAACCTGCAAAAATGGTCAACAACTTATCATTGAAGCTCAAGCGAGCTATCTTTGGGATGAAAATAAAAAACTCGAAGGCATTTTTGGGGTCGTGCGAGATGTATCTGAAGCACGCCAAATTGAGCGCGAATTATTATTAGCAGGTCAAGTATTTGAAAACAGTACCGAAGCGATTGTTGTAACCGACAACAAAGGATATGTTATCAATGCTAATCCCGCTTTCTTTGACGCTAGCCAATTTACTTTAAACGAGATTCGCGGATTAAGACCCGATGATATTATTAATAAAAAATTCCATAGCCGTGATTTTTATTCTGAAATTGGAAAAGAGATAGTAGAAAACCGCTACTGGCAGGGTGAAGTGCATTACCTACGTAAAAATGGAGAAGAAGGGGTTAGTTGGACAGGGGTTAGTGCAACATTAAATCGCTCTGGGCACGTGCAAAATTTAATTATTATTGCTTCCGATATTACTGAGCGCAAAGTCATTGAGAGTCGTGTTCACAAGCTTGCTTATTTTGATCCTCTCACTGGCTTGCCCAATCGTAGCCAAATGTATGAACGCCTTGATCAAATGGTCGTAGCTGCTCGAGGAAATGATACCCACATAGCCGTTCTTTTCTTAGATTTGGATCGCTTTAAGCCGATTAATGATTCTATGGGTCATCATGCGGGTGATCGTGTTTTAAAAGAAGTAGCAAATCGATTGCAGGGTTGCATAAAAAAACAGGATATAGCATCACGCATAAGCGGAGATGAATTTACCATTGCTTTAGCTGATCGTAAAACTGCAGATAGCGCAGCCAATACCGCCGTGAAAGTTGGAGAGCGAATATTGCACGCTCTACAGCAACCATTTTTTATTGAGCAAAGAGAATTATTTTTAACAGGAAGCATTGGCATCTCAATATTTCCAAATGATGGTGCCACCGTTACTGAGCTATTAAAAAATTCTGATATGGCGATGTACCACGCTAAAGATGGTGGTCGTAATAATGTTCAGTTCTTTGATGAGCAGATGAATAAAAAAGCCGTAGAATTATTAGAGATAGAAAATGATCTACGGTATGCCATTGAACGCGGGGAATTAGAACTCTATTACCAACCACAATATGCTGCATCTGACTGTAAAATGCAGGGTGTAGAGGCACTACTGCGTTGGCAGCATAGTAGTAAAGGCATGATCCCACCTGGACACTTTATTCCTATCATCGAAGATACAGGTCTCATTATTCCCATAGGGGAATGGGTACTGCGCCAAGCTTGTAGAGATATGGCTAAGTGGCAGAAAAACAATATCGCGGTTAATCGAATGGCCGTTAATGTTTCAGCTCGTCAATTTAAGCAGGCTGGTTTTATAGATCTCGTTCACGAAGTAATTGAAGAAACGAGAATAGACCCTAATCAACTTGAACTGGAGCTGACTGAAAGTTTATTGATTGATGATTTAGAACATACTCTAGACGTATTAACACGCTTGCGCGCAATGGGTGTAAGAATGGCAATTGATGATTTTGGTACCGGTTATTCTTCACTCAACTATTTAAAACAATTCCCTGTTGATACTTTGAAAATTGATCAAAGTTTTATTCACAACCTACCAGAGAATAACGATGATGCTCAGATCACTCGGACAATCATTTCAATGGCGCATAATTTGGGATTAGGAGTAATTGCCGAAGGGGTTGAAACGAAAGAACAACTTGAATTTTTACAAGAAATTAACTGCGAAGAGGTTCAGGGGTTTTATTTCAGTAAACCTTTACCAGCAGCAGCTTTAGTTGAAAGCATTAATAGCAAGCTAGAAGAATAGTTAAGTGGTTCGCTAAGAGAAAAAGTTCATACCTTCGCTAGCTAATGGAAATTTCAAACTCAAGGGGTGTTGATCAATGCCCGCTAGTATTCTCATATTTTGCTGTATGTCTTTTGGCTGTAATACAATACCACTTTCACTAGGCTGAAAGCTTACTGGATCAATCGCCAATGCTTCATGATTGACGCTGGTACTGCCAATCACTCGATCAGCCCACGTCGCATTCTTTTGCATAAAGACAGCACTGCCAACAGGCCAATGATCTTTTCCCTCACCGTCATTATATTCTGGTGTGCGACCAAAATCAGAAGAGACCAAAACTTTTAATTTATGGGCGACACCTTGGCGCTCTGCTTCGGCCCATAAAAACTCAATACCATTTTGTAAACGACGCATTGCTGTACCCTGATCAACATCATGATTAGCATGGGTATCAAAACCCCACGAGACTAAATCACAGCTGACACACAGGCCCGATTTATACGCCGCTAAAGCAATTTGTGCTTGGCGTAATAATGGGTTCCATTCACCATCACTATCAAAATAATCCACCAGCGTATTAGGAATATTTGCTGCCAGACGGTCTAATAATGGCTGACCATTTTTTGCTGATGCGAATTGAGCAATGGATTTTTCTAAACGACTAGCAAGACTTTCTTGTGCCTGTAAACGTTCCAAGCGTTGCTGCTGATACTGAGCAAGAATATCACGCGTATTTTTACGATGGTAAAAACGGGCTAAATCATCAGATGCAGGATCGAAGTCTAAAAACTGATCTTGATAAACCAATTTATTAAGGGCACTCGGATCTTGCATCAAGGTATAGGTTAAAAGATCGGCTGTTTGGTTATAGCTGCCATTACTTATGTAGGCCAAAGGCAACTCGGGGGCTTTAATCGCAGCGACCAACGCTGCAAAAGAAGGATAGCCTTCTGCCAAGCGCCCACTCCAGTTGTGCCGTCTTCCGGCTTGGTGTGCATTCGTTTGTGAATCAATGCCATTCACCACCAAGATGTCATTATGGTGCTGAGTAAAAAAACGCTCATTATGAGCAAACGGTGCGTATTGAATCGGTGAATCAACAATCGTTTTAGTCGTATCGGTTATTGCCCACTTATTGATACTGGAATTTTGTTTAGGGTCGCAAAAGCTTGTCACATCCCAACCACCTTCCGCATCGATTAAAACATAAAAGTCTCCGCTATAAGGTTCGATCTCTGCCGCTTGTACTTGATTGGCAGACAGCATAAACGAGGGCACTGTCGAAGTAAGCCCGGTCGCTGCCATCAGTTGTAAAAAGCTTCGTCGTTTCATCATTGATTACAAATCCTTTTAATCCCGTATTGTTTATTCATACAAGATAGAAAAGTCACTGAGCAAATACGTTAATAACGCCATCCAAGAGCGAACGGTATGGTGTTCGTCATAGCGTAGGGCTTGTTCGTTATCCCAATCAAGCACACAGAATTCGTCATCATCACCTGCGTTAACGCCATCGGACTCGTCATTATGATAGAGCCAAATACTCGGTGCGTTAGCGACTCGGTCTTGCCAGACTGCATTAAATAATTGATAAGCTTGCTCTTGTTCAATAGCGATATCGGAATGAACTTGGCTGCCCCATAAACGAGTGATTAATTGATTAATCTGATTTCGTATGGCGCTATTATTCGAACTAGGCGTATCGCTCATATCAACAAGATTAAACAATAAACGCTGCGCTTTATCTTGCTCGAATTCATCAATCACTACTCGACACGGCAGCTCTTGTGACATGCGACCAGCAACCGCCGACATTAAGGTATTCAGTTCTGTTGCACGTTCTTTAACACTATCACTATCGATGCCACCAAAAAGACCATAATAATCACGCAATAACTGAATATTGTTTTCGTCCCAAATATGTTGCCAACGTTTGCCGACTAACGCTTCTAGTTTACGATCCAGCTGCTCGGGCGTTAACAGTTGCCCAATACCCATTGAAGACAGTTCAAGTGTCTGAGTCTCATTACTGCTTTCTTCAAAACTTATCGCTCTGAAGGGTTCAGCCAGCATCATTTCAACAAACAGATCTTTTAGATTTAATTGGCCGTTAGCGCCAGTTCCTGCGGTGCCTAAACGGAATTTGTCAGCAAAACTTTCAATCATACTTTGCTGCGCATTATACGTTGCCAGCTTTTGTCCATAATCTGCATCCTCACTGGCAGTAGGCACAACTAATAGCTCACTGCCATAAATAGCAGGCCACCAGAATTTCACCGTGCCGGTCGCAAAACGAGGGTCTGCAACCATTTCAAAGGCTAACCAACGTAAACTCGCATCATTATTACTGCTCGACATATTGCTATTATTAAATCCAGGACGCAGCATATCGCTATACCAATGATCACCTAGAGAAAACAAATCGGAGTTTTTATAACTGTCAGGTAACGATTCATTCCCACCCCAGCTATCCCGGTAATGACCACTATCACCAAAGTTCTGAAAAGCACCCGCAACCGGATCCATCAGAATATGGCATACAGTACAGGCAGAGTTATTAAGCGTTGGATTGTTAGTATCCATTAGCGAGGCTGAATCTGTAGGGCGAGTCGCTGTGCCCTCAATATCTACACCTAGAAAGAAATAATACGCCCAGCGAGCTCGAGCACGATTGCGATTGGTATCCGTTGATGGGTAACGCGCTAACCACATAATGTCGGTAAGGATGCCCGCATGTGGAATATCGCCGTTTAAATAACCGTCGGTTATTCGGCCCTGCTGCCATGAATCTTTATCGTTATTATCCGTAAAACTTAAACCTGTTTGATACACGTCATTGGTATAAGGATTCACCATGACGTAGTTGGCCGTCAGTATTTCGCTATAAGATCGCTCTGCAGCGACTACAGAAGAGACTAACTTTAATGGCGCTTTGGCTAAGCCATAATTGGTATTCAACCAAGCTTCACCAAAGGCTTGCTGCGCAAGTAAGCGAGCTTCCTCATCGGCCGCATTATCGACGATTGCTTGCAACGGGGCTAAACGACTTTCTACCTGCGGAAAGCGCCCACCTTCATACATTAAATCTAATCCCGGCGTGCGTTGGTTATTCCACTTATCGGTTAGAAACTGGCTATTAGCCCCTTCTTCAACAAAACTCTGAAACTTATCCCCAACCATCAGTTCACGCATGATCGACTTTATACCTTCATCTCCCTCTTGCTGAAGCTGGTTTTTTTCGGCAGCACTAGGTAAGCGCCCTGCCATTAATATTGAAGCTTTGCGTAAGGTCTGCTGCGAAGTTAAGAGATTAATACCCTGCCAAAGATTTTTAGTTTCTCCTTGGCATGAACCAAATTGCTCCTGACGGTCAAGCCAATTTAATAACGCTTGATGCTGCGCCGAGCCTGTTAAGAAGTTTTGACCTCCACCGTGAATCATTCCTCCTGTCGGTTTATCTAACAACCACAAGGCTCGCTCGTTATCATTGGAATAGTTAGCGAGGCGTGAAAAGCTATTTCGTGAACTGGCAGGATCTAATACTAGCTGGGTGGTTGAAGCTAAATCACCGGCACGGTGACAACTAATGCAGGTTTTTAACAGGACAGGCTGCCAGAGAGTTTCTTCAAACCATAATAAATCATCATCGCAAATACTCTCTGCACCGGTATCTAAGGGAAGAGTCGTGTTTTCACGATTAGATAGCTCTCCACTATATTCTGGAGGTGTAACATCACAAGCGGCGAGTCCCATTATGATGAGAATAACTAAACTAAACTTCATGGGCATAAACAGTTTGAAGGACATGTCTTCAGCATATGCCTATAACGGCTAATTTCACAGCGATCGAAGTCTCTTTCCTAACAAATTAGAGTAATTTATTGTTACTAGTAAGGTCGTAAATGAAAGGATATCAGCGTTAAAATAGAGATAATACCTAACCAGTTAATCAGGTTATTCTGTTTTTCATAATTTTTCCCTCAGATGAAGAACAGTCATGCTGTAATTGACAGCTTTTCAAGTGTCAGAGACGTTACTTTAATGTAGAATGCCGCCCATAAATCATCAGAACCCTTATACGAGGAATCTCCGTATGTTTAGCCGTGATATGAATATTGCCGACTTCGACCCAGTTTTATGGGAAGCAATGAAAGCAGAAGACGCTCGTCAAGAACACCACATAGAGCTTATCGCTTCTGAAAACTATACTAGCCCTCGTGTAATTGAAGCCCAAGGCTCTCAACTTACAAATAAGTACGCTGAAGGTTACCCTGGCAAGCGTTACTACGGCGGTTGTGAGCACGTTGACGTGATCGAGCAGCTAGCTATCGATCGTGCTAAAGAATTGTTTGGCGCTAAGTTCGCTAACGTTCAGCCTCACTCTGGTTCACAAGCTAACGGCGCTGTTTACATGGCACTTTGTAAGCCTGGCGATACCATTTTAGGTATGAGCCTTGCTCACGGCGGTCACTTGACTCACGGTGCTTCTGTATCTTTCTCTGGCCGTATCTATAACGCCGTTCAGTATGGTTTGAATCCAACGACTGGCGAAATCGATTACGATCAAGTTGAAGCATTGGCGAAAGAACATAAGCCTAAAATGATCGTTGCCGGTTTCTCTGCTTACAGCCGTGTTGTTGATTGGCAGCGTTTCCGTGATATCGCGGACATGGTTGGCGCTTACTTGTTCGTTGATATGGCACACGTTGCTGGTCTAATCGCTGCTGGCGTTTACCCATCTCCTGTTGGCATTGCTGATGTTGTTACAACTACAACTCACAAAACTCTACGTGGTCCACGTGGTGGTTTGATCTTGGCGAACGAAGACGAAGATCTAAACAAGAAGCTTAACTTTGCAGTATTCCCTGAATCTCAAGGTGGCCCATTGATGCACGTAATCGCAGCTAAAGCGGTTTGTTTCAAAGAAGCGATGGAAGATGACTACGTTGCTTACCAGACTCAGGTTGTTAAGAACGCTCAAGCCATGGCAGATACGTTCATCAGCCGTGGTATCAAGGTTGTTTCTGGCGGTACTGACGATCACTTGTTCCTTGTTGATCTAATCGACAAAGAGTACACAGGTAAAGATGCTGATGCTGCTCTAGGCCGCGCCAACATCACAGTGAACAAGAACTCTGTTCCTAACGATCCACGTTCTCCTTTTGTTACCTCTGGCCTACGTATCGGCTCTCCTGCTGTTACAAGCCGTGGTTTCAAAGAAGCTGAGTGTATTGATCTGACTAACTGGATCTGTGATGTGCTTGCTGCTTTAGAAACTGGTTCTTCTGATGCTGCTGAAACTGAAGTTAAAGCTAAGGTTCAAGCACTTTGCGCGACCTTGCCTGTTTATAAGTAGGCTGTTTATAAATAAGCAGTAACTATCGCACCTAAAAAAGCCCAGCCTAGCTGGGCTTTTTTGTTTATTGAACTAAAACACGATATACAGTTAACGAATTTTTAAATTAACAAAAGATCAATTGCTCTCAATCGCAAGCACCATTAGAATTCAGTTTTTAAATGACTGTTTTTTATACTAATGAAAGCTTATCGTCCGGATATTGATGCCCTCAGAGCATTGTCTGTTTCCCTTGTTGTTATTTTTCATGCCTTTCCACAGTATTTAACCGGTGGATTTATCGGTGTGGATATCTTTTTTGTTATTTCTGGTTACCTCATCACAAAGAACATTCAAGGCTCACTACAAGATAATAGCTTTTCATTTCTTACCTTTTATCAAAACAGGGCTAGAAGATTACTGCCCGCGCTTTACCTTGTAGTCGCCGTCAGCGCTATCATTGGGTTGTTTTACCTTACCCCTAAAAGTTATCATTCTTTCGCTGAAAGTGGCGCCCTCAGTCTTGTTTATTTGGCCAATACCTACTTTGCCCGCAAGACAGACTATTTTGGTGGCGATCATGCTGACCATCCCCTTTTGCATCTATGGTCGTTATCCGTTGAAGAGCAATTCTATTTTTTATGGCCTTTAGTATTGCTGGTCCTTATTCAATATACGCCTAGATTGATAATGCACCTCGTTATCTTCATTATAATAGTGCTCAGTATTATTTTTGGTGAGCTGCATGCTGATACGAATAACGGTACTTATTTTCTATTGCAATATAGAGCAGGTGAGTTGCTCCTAGGCGCTTGGCTCGCCCTATCAGGCCTACAGGCAAATAAAGAGAAGTTAACAACCAATACGCTATTAATGTTATTTGGATTATTCTTAATAATAGCCAGTGCTGTTACCTTAGATAAAGCGTCAACCTTTCCTGGAATAAATGCTATTTGGCCCTGCTTAGGGGCTGTTCTTTATATTTATTCTGCACAAAACATTAACCGCAAGGCCTACCAATATCTTACAATCAAACCCATCATCATGATCGGTTTATTATCTTATTCTATCTACCTATGGCACTGGCCACTGTTAATTTATGGCAAGGCTGCTGGCGTATTAGCTAGCCCTATTAGCTACCTGCTCTACTTTGCCTTTCTATTTACAATCAGCTATTTAACCTGGAAATACGTTGAGCAAGCATTTCGCACTAAACACTATACGAATTCCCGTGATTTTTTTATCAAACGCTTATTGCCCATAACATTAGCCTTGGCTGCTCTGGTCTCACTTCCCTATGAAAGCGGTGGCCAACAAAAACTATGGGCTAACATTTGGGGCGATGATGCCGCAAACCAATACAATAGCTCAGTAGATAAAAAATCTATTATTGCCAAGCCTTGCAGCGAAAAACCAAGCCAATCAGCCACCGTAGTTAATGAAGATACTTGTAAAATTGGCTTAACCTCGGCTAACTCTCAGTTTTTATTAATGGGTGATTCTCATGCCGATCATTTCATTCGATTTTTCGATCACTTAGCAAAAGAAGAGGGTAGGTCTGGAAAAGCGATAACAAGAGCAGCATGCCTTCCTTTTATCGATACGCCTGTCTATAACAAAGGAGTTCTCGATAAAGAATGCCTAAATAAAACAAAGTTTTGGTACGAGAACCATCTTACAAATAAAACAGAATATGTTTTCTTAGCCGCTTATTGGTCTGGATACCTAAACAATGATCCTGAAAATAGATTCTCACCACCGCCGCGTACAATCAGTACGACAGACAACCAAGAGCCAGATAGCGATATTTTCTACAGAGGGCTTGAAAATAGTATTAAAAAAATCATTGATTCGGGTGCTACTCCTATTCTAGTGGAGCAGATTCCTGAATTTAATTACCCTGTAAATAAGTGTGTATATAATAAAATAATGTCTCAATCTTCGCTAACAGAATGCTCAATTTCAGAAGCGATGAATGTCTTTAAACATAAAAAATACTTAGCTGCCTTTGATAAAATCCAACAAAGATATCCTAGTATTCAAAGGTTAAATATTAATCATTTATTGTGCAAAAATGGAATCTGCACTCCCTTCGTTGATAATCACTTAGTATATTATAATGGCGACCACTTAAATTTTAGGGGAGCAGAAGTACTTGCTAAAAAGTTGAAGCATCAGATCCCAACAACTCAGATAACTAGCTGGTAGATACATTGCATGCTGACTGAAGCCGAAAACAGCTAAGTCTAAGCGGTTAACATCTAGTAATTTTCTTAAAGGCCTTACTGCCAAACGTACAGTAAGGCTTGTTTGTAATGTCCATTACTCCATTCGTAACATAACTCTTTGCTTTGTCTTTTAAATGCTTTTTAATATCCTTGATTTTCTAGATTAATTACAAGGTCATTTATGGAATTTATAAAGCCCATCAGCATCTCTAGTTTGATGTTCGCAATGTTATTATCACTGAATAGTTATGCTGAAAAATCCTGCCACCCTCTTTCCATATCGACATGTTCTCTGCCTTTCCCCAGTAATTTTTATACTCAAAGTGATTCAGATTCAATCACAGGAAAAATTGTCGACTTAAAAGGCACCCTACTATCACCGAGCGTTGAAGATAAACTTACTCACTTTTCATCAATTACCGCTTACAAGGGTTCTTCGGGATTTTCAGCAGCTGGACCGATTATGTTCGAGCTGCCCGACGATTTTGATGAGAACAGTTTACCAATTACCGGTGGCCAAACAGTTTTAGTCTTCGATCAAGATACGGGTTTAGAGATTCCTATCCGTACAAAAAAATATCATTACGCAGAAAACAATCGCTTTGATCAAGAAGCTCATATCATCGAAATATTTCCTCGTGCACGATTTGAGTTTGGCCATACTTATACCGCAGTAATAACGAATAGCTTATTAGATTTAAATGGTGAAGCTGTTTCTTCAATACCTGCTATGGATTCTCTAATTAACCAAACCGCTTATTGGGATGGTGCCTCTGCAATGCAGACTGCTCTGCAACAGCTCGAGCAGTTTGGCATCGCACAAGATCAGGTCGTTAGTTTTGTTGAGTTCACGATAGGTGACGAGAAAACAAATAACGAACCTCTGTTTAATTTAATTGAAAAAGTAAGCCAGCAAGAACACCCAGTTCGGAATGTAAAAACTCACCAACTGAATGTTTGGCCCTACGCAGCCTCAGTGACTGGCCAAGTACGATTGAGTGATTTCCGGAAAGATAACGGTCAGGTAGATTTCTCTGTGGATGCGCAAAGTGATGAGCAGTGGGTCAATTTTCTAATGATGTTGCCCTTGAGTTCAAAACACGGCAAGTCACCGATCGCTATTTATGGTCACGGGGTCGGTGTAATTAAAGAAACGATGTTATTAACCGTAGCCTTTTCTAATGCGAAAAGAGGCATTGCTACAATCGCCATCGACCAGCCCAACCATGGCTCTCGCTCAGAGCAAGATGGCGGCAATATTTTTAAAATATTAACCCCAGAAAAATTCACCCTATTATCGGGCATGGTCTCTCAGTCTCCCCTGGATATGACGTCGGTATTGATAGCCATTCAAACGTCACTGGCTGATTTAGACGTCGCACCTTCTGGTAATGCTTGGTGGCATCGCTTTTGGTATGCCGGTGGCATCGATACTCCCGACATTGACATTGACCGTATTCACTATCAAGGTACGTCCATGGGCGGTGTCTTGGGCACCAGTTTTATTGCCAGCGCACAAAATCTGAAAAGCGCCTTCTTACAAGTTTCCGGAGTGGGCATTAGTAATATTTTGACCCATTCCATTTTGTTTGAGACCTTTGGTTTTGAGAATCTCATTCCTAATAATGCCAGTGCAGGCGAAGCGGCGTTATTCATTCAATTGTTGCAGCAAGAGTTTGATAAAGGCGATGCTATTAATTTTGCCCACTACATCAAGCAGCCCATTCATGGTCGCAGTCCTAAAAAACTAGTCCTGCAATACGGATTGGGGGATGAGGTTGTGTATAACCCAGCGACGGAAGCTTTAGCTGAAATCGTTGATTTGCCTTTAATCGTGCCTAGCTTACTCGATATTGCTTACCTTAGAACCAGCGCGGATTACGAAGATGGCTTTGGTTTAGTGCAGAATAAGCCGCTATTACCGACCAACGGCTTAATGGATAACATTTTGGCCCACATGAGCTTTGTCCGCCCTGATGCCTTTACGGCGCTTAAACTCTGGGTAGAAGAAGTGGTTAACTAATACACTATTACCTAGATAATTTTCTTAAAATGCCGTAGAATCGCGCGACTTTTACACTTAAAAGCGCGCTCTTTACTATGCATTGTCCATTCTGCAGTGAACACGATACGAAAGTTATCGATTCTCGCCTTGTCGCTGACGGCCAACAAACCCGCCGTCGCCGCGAATGTCAGGCCTGTGGTGAACGTTTCACCACCTTCGAAAGTGCTGAACTGGTCATGCCACGAATCGTCAAACAAGACGGGACTCGTGAACCTTTTAATGAAGACAAGCTTGTCGCCGGTATTCACCGCGCACTCGAAAAACGACCTGTTAGCATCGATAAGGTCGAGCAATCTGTAAACCAAATTACCCATAAGTTACGTACCCTTGGCGAACGTGAGATAAAAAGTCTCGTGCTTGGCGAATACGTGATGGATGAATTAAGGCAATTAGATAAAGTTGCCTATGTACGCTTTGCGTCTGTTTATCGCAGCTTTCAAGATGTTGATGAGTTCCGCCAAGAGATCGAACGCATTTCGACTCAGGTCACGGAACAGACTCAAGATGCTGAACAAACTCAAGAAGAAAGCTAAAATGGCGAGCGATCAAGAATACATGGCATTAGCCATTCGACTCGCCAAACAAGGTATGACGACGACTAGCCCAAACCCTAGAGTGGGTTGCGTACTAGTAAAAAATGACGAGATTATTGGCCAAGGCTTTCATATTAAAGCGGGTCAAGGCCACGCTGAAGTGAATGCGATTGCAGATGCTAAGCAACGTGGCCATAAAATAGAAGGCGCAACGGCCTATGTCACTTTAGAGCCGTGCAGCCACTTTGGCCGTACACCGCCTTGTTCGAAAGGCTTAATAGACGCCAAGGTCGCTCGTGTTGTGGGCGCAATGACTGACCCAAATCCGCAAGTTGCGGGTAAAGGTTTTGATATGCTCCGTGCTGCGGGTATTGAGGTTGTGGATAACTGTTTAGCGGCTGAGTCAGCTAAACTTAACCCAGGCTTTATCAAGCGCATGCAGCTAGCGGCTAGTAATAATAGTGCCGATAACAAAGCACTGCCTTACGTAAGATTAAAGATGGCCACCAGTTTAGATGGCCGCACGGCGATGCAAAGCGGTGAGAGCCAGTGGATTACCGGCCCAGAAGCCCGCGCTGAAGTACAAAGAATTCGCGCTCAGAGCTGTGCCATTATTTGTGGTGCTGATTCGGTATTAATTGACGACCCTGCTATGAATGTTCGCATCATGGCAGATGGTTCAGCTGATATTGAACATACTGCGCGTCAGCCGCTAAGAGTGATTATTGATAGCCGCCATAGAGTAAAAGCGAGTGCTAACATTTTCACTCACTCTGGCAAGGTGTTGATGGTTAGTCCGACTGAGCCTAAGTCGGCGATTAGCAGTGATTCATGTGATGTGAGTTATTTGAAAGTTAAGTCTGATGCCAGTACCAAGACTCAGCAAGTCGACTTAACCCGCTTACTAGAGCAATTAGCCAGCCAAGGCATCAATGAAGTCTTGGTCGAGACAGGCGCTAAATTAGCAGGCGCTTTTGTAGAACAAAATTTAGTCGACGAGTTGATTTTATTCACTGCGCCGACATTATTAGGTAGTGACGCTCGCCCTGCGTTCAACCTTCCATTTGTCAAAATGGATCAGCAAATACGTTGGTCTTGGCAAGATGTGCGAATGGTGGGGAATGACCTAAAATTAGTATTGAAGAGCCAAGGTTAATATTAAAGAGCCTAGGCTGATGTTTAAGAGAGTGACTTAATGTTTACAGGAATTATTGAAGCAGTAGGTTCTGTGGTAGCGAGCCAGAGTAAGCAAGGTGATATTCGCTTACGCATTAATACCGGCAAGCTTGATCTAAGTGATGTAAAGCTAGGCGATAGTATCGCCACCAATGGCGTGTGTTTAACCGTGGTTGAATTACCCGGTGATGGTTTTTGGGCCGATGTTTCAAAAGAATCGATCACTCATACCAATATTACCGATTGGAAAAGCGGTAAGTCAGTGAACCTTGAACAGGCGCTGACGCTAGCAACTCGCTTAGGCGGCCATATGGTCACAGGTCATGTTGATGGTTTAGGAACAATTCTAAGCCGTAATGAAGATGCTCGCTCAGTACGTTTTAAAATTAAAGCGACCGCTGAGTTATCGAAGTACATTGCTGCCAAAGGTTCGATCACTGTTGATGGTGTCAGCCTAACGGTCAATGCGATTGAAGATGCCACAGCAGGTGCCACGATTTTTGATTTAAACATCGTGCCCCATACCGTACAAGAGACGGTAATTAAAGGTTACCAAGTGGGACAGACTGTTCACTTGGAAGTGGATGTTATTGCACGCTACTTAGAGCGTATGATGCAGCAGAATAGTGACCAACCAAAATCCGGTATCAGCCAAGCGTTTCTGGCACAAAATGGTTTTTGGAAATAATATGTAGCGCCTGAACAACATAGGCAATTTTGATAGACAATTTAGGATAATAAGATGGCTTTAAATAAGATTGAAGAAATCATCGATGATATGCGTCGCGGTAAAATGGTTATCCTTATGGATGACGAAGATCGTGAGAATGAAGGCGATATCATTGTTGCAGCAGAAAAAGTGACACCTGAAATTATCAATTTCATGGCGACTGAAGCACGTGGCCTAATTTGCTTAACGTTAACCGGTGAGCGTTGTGATTTCTTAGGTCTGCCAGCGATGGTTGAAGGTAACGGCGCTAAATTTGCGACGCCTTTTACTGTTTCTATTGAAGCGGCTGAAGGTGTTACTACGGGTATTTCTGCTGCCGATCGCGCGAAGACTATTCGTGTTGCTGTAGACAGTAATTCTAAGCAGGAAGACATTGTTCAGCCGGGCCACATTTTCCCATTACGTGCTCGCCCTGGTGGTGTTTTAAGCCGTGCGGGTCATACCGAAGCGGGTTGTGATTTGGCTCGCCTTGCGGGTTTATCTGCTTCATCTGCGATTGTAGAAATCATGAATGCCGATGGCACCATGGCGCGCCGTCCAGATTTAGAAATCTTTGCCGAGAAGCATGATATCAAAATCGGTACGATTGCTGATTTGATTCACTACCGTATGGCGAATGAGAAGACCATCGACGAAGTAGCCGGCGAAACCATCAATACTGAATTTGGTGAATTCCAGCTGCATAAGTTTGTCGATACCATTCAAGGTGATACCCACATTGCTTTAACGAAAGGCAATATCAAGGGTGACGAGCCTTGCATCGTTCGTGTTCAAACCGGTGATTTTTTACGTGATATTTTGGGTGCTGTTAAGCCAGAGTCTCAGTCTTGGTCTAGCCGAGCGGCGTTGAAGAAAATTTCTGAAGAAGGCACTGGCGCATTGGTTATTTTATCCGCTGGGCAGCCTGAAGATGTTGCTTCTAATTTAGATGTTTATCTAGGTAAAGCTAAGCCAGTTAAAAATCCGAATGTTGATAGTTCAGGTACTTTTTTAACGATTGGTACTGGCTCGCAAATTTTACGTGAAATTGGCGTGCAGAAAATGCGCTTGCTAAGTTCACCGGTTAAGTATGCTGGCATCTCTGGGTTTGACTTGGAAGTTGTTGAGTATATTCCTTACGAAGCTTAGTTAGTTTTAAAGATTAAAAGCGTAGACGGTTTTGGTTTTGAAACCGCACTGCGCTTGCCATCGATATTAGGTATGTCGTTAGGCGGCACGTCGTGAATACGTCGCTCCGCTCTCCCTGTAGACTCGAAGAACACATCCATGTGTTCTAACGGCCTTAAACGACACACCTAATACCGATACGCGAAGTGCTCACAGCAATCGAATTTGATGTTGTGAAGAAAAGATAAGGGAAAAAGAATTCACTGATAAGCCGTAAAACTTTAATTAGTTAGCGGCTTTGAATTTAACAACACCTTTCGGGGTGCTGTATTAGGTGGTTCGTTTTTGGTGGCGTCAGATCCCATGGATGGGATCTTCGAGCTTACAGGGAAGTATTTGCAGCGTCCCCTAAAAGGAACCACCTAATACAGAACAATACACGAACTAAGCGCCTCGGCGTTGTTCAAGAAAAAACAGATTAAACAGAAGAGTAAAGAACATGACTGTAGAAATTATTGAAGGCGACTTAACCCCTAACGATGGTAAGTATGCAATTGTTGTTGGCCGTTGGAATGCATTTGTTGTTGAAAGCTTGTTAGAAGGCGCTGTTGATTCTTTAACT
>Ga0105348_1000253_pt1 | contig 40234 bp, 36 predicted proteins | sample EN8Hudsemesocosm_2_FD_83504 | JGI IMG/M metagenome (GOLD analysis project Ga0105348, IMG submission 83504) | Methane-oxidizing microbial communities from mesocosms in the Hudson Canyon - EN8C Hudson Canyon | ecosystem: Environmental > Aquatic > Marine > Cold seeps | place: Hudson Canyon... | reverse complement strand
GCACGACGTGAAACAACTACGTTATTACGCTTTTGATCAAGCTTAATAACTTTGAATTCTAAATCTTTACCTTCAAGGTGAGCTGTGTCACGTACTGGACGTACATCAACTAATGAACCCGGTAAGAAAGCACGAATATTGCTAACTTCAACCGTGAAACCACCTTTAACTTTACCGTTGATAACACCGATAATAGTTTCTTTTTCTTCGTAGGCTTTTTCAAGTACTTGCCATGCTTCGTGACGTTTTGCATCATCACGTGAAAGTATAGTTTCACCGAAACCATCATCTGTTGCTTTAAGTGACACATCTACTTCATCACCAACTACAGCTTCTACTTCACCAGCTGTGTTTTTAAATTGGTCGATTGAGATAACACTTTCAGATTTAAGACCAGCATCAACAATTACGTTGTCTTTGGTTACTTTTACGATTGTACCGCGGATAATTGAACCCGGGCGAGTTTCGATTTCTTTTAAACTTTCTTCAAAAAGTTCTGCAAAATTTTCCATCATAACTTGTCTATTAACTCAGTTATTAATCCAATCAACGTCGTTGTTTCATGGGGTTGTTAAATTAGCCTCGGTACATCCATGACGTAGGCTTGGTTAGTTTATGTTAATTTTCCATTCGCAAATGAAAGGACTTTATTAACCACTTCCTGTATGGAAAGGTCAGTAGAATCAATAATTAACGCGCCTTCTGCCGGGATAAGAGGGGCAACTTCTCGGTTGCGATCTCGCTCATCTCGTTGACGTATGTCATCCAAAAGGCGCCCGATTTTAACATCAAAGCCTTTCTCTTTCAACTGATTAAATCTACGATCTGCTCGTTCTTCTGCACTAGCTGTCAAAAATACTTTCACAGGAGCTTGAGCAAAAACAACAGTCCCCATATCTCGGCCATCTGCAACTAAGCCAGGAGATACACTAAATGCACGTTGGCGACGCAATAAAGCTTCACGTACACGAGGAAAAGCAGCAACTTTTGATGCTAGAGCGCCAATTTCTTCGCTGCGAATGGTATCCGTGACGTTTTCACCTTCTAGGATAACTTTACTTTCGCCTTCACTGCTTATTTCAAATTGCACATCAAGATGTGCAGCCATAGGTATCAGCGGCTCTTCTTCATCAAGGTTAACATGGTGATGCTGCGTTGCTACTGCAAGTACGCGATAAATAGCACCACTATCGAGCAAGTGCCAACCTAGTTGTTCAGCAACAATTCTGGCAACAGTTCCTTTGCCTGCCCCGCTAGGGCCATCTATCGTGATTACGGGGATTTTTTCATTCATATGATTTCCTTGTTTACAACACACCTAGTGATTATCGTTCATTTATTAATGATAATAATTGACCTAGGATAAAAGTGCGCGCATTGTACAAAATCATAAGGATTTACTCAAGCCACTTAAAAAATACAATTTTCAATGTGGCTTGAGCAGAATAGATAAGCCAGCTTCATTAGCTGATTTAAAAGAAATTTAACAAGAGACTTGCGCTAACTTATCAAAATAATCGGGAAATGTTTTCGCCGTACATTTAGGGTCATTTATAGTGACAGGTGTGTCACTCAAGGCCACAAGAGAAAAACACATAGCAACTCGATGATCATCATAGGTATCAATTTCAGCGTGTTTCAATGTTTCTGGTGGAGTAATGGTAATAAAATCTTCACCTTCGATAACCTCAGCACCAACTTTTCTTAACTCTGTTGCCATAGCAAATAATCTATCGGTTTCTTTTACTCGCCAGTTATAGATATTTCGAATTGTTGTAGTACCTTTAGCAAAAAGTGCTGTTGTAGCGATAGTCATCGCTGCATCTGGTATATGATTCATGTCCATGTCAACCGCAGTGAGGGCTTTGCCTACAACTGTGATTGACTCATCAGCCCAAATCACTTCTGCGCCCATTTTTTCAAGCACATCTGCAAAATATTTATCACCTTGAACACTTAATTTTCCAACACCATGTACAGTGATTTCTCCACCTTTAATCGCGCCTGCTGCCAGAAAATATGATGCAGAAGAAGCATCACCTTCTACCATATATTTTTCAACAGATTGGTAGGACTGATTACCTTTTACCGTGAAAGACTGATAGTCATTGTTTTGTACTTCGACCCCAAATCTACTCATAATGTTAAGTGTTATATCAATATATGGCTTAGATACTAATTCACCTTCAATCTCTATGTTAGTGTCCGTTTTCAATAAAGGTGCAATCATCAATATGGCAGTTAAAAACTGACTAGAAATAGAGCCATCTATGCTCACTTTGCTTCCAGTTAAGCCTTTGCCTTTAATTTTTACTGGTGGATATTCCTGATCTTCCAAGTATTCAATATCAGCACTGAGCTGATCTAACGCATTTACCAAGTGGCCAATTGGCCTTTCTTTCATTCTTGGTTCGCCAGTTAAGATAAATTCTCCTTCACTCGCCGCAAGAGCGGCACACAATGGGCGCATCGCGGTGCCTGCATTACCAAGAAATAATTCAACTGGTTCTTTAACGCTGAAAAATCCATTATTTCCGATAACTGTACATTCGGTGCCACAATCGCTCAAGGTATATTCAATTCCAAGGCTTGTTAACGCAGTTAACATATAATTTATGTCATCACTAACGAGCAAGTTGGTAATTTTAGTCACACCATTAGCTAACGCGGCAATTAACAATGCGCGATTAGACAGGCTTTTTGAGCCCGGTAAAAAGACTTCACCATTAATTTTATTAATTGGGTTTAATGTTAACTGTTCCATACTATCTAATCTCTTGTTCAAATTTTTTCATAAAGTTCACTAACGCTTGCACACCTTCAAGTGGCATAGCGTTATAAATACTTGCTCGCATACCACCAACAATTCGATGACCTTTTAAAGCCATTAAACCTTGCTGTTCAGCCTCTGTTATAAATTTTTCATTTAAGCTTTCATCTTTAAGCCAAAATGGGATATTCATTTTGCTACGATATTGTTGTTCAATATGATTTTCATAAAAATCACTGCTATCTATTGCTTGATAGAGTAACTCTGCTTTTGCTTGGTTTGCCTTTGCAATTGCTTTTACACCACCTAACTCTTTAAGCCATTGAAAAACCAATCCTGCTAAATACCACGCATAGGTTGGTGGTGTGTTATACATAGAATCATTGTTAGCTGATGTTTGATAATTCATAATACAAGGCGTTGCTTTTTGTGCATTGCCTAATAAGTCTTCACGGACAATAACAATAGTTAATCCTGAAGGACCTATGTTTTTTTGGGCACCAGCATAAATTAAACCAAATTTAGTTACATCTATAACGTGAGATAAAATTGTTGATGACATATCGGCAACTAAGGGTACTCCATGTGTGTCTGGAATATCATTAATTTCAATACCGTCTACTGTTTCATTTGGGCAATAATGTACATAAGCTGCATCACTATTTAGTTGCCACTTATTACAAGGTATTAGGCTAGTTTCGCCATCATTATGCTCTTCACGTATATTGATAACATTAATATCACCAAAATTTTCAGCTTCAACCGCTGCGGCTTTAGACCATGAACCATTAACAATATAATCAGCAGATTTTCCTTGTGGTAATAAATTCAATGGCACAGCTGAAAATTGGCCTCTACCACCACCGTGGCAAAATAATACTTTATAATTATCTGGAATAGCCATTAAGTCACGTAAGTCGGTTTCAGCCTTAGCTGCCATTTCCATATAAATACCACTGCGATGGCTAAGCTCCATTACAGAACTACCAGTGTTATTCCAATTCATAAACTCTTCTTGTGCTTTTGCCATCACAGGCATGGGTAACATTGCAGGACCAGCACAAAAATTAAAAACTTCTGACATTTTCTCTTTCTCAAATATTATTAAATAAAACTAATTAAATTAAGCAAATAAAAAAGGCGGTTATTAGCCGCCTTTATAAAATGTGCGACTTTATTCTTGCTCGTCGCTTGATGTACTTTCGTCATCTACCTGTTGGGCACTTTGTTCCGGGTTATGCGTCGATGATGCATTATCTAATGCTTCAACATTCTCCCCCTCTTCACCTTCAACACTTTCACCTTCAATGCCCTCACCTTCAAGCACAGCTGGCTCTTCTATTTCATCAATACGTTGTAGAGCAACAACATGCTCTCCTTCAACAGTACGAATTAAACGAACACCTTGGGTATTACGACCAATAATGCTGACTTCATTCACACGTGTGCGAACTAAAGTTCCGTTATCAGTAATTACCATTATTTCGTCAAGATCTTCTACTTGTACAGCACCAACAACTTTACCATTACGTTCACTAACCTTAATTGAAACAACACCTTTAGTTGCCCTACTCTTCGCAGGATATTCACCTAAGTCTGTACGCTTACCGAAACCATTTTCAGTGATAGTTAAAACAGGACCATCATTTTTCGGTACGATTAATGAGACAACTTTTTGATCGCCTTCAAGCTTAATACCGCGAACACCTGTACCCGTTCTACCAATAGGTTTTAATGCCCATCGCTGTTCACCGGTTTCAGGATCAAGTTTTATCTCACCTGTTTCGCTGTCTTTTACTTTCTCGTTGAAACGAACAACTTTGCCCGCATCAGAGAACACATGATGTCATTATCACCATCAGTAATATCAACACCTATTAAGGTATCATCATCACGTAGATTCAAGGCAATGATGCCATTAGCTCTTTGGTTTTTATATGCTGTTAGCGCGGTTTTCTTCACCGTACCAGAAGCTGTTGCCATGATGATATATTTGTCTTCAGCATATTCTCGTACAGGCAAAATTGCCGTAATACGTTCATCAGATTCTAATGGTAAAATATTTACAATAGGACGACCACGTGCAGTACGACTTGCTAATGGTAGTTGATAAACTTTAAGCCAATATAATTTACCACGATCAGAGAAACACAAAATCGTATCATGAGTATTCGCTACTAATAAACGTTCAATGAAGTCTTCTTCTTTCATCTTAGTGGCTGCTTTACCTTTACCACCACGACGCTGAGCTTCATAGTCACTTAGCACTTGATATTTAACATAGCCTTCATGAGAAAGCGTTACGACAACATCTTCTTCACAAATTAAATCTTCTAATGATAAATCATGAGAGGCATTTGTAATTTCAGTACGACGCTCATCACCAAACTCATCTCTAATCGCTTCTAGTTCTTCACAAATAACTTCCATTAAACGTTCAGGACTTTCTAGAATATGCAATAATTCAGCGATCAGGTCTAATAACTCTTTATACTCATTTAGAATTTTTTCGTGTTCTAGACCACTTAACTTGTAAAGTTGCAGCTCAACTATTGCTTTAGCTTGTACTGGTGTTAAATAGTATTTGTTATCACGAATACCGTATTGGGGTTCTAACCATTCAGGACGCGCTGCATGTGTGCCTGCACGCTCTAACATAGCGCTAACATTTCCTAAATCCCAACCTTGAGCGACCAGTTGTTCTTCTGCTTCTTTTCTAGAAGGTGACGTTTTAACCAGTTCAATGATAGGTTCAATATTAGCAAGTGCAATTGATAAACCTTCTAAGATATGAGCTCTATCACGTGCTTTTCTCAATTCAAAAATTGTACGACGTGTAACAACTTCACGACGGTGTAATACAAACTCTTCTAGCATTTCCTTTATATTAAATATTTTCGGTTGGCCATTTCCTAATGCCACCATATTTAAACCAAAAGATACTTGCATTTGAGTAAGCTTATATAAGTTATTTAAAACAACTTCGCCTACTTCGCCACGTTTGATTTCAATAACCATACGCATGCCATCTTTGTCAGATTCATCACGTAAAGCTGAAATACCTTCAAGACGCTTTTCTTTAACAAGCTCAGCCATTTTTTCAATCAAGCGCGCTTTATTAACTTGATAAGGTAATTCATGAACAATAATGGTTTCTTTGCCCGATGTTTCATGCACTTCAATTTCTGCACGGGCACGAATCTTTATTTTTCCTCGACCAGTGCGATAGGCTTCTTCAATACCGGCGCGACCACTAATAATACCCGCAGTTGGAAAATCAGGGCCTGGAATATAGGTTAATAGCTCTTCAAAACTAATATCACTATTTTCGATTAAAGCTAAACAACCATTAATAACTTCAGTTAAATTGTGTGGTGGAATATTAGTTGCCATACCAACAGCAATACCGCTACTACCATTCACCAATAAAGTAGGAATGCGTGTTGGCATAACCGCAGGAATGTGCTCTGTTCCATCATAGTTAGGAACAAAATCAACGGTTTCTTTATCTAAATCAGCTAAAATTGAATGAGAAATTTTATTCATTCTAATTTCGGTATAACGCATTGCAGCTGCGCTATCACCATCAACCGAGCCAAAATTACCTTGACCATCAACTAACATATATCGCATTGAAAAAGGTTGCGCCATACGAACAATCGTATCGTATACAGCAGTGTCACCATGAGGGTGATATTTACCTATAACATCACCAACCACACGGGCTGATTTTTTGTAAGCTTTATTCCAATCATTACCCAAAACATCCATTGCAAATAACACGCGGCGATGTACAGGTTTTAGACCATCACGAACATCAGGCAATGCACGCCCAACAATAACGCTCATAGCATAATCTAGATAGGAAGTTTTTAACTCATCTTCAATATTTACTGGAACTATTTCTTTGGCCAGATCTGACATAAATAGACGTATCCCTTAACTTAAAACGTAACTTTAAAAACACAAGATTTTTATTATTATTTTTTCATAAAAAAAATATAAATCAACGCAGCATACTAGCACAATTTTTAGTGATGCCAAACAGCTTTATTTGCCCATTTATAAGCAGGTTAATTGTCATAATAAAAGTGATTATAAAATCAACAAAATTCTAAAGTCTATTTACCTTTGCTGATTGTTTTTTCGGCAGTTTATTAGTCTTTTGTAGAAGGCAGAGTATTTGTTTCGTAGTTATGCAGGACAATATGCTCCTGCATTGTCTAACAAGCAACATCCATGTTGCGTTACTATAATATGCGATAACGCAGTAAAAATGGCTAATAAACGCTTTCCTTCGGATTCATTTAAATGCTTCTTACTCTTTGTTGCGAGGAATTTACATAGAACGACTATGTTACATTCCTCGCGCCGCGATCAAAAAGCATTTAACTCGAACAAAATTCAAACATGAAAGATCAACAGATCCTAACTTAATTGATCTACTTCATGGCTTTGCTCCCTGTTTATTGTTTGCTTAGCTGAAAGATTCGTTTAGAATCGGAGCCAATTAAAAATTAACTAGACTTAAGCATGACCAATACCATGACAGAAATAAATAATGCTCCTAATGTAAATGATGCGGAAATTGCAAAATTTGAACAAATAGCAAGTCAATGGTGGGATTTAACGGGTGATTTTAAACCATTGCATCAAGTTAACCCGTTAAGAGTACAATTTATTTGTCAGCACGTTAGTGAACAAAAAAGCGAACTATTTTCTAAAAATGTCATCGATGTTGGTTGTGGTGGCGGCATTTTGTCGGAATCTTTAGCTAAACTAGGTGCTAATGTTACCGGTATTGATATGGGAACAGAGCCTCTTAACGTTGCTAAGCTACATGCACTTGAATCTGGTTTAACAATTAATTATGAAAAAGTAACGGCTGAAGAAAAGGCACAACAAGCTTTTGAGAGCTTTGACATGGTGACTTGTATGGAAATGCTAGAACATGTTCCAGATCCTGCTTCAATCATTAATGCTTGCGCAAATTTAGTAAAACCTGGCGGCTTAGTTTTTTTCTCAACACTAAATAAAACGGTAAAATCATATTTATTAGCTATTTTAGCTGCAGAGAAAGTATTTAAGTTAGTTCCTGACGGCACTCATGACCACGAAAAGTTTATAAAACCGTCTCAACTCATTGGTTGGGCAGAGCATTCTGGACTAAATTGTATTGATGCAAGCGGCATTCACTACAACCCAGTTACTGAAAATCATAAATTATCGCCTAACTTAGATGTTAACTATATTTTATGTTGTCAAAAAGTCTAACTTTTCTCCATTTTGCGCTCAAAGTTTAACCTTGAAGTAACCTGCTGTTTTTACTATCGTTTTGTTTTTATATTCCAAATAGGAATATAAAAACAAAAAATCAAATAAAAATAATTTGTCTCTAAAAAAACTATAAAAATATATTGATTTTTCTAATCACCACACAAATTAGTACTTCTAGATGAGCTTGAATTTAATCAATAAATGTCAACAATAAAACAAGCTTTTTTTGTGCTTGCAATACGAAGAAAACCTCACTATCTTGTGTTTAGCTTTTTAAAAACACCTAGATGTTGTGCATAAAACAAAAAACAATATTTAGGTAATAACAAAAACAAAAGGGCTCTTTAACTATAAACTAACGTAATTATAGCTAAAGAAAACAATCACAATTTACATCACAGGTCTTTCATGAATAATAATCTTTTTGTTACCAAGCGTAATGGCGAAAAAGAATCCATCGATTTAGAAAAAATTCACCGTGTTATCGCTTGGGCTGCAGCAAACCTTGATCAAGTTTCAGTTTCTCAGGTTGAATTAAAATCACATATTCAATTTTATGACGGTATTAAAACCGCAGATATTCATGAAACGATCATTAAAGCTGCTGCTGATTTAATATCAGAAGAAACGCCTGATTATCAATATTTGGCTGCTAGGCTTGCCGTCTTTCACCTGCGTAAAAAAGCCTATGGGCAATTTGAGCCGCCAACACTATATTCGCATGTAGTTAACATGGTTGAGTCAGGAAAGTATGACCAACACTTATTAATTGATTACGATGAAAGTGATTTTGAGCATATGTCACTGTTTTTAGATCATAGCCGTGATCTGAACTTTAGCTATGCTGCTGTTAAACAACTTGAAGGTAAATACCTTGTACAAAACCGTGTGAACGGTGAAATTTATGAAAGTGCACAATTTTTGTATATTTTGGTAGCTGCATGTTTGTTTGCTAAGTACCCGAAAGAAACTCGATTAAGTTATGTTGAAGGTTTTTATAACGCAATATCAACTTTTAAAATATCACTTCCTACACCAATAATGGCTGGTGTTCGTACACCTACTCGTCAATTTTCATCATGCGTATTAATTGAATGTGATGATTCATTAGATTCAATCAATGCAGCCTCTAGTGCAATTGTTAAGTATGTTTCACAACGTGCAGGCATTGGTGTAAATGCAGGCCGAATTCGTGCTTTAGGTAGTGCTATTCGAAATGGTGAAGCATTTCATACTGGTTGTATTCCTTTTTACAAGCACTTTCAAACAGCGGTTAAAAGCTGTTCACAAGGTGGTGTCCGTGGTGGCGCAGCTACTTTATTCTACCCGCTTTGGCATTTAGAAGTAGAAAGCTTACTTGTACTTAAAAATAACCGTGGTGTTGAAGAAAATCGAGTTCGTCATCTAGATTACGGCGTACAATTTAACAAAGTAATGTATCAACGCCTGATTAAAGGTGGTCACATCACTTTATTCAGTCCTAGTGATGTTCCTGGCTTATATGATGCTTTCTTTGAAGATCAAGATAAGTTTGAAGCGCTTTATGTTCAATACGAAAATGATGAATCAATTCGTAAGAAACGCATAAAGGCCATAGAATTATTCACTTTATTTGCCCAAGAACGTGCGAGTACTGGTCGTATATATTTGCAAAATGTTGATCACTGTAATACGCATAGCCCGTTTGATCCAAGTAAAGCGCCTATTCGCCAAAGTAATTTGTGTTTAGAAATTGCCTTACCAACAAAACCAATGAGTGACGTTAATGATGAAAATGGCGAAATAGCACTATGTACATTATCGGCATTTAACTTAGGCGCTATAGACTCTCTTGATGAATTAGAAGGTTTGGCTGATTTAGCGGTTCGTGCTCTTGACAGTTTACTTGATTATCAGGACTACCCTATTCCTGCTGCGCGTAATGCTAGTTTAGCACGCCGAACTTTAGGCATAGGCGTGATTAATTACGCTTATTATTTAGCAAAAAATGGCTTGTATTATTCAAACGGTAGCGCGAATAATTTAACGCATAAAACATTTGAAGCCATTCAATATTATTTATTAAAAGCCACTAATGGCTTGGCTAAAGAGCAAGGTGCTTGCCCTAAGTTTGATGAAACTCGTCTTGCTCAAGGTATTTTACCTATTGATACCTACAAAAAAACGATTGATGATATTACTGGTGAACCATTACATTTAGATTGGGAATCACTGCGAACAAGCATTCAAAAGTTCGGTGTTCGTAACTCAACTGTTTCAGCATTAATGCCTTCAGAAACATCTTCTCAAATATCAAATGCAACCAATGGTATAGAGCCACCACGTGGTTTAATTAGTGTAAAAGCCAGTAAAGATGGTGTTCTGAAACAAGTAGTACCTGAATATCAAAGACTTAAAGATAACTACGAGTTACTTTGGAATATTCCAAGTAATGAAGGTTATTTAGAAATTGTTGGTATCATGCAAAAATTTGTCGATCAAACTATCTCTGCTAATACGAACTATGACCCAGCAAAGTTTGAAGGAGGAAAAGTTCCTGTAAAACAAATTCTAAAAGATATTTTAACTGCTTATAAACTTGGCGTTAAAACTATGTACTACCATAACACTCGCGATGGTGCGAGTGATGATGTAGAAATAGAAGATGACGGCTGTGCTGGTGGTGCTTGTAAGATTTAATTACTGAGTCTACCTTAATTTTAAATTATTGTGGATAACCTAAGTAACAAGCTTTTTACAATACATTACAGATGGGCGCTTAGCGCCCATTTTTTTGATCTATCCATTGGGTTTGTTTGGTATCCAAAAGAATTCTATATCGTGGTTTAAAATGCACTAGCCGTTAATAAATAGTTATATACCCTACTGATTGCCTTTCTTTTATATAAAATTCTGATATTGTTAAATAATTGTTATGGATAATAGTCTTCACGGTAAAGTCTAGCGTTAATCGTGTTATTTCAACCTATTCAATTGTTAACTATCACTCATTAGTCGGAGAACTAACAATGAGATTTTTTCGTAAATATTTACTTTTAACGTTTGCCTTGGGACCACTTTTTTCTTGTTCAGATAAAACGATACAAGAAACGACAGAAGTGGTTAGGCCAGTAAAACTATTAGAGATTAACTTAGTTCGCAAAAAAACATTTACTTTCCCTGGTGAAGTAGAAGCGAGTGAACAAGCAGTGCTTGCTTTTAGGGTGCCGGGTGAGATTCTAAAGTATCATGTCAATTCAGGACAAAATGTTTCCAAAGGGCAACTACTTATTGAATTAGACTCTAGAGATTATGATTTAAAAGTACAAACGCAACTTGCTAATTATGATTTGGCTAGAGTGCAACATGAGCGTTCAGCTACATTAGTTAAAGGTTTTCTTATTTCTCAAGGAGATTTTGATTTATCTAAAACGACATTGCAAATTGCTGAGTCTGATTACCAAACCTCTTTAGCAAATTTATCCTACACCAAAATATATGCCCCTTATGACGGAATAGTCGCGAACACCTATAAAAGCAACTTTGAATTTACTAATTCTCAAGAGCCTGTAATGTCGATGCAATCTGACGATGCGATTGATGTTATAATTGCAGTTCCTGAACGTTTCATCCCCCCTTTTAAAGAGCTTGCTACAACAAGTAAGTCGGCAAAGCTTTCGGTATCATTTCCTGTTGGTGGGGACGAAGTTTTTGACGCCTCATTTAAAAGCATTGCCACAGTAGCCGATCCTGACTCAGGCTCTTACAAAATAAAACTCACCTTACCAAAACCTAAGCATATTAACGTACTTTCGGGTATGTCATCTATTGCTAATTGTGAATTATCACTGGGTGATAATGATCTGGTAACCGATATTTCTGCCTCTGCACAAATGCATGAAAATGGGCAGACTTTTGTCTGGAAATATGACCCTACAACACAAACAGTCGTTAAAACAATAATCACTTTTGATGAAAATAATGTACTAATTTCAGGACTTAATGATAGTGATTTTATTGTCACTTCCGGTGTTCATGAATTAAGGGATGGGCAACCTGTCAAACCATGGCATAAAGAGCGAGGACTATAACATGAAAACATTTAACTTCAGGGCCCATGCTTCTTTGTCTTTGTTAACAATCTTCTTATTTGGCTGTAGTGAGAAAAGCACTTTCGTCGTTTCTACGCCCATTGTAGAAACTTACACTATCCCGAAAAAAAGTACGGAACATATCCAAAACTTTCCCGCTATTGTTAGTGCCAGTGATTTAACCCGATTAAGTTTTAGGGTTAGTGGAGAATTAGTTGATATACCTGCTCGAAACGGTCAAATGGTTAAAAAAGGTGATCTTATTGCAAAAATAGACCCTACAACCTTTAAGTTAACCGTTAATGATAGAAGGGCTAAAAAAGAATTGTCCAAATTATCTATGGACAGAGCCGAAAAGATGGTGGCTTTAGGTAATATGGCACAGAGTATTTATGATGAACTTGAGGCCAAGTATCGTGTAGCCAAAGCCAATTATGAATATGCTAAATTACAATTAAGCTATGTTGAACTAAGAGCACCTTTTGATGGCGTTATTGCCAATGTTCCTGCAGATAATTTTCAAAACACCTCTGTGGGTCAATTAGTCGCAATTATTCATCGAGTAGACAAAATCGAAATAAGCGTTGATTTACCAGATGTTATTTTAGCAGCAACAGATCAAAAAGATGAAAACCGTAATCAACTTAGATTAAACCTTAAACTTGATGCTTATCCAGAACATACTTTTATTACCTCTTATAAAGAACATACCACAGAACAAACAGACAAAGATAAAAAATATATCTTGGTTTTAGAAATGCCTGTGGACGATAAAAGGATAGCTTTGCAAGGGATGCCCGGTAGCGTTGAGATAGATTTAGACAGACTAAAAACTAAAAAAACTCATATGAATAGTATACCCGTGGAAGCGATTTTATTACCTGATGAGCTGTCCCAACAAGGTGATGAGCGAATTGCTTGGCGACTTAACAGTGATTCAACCGTAGAGGCGATAACAGTAATACCTTTGGGGTTTAGTCAGTCTAATTTTATAGACGTTTCAGGGCCATTAAACGAAGGAGATCAAATAGTGGTAGCTGGCATGTCTTATCTAAAGACAGGGCTAGCCGTTAACGTACGCCAAAAAGAAGGTGCAACTAAATGAATATCGCAGAATATTTTATAAAAAACAAAGTTATCAGTTGGATGTTTACCCTAATTTTATTAATTGGTGGGGCGTTTTCATATTTAGGACTTGGCCAACTAGAAGATCCAGAATTTACCATTAAAGATGCATTAGTCATAACCTCATACCCTGGCGCTACGCCGTTACAAGTGGAAGAAGAAGTTTCTTATTTACTAGAAAAAGAAATAATGACATTACCCTACGTTGATGAAATTACTTCCATCAATAGCCGAGGGCTTTCGCAAATAACCGTTACCATGAAAAACATTTATGGTAAAGAAGAATTACCACAAATTTGGGATGAACTTCGCCGAAAAGTGAATGACCTTGTACCGAGCCTTCCGCCAGGTGTTAGTTCACCAAAAGTTATTGATGATTTCGGTGATGTTTACGGCATTATGTGGGCAGTAACTGGTGATGGTTACCATTACAATGATCTTAAAGACTATGTGGATTTCTTAAAACGAGAAATTGAGTTGGTCAGTGGTGTTTCTAGAGTATCAGTTGCTGGTGAACAACAACAAGTTGTCTATATAGAAGTATCTGCTAATAAATTAGCATCGCTCGGTATTGCACCAGAAACTGTAAACAATTTATTGGTTTCTCAAAATACTGTACAACCTGCTGGAGCTGTCAGAGCTGGTTCTGAATATGTTTATATACATCCTACAGGTGAATATACTTCTGTTAAACAAATGGAGGACTTACTCATAACCAAACAAGGCAGCGATAAATTAATTTACTTAAAAGACGTAGCAACAGTATCTAAAGGCTATGCGGAAGTACCAAGCAACATTATTAAATTCGACGGAAAAGATGCAATTAATGTTGCCGTATCATTTACCAGTGGTGTTAACGTGGTAAAAATAGGCCAATTAATTGATGAAAAACTTAAAGAGCTAGATGCCTTTAGACCTGCAGGTATTGAGATTGGTGTTATTTACGATCAACCCAAAGAGGTAGACAGCTCAGTATCTTCTTTTATTATGAACTTAGCTCAAGCAGTGGCAATTGTTGTTGCTGTATTGCTTGTTTTCATGGGACTAAAATCGGGTTTACTTATTGGTTTAATTTTACTATTAACCGTATTAGGCACCTTCCTTGTGATGAAGGGCATGGCTATCGATTTACAACGCATCTCATTAGGCGCCTTAATTATTGCGTTAGGTATGCTCGTTGACAATGCCATTGTCGTCGTTGAGGGTATTCTAATTGGTCAAGCGCGTGGTAAAAGTAAATTAGAATCAGCAAAAGCCATTGTCAATCAAACTGTTTGGCCATTACTCGCTGCAACAGTTATTGCGATAGCCGCTTTCGCCCCTATTGGTTTATCACCGGATTCTACCGGCGAATTCGCCAGTACTTTATTTTGGGTTCTTCTTATTTCTTTGTTTATGAGCTGGGTCACTGCAATAACACTGACACCATTTTTTGCTCATATGTTTTTTAAAGAAACGTTACAAAAAGAAGCTGCTGATAGCAGCGATACTGAAGAAGAAACAGACCCTTATAAAGGAGCTTTATTTGTCTTCTTCAAAGCCTTACTCGATAAATGTTTGCGCTATAAATTATTAACGATCATAGCTGTGGTTGCCTTATTTTTCATTTCTATAAGTAGTTTTAGCTTAGTTAAACAATCCTTTTTTCCACCTTCAACCACACCGCTATTTTTAATCGATTTATGGATGCCTGAAGGTACCGACATTCGAGAAACAGAGCTTGTGTCAAAGCGTATTGAACAGGAGGTTTTAACTTATGATTCTGTACAGCACGTTACCGCCACCATTGGTAAAGGCGCACAACGCTTTATGTTAACTTACGACGCAGAAAGAAGTTATGCGGGTTATGCTCAATTACTAGTTCGCGTCGAGAGCTTTGAAAATGTGATCCCTACAATGGAAATTGCACAAGAATATATTGAAGATAATTATCCAGCATTATTAACCAAATTTAAACGCTTAGAAATAGGTCCTTCCCCCTCAGCGAAAATTGAAGTTGAATTTACCGGTGCAGATCCTGATACATTACGTGAGTTGGCAAATCAAGCTAAAATCGTTCTCCATCAAGCGGGAGGTACCGTTAATGTAAGACACGATTGGCGTGAACGTACTAAAGTATTGCAACCTAAATTTAATGAAGTACAAGCAAGACGTTTAGGTATTACTCGTGCAGATGTTGATAATGCCCTGCAAATGAATATGTCTGGTTTAACCGTCGGTTTGTATCGAGAAGGTACATTATTAATGCCTATAGTTACTCGCATGCCAGAAGATGAAAGAGAAGGCGCTATTGAAAGCTTGCGCGTCTGGTCGCCTCTTTATAACCAATTTATACCTATTCGCCAATTATTTAGCGGAATTGATATTGTTTGGGAAGATCCAATCATCCAACGTCGTGATAGAAAACGTATGATTACCTTGATGGCCGATCCTGACTTTAGAACAGGAGAAACAGCGACAACACTTAGAAATAGAATTATTGATCAAATAGAAGCAATAAAATTACCTATTGGCTACGAACTGAGTTGGGGAGGGGAATATCATGATTCAACAACAGCCAGTAATGCAATAACCGCTTCATTGCCTATGGGGTATTTATTCATGTTTTTGATTACGGTATTTTTGTTTAATGCTGTTAAAAAGCCTTTAGTAATATGGGCATGCGTACCTTTAGCGCTTATCGGCATTGTGGCTGGCTTGATTATTTTAGACAAACCCTTCGGGTTTATGGCGCTGTTAGGCATGTTAAGTTTAACAGGTATGCTGCTTAAAAATGGTATAGTACTGCTCGATCAAATTAACACTGAATTAGATGCCGGTGTAGACCCTTATAAAGCAGTATTTATCTCAGCTGTCAGTCGTGTTCGACCCGTAGGCATGGCTGCTATTACCACTATTTTAGGTATGATGCCTTTACTCTTTGATGCGTTTTTTGAATCAATGGCCGCTGTAGTCATGTTCGGGTTAGGTGTTGCCACCATATTGACCTTATTAATTGTGCCGGTACTGTTTTGCGTGTTCCATGGCATTAAATACCGCCCACTATCAGAACTTGATAAATAACATTAACAATTAATATCGTTCATATAAAATCCTGCTTGATATCAACATACCAAGCGGGAATTTTTTTGTCGTTAAAGTAAAAGCTAAAAACCATAATATAAAACACTACATTCAATGATTGTAATGAATGCGTGAGAGATATTTAAAGGAATAATAGAATACACTGTAAAAAAACATGTCAGCTGAAATTCCCCTTAACCCTAAGTAATATTTATTTCATTTGTTTATATAACAAACAGTTTGATTCCACATCACTATTCTTCCACTAAGATCAGATATATCTATCCAAAATTAATTTGAAATGTTAAGTTATTGATTAAATATAATGTCTCATCAAAAGTTGAATATTTAACAAGCAAACCACTATATGTTGTGTTTAAATTCATTTCAAAGCACTAATTTAAGTGATACAATTTTTGTAAGAGACAGACAATAAAATAATAATGGTACTGAAAATGATAAATAACAATAAGACACTGGTTTTCACCCGCCCCACCCGTCCAGTGATTCATATTTTCTCAGGCCAAAACAAAAGATAGTCTCTATCAACACCGTATAACCATAAAATTAATAATAATCAGATGAACTTAGTAACTATACTAGGCTCTTTATTGCCATTTTGATAAATAACAATGGCAATATATAAAGGAATTACAGCTAATGACGTACACCACCTTTAACCAAACTCCCAATAATGCTTTGCTAGAGCCAATGTTTTTAGGCAACAGTGTTAATGTTTCTCGTTATGATCAACAACGTTATATGGCTTTTGAAAAGCTAATAGAAAAGCAACTCAGTTTTTTTTGGCGACCAGAAGAAGTAGATGTTTCAAAAGATAGAGCTGATTGGCAAGGCTTAACAGATTCTGAGAAACATATTTTCATTTCAAATTTGAAATATCAAACACTACTTGATTCAATGGCTGCTCGATCTGTTAATGCTGTCTTATTACCACTAGTTTCATTGCCAGAAGTTGAAACTTGGGTAGAAACATGGGCGTTTAGTGAAACTATTCATTCTCGCTCTTACACGCATATCTTACGTAACTTATTTACTGATCCAAGCGAAGTTTTTGACGATATTGTCGTTAACCCAGCAATATTAAAGCGTGCAACCAGTATAGCTAAATATTTTGATGACGTAATCATCACCACTCAATTATTACAATCTCAAGGCGAAGGATGTTATGAAGTAGACGGTAAAACAATTGAAGTGAGCACTCGAAAGTTAAAAGAGCGTTTATACTTAGCTGTTTGCTCTGTAAATGCGCTTGAAGCAATTCGTTTCTACGTAAGTTTTGCTTGTTCATTTGCTTTCGCTGAGCGTGAGTTATTAGAAGGTAATGCAAAAATAATCAAACTAATCGCACGTGATGAAGCACTTCATTTAACGGGAACTCAGCACATTTTAAATCTTTGGAAAGACGGCAAAGATGATCCTGAAATGAAAGAAGTTAGTGAAGATATGCGTGATGCTGGCTTGCAGATATTTTTAGATGTTGTTGAACAAGAAAAAGAATGGGCACAATACTTATTTAAAGATGGTTCAATGATCGGCCTAAATGCTGAAATTTTAAATCAATACATTGAATATATTTCAAACTCTCGCCTAACCGCACTCGGTTTCGATGCGCCTTTTAACATTAAAAGTAACCCACTACCTTGGATGAATGCTTATTTAGTCAGTGATAATGTTCAAGTTGCCCCACAAGAAACTGAGATATCAAGTTATCTGGTAGGTCAAGTAGATTCAGCAGTTGAAGCCGACGACTTTGACGACTTCGACTTATAAATAAATATCAACACAAATTTATGCCTGCATCAACTAAGCCTTATATACAATTAACACCACAAATTAGTGTAAAGGGTAAAGTAATAGCGTTTACAGAACAAAAACAGTCATTACTAGAGTGCTTAGAGCAGGCAAATATTGAAGTTCATTATCACTGTCGAGATGGTTTTTGCGGAGCCTGCCGAGTGACATTAACGGCAGGAGAAATCAATTATCCTAAAGGGGAGCCTTTGGCTTTTGTTGGTGATAATGAAATCCTGCCTTGTTGTTGCGTACCTGTCACTGATATTAGCTTAAAGCTTGATGAATAACTTCCAATAAACTTTACCTTGGAAGGTAAAACATCATGATCACACAAAAAATAACAATAGCCCAAAAGGCTTTGATAAAAAAACTAATTTTGCTGCGTTTATCTTGTGGGTGCTTTTCAGGAAGTGCCATACCACAATGCCGACAATTACTGTCATCTTCATCATTATCACCCTGACAATAAAGGCACTTTTTACTTTGTTCATTCATACCTATATTCCTTATTGAGAGGTCAATTGATGGTATAGCTGAGGCAAACGTAATGGTAGTTGTTCAGGTCTTAAAATAACTGTAAAACCATCGGAGCCAAACAGATAAGGCAAATATTCTTGTGCATCAGTATCAATGGTAATGCAGAAAGGTTTTATGCCTAGACGTTTTGCCTCATTAATAGCATTATGAGTATCTTCTATACCAAATCGACCTTCGTAGTGATCAATATCATTAGGTTTACCATCCGTTAAAATAAGTAATAATTTTTCACTGCTTTTTTGCTCATTAATAACCTGTGTTGCTTGACGAATAGCAGCCCCCATTCGAGTATAGAATCCTGGTCTAATTGCTTGAATACGTCCTCTAACATGATCACTATAACTTTCATTAAAGTTCTTAAGCATGGTAAAACGAACATTATGTCGCTTTACTGAAGAAAAACCATACATAGCAAAGTTATCACCAACCGATTGTAGAGCTTCACCAAATAGCAACATACTGTCTTGAACCACATCAATAACACGGTTTTCATTATCTAAATGTGCATCGGTAGACATTGATAAATCGGCCAATAATAGACAAGATAAATCACGATTATTACCCCGAAAAGATTTAAACAAACCTTTTTCAGCACTGGGTGATATTTTACTTTCAACATGAAAATCTAACCAAGCACTTAAGTCTAACTCTTCACCTTGGGGTTGAGCTTTCAACCAGTAACGTACACTACGTAATTGCTCAAACTGTGCTTGAATAATTTTCGATATTTTTTGTAACCTAACAGGAAGCTTTGCGGCTTGCGCATCTTTGGGTAACATAGGTTGTAATAAACAACGATCTTCTTGAAGACTTTGTGTTTTATAATCCCATTCAGGTAATTTAATACCTTCACCCAGCGGGATGTCGTCTTCTGATGCTGAAGGCAAATCAAGATCAATTTTAATTTGCCCACTTTTTTGTTGGTCTTGCTGTTTTGCTAGCGTAATTTTATCTAGATCTTCTACAGTTCCAGAGTTATCTTCGTCATCATCACTATCATCACAACCTCGATCAAGCTTAGAAAACTCGCTCCAAGAAAATAAACTTTCAAGGCGAAAAATCATCATCCCTTCTTTTTCATTAGGGGAGTCTACACGTTCAGCTTTTTTTCGACTCGTTTCAGATTTTTTAGCTGATTTACTTTGTTTTTCTTCCTCTTCTTGATCCTCTTCAAGATCTTGATACTCAGGAACTAATACTTCATCAGAAGAAGCAGAAGGATATAGCCATAAATAGACTGCTTTAGGAGCAAAGTTAACCATGGGAAATTCGGTTACTGAACCGGGTGTTAAAATAGCCTTTACAATGGCTCGCTCCATCTCTTGTTCAGCTTTAGGAAGCTTGTCAATATCTGGGCGACTTTCGACAAAAGCTTTAGCTAATCGACTATAACGATTACGAAGCGCTGGAAACTTTTCTAACACATTAACCACTAAAGTTTGGTTGTCTGTTGCCCAATGAGAGAAACGGCCGCCATGGTGTGAAGCTAAAACAGCTAACCAGATATATAAATCGTAGTTTAATGATTTGTCGTCGAATAGTGCAAGCGATTCAGGCAAGCGTAAGCTCTCTTCATCTTGCCATGCCAAACTTACAAGTTGGGTGTCACCAGAAATTTTTTGTAGTAAGCTTTTACGACTTAAGTATTCTCTCCCAGTAGCGGACTCTACTCGTTTAACCGCGTTTCCTCCCAAAGCACGAAAAACCATTCCTACTGATTTACTCACCTCATCAAATGATACTCTGGCATGATCAAATTCAGGGTTAGCCTTTCGCGTAATATATTTGTGCCACAAACCACCAACCCACTCTTCCATAACCCTAAAACCGTTCAACTAATAAATAATGAAGTGATTGTATCAAATGATATGCATTTGTATGTGATATGGGTCAAGATAAAATAAATTTATGTTTTATGAAAGCTTATTGGTTTATATCTAAACAGAAAAGTACAAAACAACAAAACATTTAAAATATAGGAAGTTTATGTGCCATAGCTCGGGCTAGGTTCAACATACCCAAAAGAACAAAGCAGGCATGCAACGTAACAAAATAAAAAACAGTTATCATTATTGAAGTTTCAAACTGCTCAGAAAAGAAAATATAAAAGATAGGAGCAACACCTAACATAAAGCCCGCCAACCCTGAAATCTGAATACTTCTGATTAAATGAATCCGATTAAAGTTTGATATAATTTTTGGTTTAACTTGCTTAGTATTATTTTGGGTTTTAGCTTGATAAAAATAATATATAAGCAGCAAAAAACTAGCTAATGGAATAAGTAATAAATTTGATAAATAAAGCGATTGATAAATAATTGCAGGCTTGTTTTGTTGATTTGATTTCATACTCGCTCACTTTAGCTATGCCCAATACAATTATACTAAATAAATTAAACCTATTATAACAGGAAGTAAAATAACATAAGCCAATAGCAATCTTCGCCAAAGCTTAGGTGCTTGTTTAAGCTCCATAAAAACATCAATTATTTGCTGCCCCTTTAGATAGACAATAAATAAAACAACAATGATAAACAAGCTATTTTGTGTATTAAATAGCTCAAGAAACAAATCTACATAAGTAGAAACTACAGTTAAAAGCAGTAGCAAAAGCCAACTTATCGTGTTTTTTTTATTTGGGTTAGTTGATTGCACTTATACCTCCGTAGCTAAAAGTTAAATGACATAAATAAGTGGAAATAGAATAATCCATAACATATCTACCATATGCCAATAACTAGCACCCGACTCAAACCCAGAAATATTACTCGCATTATATTCATTTTTAGCTGCTTTAACTGCAACAAAAACAAGAATAACCATACCTAACAATACATGCATTAAGTGAAAAAAAGTTATCATAAAATAGAGTGTAAAAAAAGTATTGGTTTCAATATCAATACCTTGCTCAAATAATGACAAGTATTCCCATATTTTCACACCAATATAAATAGTCGCAATTAACTTAGCAACAACCAACAATTTCGCTGCCTGTTTTCCATTGCCTTGATGCATTTGAGTCAAAGCCAAAGCAACAAATAAACTGCTAGTGATCAATGCTAGCGTATTAATCAAGCCTGATATTTGGTGTAACTTAGCCTTGCCTTGTACAAACATTTCTGCATTTAGTTGCTCAGAAACGGCAAAACCAATAAATAAAATAGCAAATACAGTCAACTCCGCTAAGATGAAAAACCACATAGCTAAATCACCTGGAAGACGTTTTTCTAACATGGGTGATTTTATTGTTGTAAGCAATGCAGATTGGGCTTCGGCACTTATGATGTTATTCATTATTTAATGTGATCTCAGTGCTATCAAATTTATTCATCGAAATATATTTTAGCAACATCCATCAGCGCTTTAACCGTTTGGGGGTCGTCTGATAAAGGTTCAGCTAAACAACAACGACATACATCTAAAGCATTCATGCCAGTACTGATCATACGGGCTGCATAAATTAATAAACGTGTTGAAGCCACTTCATCTAAATCATTTTGTTCCAATTTTCTAAGCGCACCCGCTAATTCAACAAGTTTAAATGCCAGATGTGCATCAACACCTGTTTCTTTTATCAATATTTGTTGTTCAACTTCTGCATTAGGATAATCAAAACGCAAAGCAACAAATCGTTGTCTGGTACTTGGTTTCATACCTTTTAATAAGTTTTGGTAACCAGGGTTATATGAAACAACCAACATAAAGCCTGGTGCAGCTTCAAGTAGCTCTCCTGTTCTCTCTAAGGGCAAAATTCGTCTATCATCTGCTAATGGGTGTAATACAACGGTAGTGTCTTTGCGTGCTTCTACTACTTCATCCAAATAACAAATTCCACCTTCTCTAACCGCTCTGGTTAATGGTCCATCTTGCCAATAAGTTCCATCGGGGCCAATTAAATGACGACCAACTAAATCTGCTGCGGTTAAATCATCATGACAGGCAACTGTGTATAGCGGTTTATTTAGCTTAGCCGCCATATGAGCAATAAAACGCGTTTTACCACAACCCGTAGGTCCTTTTATTAATACAGGTAATTGATGTTCATAGGCATGATTGAATAAAGTAACCTCATTGCCTTGTTCTTGATAAAAAAGTTCATTTGTTGACATGTCGTTTATTTAACTCGATAAATTTTATTGAGGGTAAAATACATCAGCAAGGGTAAAAGTACAAATCAGATCTAGGCCTTAATTGATAAGGATCATTGAAAAGTAAAAGTATAGGGTCTGTTGACCTTTATTGATTGTTTTTTGAACATGAAAACTCAGCAGATCCCAGTTATTTGTATAAGAGTTAAGCTTTAACTTTTAAAGTACGTAAAGTTTAGCTAAAATCAATATCCCGGCATTTTGCCCTTTTTATAATAGATTTAATATGCACGCAGTATTTGAATACATCCCATTAATTATCTTTTTCATTTTGACTAAGACCGCAGATATTTATTGGGCAACAGGCTCACTGATCGTCACATCTGCCTTACAAGTAAGCTACTATTTGATTAAAAAAGAAAAAGTGCCAACTCGTATATGGATTCTTTTCGGCTTAATTACTGTTTTTGGCGGATTAACTATTTTTTTACACGATGAAGCTTTCATCAAATGGAAAGTAACCATCATCAATGAGTTTTTTGCACTTGCCCTAGTGGTTAGCTATTACGTGTTCGATAAAAATATCATTAAGCAATTTTTATCAGAATCCATAAAATTACCTGATCCTATCTGGGTTAAACTAAACCTTGCTTGGGCTGTTTTCTTTGCATTTTGTGGTGTGCTCAATTGGTATGTCGCTTTCAATTATGATTTAGAAACTTGGGTTAATTTTAAAGTTTTTGGTTTAACCGGCCTTATGTTTACTTTCTCGATTGTCACTATATTATCTTTAAATAAATATATGACCGATGATAGTGAAGATATAACAAATGCGATTGAAGACAGTGTAGAAATAACCTCAAACGTGATTAGCAAACCTCAACACAATAAAGATAATGACAAAATATAGGAAAATTCATGTTTTACTTAATTTACAGTGAAGACGTTAAAAACAGTTTAGAGAAAAGATTATCGGTAAGAGAACATCATGTAGCCCGTTTAAGTACTTTACAAAGTGAAGGTCGTTTATTGGTTGCAGGACCATGTCCTGCTATTGATAGTAACGATCCAGGTGAAGCAGGTTTTACCGGCTCATTAATTGTTGCTGAGTTTGAAAGCTTAGAGCAAGCGCAAGCATGGGCTGATACTGACCCATACATTGCTGCAGGTGTTTATGAAAAAGTAACGGTTAAACCGTACAAAAAAGTACTCCCTGCTTAACTTTTTAAAAATAAAATTATCGACTATGCTGTTAATAAATAAAATTAACAGCGATAAAAGGCTATGACACTCTTATTTACAGCATTCAAAATATGACAAAAAGACTATTAACGTTAAGTACATTATTTCTCGCACAATTTATATTTTCGGCACCCGTTTATGCTCAAAAAACATTAGATGAATGTATAAAAATGGAAGAAACAACAGATAAACAATCTCGTTGTTTTGATCATGTAAAGGAAGTGCTTGAACGTGAATTACAAACTTGGGTAAATAATCATGTTTTTAATTTGGAAGAAAAAGCTTTAGTTACTGGCCGTTATTCAGCATTAAAAATGTTCAAACGCGCACAAAGTGATTTTATTACCTTTCGTGATAACGATTGTCGCTGGCAATACCTTGCTATTTCACCAAGAGAAGGTGCTGATATTGCTTATAAAAAATGCTATATCTCAGTGACCCAAAACCGTATTACAGCACTAAGTATGGTTCCCTAAAGACTAAGATTCAAACCACTTCAATGTGCTCAATTTAAAGTACGTTGAAGTCGTAATTTACATACTCTCTTGAACTTGCTCAACTTCCTGTACAACACTTCCTTCATCACTCAGTAAAACTGCCAACCAACGTCCTTCAGGTGAACTTTCAAGGCCTATTTTTAAAATCATAGTCAAAGGTACACTAAGCAACATACCAACTGTGCCTAATAACCACCCCCAAAAAATTAACGATAAGAACACCACTAACGTTGATAAACCTAAACCTTTACCTAAGTACCTTGGCTCAATCATATTGCCCATGACCATATTAATAGCAACATAACCAAGTGCTATAAAGCCAGCTTCTCCTAAACCTAATTGTAAAGCAGCTAACGTTACTGCTGGTACTGCAGAAATAATTGAACCTATATTGGGTATATAATTAAGTAGAAAAGCAAATACACCCCACAAAAGGTAAAAATCTAATCCAAAAGCCCAAAGCATTACCGAAACGATAATGCCCGTAGTGATACTAACAAGTGTTTTAATAGCAATGTAGTGATTTACAGACTTTAAGAAGCGCTCAATCTGTTTCAAACGCATGTCGGGATCATCTAATGCAAAATGTAATTTTAACGGGAATGACGATGCTTCAAAGAGCATAAAAACTACGGTAAGAATAATTAAAAATAAGTTAGCCATAACTGAGCCAAAGCCACTAAGCATGTTTGCAGCCATGCCCATAGCAACAGCAGGATCAAAATACTCTAACAAAATACTTGATGAAATTTGAATATTATAACGAGATAAAAAAGTCGTTATCCAAGTGAATTGCTCTTTTAATTGCAGTCGATATTGTGGAATGAGTTGCGATAACTCATTTAATGATTTTCCAACCAAACCAGCTAATGACAAAGCAATAGTAACGAAAATACCAATAACTAAAATAACTGAAATAGCTTTTGGTATTTTAAAACTACTGGCTTTAGCCACTAGAGGGTTGCAAATAATAGCGATAAATAAAGATAATAAAAATGGTACTAATATATTTGCTGCTGTTTTTATGCCCGCAAAAATAATAAATATCGCAGCAACTGTTACAAACCCTTTGACCATAGAGCTATTTTTCGCAAGTGAAACCATGAAAATGAATCCTTATTTTTTTATCACCTAAATATACCTTAAATTCATAATTTTCACTAGCTTAGTAATGTTTAAGCTCAGCTAAAAAAATACTGATGGTTAGAATAATTATTTGTTTATTAAGCAAGCTTCCTTAATAAGCCTTGAGTATTTTGTCGCATTGTTTTAGCAACCATTAGATAGCCAATAATTCCGACGAAAGCAGCACCGCTTGCAGGCCCTAAAAACCATACGTATGGGTGTAATCGACCATCAATATTGAAAAGTTGATGTTGAATAATTAATAACGCAATATCACTTACCATTGCAGCAACAAGCCCAGAAATAGCGCCCAACAATAAAAACTCATAGAGTGTTGCCAATTTAATTAGGCGGCCTTTAGCACCTAAAGTACGTAAAATCACTACTTCTTGCATACGCTCAGCCAAACTTGCTTGAACCTGAGAAACAAGTACTAAAGCCCCACTAATCAAAACAATAGATAAAACGAACCCTATTGCCAATGTCACTTGAGAAATAATAGACTGCGCCTGCTCTATCTGTGACTTAATATCTATCATGCTGATGGTTGGATAACGTTGTAATAGTCGACTAATATCCTTGGTATGTTGGTCATGCAACTGCGCAGCACTAAAATATGTGACTGGCACTTTACCTGCCATATTGGGACTTAAAATCATCACGAAATTAGGTTTAAGTGTTCCCCAATCTACCTTTCTAAAACTGGTTACTTTGACTTCAACTTTTTGTTCGTTCACTAAAATAGTTAACGTATCACCGAGATTTAAATCAAGCGCATCTTTCCAGCCATCAAATACTGACACTTCAATTTCATCGCCATCACTGAACCACTGTCCTTCAGTAATCTCATTGCCTTCAGGTAAGGTGTCTAGCCAAGTCAAATTAGGTTCTCGCCTTACACCTTTGCGTGCATCTTTATCTTTTTCTTCACCTTCTTGCTTTGAAATTCTTCGTGCAAATTCTTCACCATTGACTGCATCAACTCGACCACTAAAAACGGGGTAAAATGCCTCGTGAGAAATACCTTTATCATGAAAGAACTGTTTAAGTGGTTCAACTTCTTGTTCTGCAATATTGATGATGAACATGTTTGGCGCATCTTCAGGTACTTGCATTTGCCAATCTGAAATCATGTCGTTCTTAAGAACCACTAAAAACAACATCAATTTAATAGCTAAAGCAAAACTAATTAGTTGAATAGCATTTGCGTTTGCTCTTTTTTGTAAAGTCGCGATTGCCAAAGACCAACTAGAGCCGGGTCTAAGACCTAATCGCCTTCCTGCGGCAAACAATAATCTTGATAGCCCAAATAATATAACAATAACTAACATCGTAGAGCCAAACAAAATTAGGGTTGTGATAATTTCACCACTAAATAACCACATCAAAACAAAAATAGTCATTAGCGATAGGGCTATATGAATACGACTCAATGCCAATGTATCCCCTAAGTTTCGACGCAATACTCTCAGCGGCGGAATATCAAATAAATCTAATAACGGTTTAAGTGAAAACATTAACGCGCAGACGACACCAATGAAAGTAGATAACAGCCAAGGACGAAACCCTGACTGCGGAAGCTCAGTTCCCATAAACTGAGCCAAATACCCTGCACCTATATGTTGCAATACAAAACCAATTAATAAACCTGCAATGATAGAAAAAATTGTGACAAGACTCAGGTGAAGTAAAAAGATATTTCGAATAGTGACACGGCTTCCACCTAACGTTTTCATCATAGCAACGGGATCATATTGACGTTCACAGTAACGTTTGGCAGATACAGCCATGGCAACTGCCGCTAACATAATGCCAAACAATCCTGCCAGTAATAAAAATCGCTCTGCTCGCTCTAAATTATTCCCTAATGGTGATTGTCTGTCTTTAATACCTTCCCAATTTTGATTACTTTTAAGCAGTGGTTTTAACCAAGAATAATAGTTTGTTATTTGCTGTTCAGTTCCAGCAAATAACAAACGATGAAAAACACGACTTCCCGGTTGCACTGCTTTTGTCGCTGGAATATCTTCATAACTTAGCAATACACGTTTATTACCCGATAAAGAAAAAAATGGTGCGTCAGGCTCACTCACTAACACTTTACTAATGGTGAACACACCCGCACCAAGCTCAACTTCATCTCCTACTTTTACATCAAGGGTATAAAACAAGCCCTCACTAAGCCAAACATTGTTAACTTCTGGACCGGAATCGACAACATAAGATTGGCTAGTTAAAGTATCTTTAATGGTGATTTTTCCTCTAAGAGGATAAGACCTAGTTACCGCTTTTACAGATCCTAAAACTAATTCTTCATTAGCAAACAACATTGAATCAAAAAATAACATTTGTGCCGTGCTAAGACCGTACTGTTTAGCATTATCTAATAGTTCAGGTTCAAAGGCATGGTTGCTAGACAAGCGCCTGTCAGCAGCAATAAAGTCACTGCTTTTTTGCTCAATATTTAAGCCTATGCGCTCGGTTATAGACGATAAACTAAAAACTGTTAGTACAGCCAGTGCGATTGCCGCAAAAATAATGGTTAGTTCACCGCGGCGAAATTCACGAGAAAATAATTTGAAAGCTAACTTAACCCACATTAACAGTTGCTCCCGCGCTGATTTTTTCCAGCTGTCCACCTTCAATATGAATAATACGCTGACATTGTTTAGCTAATTGTTCATCATGGGTTACCAGTATCAAGGTGGTACCATTTTGCTTATTCAAATCAAACAGTAGCTTTTCAATTAAATGACCATTTTTACTATCTAGATTCGCTGATGGCTCGTCAGCAAAAAGGATCTTAGGTGAGCCAATAAATGCCCGTGCAATAGCAACTCGTTGCTGCTCTCCTCCAGATAATTGCGAGGGGTAATGTGCTAGTCTATGTGAAAGGCCTACTTTCTCTAGTAATTCTAAAGCTTGCGTTTTGGCATCATGATCACCGGCTAATTCTGCAGGTAACATGACATTTTCGAGGGCTGTTAGGCTCTGCACTAACATGAAAGATTGGAAGACGAAGCCTACTTTTTCAGCCCTAACACGTGCTCTTGCCTCTTCATCCAAAGTGCTTAACGCATCACCATCTAGGTGGATCTCACCTTGACTTGCAACATCTAATCCTGCCAATAGGCTAAGTAAAGTCGACTTACCTGATCCTGAAGCACCAACAATTGCAACAGACTCACCTGACTTGACAGAAAAGTTAATATCGCTAAGGATAGTGAGGCTCCCTTCAAGGGTACTAACACTTTTGTTTAGCCTTGAAACTTGAATTACATTTAACTGAGAAAGTACTGACATGACTCGTTTTTTCCTAAATTTTGCTATTATATTGATACTGACTTTCCAGTCATTTTCAACCTTTGCCACAAACAAAGTATTGCTTATTGGTGACAGCTTAAGCGCAGGTTATGGACTAGAGCAAGCACAAGCTTGGGTTCATTTGTTACAAAATAAATATAAAGACAAAAATATTCCTATCATATTAATAAATACTGCCATTAGTGGGCAAACGACCGATAATGCCTTATTGAAAATTGATGTCTGGCTCGAAACACATCAACCTAGCCACGTATTAATTGAACTTGGAGGCAATGATGGCATTAGAGGCTTCCCTGTTAAGTTATTACAAAAGCATTTAACTGAGTTAGTCACTAAAAGCCAAAAGCAAGGGGCAGAAGTTGCCTTGATGGAGATTCAAATTCCACCTAACTTAGGTCCAAGGTATAGCAACATGTTCATTGAAAGTTATGCTAAAGTCGCTGAAAAAACGGGCGCTTACCTTATGCCCTATTTTATGGCTCAAGTTGCTATTGATTCAAGTTTAATGCAAAACGACAACTTACACCCGAATGCCGAAGCACAACCTATTATCCGAGACTTTATGTATAGTGAAATTGATAAATGGCTCCAGAACTGATCTTTTTTAAATTTACTAACAAAATAAAGCTTAACACTTAAACATTTATTCATTTCACTAGTGCAAGGGGTTGTTTTTAAGGTAAACTTCTCTTTGATGAAGCGTGTTTACGTCTTCATAATTCTCCAAGACATAACGATAGAAACTTGCCTGATATTTCAACAGCTAAAAGATGATGACAGCATCGTTATATCACATATCAACTTAACTAGAGCTAAATATGGACTTTATCTGGATTTTTTTTGCTTTCATTTGTGGCCTAGCGGCCAAGTCTGTCTCTTTCCCTCCTTCAATTGGTTACCTTTTGGCAGGTTTTGCCCTAAATTTTCTTGGTTATCAAGCTGACGATAGCCTTACAATTTTAAGTAATTTAGGCATTACTTTGATGCTGTTTACTATTGGTTTAAAACTTAATGTTAAAAGTTTATTTAAAAGTGAAGTTTGGTTAACTAGCTCACTCCATACCATCACTTGGATAATATTTACTGTTGCCATTATTAAATTATTCGCAATATTAGCTATCGGCTATTTCTCAGAATTAGACATAATGACAGTAACATTGATTGCTTTTGCCTTAAGTTTTAGTAGTACTGTATGTGTGATAAAACTACTTGAAGAAAATGGAGAAATGCGTACCCGACACGGAAAGTTAGCTGTAGGTATACTGGTTATTCAAGACATAGTTGCCGTAACATTTTTAGTTTTTGCCACAGGAAAAACCCCCTCAGTATGGGCTTTAGCATTGCTGCTATTATTTTTTATAAGACCTGTTATTAACAAAGTTGTCGACCATGTTGGCCATGGTGAACTTATCCCTTTAACGGGCTTTTTTGTCGCTCTAGGAAGTTATGAATTATTTGAATTAGTAAATATAAAAGGTGATTTAGGCGCTTTATTAGTAGGAATGCTTCTCTCCTCGCATCCCAAGGCAAGCGAAATAAACAAATCTTTATTAAGCTTTAAGGATATATTTCTCATTGGTTTCTTTTTATCTATAGGGTTTAGCGCAATCCCAACTATAGAAATGTTAGGGCTAGCAGTACTACTTGTGTTTATTATTCCCTTCAAATTCACACTGTTTTTTGGATTGTTAAGTCTATTAAAAATACGTTGTCGAACCTCTTACTTATCTGCTTTAGCATTAAGTAATTTTAGTGAGTTTGGTTTAATTGTCGCTGCCATCAGTGTTACTAATGGTTGGCTAAGTAATGAATGGTTAGTTATTTTAGCTTTAGCTGTTTCAATATCTTTCATCATCACTAATATTTTATACCGCTATGCTCATACTTTCTTTAGTCAACATAAAGAGTTTTTTCACCAGTTCGAACGTGAAGAATGCTTAGCGGAAGATGCTTTTTGCCAACCTAAACAAGCACCAATCGTCATAATAGGTATGGGCCGCGTTGGAATGGGTGCTTATAAAGCTATTTGTGAACATGGTGATAAACTTGCTTGGGGATTAGATGCAGAGCCAGAAAAAGTTGCTTGGTTATCAAAACAAGGGGTACAAGCCTATTGTGGTGACGCTGAAGATGCATTTTTCTGGGAACGAATCAACTTATCAAACCTCCAACTCGTTTTACTTGCCTTACCTAATGTTATCGATACCATGAGCATTACAGATCAATTAAGATCTGCTGGATATCAAGGAAAAATAGCGGCAATAGCGCGTTATGATGATGAGCGCACTAAATTAGAGAAGTTTGGTATTGATAAAGTATTTAACTTTTATAATGAAGCCGGTGTCGGTTTTGCAGATGAGAGTATGGCACTTATCGAAACAAAGACCAATTAACAGTTGTGCATAACCTGTGAGAAACCACTTTATAAGCCGTGCCAAAGCTGTGTTTAAAACTAAATTTGAAACAATCAGAAAACCTAAACTCAACAGAGATTAAAATAAAACAGTTAAAAACCAACAAGATAAAAGCAAATAAAAATAATTCGCATTAATGTAAATTTGCACTACACTTAATGGGTACAGGAAGCAACACTATGATGTGGTGAAAGCAATTATTCACAGTGTTTCCTCTCTATAGTAATATAGTAAATGCTCGCTGCAACTTACATAAAGGCTATGTGTTTATGTAATTTATTATATGTTTTGAAAGTAAATAGCGCACGGCTCAAACCCCTTTGAGCCATACCTTTAAGCCCAAACTGAAATGGTTTGGGCTTTTTTTTGGTTTGACTTTTAAGAATAAATTTATACCAAGTTGATTAAGTTCTTTCCCCCTCAGCGAGAATTAAAAGGCTTTGAGGCAAGGCATTGATTAAAGAGAATGGTTATTCCCTTGTCAAAATCAATAACGCCGCATATAAGCCTTTTAAACTCGCCCCTTGGGAGCTTGCTCAATGTCCACTAACGTCGTTGAATTTATTTAATTTAGAATGACTAGACCTAAACAAATTCGCCTTGTTATTGAACATTGAGCATAGCTCTGAGTAGGGAAGAAATTTAATCAAATTGGTATTACAGTTTAAATAGACGATTAAAGTTATCAGTTGATAGCTTAGCAATAGTTTCAACTGATTGACCACGAATGCTTGCCAAGTGTTTGGCTACCTCAACAACGTAAGCAGGTTGATTCTCTTTACCACGGTGTGGAACAGGAGCAAGATATGGTGCATCGGTTTCAATCAGAAACTTATCATCAGGTACAAGTTTAGCGACTTCTCGCAGTGCACTCGCATTTTTAAACGTAACAATACCTGAGAAAGATATATAAAACCCTAAATCTACTGCTTGTTTAGCCATATCCCAAGATTCGGTAAAACAATGCAGAATTCCGCCAACATCTCCTGCGTCTTCAGATCGCAACAAATCTAAGGTATCCTTCTGAGCAGAACGAGTATGAATGATCAAAGGCTTGTTAAGCTCTTTCGCAACTTTTATGTGCTTCTTAAAAGAGTCTAACTGTAATTCTTTGGTTTCAGGAGCATAGTGATAGTCTAAACCAGTTTCTCCTATGGCAATCACCGCAGGATCATCAGCTAATCTGCGTAATTCTTCTATATCTACTGTATCCTCTTGATTAAGTGGATGCATACCACAAGAAAGTAATACATTATCAAAACCTTTAGTTTTCTCAGCCATAGCAGGAAAGTCTTTTAAAGTAACACTAATACACAAAAGTTTACTCACTTTTGCATCGCTTGCTGCTTGCACAACATTCGCTAAGTTATCATCATAAAGTGATAGGTTAAGACGATCTAAATGACAATGTGAATCAATAAACAACAGGGAACTCCAATAAATAATAAGGATTGAAAAGTAAAAAGCCCTAATAGAGGCTAAAGGGCTTAATAAAAAAGAATATATAGATAATAAGTTACATCGTTAATGTTGGCTCTGAAGAGCTCAACTGTCGTGCAATGGACTGCTCTATTTGATGTCGTATTTTATCAGGATCATCAGTAAAACTAACACCTATTCCTGCAGGAGTGCCATTTTGTGCTCCCGTTGGCGTTAACCAGCATACTTCACCTTTTACCAATGAAGGCTCTAAAGAATCAGGCAGCAAAACATTTAATTCAACTTCTGAACCTAAATCAAAGGGCTCTGCAGTACGAATAAACAAGCCACCTTCTTTTAAAAATGGCATGTAAGAAACATATAAGTCATGGTCTGATTGAAATTCAATATTAATTGGGATCAAACTAGATCTCCTGCTCGTTAAATTCATTTTGCTCAATAACATCGCTTATCGCCATGACAAGCTGCTCACAAACGAATTGTTTATTTGCTTGTGTATAGGACTTTATAACTTTACACCCATTAATGATAACTTTATAGACCTTATTCAAGAGTTCGCCATTTAACACTGGCATATTGGAAGGATCTTTAACGGCAATAAATTGCTCACGAAGTAAATTAACAGTAATTTGCTCTAGCCAACGCAGTCCATGTTCATTATTTAACAACTGTTGAAGCAATTGAGACTCAACTTGTTGACCAGAAAGGTAATTTATATAACATGCTTTAATGTCTTGAAATGCGGCGTTGGTCACCTTATCTGTTAACTCGGGTAGCTGAGTTAGATTAACAAAACGATTATTTAGTTCAGTGTTAGATTCAACACTAAGCCCTTTACCTGACATACTCTGTAATAAAGCTTGACCAACATTTGGCCTGATATTAAGCACTCGACACCGGCTAACAATCGTTGGTAATAACAATTCAATGTCATTTGTTAATAGAATAATAACGCTATTGGCGCTTGGCTCTTCTAACGTTTTTAACAACGCATTGGCCGCTGCTTGGGTCATTGTTTGCGCATTTTCAATTAAGACTGTTTTAAATTTACCTAAATGAGCTGTTTTTTGTAAAAAGCGGTTAGCATGACGAATATCATCAACTCCCAAACTGTTTTTTTCAGCAATAAGTTTAAGGTGATCTGGGTAAGTTTTACTTTTTAGTAATAAGCATGACTTGCAGTTCCCACAACTATATAAAAGAACCTCTTGGATATTACTATCTTGTTGAGGTTGCTGACAGTTCAATAAATTTAGTAACCACTGAGCAAATTCAAGTTTACCTGAACCAGTGACACCACTGACTAAAATTGCATGAGGCAAAATATTATCACTAAATTGACGACTGAATATTTGTTGGTGTGAAAGTAGCCAAGATTTCATTTTAAAGGTGTTCACTCAGTAATACATCAATAACACGAATGACATCTTCTAATACTTTTTCTTTAGATTGATCTGCATTAATAACTTCAAATTTTTCAGGAGACTGCTCGGCCTGTTTTAAATAACCATTTCGAGCTCTTATTAAAAAATCAGCTTTTTCATCTTCTAGACGATCAAGCCCTTCCCCACGGCTTTGTACTCTTTTCAAACCTTCAGCAGGGTCTAAATCTAAAATGATATTCATATTAGGGCTAAAACCATTTAATGCTAAATTGTTTATCTTGATGATAGTCTCTATATCAATACCTCGAGCAAAATGCTGAAAACTAAATGTCGCTGCATCAAATCTATCTGATATTACAATTTTACCTGCGGACAATGCAGGAATAATTTTTTCTTGGATATGCTGTGCACGTCCCGCACCAAATAACATCAGCTCGGTCATAAAAGACATTTCAGGTGTTTGGGGATCTAAAATCACATCTCTAATTTTTTCACCAATAGGTGTTCCACCCGGCTCTCGAGTTAGTAAAACGTCAAGCCCTTTTGAGGTTAGGTATTTTTCAACACTTTTAATTACTGTTGTTTTACCAGCACCATTACTGCCATCAAAAACAACCATAAAACCTTTTTTCATATCTCTCTCATTTAGTTAACTTTGCCTTATGGCATGAAAGCAATGATATATAGCTTTTAGACTAACAACAACACAAAGTAGCGGTTAAACTGGTACTCCATGTAAAAATCACATTTTTCTTCCTGTTAATAGAAAGTGTGACCAGTCATCCCTATCTCTTTTCTTGCATTCATTCACAGCTAACTGAACATCATAAGGTATTTTCATTTGCTGGTTTATCCAGCCGTACCCGTTATTTTCAATAATTGAATAAGATGCATGAGAACAATAATTCTCCATTGAATGACTTATAGGTTCATCATCAGTATATGCTGGCAAACCAACACTCCCAGGATTAATTATTAGTTGCCCTGTACTAAGTTTAACGGTTCTAGGTATATGCGTATGCCCGCAACACACTAGCTTAGATTTATGTCCGTTGAGTAAAGATATTACATCTGTATCTGATCGAAGTTTGGGATAGCCTAAGCTTACATCTTCTAAAAGATAAACCAAGTCATCTGTTGGGGTTCCATGACACAAATAAACATCATTATTTAGTTGCTTATCAAAAGGAAGTCCTCTCATCCAGTCAATAGGCTCAAAGCTAAGGTCACTCAAAATAAACTGCATTGTTGGATTTGTTTCAATATCACTTTCTGTTGCTTCATAGATTTGTCTGTCTTGATTGCCACATATAGTGGTGAAGTCATGTTTATTTAAAAGCTCAAAAGTCGCTCTTGGCGCAATGGGTCCAAAAAGAATGTCGCCAAGGTTGACTACACAATCAACATTTTGAGTTAATATATTCTCTATCACTGCTTCTAAAGCGAAAACATTACTATGAATATCTGACAATACTGCTATTTTCATTGGCATCCTCAATACCCAAGCCACCTCAAGATGTAGGATTCAGCTGGAGTTAGTAACGTGTTTAGGAAAGGCATTGATTGTAGAGAATGGTTACTCCCTTGTCAAAATCAATAACGCAGCATAAAACGCTTATAAACCAACTTATTGGGGGGATATATTAACAATCAAGCTGTGTTTTTGTAGAACAATATAATGCACTCTTCACTACACCACAATTTTAATAACAATTTTAGTTTTCACTGAATTAGCAATAAAACACTGCTGATGTGCTTGGTGATGAATTTTTTCTAATTGTTCCATAGATGGTTTATGCTCTCCTGAGAAATCAACTTTAGGTTTGAGCGTAACTTGCGTCATCGCTATATTACCTTCATTATCCTTATCCATAAGACCAATGGCATTATCAGTATATGAGTTGACAATATATTTTCTTTTTGCCGCAATAGATAAAAAGAACAACATATGGCAGCTCGATAGCGAAGCAACAAATGCCTCTTCTGGATCAACATACTCTGCTACAGAATATGGCAAAGGCACAACATGGGGTGAAGAAGATGCTTGAACCGTTATGCCACCATCAAAGCTCCACTCGTGTCCTCGACTATATTTATTATCGGTATAGCTTTCGGTGTTTTTTCTAAACCAACTAATTTTGGCAAAATATTCAGACATTTCACTTCCTTTTATTATGCTAATACATTGAGGATATAAACAGCTTATATGGTACTTTGTCGTAATAGCTCGATATGCTCTTCATAACCGGCATCATTAAAATTATTGGAATGAGTATTCATAAAACCATGCAAATAATCAACTTGCATTGTCTTAACCTTTTCTTTATTGGCAAGAGCATGTTGTAATGCTACTACGTCAAAATGAGGTTCACTTTTAGGAAAAATAAGTTTCACTTCAAACTTCGGAGATAACTTACTCAAATGCCTAATTTGAGAGCCATAAAAACAAGTAGCTCCCTTAACAACTTTGGTCATTTTTATTGATGGTAATTGAGATAATTGAGATAATTGCCAGATGATTGAAGCGCCGACACTAAAACCAATTAATATACACTCACCAGAACATTCTTTAATTGTTTTTGACAACATTTCTAGATAACTATCAAGGCCAATATTTTCAGCAAAGTAGCTATATGCTTGAACTTCATCTATGAAGTTCATATTTTTACCATCATAAGGATCGACAATTACATCAGCGTTAATCGCATTACCTAGTTCTATTAACGCTTTTGTTTTCCCAAAAACATCTGAAACTATAATATTGTTCATAGCCATATAATCACACTGTAAACATTCATTATTGTTTGTTTTTCTTTTTCGCCAAGAAATCTCTAACTGCAACATTATGCTCAGCAAGGGTTTTACTAAAAACATGTTTACCGTTAGCATCGCTGACAAAGTAGTAATAATCACTAATAGCAGGCTTTAGTGCAGCTTCAATGGCTGATAAACCCGGCATTGCAATGGGGGTTGGCGGCAAACCATTTATTCTATAAGTGTTATAAGCTGTTTTCTCTCGTAAATGAACACGAGTTATATTACCTTGATAGCGTTCACCTAAGCCATAAATAACCGTAGGATCTGTTTGTAAACGCATTTTTTTTGCTAAACGATTAATAAACACGGATGCAATAAGCGGTTGCTCTGGTAGATAACTCGTTTCTTTTTCAATTATCGATGCCATAATCAAAGCTTGATAGGATGTTTCATAAGGCAAACCTACGTCTCTTTCCTGCCAAAGTTTTGTTAATGCTCTCTGCATTGTCACATGAGAACGTTTTAATACGTTAAGATCTTCTGCTCCTTGAGTAAATGCGTAGGTTTCAGGAAAAAACCACCCTTCTGGATTAGTCTGCTTTATCTCTAATTTTTTCGATATTTGCTTTACACTTAATGAATGCAAACGGTGGGTTAAATGGGGTTGATTTTTTAACTGTGCTATCAGTTGTTTAAAGGTTGTTCCTTCGACAATAGTGAATTTAAATTGATGTTCTTTTCCACTAGTAATAAGTGCGAGTAAACTTTGTAAATTCGAATTTGGTAAAACTTGATAGGTTCCAACTTTAATTATCGCTTTGTCAGGCTGCAAGCGTGCGTACGCTCGAAGCCAAAAACGATTGTCTATCCAACCTTTTTTCACCAACTCTTTTGAAAATGATGCAACAGAGCTACCCGGTTTAACAGTAAGTAATTGGTTTTTTACTATGGGTAAAGGTTGATTCATTTGTTTTTCTAATAAAAGAAAAAAAGCAATAATGAATACAATAGAAATGCTTAAACAAACAAAGGTTATTTTTTTTATTAAAGATTTATTCATATTCTATCGTTTCATTATTAGCTTTGTTATTAACGTCATTACGTAGCTTTAATGGTAACTCTATAGGTAAGGCTCGATCATTAAAGTTAGCGATAGGTATAATTCCCATGACACAATTACAAGCAAACATTGCTTCTGCTTTCGCTATTTCACTTAAGGAAAAAGTTTTTACTATAGTATCAGGATAGCGTTGCAATATAGCTTGACGCATAATGCCGTTTACACCACTTTGGCTAATATCAGGTGTATATAATTTTCCATTTAAAAAGAAAAACACATTAGCACTTGTCGCTTCAACCACCTCATCATGAATATTTGTTACTAACAAGTCATCCTCACCTCTAGATGATAACTCTTGTCTTAATAAGACTTGCTCAAGACGGTTCAAATGTTTTAAACCGCTTAGCATAGGATTAATACCTATTTGTTGCTTACTAATTCCTAGATTTATTCCTGTGCAAACAAGTTCATCATAATGCTGGGGGTAGTCATGTACCATGATGATCAAATCGTGACTATTGCTCTTTGACCGTGCATAGCCTCGCCCACCGCTGCTTGCGATAATAATAACCTTGAGAACTGCTAATGAATAGTTTTTTGCTACGGAAGTTAGTTGTTTCTTTAACTCATCAAGAGAAGGAGCAATGATGCCTAGTTTTTTACAACCAATAGTTAAACGTTCAATATGTGCTGCTAAATGTTGAATTTTTCCATTAAGAATTTTTGCCGTGGTAAATAAACCATCACCATAAGCAAGACCACGATTTTCAATATCGATATGATTTTGTTGTATTCCATTAACCAAGCAAAATTTCATAGAAGGGTCACTAAAAAGATAAAAGCCTGAAGACTATATCTTTACAAAATTGCAAAGATGCTAAGTATTCAGGCTAAATCGATTGATTTCAAGCTTTTTAAGTCACTTTAATCTTTATAGATAGATGTTTATTCTATACCTTCTTAAAGATCAACGACCCATTTGTGCCACCAAAACCAAATGAATTACACAACACATAATCTAGGTCAATATCACGAGCAGAGCCACGAATATAATCTAAGTCACAGCCTTCATCTGGGTTATCCAAATTGATCGTTGGTGGGACAACACCATCAATTAAGGCTTGAATGCTAAATATAGCTTCTACAGAGCCTGCAGCACCTAACAAATGCCCTGTCATGGACTTTGTTGATCCCATCAGTACACTATATGCATCAGCTCCAAAAACTGACTTCACCGCATTAGTTTCAGCAATATCACCTGCAGGAGTCGATGTTCCATGCGCATTAATATAACCAATTTGATTAGCATTTATCTTAGCGTCATTTAATGCATTTTGCATTGCACGTGCAGCACCTGCACCATCAGCTGGCGGCGAGGTCATGTGATAAGCATCACCACTCATGCCAAAACCGATTAATTCAGCATAAATTTTTGCACCACGCGCTTTTGCATGCTCATACTCTTCAACAACAATAACACCTGCGCCATCACCTAATACAAAACCATCTCTGTCTTTATCCCAAGGACGAGAAGCCGCCTGAGGATCATCATTACGTCTTGATAAAGCGCGCGCAGCACCAAAGCCGCCCATACCTAAGGTGGTTGAGGCCTTTTCAGCACCACCAGCAACCATAACATCTGCATCACCGTATGCAATCATACGAGCTGCATGACCGATATTATGCACACCACTTGTGCAAGCTGTAGTAATTGATATATTTGGGCCTTGCAAACCAAACATGATAGATAAATGACCTGAAATCATATTAATGATTGTAGAAGGCACAAAAAATGGCGATAGTCTTTTTGGACTACCTGCTTTCAACATTTTCTCATGGTTCTGCTCAATTAGACCTAATCCGCCAATACCTGAGCCAACAGCTACACCTATACGCGGTGCATTATCATCATTGACTTCAATACCTGAGTCTTTGATTGCTTGTACACCCGCAGCAACACCATATTGAATAAAAAGATCCATTTTTTTGGCTTCTTTTCTTTCCATATAATTTTGCGCATCAAAGTCTTTCACTAAACCTGCAAATTTAGTGGTGTACTCTGAAGTATCAAAATGATCAATATTACTGATACCGCTTTTACCAAGCAGTAAGTTTTCCCAAGTTGCCTCAGGAGTATTGCCTAATGGGCTAAGCATACCAAGACCGGTAACTACAACACGTCTCATCGCTTCCTACCTCTTAAAAAGTTAATACCAAGTGGGTTAAAAATGAGATATAAAAAAAG
>Ga0105348_1000250_pt1 | contig 40457 bp, 43 predicted proteins | sample EN8Hudsemesocosm_2_FD_83504 | JGI IMG/M metagenome (GOLD analysis project Ga0105348, IMG submission 83504) | Methane-oxidizing microbial communities from mesocosms in the Hudson Canyon - EN8C Hudson Canyon | ecosystem: Environmental > Aquatic > Marine > Cold seeps | place: Hudson Canyon... | reverse complement strand
TTTATTACCAAGCTGGCAAGATAAGCTAAGCAATTTACTCGGTAGCCACGTATTAGAATTTTCAGATAAGAATACGGAGGAACCGGCTTCAATTGCAAAATGCCTAGTCGATTTATTAGCCCAACATCAGCAAACGATCACCGCAGCAGAATCTTGTACAGGCGGCCTAATTGCCTCTAACTTAACGCGTATCCCAGGGTCGTCAGCAGTCTTTGAAGCAGGTTATGTGACTTATTCAAATAGAATTAAATCTGAATTGTTAGGTGTCAGTGAGCAGACACTTACCTGCTATGGCGCTGTCAGTGAGGAGGTTGTAGAAGAAATGGCCAAAGGCGCATTATTGGCCTCTCGCTCAGATTGGGTAGTTGCGGTCTCAGGCATTGCTGGGCCAGGAGGAGGCAGTGAAGAAAAACCGGTAGGGACTGTTTGGCTATGCTGGGGTAATAGTTCGAAGCTGAAAACCCAGCGTTTAGTCTATCCAACCAATCGATTAAACTTTCAACGCTTTATTGCGAATGCAGGCTTAGATCTTATACGTCGTGAAATATTAGGCGCTGTTGATCAGCCTTCGTATTTTTCACGCACGGGAAAGTAGACTTATTTAGCCACCGAAAGAAAGTAATGGTCTATGCTAATAATGAGTAGTCAGAATAAAGTCGTATAAAACAGAGGCTGATATTTATGATAACGATGGAAGACAGTGCGTTACTGATTGTTGATGTGCAAGGAAAATTAGCGCAGCAGATGCATGAAAGCTCAGCATTATTTAATAACCTTTCCATTCTTATTCAAGGAGCCAAGTTATTATCAGTCCCCATTGTTTGGGTAGAGCAGTTGCCCGATAAACTCGGTCTAACACATTCCGATATTGCTCAGTATTTGCCGGGCAATGCCTTTGAGAAATCAACCTTTAGCGCATGGGGGAATAGTGAAATTCGTTCTGAAATAGAAAAAATAAATCGTCGTAACTGGATTGTTGCAGGTATTGAGTGCCATGTTTGTGTTTATCAAACGGTACGTGATTTATTGAAGATGCATTACAACGTGCATGTAGTGACTGACGGGGTGAGTTCACGAACATTAGAGAATAAAAGTATCGGTTTGCAAGTGATGCAAGCGGCTGGCGCTAAATTGACCAGTACCGAAATGGTATTGTTTGAATTGCAGCAAAAAGCAGAAGGGGAAGAATTTAAACAAATGATCAAGTTGATTAAATAAAGAGTAATGAAAAAATGTAGGTCGTGGCTTTAGCCCGACATTTTGATACATCTGTCGGCCTAAAGGCCGACCTACATTAAAAATAAAAATTAGTTATTCGCGTGCAGCTCTTCGTTTAACTGGATAGCAGTCTTGTTGGTTACACACTCAACAGCACCCGAGATAGAGTTGCGACGGAAAAGAAGATCCGCTTTACCTGCCAAATCACGACCTTTCACAGTCTCAACAACATTCTTAGCATCATCAAGAACAAGAATCTTAGTACCTGAAGTAATGTACAAACCAGATTCGATCGTACAGCGATCACCCAATGGAATACCTGTTCCAGCATTCGCGCCTAATAAGCAGTTTTCGCCAACAGAAATAACGATGTTACCACCACCTGAAAGCGTACCCATAGTAGAGCAACCGCCACCTAGGTCAGAACCATTACCAACAACAACCCCAGCAGAGATACGGCCTTCAATCATAGAAACACCCAAAGTACCGGCGTTAAAGTTAATGAAGCCTTCGTGCATGATCGTTGTGCCTTCACCAACGTGTGCGCCTAAACGTACACGAGCGGTATGAGCGATACGTACACCTGTTGGTACTACGTAGTCAGTCATACGTGGGAACTTATCCACACAGTTAACACTTAGCAAATCACCGTTTAAGCGAGCTTGAAGCTGAGCTTCAGGAAGCTCTGCAAGATCGATTGCGCCTAAGTTAGTCCAAGCTACGTTTGGCAACAATCCAAACATGCCGGCTAGGTTGATGCCGTGTGGCTTAACTAGGCGGTGAGATAATAAGTGAAGCTTCAAATAGACTTCTGGAGTCGACTCAGACTGAATGTCGGACTCAAGAATTGTAATAACCACTGGCTTCTTACTTTCAGTACAAGCTTGCGCTAATTTAGCTTGCTCTGGAGCAATTGTTGCTAATGCAGCCGCTAACGCTTCAAGTTCACCACCGTCAACTTCTATTGCTTGGTTGCCAGCGTCATAGCCGATTGCATCTTTAGCAGCGGCAATGATGTCAGCGCTTGGCTGGAAAAGAGGGGCTTGGTAATAAACTTCTAACCATTCGCCTTTTGTGTTTTTTGTACCTAGACCAATTGCAAATGCAGTGCTCATAATGAGATCCTTAAATTTAAATAGTGAATAATAGGTTGATTACGAATTGACGAAATTCTGATAATCGTCGGCTTTAAAGCCTAATAATTTGTTGTCGGCATCATCGATTAATAGTGGACGTTTGATGATGGACGCATTGTCTAACATAATCTGGATCGCCGAGGCTTGATCAACAGACTCTTTAATATCTTCAGGAAGCTTGCGCCAAGTCGTACCACGCTTATTTACCAGTGCTTCCCAACCTAAATCTGCAACCCAAGAAGTTAGCAAATCTGGGTTTAAACCGTCTTTTTTATAATCGTGAAACTGATATTCAATACCTTCTGCTTCCAGCCATTTACGAGCTTTTTTGATGGTATCGCAATTTTTTATTCCAAACATTGTGATCATAATGGCCCTTAAAACGGCTTTAGCGTACTTAATATGAAAATTGGGCGGCTATGTTACCAAAAAGCCAATGCATTTTCACATATTGTCTACTTTCTAAGAGCTGTTGATGTATGAGAACAGGATGCTAGGGTGGGAATAGACAAAATTTAACATTAAGTAGCTTGTACGAAGGGCAGGCAAAAAATAAAATAGCAGGTGTGTTAATATCAAATAATCTAGTTAAAGCAAGAGTTAAAGAAATGCTAGCTAGGGCCTTTCGTATGCAAATAATTCAAAAAAGAAGGTAAGAACATTTTTAAAACGATCTTGATCATAATTTTCAGTATCCTATCGCTTGTTTCTAACTCATATGCTGATGCTGGGCTAGAAGTCAAAACACAGGCTCGAGCCGCAGATATTAAAGAAGCTTCGATCGTTGAAAATACGGCAACCAAAAGCACTGAATCCGATGACTTCTGTATGGCTGATAGCTTTAAAGGCGTTATTAACTGGTTTGCTGAGAAACTTGAATTTATTGACGAGCAATATTTAAGAAATTCAGACCATGATGAAATTACGGAGCCTTTGATTGAGCCCTTAATTGAAACTAGTGTTATTAAAGAAAGTAGTGCCATTAAAGAAAGTAATGATTCAATTCAGCCTTTAGATTTAACCATTCCTGATGAAGAGCACGATGGAATGATGGAGATGGGTAGTGATACTGCACTTCAGCTCCCAGATTTATTTGCCGACCCGAAAGACCAGCCATTTACAAAAGAAAAGCCAGGGGCTTCTTTTGGAGGGCGAATCTTGATGGATGATGCAGAAATAGACGGCATGCAAGAATATCGCTTTGAAGATGTTCGAGACGCTGTACGTGGTGCAGAAGTCTCTTTAGAGTTTAAAACGAACTAGCTTTTCGATTCTAAGCACAGTGCCATCCATTGCTCTATTCCCGCAGTTCTAAACTTCTGACGATGTAAAATAAAATAGAACTGGCGCTGAAAGTCGCGTTGGGGAACGGGAAGGCGTATCAAGCTACCGCGATTAAAAGCATCTTCTAATGTAATTTGCGATAGGCAGCCTAGCCCTAGGTTCGCTTCAACAGCTCGTTTAATTGCCTCTGTATGCTGAAGCTCATGAGCAACGTGCAAGTCTGGTAAGATTCCATGCATCGCTCGTTCAAATGCTTGGCGCGTGCCAGAACCCGCTTCTCGTAAAATCCAGTTTGCGGCTAATAAATCCTTGTCGGTAATGATCTTCTTTTCAGCCAAGGGATGCTGAGGGCTGCAAAATACAGCCAATTCATCATCCCTCCACGGAATCACATCCAGATCTGAATGTTGTAACTCACCTTCAATAAGCCCAATATCCAAATCAAAATTAAGTACCTTCTGGCTGATACTAGACGTGTTAGCGACTTCCAGGCTGATATTGGCATTAGGCTGCTGAGCCATCATCTCAGCCATGATATTGACCGCTAAATAATTACCAATCGATAGGGTCGCGCCCACTTTTAAGTGACCAGCATCGGCATGCTTTAGTAATGTTTGCTCTAAATCAGAAGCTTGAGCCAATAAACTTTCCGCTTTCGGCCTGATTAATCGGCCCTGTTCATTGAGTTGTAGGCGCTTACCAATACGATCAAACAGCTGAACATCAAATTGCTGCTCTAGTTCTTTAAGTGCAGAACTGGCCGCGCTTTGCGAAAGATTGAGTACCTTAGCGGCTTTGCTCACATTCTGCTGATGAGCAATGCCTAAAAAGACTTCGAGCTGGCGTAATGTATAGCGCATAGTTTATCTTATTTATTAGTATCTATATTTATCAAATCGATAAGTGTAATAGATATAATCTGTTTTTCTGATTAATAAGTCTAGGTTATTCTTTGGGCAGTTAAAGATTAATGATCGAAGATAAAAAGAGTGAGGCAAGCTGTGAGCAAAATGATTCGCGAGACTGTAACAAAAGTACATCATTGGAACGATACCCTGTTTAGCTTCAATACTACCCGTAATCAGGGCTTACGCTTTAAAAACGGTCATTTCACTATGATAGGGCTAGAAATTAATAATAAGCCTCTATTACGTGCTTACAGTATTGCCAGCGCTAACTATGAAGAAGAAATGGAGTTTTTCAGCATCAAAGTACAAGACGGCCCATTAACTCAGCATTTGCAGAATTTAAAAGTGGGTGATGAAATCTTAGTGGGAACTAAGCCAGTAGGAACCTTGATTGCAGATCACCTATTACCGGGTAAAAACCTTTATCTATTGAGTACAGGAACGGGTCTTGCGCCTTTCATGAGCATTATCAAAGATCCTGAGATTTATGAGCAATATGATAATGTGATTTTAACTCATGGTGTTCGTGAAACATCAGAACTGGCATATCAGCATTTTATCGAAGAAGAATTACCGAATAATGAATACTTTGGTGATGTCGTACGTCAAAAGTTGAAATATTATCCAACGGTAACGCGAGAAGAATTCCGTAACCAAGGTCGTTTAACCGACTTGATGGAAAGTGGAAAGTTGTTTTCGGATTTAGGTTTGCCAGAGATCAACTTAGAAAATGACCGTTTTATGTTATGTGGTAGCCCGAGCATGTTGAAAGACTTCTGCAAAATTTTGGATGATAAAGGTTTTGAAGAAGCACGTCAGGGTGAGCAGGGTCATTATGTGATTGAGCGAGCTTTTGTAGAAAAATAAATTAATTCTCTACGTCTGCTATTTTAACGCTCAATTTTTTAAGTATGCGCATTGTGCTTCAACATCCCAAGGCGCATACATATTTACAAAAGATAAGCCGGGGATGATGGCATCCATTGCCGTGTTAACCGCAAAAGCGGTTAGCCCTGCTTTAAAACCAAATTCAACGGTTACTTTCTTCCAAGGTTGACCTTTGCAATTCTCATAGAGATTAACAGGGTAGCTTATTTCTACCATGCCATTTAGCGTCGTATCATGCCATTGTGAATAGGTTTTTGTAGTTGCATTTTCTGGCTCAGATGTCGCCTGAGTAAAATGCATTGTGCTGCATCCGGTGACCAGAAGAATAGCAAATAGGCATGATGATTTTTTTACAAGTTGCAGTATGTTATTCATAATTAGGGAGCTCTTCACACCATACTTTTGCTGTTCTTGGGGCGTATATAAACAGAGTACAAACCCCACGAATCCAATCTGATGATGTTATTACCGCCTGCATTTGTTCAACTCGGCGATCTCCGCAGATATCACTAGTATCAATTTCATGCTCTCCCATTAATCCCCAAAAATAATAGTCTTTACTATCACTATAATCTGGAGCCCGTTTTTCTTTAGTGCCACCGTAAGGGCGCATTGTTACGCTCGAGCATGCAGATAGCATTAGGACGAATACGAGCAAGTAGCATTTTGCTGGCAGATAGTTTTTTATAATAATGTTGGGCATATAATGTCTACTTAAATGAATCTAATCATGGCGAGTAACATGTCTGTTAAATGATACCTTGAAGCAAGCGCCGCCTAATGTTGCATCGGAAATTTCAATATCAGCCTGATAAGCATCCAAAATCTCTTTGACTAATGCCAGTCCCATTCCTTGGCCCGCTTCTACTGTATCTAGACGAACTCCGCGTTGCAATATGGAATCTCTCTGTAAGGCAGGAATACCTTCTCCGTCATCCGAAAAGTAAAGTACGAGAGTACTGTCCGTTTGTTCTGTTTTGATCTCGATAGTATTTTTACAATATTTACAGGCGTTATCAATGAGGTTGCCCAATATTTCCATTAGATCATTTTCGTCACCTTGAAAGTAGCAATCTTCTTCTTTGACCATTTCAATCGATAAACCTTTGTCGGCGTAGACCTTATACATCGCATCAACAATCGAATTGATCATTGGCGTTACGGGGATTTTGTTAAGGTGCAAACCTTGAAAACCATGCACAGCGCGCTGTAATTGATAGCGGATGGTATTCGTCATCTTACTGACTTGTGATTGCAGATAATGATGGTCGTCTTGATTGATGGCGTCTTTGTATAAAATGCCCTGTATAACACTAATGGGCGTTTTTAAGCTGTGAGACAAGTCGGCTAGAGAATTACGATATCGCTCTCTTTGATTCTGTTCCACTTTTAAAAGATGATTCAGGTTTGACGTTAACGGACGAAGTTCTTTAGGGTAGCTGCCTAAAAGCTCACTTTTGTCACCGGATTGGATATCTTTTAAATCGGTACTTAATTGATTTAATGGCTTTAATCCCCAACGTAAAACGATTAGCTGCATGATGAATAGAAATATACTCGCCGAGCACAATAAAATAATAAGGGTATTGCGGTATTCTGCAAGGTCTTGATTAATGGCTTTCATATCTTCAATAAGAAGAACGTTAAAGGTGCTGTCTTGGCCTTTTCCCAAGTTTACACCGTATCTGGCAATGAATAATTCTTCGTCACCATTTTTAGCTAGGCTGTATTGCCATTGTCCGACATCAATTTTTGACGGTGAGAAGTTGGGTAATGTTCTTGCAGAAATAGAGGCCCATACACGTTGATGATCATCGTTTAATATAATTGCGTATAAGCCTGAGTTAGCCTGATTGAAATGTTGATCAGATAACATATCTTCTAATAAAAGCCGTTGGTTATAGAATTCAATCTGGGCAAGAATACTATAACTATGAACTTTTAAGCGTTCTTTTAATGCTTTCATCTGTACAACTGAAAATGACTGTAATAATAAAAAGCCACCACTCATCGCTAATGCGATGAGCATGATAGAGGTCATTAATAACAATCGGACTTTCAGTGAATTTAGCATGCTTTAAGACGCCGCATTAAATTGATAGCCACGGCCGCGAAGAGTTATTATTGGATTAAACCCCTCTTGAATTGAGAACTTCTTTCTTAAGCGTGCAACCAAAACTTCGACGACGTTACTATCGCGGTCAAAATCCTGATCATACAAATATTCTGTTAAGCGAGTCTTGGAAATAACTTCCTTTGGGCGACGCATCATATATTCAAGGATTTTATATTCGAAAGCCGTCAGTTCAATAGGCTGCTCAGATAAAGTCACTTTTTGGCTTTCAGTATCCAGAGTTATTGGCCCCAGAATTAACTGGGTCGTATGGCCGGTAATTCTTCGTAATAATGCGCGGCTGCGGGCAACGAGTTCTTCTATATGGAAGGGCTTTTCCATGTAATCATCGGCTCCCGACTCAAGTCCCTCGACCTTAGCTTTCCAACCGCCTCTGGCAGTCAATATAAGTATAGGCATCTGACTTCCATCTTTTCGCAATCGACTGATTAATTCTATGCCATTAATTTTTGGTAAACCAATATCGATAATGGCTAGGTCATAACTGTATTCGCTGGCCTGATAATATCCTTCAAGGCCATCATTGGCAGATTGGCACTGATATCCTTCATTGGTTAAACCATGGCACAGCTGCTGTTGTAAATTGAGATCATCTTCAACAATTAATACTTTCATTGCTTAGCCTCTTTTTTATCTATTTCAATCTCAGAGGGGGTGAATATGTTACCGCTAAAAGCATGCACATTAAGAACTGAAATAGTGCCTTTATCCGACAATATTTTTATTTTGTAATAAGGAGGAGGGCCCGTTTTAAACTGACTGCGTAGAACTTTACCGGGATTATTTTCTAGAGCGGTATTAATTGCATATTTAACAGATATCAAATGATGACTTGTGGACGGTTCAGAAAATGAAGATGTTTGTGAGCCGGGTTCTTGTTGGATTTCACTTTCCATCCATTGGGTAAATGGTGCGAAGATACTTTCAATCCACTGAGTTGGAGGTGCAATCTTTTTCTCTACCCATCCTTCCTCAATTGCATTATTAGCGGAAATATTATTTGTAATTGAGTCTCTGTCTTCTTCAGGCAAAGTGGTGCTTTCAGCCTTTAAGTCAAAGGAGGCTAATAAAAAACTCATATAGAATATAAGGATGGAAGTTTTGCATCCTTGATTTCTGTTCACAGTAGATATCTCTTCAATGTAAAGCTCAGCTCAATAGTCATTGCTATTAGTATAACGAATTTAACTGAACCTAAGCTGAATGGTCGTAGCGAACTCTAATATTGGTTTCGTTCAGCTTGGGTTCATCTAGCGTCATTATAATTAATAGCATAACAGCTTGTTGGCTAATTATAGCGTGAATTGGAAGGAGTCTTAAATGAATACAGCTTACTATGACATGTTGATCTTGCTGCAGCAGGAAACACAGGCATTAATCCGAAGCAATGCTTCAAGGGCTTCTTTAAACCAAAGGGTTCTTAATAGTGAAAAGGATCTTCTGCTAAAAAGTAGCAGTATAGAGGGGTTGGAAGCACACGCTATATTGGCTGAATTGGATATAACTGTTCAGTAACAGAGGATGCAGGTCATAAAGCGTTATGACGTTCATTGAAATATAAATAGGAGGAGCTCTTATGTTAAGAGCATTCGCAGTATCACTGATCTTAATTTGTGCAGGCTGTGCAAGGCTCGATCATGTTCAGATTAGTGATATTGATCAAAGCCAAGGTCGCTTAAAGCCCATTTCTGTGCAAATCAGTAATACAGGGTTTAACGCGGTAGAGACCGTTGCAATTGCAGGTGAGTTAGCCCAATCAAGTAGTGCTAAAGAGAATCTAGGGGATCTTGCAGCCCTATTAGCCTTGATTAATATGGGCCCGACTACGGGTAATCCTGTGTACAACGATCGATATGCGGAAAATATATTACAACAGCTTTATCAGCAATGTTCGACAGGTAAAATTACTGCGATGCGAAATGTTCGCGAAGCGTTATCTTATGGGCCTGTGAGTGGTGAAATTGTGCGTATCGATGCAGATTGTATTTTATAAAATTTGGAGTGTGCTATGAAAAAATTATATGTGATGTTTACGGCATTTATTGCTACTAGTTTGCTAGCTGGCTGTGTTAGTTTAAATTCAGTTTCTTTGACTCAATTACCCGAGAATCGAGAACGAATGGTAACTGCAAGTGCTTCTGATATTTTATTTCTAGGTTTTACCACCCAGAATGATTTTGTTAATGAAGCGGTAGAAAATTTAAAATCTAAATGTCGAGGAGGGAGCCTAACCGGTATTTTAACCAAGCATCAAACAACATCGTATGTTCTTGTATTCAAGCGAGAAGTGATTGCAACGGGTTACTGTAATACTAAAGAGGGGTAAGAGATGAAAAATTATCTATTATTATCTGTATTACTCCCCTTGTTTTTATTAACAGGATGTACTCATAGTATTCATATGGTCCATAGTGATGGTTTTAGCTCGGCAATATCTGCAAAGAGCAATATGCATTATGTTGAGGCCGTTGCGACACAAGATGTTGTTTTCTTTTTTGCTTTCGATACTAATTATGTCGACGAAGCTAGGGCTGATTTAGAGCGACAGTGTCCTGGAAGAGTTACTGCTGTGAGTACCCAGTATTCAACCTCTCATGGTTTCTTCCACTGGACGAATAAAATACTGATGAAAGGCCTTTGTGGATAACTATAACCACCTGATGAGTAACCAAGCTCATCAGGTGGTTATCTGCAAAATTGTCGGAATCTAACCTAGCCATGCGCCCTTAAATTATTGCAAACTATTGCTAATATAAAAATTTACGGGACTTCCCTATGAAATCTGTTGTTACAGCGCTGCTCGCAATTATCCTATTGGCTTCTATGTTTATTGGCCGTCATTATATGGGCTTTGTAGATCTAGCTCCTGAAGTCGTACAGAGCCGCTACGCCAATGAAGAGTCTGAGTTTATTACTCTAAGTGGAATGCAGCAGGGTATTAATCTTCACTATCGTGATGAAGGGAATCAAGAAAAGCCGGTATTAATTTTATTGCACGGAATTATGGCGAGTTTGCATACTTGGGATGGCTGGGTTGAAAGTCTACAAAATGATTTCCGCATAATACGAGTTGATATTCCAGGATTTGGCTTAACCGGTCCTTATTCCGATGGTATTTATAATATTGAGCGTTCTGTGGATATGTTAGATCAGCTCAGTGATAAACTGGGTATTGAATCGTTCTTTTTGGCCGGAAATTCTATGGGAGGTTACATCTCTTGGAATTTTGCAGCGGCTCATCCTGAGAAAGTAGAACGTCTAATTTTAGTCGATGCAGCGGGTTATCCATTTAAGCCGCCAATGATGCTAGAGCTATTCCAAACGCCTATATTGAAGGACAGTGTAAGCTTCTTTACCCCACGCTTTGTTGTCACTCATACTTTGAATGAGGTTTATGGCGATGGTTCGAAAGTCAGTGATGATCTCATCGATCGCTATCATCAATTAATGTTAAGGGAAGGTAATCGCCAAGCGGTCGTTGACGTGTTCGCCAGTATCGCCCATGTTGATAGCAGCAAAATAAAACAGCTAAAAGTCCCGACTCTGATTCAGTGGGGAGAGGCTGATGTTTGGATACCATTGGAAAATGCGCAAAAATTTGCGCAGGACATCGAAGACGCTAAAACGATTGTCTATTCAGGTGTTGGCCATATTCCAATGGAAGAGGTACCAGAGCAATCAGCGAATGATGCTAAGGATTTCCTCTTGTCGTTGATCGAAGAGCCAAGAGCCATCGAAGCATTAGTTGTGACCCCTGTAACGTTATGAAAATTATAACGAACGACGAGGATCAATGACGATATTCGCGAATATTAAACCGGCAACCAATGACATGAGTATTAAAAATGCTTGGCTGCCGAGTTGATCAATATGAATGATTTCTTGTCCTGATATTGCCGTATTTAAGCCCATATAAATTTTACTACCTGGTACTAGTACCACGAGACCTTGTAATAAAACGATAGCCGCAGGGGCTTTTAACCAACGCGCATAAAGATTGGCATAAATGCCCAATACCAGCGCTGCAAAAAATGTTCCTAGCGCCACATTAAAATACGTTGATGCAATAATACTGGTACCGTGGGCTATAAAGCCGGCGCTAATTCCCCAGGGTGCGTCTTTTAACCGAATTTTGAACATCACCATTAAACAGAACGATAAAATCAATACGGCTAACCAAGAACTCCAGCTGGGTAAAGGGATAGCCAGTTCAGGTGTTGTAAGAGGAAGCAAATAGCTCCAGCAAGCATCGCCAATGGCAAACCCGAGTACTGCTCCAAAATACAGTTTAAACATCACCATACCCGCATCCATAATTCGGGCAGTACCTGATATCAAATCTCTTGCAGCAAGCTCTGATAAGCCTACTGTGAGTGCAAGACCTGGAATAAAGACAATGATGCTGGCTAATACAACCAAAGAAGTATTCATGCTTGGTGCGATATAGATAATTCCAGATACCAAAAAGGCCGCAAGAATTGCGGTCAGTGGTTCAAGCGCTGTTTGAATACGAGTGGATTTTTCAGACCTGTAGACCAGAAAGTAAACCATTAGTCCGAGTAAAAAAGAGACACTGACATCGGTCCAACTGGTACCCATTAACATGCTAAAGGCAGCACTGGCAAAGCCAAAGGCGATGAATATCATCCATTGTGGATAAGGGTGGGGTAGGTTATTGATTTCTTCTAAGCGTAATAAAGCGTCGTCTAAATCTCGTTTTCCTGAGCACAGTTCATCGACTAGTTGATCAGTACGGGCTAATAAACCAAGATCTAAGTCACCAGGTTGAACTCGAGAAACATAAGTATGCTCTTGATTCTCGCGGTCACCCTTGGGCCAGAAAACACAGGTGATAGCCGTAGGACTTATTAAAAAAGAACCTTCTAGATCTAACACATCACTGATTTTTATCATGTGGGCTTCTAGCTGATACGCGGGAGTTCCGCATTGATGCAAGGTCTTAGCGAGGCGAATTAAGAAACGGCGCCTCTTTTTAAATAGGTCTGAAGGCATAACAGGTATATTCAGTTGGATTAGGTAATATAAGTCTAGTAAGAAAAAGGCTGGTAATAAAAAAGCCTGTTAAAAAAACAGGCCAGTTTCAAGTTGAGCTTCGTCAGTCATCATATCTTTGTGCCACGGTGGATCAAAAATAAGCTGTACTTTAACGGACTCAACGTTTGGCACTTTGGCAACACGATATTCAACATCACTGATCAATACAGGTCCCATGCCACACGTTGGTGCGGTTAGCGTCATGCGAATAATGACGTTTTTATCGTCGATATCGATACCGTAAATTAAACCTAGATCTAATAAATTAACCGGTAACTCTGGATCGAAAATAGTTTTTAAAGCTTGGCGGATTTGTTCTTCATGAACTACACCATCACCACTATCTTCAAAACTTATTTCTTCTGACTCAAGACCAATCAATGCTGCATCAGTACCATCAACTCGAACCATATTACCATTTAGCGTTAAGGTATAGTTACCGCCAAGGGCTTGATTGATGGTTAAGAAAGAACCCGCTGGAATAATGGTCGGCTGACCACTTGGGACTCTTCGTGCAGGACAGTCCTGCTGAGAAACAACCATGCGTTTTTCCACGAGATTGCTCCTTTTAAACTGAAAATGATTCGCCGCAACCACAAAGGTCCTTGGCGTTAGGGTTATTAAACTTAATGGTACTATTTAGGCCTTCCGTCGTATAGTCGACTTCAGTGCCTTTCACCATCGCAAGATACTCGGTCGGTACATACAGTGCAATATCGTCAGCGACTTGGAAGCAAGTATCTTCAGCGAGAGGCGTCGTTACAAACTCGATATCGTATTTGAAACCCGAACAGCCGCTTTTTTTCACGCCTATACGAACACCACTGGCGTCAGAATTAGCTAGCAGTTTACGCACATGAATCATGGCAGCTTCTGTCATGCTAACTTGCTGACTTTGTTTGTTGCTTGCTGCGTTTGGATCAAAGGTTTCAATTGTCATAACTTATCTCTTTAAAAAAATGCTTAGTCTCTTTAATAAACAGTAGGGAAGCCCTACTAGAGCAAAAACATTTTTACTTTTTCAATCGCTTTAAACAGGGCATCGACTTCTTCTAACGTATTGTAGAAAGTAAACGATGCACGAACCGTACCTGGAATATCGAACTGTTCCATTACCGGCATTGCACAGTGATGGCCTGTGCGAACCGCTATGCCTTGCTGATCTAATAATGTGCCCACGTCATGTGGGTGAGTGCCTTCAATTAAAAAGCTGAAGACACTGGCTTTGTTTTTACTGGTGCCAACTAAGCGCAGGCCATCTGTTTGAGCTGCCAATTCATTTGCACGAGCGAGTAACGAATCTTCGTGTTTAGCAAGGGCGATACGATCTAAGCTGTTCAAATAGTCTACCGCAGCCGCCATAGCGATAGCGCCAGCAATATTCGGTGTACCTGCTTCAAACTTATACGGTAAAACGTTATAGGTCGTCTTCTCAAAGCTAACATGCAAAATCATTTCGCCGCCACCTTGATAAGGAGGCATGGCATTTAATAATGCTTCTTTGCCGTACAAAACACCTAAGCCTGTTGGGCCAAATAGCTTGTGACCGGAAAAGGCATAGAAATCACAATCCAGTGCTTGTACATCAATATCCCAATGAGCAACGGCTTGTGCGCCATCGATCAAGGTTTTAGCGCCGACTTTATGCGCTTCATGAATAATGTCTTCAACAGGGTTTAGCGTACCCAGTGCATTCGATACATGGACGACGGCAACGAACTTTGTTTTATCATTTAGCAGCTTTAAATAGCCGTCATAATCTAATGAGCCATCGTCTAAAACAGGAATCACTTTTAAAATCGCACCGGTCTGCTCGCAAACCATCTGCCAAGGTACGATGTTCGAGTGATGCTCCATACCCGAGATGATTATTTCATCGCCAGGCTTCACATTAGAGCGAACCCAAGTCTGCGCAACTAGGTTAATAGATTCTGTGGTGCCACGAGTCCAGATGATCTCTTCGCTTTTTTCTGCGTTAAGAAACTCCTGCATCGTGATGCGCGCATCTTCAAACATCTGCGTCGCTTGATCACTTAACGTATGAGCGCCGCGGTGCACATTAGAATTCGTGGTGCGGTAATAATTAGCAAGGGCATCGATAACAACCTGTGGCTTTTGTGTGGTCGCACCGTTGTCGAGATAAACCAGTGGCTTGCCATTCACTTGCTGGTGCAAGATTGGGAAGTCAGCACGAATTTGTTCGATGTCCATTTTTTTGCTATCGCTCATATTTCACTTCTTACCTTAAATATTTGTAATTACTCAGCTTGTCAATATTGTAAAATCTAAGAAGTCTGATTGGGTGTTTGTGGAGCAAATATGCGAGGCACGGATGCCGAACTAAGGCTACACGGAAGTATTTACGCCGTTTTGTGGAATAAATACCCAATTAAACTTCGATTTTAAAATCAAGTTTTTAAATAATTACAATTTAATATTTATTAACCAATGTGCTTCATTAATTCTTCGTCACGGCCAAAGCGCAAAGCTAGGATCGGACGAATCAAATTACGAATAGCATCAAGTTCAAGGTTTTCTAATAATTCATTAATAAAACCAAAGCTCAACATCACGTCAGCTTCTGCAGCGCTAATACCACGAGACTGCAAATAGAAACGCGCTTGCTCATCTAATTGAGCAATCGTTGCACCGTGTGCACAACGTACATCGTCGGCGTAAATTTCTAATTCTGGCTTAGTATTAATTGTTGCGTCGTTTGATAGTAATAAGTTTTTATTACTGAGACCCGCTAATGTTTTTTGTGCATCTGGATGAATGTGAATACGGCCATTGAAAACCGCTTTCGACTTATCCGCCATGATGCCACGGAACACTTCGTTGGTTGTGCAATTAGCAACCTTGTGCTCGATATTACTGTGGAAATCGATTAACTGTTTATTCTGTGGAAGATAAACACCGACGATTTCACAGTGGCTGCCACCAACATTATGATTAACATTAATGTCGTTACGTACGATCTTAGCACCTAGACCAAGCTGGAAGCTGTCGTAGTTAGCGTCACGATCAAGATCAACGTGTACACCGCCCATCTGAATGCTGCCTTCTTGCATTAACTGCAAGCGGTAGTGATTCAAACGTGCATTAGCGCCGACTTTAGCTTCAGTAACAGCGTTTACAAAACAATTTTGTTCAGCATCATTACTGGCGAAATGTTCAATCACAGTCGCTTGCGCGCCCGTTTCCAAAACAATCAATAAACGAGCTGCAACCGTAAAAGGTTTAGCTTGTGCTGTCGTGATGTGCGTAATTTGTATATTAGTTTTTAATTGCTCATTTTTTTCAACATGAACCAAAATACCATCGTTTGTATTCGCATTATTTAACGCTGCAAAGATGTGCTTTTCTTGTTCAATAGACGTGCCTAGATTATCAGCAATAATAGCTTGCTGAGTCTCATTGGCTTGGCTAAAACGAACCACGTTTTTAATACTTTCATTGGAAGAAAGCTCTTCCGAGTATTGACCATTAACAAATACTAAACGCTGAGCGTCTAGCGCAGGAATCGTCGTAATTCCATCAAGGCCCGCGGCATTATGAGTTTCAGCTAAACGGCCATAACCTTCTTCGTTAGAAGTAAAGTTGAATAGCGACGTGAATTTCCATGCTTCGGTTTTACGCGTAGGAAGTTCTTGCTGTAAAAAACTATCTGTACCGCTTTTATTTAAAGCAGCAATTGCTGAAAGTGATGAATTGGATTCATTACTCTTTGCAGCGAGCAGAGTATTATGAAAATCAGTCATTAGTCAGCTCCGTTCTCAGCAGCATCTTCTAACCAACCGTAGCCTTTCTCTTCTAGCTCAAGTGCTAATTCTTTACCGCCAGACTTAACGATTTTACCGTTGGCAAGTACGTGAACAAAATCAGGAACGATGTAGTCTAATAAACGCTGGTAGTGAGTCACGATGATGAAGCTACGGTTTGGATCACGTAAGCTATTCACGCCTTCAGCGACAACTTGTAATGCATCGATATCGAGGCCTGAATCAGTTTCATCAAGGATGCAGATTTTTGGCTCTAACAACATCATTTGCATGATTTCGTTACGCTTCTTCTCGCCGCCAGAGAAACCTTCGTTAACGCCACGCTTTAAGAAGCTTTGGTCTAGGTTCACTAATTTACATTTAGCACGGGCTAGCTTTAAGAAGCTAACAGAATCTAACGCTTCCTTGCCTTGCGCGGCGCGAACTGAATCAACAGACGCTTTTAAAAATTCTAGGTTGGAAACACCTGGGATTTCAACGGGATACTGAAAAGCTAAGAACAAGCCTAAACGTGCGCGTTCTTCAGCTTCTAAATCTAATAGGTTAGTACCTTCTAGTTCAGCGCTGCCGCCTGTTACTTCATAGCCATCACGACCTGAAAGAACATTACCTAGAGTACTTTTACCAGCGCCGTTAGGGCCCATGATCGCGTGAATTTCTCCAGGCTTAATATCTAGGTTTAGACCTTTAAGAATATTTTTGTCTTCAACGCTGGCTTGTAAATCTTTGATCGTTAACATGTGAATGCTTTCCTAAAATTTTAAATTTGTTGTTGTGGGGCAGCTTGTGGTTCAGGGCGAATAGCGCTCTCTGTAACAATATAAAATAATTTACATCCCTGTACGGCTGCCGGCTCGGCCATCCTTGGCCGATCGTAATCGCAAAAACAAAGCGGAGCTTTGTTTTTGCGATTACCCTACTGATCCTTCTAGCGAAACTTCTAATAACTTGCCGGCTTCTACAGCGAATTCCATTGGCAGTTCTTTAAATACTTCTTTACAGAATCCGTTAACAATCATGGAAACGGCTTTCTCTGTATCTATGCCACGCTGTAGACATAAGAAAAGTTGTTCGTCTGAAACTTTCGACGTTGTCGCTTCGTGCTCAACAACGGCACTTGGGTTCTTACTTTCGATGTACGGGAAAGTATGAGCACCACATTTATCACCAATTAATAGTGAGTCACATTGGGTATAGTTACGCGCGCCTTTTGCACCCGGGCCCATCTTCACTAAACCACGATAAGAGTTTTGGCTCTTACCCGCAGAGATACCTTTGGTGATGATGGTTGACTTGGTATTTTTACCCAAGTGAATCATCTTAGTACCGGTATCGGCTTCTTGAAAATTGTTGGTTAATGCAACGCTGTAGAATTCGCCGACTGAGTTATCGCCTTTTAGAATACAGCTTGGGTATTTCCAAGTAATGGCAGAACCGGTTTCTACTTGCGTCCAAGAAACTTTGGCATTGGTATGAGCAATGGCACGCTTGGTTACGAAGTTATAAATGCCGCCTTTACCTTCTTTATCGCCTGGGTACCAATTTTGTACTGTTGAGTATTTGATCTCAGAATCGTCATGAGCAATCAATTCTACAACCGCCGCGTGCAATTGGTTTTCGTCACGCATTGGAGCAGTACAGCCTTCCAAATAGCTTACGTGCGAACCTTCGTCAGCAATAATCAGGGTACGTTCAAACTGACCTGTTTTTTCTTCGTTAATACGGAAGTAGGTCGATAATTCCATTGGGCAGCGAACGCCTTTCGGAATATAAACAAACGAACCATCACTGAATACCGCAGAGTTTAGGGCGGCGTAGTAGTTGTCTTTTTGTGGGACAACACTGCCCATGTACTTTTTAACCAGTTCTGGGTGCTCGTGCACTGCTTCTGAAATAGGCATGAATATAACACCAGCTTCAGATAACGTTTTACGGAACGTTGTGCCTAGTGATACCGAGTCAAAAACAATATCAACAGCAACACCGGCTAGTGCCGCTTGCTCGTGAACAGGGATACCCAGTTTTTCGTAAGTCGCTAATAGCTCTGGGTCAACTTCGTCCAAGCTTTGCGGACGATCTTCCATGCTCTTAGGCTCTGAATAATAAGAGACGTCTTGGAAATCAATATCAAGGTGCTGAACTTGAGCCCAGTTTGGCGGAGTCATTTCCTTCCAAGCAGCAAACGCTTTTAGACGCCATTCAAGTAGCCATTCTGGCTCGCCTTTTTTGTTAGAGATAAAGCGAACGGTATCTTCGTTTAGGCCAGGAGCAAGGGTTGCAGATTCCACGTCGGTAACAAAACCGGCTTCGTATTCTCTGTCTATCTGGCGATCGATTTCTGTGTTATCAGTCATAGGAACGACTCTCATCTCTATCATCGTCTACGGCCATAAGAAGGCACTATTTATTCAATGGGCTGATAAATAGTGGCAGGCCGGGATCTTGGTTTGTAATACCATACTAATTTGGTAGGGTATTTTAATCAATACCAAACTGGTATTGATTGCTGAATTATGGGCGCGTATTCTATCAAAGTGAGCAGTTTATGACCATTTAAATTGATACTTTTAGCCTAGATACGAATGTGTCTTATTCACTCGATTTAAAGTGGTCATTTAGAATTAATTGAGAGGCTCTGATATGATGAGACCAATGGCAAACGTTCGCAAACAATAGAAGTATATAAATGCTAAGAATTGGCAAATTAACCGATTATGGTCTGGTGGTTCTTAATCAACTGGCTGTTGCGGGCGCGGTGAAGCAATCAACTGATGATATCTCTCAGGCTACAGGCCTGACAATTGCGACTGTGCGTAAGGTTATGAAAGCGATTGTTGATGCTGGTTTAGTGATCGCGCAAAGAGGATCGAAGGGGGGTTATCGCATCGCCCTAGCGCCAGCCCAAATCAGTGTCCTAGATGTCGTGCAGGCCTTTGAAGGGCCTATATCATTAACCGAATGCAGTGCTGATGATAATCAATGTGAGATTACCGAGTCCTGTTCGCTATCCAGTAACTGGACGGGCATAAACGACCTTCTATTAAGAGTCTTGGGGGATATTACTCTCGATGATATTCGTAATCCAAATGTAAAAGATACTCTGCATCATCAAATCGTTGATCAACTTCAACGCATTCAGTTAGTGAATCTCTAGGGAACCTCTAAGGGCACTCTCGCAGCGAGAGGGTCGAAAAAAATTAGGAATGAGTACTAGTTGGCAATATTTATCATAATCTGATTTTTTTTCATAAAAATGAGAACTGGTATCTTTAAACGATCATTCAATCAGTGCATTATCAGTTCCTCTACGCAAACCTTGAGGCGATTATGCATCAGTTAATTTTATCGTTCGTTACAATACTTACTCTTTCAGCAAGCCTTAGTGTCAATGCTGAACCTGAGCTACAAGGTTATGGTGCATTTAGTGATTTGAATAAAGACTGGATGCTAATGGCACTTTACAGTGAACCTGCGAATGAGACTTCTCAAATGGCTACCGCAGAGCGTTTAGAAATAAAAATTGCGACTGAAAAATTCAGTCCTCGTCGTTTTCGTTCACTTTGGCTGAATGCACTTGCGGTTGAGCATAGCGCTGAGAAAATTGCTGCTATGGAAGCAGAGTTAAATCAGTTTTTTAGTATTATTGAAGGACCGTTAAAAGCTGGAGATGCTCTTATTATTGAGCATACTGAAAACACTGGCCAGGTTCAAAGTGAAGTAAGAATCAACTATCACACATTGGCGAATCTATCTGAAGACTTTCTACCCTTGATGGTACAGAGCCTTGTAGGTAAGCACCCGCCGACTCAAGCTTTAAAAGCGGGTTTGACTGGACAGATAAGTCTGCGTGAACAGACCAATTTAGGCATTCGGTTTGATCGCTTAGAACCAACACTTCCTCGTATCTCTGAAATATCACGCTGGGGTAAACGAAACTTAGTTAGCAGCCTATAGCCAGCTTCTAGAACAGTAGTCTATAAAGATTGCCAGTTAATAAAGGAAGACTGGCTTAGTCTTTAAATCTGATAAATTTGTTCTTGCCCGCCTCATACTGGTTAGTCTCAGGTATAATTCATCTTTCTTATTGAATCCTTTTTAAAATTTAAGTTGAGGCGCGTCTAATTAATGTCTGATGACTATCTTGATCGTTTTGGTGGCATTGGCCGTTTATATGGCACGGAAGGCTTAGAACGCCTACGAAATGCGCATGTCTGTATTATTGGTATTGGTGGTGTCGGTTCCTGGGCTGCTGAAGCTGTTGCGCGCAGTGGTATTGGCGCGATTACATTGATCGATATGGATGATCTGTGTGTAACCAATGTTAATCGTCAATTACCCGCGATGGACGGTAATACAGGTAAGCTTAAAATTGAAGCCATGGCTGAACGTTTAAAAGCGATTAATCCACATTGTAAAATCACCACTCATATGGATTTTGTGACCGAAAAGAACATGCGAGAATTGATTCATACTGATTTCTCCTATGTGATTGATTGTATTGATAGTGCAAGAAGCAAGGCTGCATTGATTGCGTATTGTCATATTAATAAAATTCGTATCGTTGTGACGGGTGCTGCAGGTGGGCAAATAGATCCAACACAGATTCAAATCATTGATGTGAATAAGTGTGCTCATGATCCTCTGATCTCGAAAGTACGTTCGCTATTACGTAGCGAATATCAGTTTTCTCGCAACCCTAAGCGTTATTATTCTATTCCTTGTGTTTATTCTCTGGAACAGATGACTTATCCACAGTCTGATGGCTCGGTTTGTCGAACAAAGCCGGGTGGGGAAGGTAGTGCTCGCTTAGATTGTGCCTCGGGCTTTGGCTCAGCGACCATGGTGACAGGTACATTTGCTTTTATTGCTGCCGCTAGAGTCGTAAAGCGGATCGCTGAAGGGGCTGGAAAGAAGTCATAAATGACCTATTTCTACTTCAACGCTCGGGTTAAACGAGCTAGACTGACGGTCTATAATAAAAATACAAAGTGATTAGGGATTGAGTTATGGCAGATCCAAAATACGGCATTTATTTTCGCGGTGAATGTTTACCAGGGGCTGATGAAGCCAAAGTAAAAGCCGCAATTGCGAAAATATTTAAAGCCGACGATGCCAAATTAGCGCAACTATTCTCAGGTAAAGTGAATACGATAAAGAAGGCTGCCGATAAAGCTACGGCTATCAAATATCAGCAAGTATTCAAACAAGCGGGTGCGAAGGCTGTTATTACGCTAGTAAAAGACGCTGTTGAGACCCTTACCGCCGCGCCTGTAACAACTGAATCAATTTCTACGTCGAATACTGATCCTCAAGAAAAGCAGGGGAATTGGGATATCCTACCTTCGGGCAGTGATTTATTGGCGCCAGAAGAACGTCGTAATATTCCCGATGCCGACATTGATACCAGTGCTATCAAGATGGTTTCGCCTTTTGCTGTAGTTGAAACTGATGAAAAAATAGACCCGCCTGCGCCTGATACCAGTCACATCTCTGTGGCAGAAGTAGGTGAAGACATGAATCCTACACGACCGGCCCCTGTACCAGATCTAGAATTAGATTTATCGGAATTTACTGTCGCAGACGTTGGTGCTGCTTTGGCGGATAAAAAAAATAAAGTAGTACCTCCTGCCCCAGATACAAATCATATCAAATTAGTGTGAAAAATGATCAGGTTTGCACCTATAGTTAATAAGGTTGTTAGGTTAAAAGACTTAACATTCTGAATAACTAAACTGAGTGTATGCTATGAATAACCACACCATGACGGTTTGTACTTGTTTATCGACCCTCATCGTTTTAACGGCTTGCAGTACTCAGTTTAAATACCAAGAAGAACCCAAAATCTATCCTGTCGTCCGTGATAAGGTTGCCATCTCTTATTTAGAGTTGGCCTTTCCGGTTAATAAATCGCAGCAACTCGCTTTGCAGCTCGCGTTAGTCAAACATAAAAAGCAAGCGGCAGTCCAAGAACGCTGGTTACTATTGCATGAAGTACCCTATCAATGGGTCTGGGTAGAATGGAAAGAGGAAGGATTTCATCTATTAGCGGCAGGCCCTTTCAAGTCAGTCCAGCAGTTAATGAGCCAGAGACGGAAAATTCAGCAGGGGGTGGATAGTATAAGTTCGATTCCGGCAATTGCCTTGCTAACGCCAAATTCGAATGCGGGCTTGGTCTCGGATGTACTTGCTGAGACCAGTCCCGGTAATGAATCGATGGGTGAACTTAAAAGCGATCACTTTTCTAATTAGCCCCAATATCTGTTTCCAATCATTAGCACCAGCTGGCAATACCTTGAGGTTTTTCTAACAGCTCTTGAACGTTCGCTTCTAAAATTCGGTAGCCAACGTTGCCATAGAGCTTTTGACGGCCTTTATCTAATAGGTAGGTTGGGCTGCCCTCTAATTTATGCTGTTCACGCATTTCCATGTCGGCGCAGAGTGCAGCAATGGCTAAGCCGCTGTCTATTTTTTGTTGGATTAAGTTAATGGGAAGCGATAGGTTTTGAGCCAGTTCCGACAATATAGTGATATCACTAATGTCTTTAGCATCTCGAAAGAATGCGCTGCGGATATCCCAAATCAGTTGCTGAAAATCGTTATCAGACACTTGATTGTCTTCTATTAATAGCTGCACGGCTTTTAAGTACAGGTGGCTATTGGCAGAAGATGTTGGGCGGCAGGTTAACCAAACGTTGGGATTGATTTTTAAGTGAGGGAATTGCTCGGCTACTTTCAATACATGCTGATTAAAACCTTCAAATCCTGCTTTATCTTTCCAGCCCTCACCGATTCGTTTTTGTGTATTACCGAAAAGAGTAATGAAGTGTTCATTGACTTGAATATCTTTATCAAACTGCTGATGAAGTTCGTCTAAGCGAATTTGAGCTACGTATGCCCAAATACAGAGAACGTCTGTGAAATAATCTAGCGTGACTTTAGCCATAATGATCATCCAAATGTTATTTATTGAAAATTAATTTCATAACTATAGAGGAATGTAGATTCGTGTCAATTTGGCCTCCAATAGCTTTAATTGAACTGGCGAACCCATTAAATACCCACTATTATCTTTTCATTAAAATTTAAATATAGAATCTAACTATTAGGCCGACTATGAGTTCTGAAAATAAGCGATTAATTGAAAAGCATATCGACCTATCTTGGAATAAAGGAAAGTATGCGCTGCTGCAGCAGATTGTTGCCAAAGGTTTTCGTTATCAAACGACGTTTAAGGATGATTTTCGAGATTTCGATGGCTATGTTGAATACGTCGAAGATATTCGTCGATCTGTCCCTGATCTAGAAGTCACAGTTGAAGAGATAATGGCGGAAGATGATAAAGTTATTACATTCTCGACATTTTGCGGCAGTTTCAATAAGCCTCTTTTTGGTATGCCTGCCAATGGTAAAATAATCGCTTTCTCAGCGGCTTCTATTTGGACTGTCTATCGTGGGAAAGTCTTAGAGCAAACGACAATGGTTGATTTAGCAGGCCTGCAAAAACAATTACGTGCCTAAATATGGATGCTAATATTAGTATCTCATTATATCATATGGGCCTATTACGCCACTGCTTGGACCAAGTAGGACACTTTATCGATACATTTCGTAACACAACCCTCCAATTTTGAAACAATATCTATTTTATAAGCTGGCATAATCCGCCCGAATTTTCTTGTATCTTTTTAGACCGACCCATCGTTTTAGTAATGCGAGTCTATTAAGCCGATTTATAAAAATAGGTTTTTATCATGAAACATCGTGTATTAGTTGCTGCTATTTCAGCAGCTGTTGTTGCACCGAGCGCTTTAGCTTCCGGTTATAAATTAAATGAACAAGGCGCAAGTGGCGCAGGTAATGCCTACGCAGGTCGAGCTGCAGTTGTTGAAGATGCTACTGTCGTTTTTTATAACCCCGCCGGAATGGTGAAATTGAAGCAGGCCGAAATTACTATCGGTGGTTCTTATATTGTGCCAAAAGGCAGTTTTGAGCTAGAAAGCTATACAAATGCTGCAGGTAAAACCTATACGGCAGAAGATATGGGGCCTTATTCTGATGGCGGCAACTTTGCTTCTGACGCAATGATTCCTTACGCCTATTTTGCTACTCCAATTAATGAAGATTTTGCTGCGGGTTTTGGTGTTTTTGCACCTTTCGGCACCAATACTGATTATTCTAGCGATTTTATCGGTGGTGGTTTTGCTGATCAAACTCAGTTGTCTTCTATTGAATTTCAACCAGCAGTTGCTTATCGAATAAATGACCAGCTATCTCTTGGTTTTGGTTTAGATATAACTTATATGAAAGGTTTGCTATCTAAACAGGTGGATACTGCGCCATATAATGAACTTCTAGCTTATACCTATCCTGACGGTGACCCTCGCCGTGGTATGAATCCAATTAATGCAGCGACTGGAGTGCCATTAACTAACGAAGAATGGGCTTCTTATGCTGGTTTTGAGAATCACTACGAAGTTTCTGGTGATGATTGGCAAGTAGGTTATAACTTAAGTTTGATGTGGGATATTAATGCCGACATTACTCTAGGTGTTGCTTATCGTTCAGAAATGGAATTTAAACTTAAAGGTGATTCTGAGTTCGCTCAAAAACAAGGGGTAGTAGGTCTTGGTCAATTACCTAATGGCACTTACGTTATTGCGCCTGTCGATGCTGCTTATTCTGAAACCCCTACTGGTTCAGTGCCTAATCAAGCTTCAGAAGTTCCTTTAACGACACCTCAGTCTTTAACTGTAAGTTATGCTCAGCAGTTAACGGATAGTATACAGCTAGTTGCTGGTGCAACATGGACGCAATGGTCAGTATTCGAATCGTTTGATGTTATTTCTACTGAATCTGAAACAGGAATGTTAGAAAATCTGGGTGGCTTAGATGAAGGCTATATCGGTCATATTGAAGAAAACTGGAGTGATACCATTGCTATTGCTGTGGGTGTTAATTACCAGTTAAATGATGATTGGTTACTGCGTAGTGGCTATGCTAATGACCAAAGCCCTGTGAGTAATACTTATCGTACAGCTCGTGTTCCCGATAATGATCGTGAATGGATCAGTGCAGGCTTTAACTACCGTATTAATCAGGATGTTGATGTCGATTTCGCTTTCTCATATTTATTCTTTGCAGATACACAAGTAGATGAGTATGAACGTGAACTAGATGGTGATGTTAAAGATAAGTCTCCAAACTTAAAAGGCACCTATTCATTAGATGCTATGGCTTATTCTTTACAGGTAAACTATAAAATATAAGCAATCACGATGATTGATATAAAGCAGTGGTGACCAGTAAATAGTCGCCACTGCTTTATTAATAAACTCTTCGTTAATCCCCTTCTTAGCCTTGCTTCACATTCATTGTGATATCCGCCGTAAAGACAGTAATACCTGCAGTATCCTTCACCACCACAGGCACGACAACATCACCATTGACTGTCCAATCTAAGCTGCCGCCATCGGCCACTGCGATTAAATCTGTATTAGCTTTTTTAACATATTTCACTGTCATGCCAGCGGGTATCCAGCGAGCGCCCTTAGGGATGGATACATCAGTCATTGTGCCGCCAGCCAACTCAGCCATATTGCACATCGCAATTGCGTGAACGGTACCGATATGGTTCTGTACTTTTCGACGCTTCTTCATGCTGATTTGGCAAAAGTTCGGGCGTAGCTCATCGAATATAGGTTTGATAGAGCCAAAGTACGGTGCGACGAAGCATAGCGCTTTGGTGAATATCCAATTACCAGCGGGTAATTTCTTGGCTTTGTTGTACATTGCTAAGGTATTCATGCTGAAGACTCCTGCTGCTGTTATGATAGTAAGCTTAATAAATTAAGTTTGCGGACGGTGTTCGCGCGCAAACTTATAATAGAGGCAGCTCGCTCATCTTTGCATAGTCAAAAAGATTATTCTAGAATAATATTCTAGAAATGATTCAGGAAGTTGAGCTGAGTAATTTGAGGTATGTGTGAAAGAGCCATCACTAGTGAAAAAACCCCAGCTAAAAACAGAAGAGAAGAAGCGTCAAATATTATTGGTAGCCCTGCAGTGTTTTACAGAGCATGGAACGGCAGGAACAACGATTGAAATGATTCGTGAAGCGTCCGGCATGAGTGTCGGTAGCTTGTACCACCACTTTGGTAATAAAGATAAAATTGCTGCCGCCGTTTTTATTCAAGGCATGCGGGAGTTCGCTGAGTTGCTGAATCGATATTTGTCCGAATCTAGTAATGAAGAAGTTTTGAGCGCCAGCACTAAAGTTGAACAAGGGGTAAAAGCAATTGTATATGCCAATGTTGATTGGATTGCTGAGAATCCGGATTGGGCGCGCTTTGTTTTTCACCATCGATCCATTGTCAGCAAGGCAGGTGCGGGGAATAAACTCGCCGGTGATATGCAGGTCTTTTATCAGCAAATAATTAGTTGGTTTAGACCTTATGCGCAGCAGGGTACTTTGCGACCACTGTCGATTGAATTATTATCGTCATTAATTACTGGGCCTTGTCATGACTATGCTCGTCATTGGCTTGCGGGACGTTATCAAAGCCCTTTACTTGAGCAAAGAGAAGAGTTTGCGAGAGCTGCGTGGAATGCGGTAAAAGTAGCCTAAATATATCATCAGAATAAGAGAAAGTAGTATGTCAAAGAAAGCAGTCGGTTTAGCGGGGCTTGCAGGTTTAACAGGATTGGGAAGCAAAAAAACGGCCGATAAGAATACAGAGACATCTTCGCATTCTGGCTCGGTTTATTCGACGGAAGTTGGTCGTACATGCCCCGCATGTGGCAAAGCGAAAGACGACTGTGCTTGCAGTAATGACTCAGTGCCTGAAGGTGATGGCATCGTTCGTATTCAGCGTGAAACGAAAGGTCGAAAGGGTAAGGGTGTCACGCTATTAATCGGTATTTTATTAGCACCGACTGAATTAAAAAAACTGGCTAAAGAGTTAAAGCAAAAGTGTGGTGTCGGCGGTGCGGTTAAAGAGGGGGTGATTGAAATTCAAGGGGATGTTCGCGATCAGTTGTTTGAAGAAATGAAACAGCGTGGCTTTAAGGTTAAGAAGTCGGGTGGCTAGCTAACTGATTAAACTTAAGTGATAAAAAGCGCCTGAACTGTGTGCCAGGCGCCTTTAAGAAAGCCTATTTATTCAATAAATAGTTTACAAGCAAAGGAACAGGACGACCTGTAGAACCTTTGTTTTTACCTCCAGAGTGCCAAGCAGTACCGGCGATATCTAAGTGTGCCCAAGACTGGCCTTCAGTGAAGCGTGCTAAGAAGCAAGCAGCCGTTGTTGAGCCTGCTAAACGGCCACCTATATTCGCGATGTCGGCAAAATTAGAATCTAACTGTTCTTGGTAATCGTCTTCTAATGGTAAGCGCCAAACTTTATCGTGAGAGTCTATTGCTGCTTGCTGAAGTTGAGTCGCTAATGATTCATCTTCTGTAAACAATCCTGAATTCACATTACCTAAGGCCATCATGCAGGCGCCCGTTAAGGTCGCGATATCAACAATCGAAGCTGGCTTCAGATTGTCGATAGCGTAAGTTAATGCGTCACATAAAACCAAGCGACCTTCCGCATCGGTATTCAAAATCTCTACCGTTTTGCCAGATAGAGTCGTTACTACATCACCAGGCTTGCTCGCATTACCTGCTGGCATATTTTCAGCGGTAGTTATCATGCCGATGATATTGATGCTAGGTTTTAGCTCTGTTAGTGCGGTCATAGCACCTAATACAGACGCAGCGCCACACATGTCGTACTTCATCTCATCCATGCCAGCACCAGGCTTAAGACTAATCCCGCCGGTATCAAATGTGATGCCTTTACCAAGAATCATGTGTGGGGCTTCATTAGCATCGGACGCACCTTGATACTTCATGATAATGAACTTGCCTGATTCACTAGAGCCTTTTGAAACAGAAATAAACGCCCCTGCGCCCATGGCTTCAAGTTCAACTTCATTAATAATAGTTGTTTCGATTAAGCCTGATTCATCGGCTAATGTTTGAGCTTGCTCAGCTAAATAGGTGGGTGTGCAAATATTTGCCGGCATGTTGCCGAGGTCTTTTGCGACTGTTATACCGCGAGCTATGGCTTGGCCTTTGCCTAATGATGCTTGTGCCGTCTCGTTATCTTCAGCTTGGCAAGCCCATAGGATGTTTTCAATGGCATCGCTGTAATCTTCAGCTTCATGTTCTGGCTTGCTTTTAGTTTGATCAAAAGAGTACAAGGAATTTTCACAAGCGATGGCTACTTGCTCGGCTTTCCAGGCATTATCTTTACCAGTAACAGGAATGTCTTGTAGGAATAGGGCAGCTTGCAATGCGCCTGATTTTTTAATGGCTGTTGCAGCGGCATCGGCAATTTTTATGTAATTCTTCGCCGTAATACCATCAGCGGTTTTACCACTACCGACTAAAATTAAGCGTTGGGCTGTAATACCAGGAACTTTGATTAATAATAAGGTTTCACCGGTTTTACCGTTGAAGTCACCACTGTCAAAAATGTCGGTTAAATATTGTTCAGAGACTTTATCGATACTCTCTGCTGCGCTCGAGAGCTTACCTTTATCATCTATGCTAACTAAAATACAGCTTGAGGAGAGTTCGATCACAGGGGCTTGAGTGGTACTGAATTGCATTATTTACTCCGCTTGAAATTTTAATTAATAGTAAATGACTAAGAAGCTATTTTAAGAAGCGACTTAAAACAATGGCTTACCATTGCTGGACTTACTATATATGTAGGGCTAACGAATTATCGCTTAATAATGCAGTATAGATGGGATCTTGCATAGGTTTATCAAGCCTTCTGAGCGACTTCTTCTAGTCTAGCTTATAGACTGGCCGATTTAGTGAGAAAGTTATACACTGCGTGGCTATATGACTGTGTATTTTTTGTATTTTTAAAAGGCTTAACGATTGATTATATTTCGCTACTTATCTCGTGAACTGTTTACCTCTATGGCAGCAGTGACGGGTATATTATTGATGATTTTGATGAGTAGCCGTTTAATCTATCAATTGACCGCGGCAGCCGCTGGCAAAATCCCACTAGAAATTGTATTTTTTACTCTGCTTTTACGCATGCCCTCCTTCCTCGAAATGATACTGCCTTTATCATTATTTATTGCCATTTTATTAGCTTACGGTCGTTTGTATGCGGAAAGCGAGATGACTGTATTAACCGCAACAGGTTTTTCTAATGGACGTTTATTAGGCTATACATTACTGCCGGCAGGTTTTATTACCTTAATGGTGGCTTTCTTTAGTTTGTACTTGAGCCCTTTGGGCGCTCAAAAAATGGAAGAGCTCTACAGTAAACAAGCTTCCATGACTGAATTTGAACTATTAGCACCAGGGCGGTTTCAGGGAACGGAGAAGGGCAGTCGAGTTACGTATACCGAAGGTTTGAGTGACGATAAAAGCCAGATGAATAATGTGTTTATCGTCGATGGCAATACAATTTTATTGGCCAAAACAGGCACTCAGCAAGTGAATGCGGATACTGGCTCGCGCTTTCTTGAGTTACATGCTGGCAAACGTTTCGATATTGCCCCCGGTAAGTTAGACGTTGAAATATTAGAATTCGATTTGTATGGCGTAAAGATTGCCGACCAGCAGGCTGAGCTGCGTAAGATTAAAAAGGAGGCTATACCAACCTCAGAATTATTTGGTTCGGATCTAGGAAGGCATGTTTCACAAATGCAGTGGCGCTTTTCATTAATTATTATGGTGCCTATTTGTGCCATGATCGCTTTCCCGCTATCTAAAGTGAACCCGCGCCAAGGACGCTTTGCTCGTTTATTTCCTGCGATTATTTTATTCATGGTCTACATAACGTTATTAATATCTCTACGCGGCATGCTGAGTAAAGGTAAGATCGCTCCTGAAATTGGTATGTGGTGGGTGCATGGGGTATATGCATTGATTGGAATTGGATTATTTGTGATTCCTGAGTGGAATCGACGTCGCAAGATAAGGAGAGCGTAATGCATTTATTGGACTCTTATGTTGCGCGCAATGTATTGATGGCAACCTTGGTTGTGATGGTTGTAATTGTTGGCTTGGATGCAATTTTCACCCTTGTGGATGAGCTGGATAATTTAAAAGGTGAGTATCAGTTAATAGATGCCTTGATATTTTCGGGCTTACGTTTGCCTAGGCGTATTTATGAATACATGCCGATGGCCTGTTTGATTGGGTGTTTGGCTGGGCTTGGCTCTATGGCTGCCAACTCTGAGTTAACGGTTATGAGAGCGGCGGGTGTTTCAATCAATAGGATCGTAGTGTCGGTATTGAAACCGATGGCGGTACTGATGTTTATCTCCTTATTGCTGGGAGAGTACGTCGTACCTTCTTTAGAGCGGATAGCGCAAGCGCATAAGGCAGTAGCTCAAGGTGCGACTGAGGCGTTATCCAATAAGGGTAAAGGTTACTGGCATCGAGAAGGAAACGTATTCATGCGTTTTAATGCGGTTGAACCCGGTGGCGTATTACACGGCATAACGCGTTATGAGTTTAATGAGAGTAGCGAGTTGAAGCAGGTTGTTTATGCTCAGCGAGCCATTTATCAGCGTGCTTATTGGCAGATGGAAAATATTGTTATAACCCATATTGATGAGTCATCCTTAAAAGAAGTCGAAACTAGTAAGCAGCGGGTATGGCAAGAGAGGCAAAATAATGGTCGCTGGGATACAGAGCTAACGCCCGAAAAACTCAGTGTTGTTATTGTCAGCCCTAGGGATATGTCGATTTCAGGTCTCTACCAATATGCCAGTTATCTTGACGATCAAGGCTTGAACTCGGATCGCTATATGCTTTCTTTTTGGCGAAAAGTTACTCAGCCTCTCAGCACGTTTGCGCTGGTTATCTTGGGGATCTCTTTTATCTTTGGGCCTTTACGCTCAGTAACCCCTGGATATCGAATTTTCAGCGGGATTATTGTGGGTATGATTTATAAATACGCAGAAGAACTGCTATCTCCGGCCAGTATTGTATTAGGTTTTGAACCTGTTTTAGCCAGTGTTATCCCTATCTGTGGAAGCTTTATTGTAGGTATACTGCTAATGCGCAGAGCTACGTAGTTATATTCTTGTATTTTAACCTCACTTTCACTAGCGAGCTGTAAGCAAAGTCTTTAGTATGAATAAGTAATTTAAAACTGGCAAAAAAATAATAAAAGGCCAACTTATTCATGTTTGAACTGTTCTTCTCTGCTGCGGGTGCAGGAATGTGCATTGCTTTGATGATGCTTATTCTAAAAGATTTTTATCATTCAATTGCCGCACGCGTATTCTTAGTATTAATTGGCTGCGCTTTTGTGCACATGTGCCATAACTGGTTACCCGATTCACTTTCTAGTTATGCTTATATGGTTGAAAGTGCCGCTCCTGCTTTTTTCTGGATGAGCTGCCGTTTGATCTTTCAAGAAGGTTATCGATTGCCTCGAATCGGATTGGTTATCGCCATATACAGCTTTACTGCTCCTGTACTTAAACACTTGATCACTCTTTATCTTGATATGACACCTAGTTGGGTTGAATTCCTCGGCAGAGAAATTCAACAGTATTGTGAATATGCCTTGGTGATAATGGGGATGCTTACGTTGTTTCGAGGTCAGGATGATGATCTTGTAGAGTCTAGGCGTCGATTGCGCTGGGCTATTATGGGTGCCTCTGGCCTTTCGCTGGGCTGGGCTATTTTCTCATTTAATCTACATTTTGGTTCTGCGACCTCAAGAATATTAGCAATTGATATTTCTATTTTGATTATTATTTGGTCCCTTTTTAAAGGGCGTAGTGATATTTGGGGAATAGATTCATTTATTGTCAAAACTGCCTCTTTAGATGGAATTAAAGAGCTGAAAGCCACGAGCGATGACAATCAAGTTGGCGATGTGAGTATGGAAGATGCTATTACCCTATTAGAAGAAGGAAAGGAGTCCGAAGAGTTGGTGCAAGTAAAAGCCATCATGACGCAGGGATTTTACAGGCAGGAAAAGCTAACTTTAAGAGATTTAGCGGTAGAGTTAGGGCTTCCTGAATACAAAGTTAGGCGGGTAATTAATAAAGAATTGGGTTATCGAAACTTTAATGAGTTCATTAATGAATATCGAATTAATGAAGCTGCTTTACGTTTATTAACTGAGCCAGAAACCCCAATATCCAACATAGCACTTGATGTTGGTTATCGTACTTTAAGCTCATTTAATCGAGCCTTCCGTAAAGAAAAGGAAACTACGCCGACGGCTTATCGTGACTCAGAATGATATTTAGAGTTATGTGTTGGCGTACTATGACTAAAGCACTGGTGTATTTTAATAATTGAACAAGCGCTTGGTTTATAAAATAATCCCCCCGCAGCTACTATAAACACTGGTCTTTTTAAGAATTGCACAACGATTGTAACGAACTCCACAGCGAAATGAATTTACCTATTGGTCAACAGTCGTTTTACTGGATGCACTTCAATGAATTCGTTTTGGCATTTAAGAATATTAAAAAAAGCCAAAATCACCGAACAGCATTTGAAGCCAAATTATAATAATGATAATTACCCCTTGTGGGGCTTTTCTTATATGAGGCACAGAAAAATGAAAACAAGTATTCCTTCAATGAAATTGGGTTTGGCATCAGCGATTGCTTTTGCTGCTCTGGGAATGACAGGTTGTGGTGGCGATGATGATAATTCGTCAACAACTTCGGTTGATCAAGCAACTGGTGGTGAGTTAGCTAGCTTATTCAATTGTACTGCTGCTACAACAGAAAGTGCCCGCGTTATTTGTATTGGTTCTGCAAGTGACTTAACAGATGCAACAGTGTCATCTGAATTAGTAACTGCGTTAAGTACAGCAAAATCAGGCGATACTATTATCCTTCCTCAGGGCCGCTTCAATATCGCGACTGAATTGACGTTCGATGGTAATGGTTCTTTAGGTCAGGTTGGCACTATGGTTGAAAATTTGACCATTCGTGGCGCGGGTATGGATAAAACCATTCTAGACTTCGATGCAGCGACTAGTGGTGGTGCTAAAGCGGATGGTTTCTTTGTAAGTAATACTAAAGACATAACTTTTGAAGATTTTGGTGTATATGAAGCACCGAACAATGCAATTAAATTGAAAAAGACCGACGGCATTGTTTTACGACGTATCGCAACGGTATGGGAAACAGATTACCAGTCTACCAACGGTGCATATGGCCTTTATCCTGTAGAAACTCAAAACGTATTGATTGAAGATTGTTACGTGAAAGGTTCGGCTGATGCCGGTGTTTATGTTGGTCAGTCTTCTAACATCGTTGTACGTAATACTATTGCTGAAAAGAACGTAGCGGGAATCGAAATTGAAAATTCGACGAATGCGGATGTATATGGCAATACAGCTACGGGTAATACCGGCGGCATCTTAATCTTTGATTTACCAATTGGTAATGGCCTTTATGGTTCAGGTGTTCGTATTTTTAACAATACGGTCACGGATAACAACGCACCTAACTTTGCTAATGCAAGTGACTTTGCCGGTGGTGTTCACATCGTTCCACCAGGCACGGGTGTAATTATTCTTTCAACGTCAGATGTTGAGATTTATGACAATACGATTACGGGTCACCAGACAACTGCGGTTGCTTTGTCTTCTTATGTATTAGCGGATGATAAAGTTCTTCAGGTTCCTAATCAGGATGTTGGTGGTGCAGATGGGAATGACGAGACTCCTTCAGTAATGGCCTATGGCGATATCGCCACTTATGCTCCAGAGTTTATTGATGGATGGAGCCCACTGGTTCGCTCTATTAATATTCACGATAATACTATCGTCCCAGGTGCCTATGCTCCACAAGGTAGTTTGATTCGCGATATTATTTTGGGCTACACCATTAATGGCAGCAAAGTTCCAGATATTCTATATGACGGAATTGGTGAGTTAATGGCTCAGATCCCACAGGGCCAAGGCGGTTTGTTAGATATTACTGGTGGTATTAATGCCGTTGCAGCAGGTCTTTATGCAAACGTACTATTGCCTCAAATGAATGCGGGTGCGATTGAAACTGAAGCTATGCAACAGATTCCTAACCTAGCTGAGTTTGGTGGATATGCTGCCGGTGATTATGTTTGTGCTTCAAACAATGGTGACATTACTCAAGCGGCAGTATTTGCAACGAACCCTGCAGAAGCTGTATTTGTAAATGGTGAGCCTCAGCCTCAGCTTTTACAAAGCGATGAAAGTATGACATGTGGTGGCAATACGGGTAAAACGCCATATATTGGCGCTGCTGCGACAGCAACTATTGCCGGTACTGTTTACGGTTGTGGTGAAGATGATACAACTTCAACAGCTTGTGCCCCTGAATAATACAGGATAACGCACTTCGGAGGGCCGTTTGGCCCTCCCATTTACTCCCCTTGCATTAGATTGATCCTTGATGGTGTCGTATGAAAAAAGAATTATTATTACTAACTTCTATAACATTTGGGTTATTAACGGGTTGTGGCGGTTCATCTAGTGAATCAGATGCGCCACTTGATAATGGCGACCAGGGTCAGGTCGGTTCAGGAGATCAGGGTGGAGATCAAAACGTCGATAAAACAGCCTTATGTGCGGATGAAGTTAGAACCGTTCAGTGGGAAAAAATATTAACCGAGCAAGCGCCAAACTTGTCGGAATATCAATTATTTTCAAGTCAGTGTAATCCAACAACGGCGCCGAGTGAGCGCGGCCTAGCTTATGATTTAAGCGTGCCTTTGTTTACTGATTACGCGACAAAATATCGTTTTGTATTTGTTCCGGAAAATACAAAGGCGGCTTATGTTTCTGGTAGTAATACTAAGACAGTGAGTGGCCAAACTAATTATGTTGATGACGGTACTCTGGATTATCCAGTTGGGACTGTTATTACTAAAACTTTTTCATTGCCTTCTAATACCGGCGAGCGAGGCTTTGAAAACGAAAATATGATTGAAACGCGCTTGTTAGTGCGCCGTGCTACAGGTTGGCTTGCGCTACCGTATGTATGGAATGCGGATAAAACGGATGCGGTATTAGATTTTAATGGTGAGTTATATTCAGACTCTCAGCTCACTCATAATGGTTCAGAGTTAACGTTTGATTATGGCGTTCCTGATCCACAAAAGTGTCAGCGTTGTCACCAGATCGATGGAAAAACAGAACCATTAGGGCCTAAGGTGCGTTATCTGAATATGGATTACAGTTATGATGACGGCGTCGAAAATCAACTGACTCGTTGGGTATCAGAAGGTTTGTTAGATGGTGCTACTTTACCTGCAGAGCCCGAAAGTGTGCCTATTTTTAAAGATTCAAAAAATCTAGATGATATCCAAGTTGCAGATTTAGAAGACTTTGCTAAGGGGTGGTTGGATATTAATTGTGCACATTGCCACAACCCCGCGGGCGATGCGAGTAATACCAATATGCAGGTTGAATATACGCGTAGTTTTGCTCAGGAAAATGCTCATGGAGTCTGCCAAAAACCCATTTCATTTGGTGGGGAAGGGTTAGAATTCATAATTAAGCCTGGTAATGCAGCAGAATCTATCATGGTATACCGTATGAATACCCGAGATGGTGGTGATCGTATGCCTCCGCTAGGTCGTGATCTGGTTCATGATGAAGGGGTTGCATTGGTATCAAAATGGATTAACAGCTTAGCGGATAACTGTAATTAACGATCAATAAGTTTGCACACTTCAAGGCTCCTTCGGGAGCCTTATTTTTTGCGCTATTAAATTGTTAAGTTGATACATTTTTTATGAAAAAATATTACGTTTTAATGTTGATAAGCCTTTTCTTATCGAGCTGCGGTGGAGAGAGTAAATCTCCAGTGGAGATCGGAGAGGGGGAACCTAATGATTCGACTAGTTCTAATACCTGTAGTATTTCTGAAGGTATTAACTGGCAAGCATTATTGAGTGAGGATATTAATAATCTTTGTTCCAAATTATCAGATTATAAGCTGTTTTCTAATGCTTCAGACCCTCGATTAGGCGCGAATATTGGTGGTATAAAATATGAGTTAAATTCGCAGTTATTCACAGATCATGCTCGTAAATATCGTTATCTTTATATTCCTAGTAATGAAAGCGCTGTTTATTCTGAAGATGAAGCATTTGAGTTTCCAGTAGGGACCGTTATAGCAAAAGTATTTGCTTTGCCCGCTGATACTGAAAAATTAGAAGAAGGTATTGTTGAAGTCAGGTTAATGATTCACCGTTCTTCCGGCTGGGTAGGGTTACCGTATGTGTGGGATAACACTGTAAATGATGGTGTTTTAGACCTGAATGGTGAAAGTATTGAGTTTTCTCTGCTTCATAAAGACACTGTCTATAGTGATCAATACAGCGTTCCCTCGTATGGGAGTTGTCGAACATGTCATCAATATAATGGAGTTATGTCGCTAATTGGTCCAAAGGCACGGAACTTGAATAAGGATATTGAATTTAATGGTAGTCAAATAAATCAGCTTCAGCTATGGGTTCAGCAAGGTTTGTTAACAGGTTTACCTAATAGTTCAGAGGATATTGATTTAGCGCCAGATTGGCGTGATGAATCAAAAAAACTTGAGGAGAGGGCCAAATCTTATTTAGATATTAACTGCGCTCATTGTCATCGTAAAGAAGGCGCTGCTAGCTTATCAGGCTTGCAGTTGGAGTATGGTCGTAAGTCTGTTGATTATAATCATGGTGTTTGTAATTCAGCTCACGGTTGGCGTGGAGGGGGTTTTGATATTTGGCCAGGAGACGGAGATAATTCCTCTATGCCACTTCGTATGACGTTGTCTGGAGCCCCTGATCGTATGCCGCCATTAGGTCGAAGTTTGATCGACGAGGATGCCGTTGAGCTTATAAGGCAATGGATTGATGCCATGCCCTATAAGGAATGCGCTGAGCAAAATAATTAGTGCCCCCTCGCTTTGTTTACTTTTTTAAACTGGATCGAACACAATACGACTAAAAGACGCATGGTCATGCCACGTCTTTTCTTGCTTATCCCACAAAGCCCACCAAAAGCCAAAACCTGCTAAGCCAATCGAGAAAAATCCAATGGCGATGCGAAGCATGCACTGGCCAATCGACAACTGCTGCTGAGGTTTCAGTTCGTTAGTAATTCTTAAGCCCCAAGCTTTCATGCCTAGAGTCTGCCTCTTACGGCGCCAGAAAGTTGAGTAAAAAAAGAAAATGATAATGAAGAAGTAACTGGCCGCTACAGAAAAAGGCAGTGCGCCGAGAGGTTTACCATCGTTAAAAATTTGAGTGCCAGAGAATAATAAAATAACGCCCAATAAAAAACTGATGCCTAAAATGTTGAATAAGTCATACACCATGGCCATCAAGCGTCGCCAAAGTGGGGCGGAGGGTAAGTTTAAATCAGACATAGTGAATCATCTCAGAAAAAGTGAAGCGATATTAGCAGTTTGCTTTATGGGGGTCTATCTAACTGAACGGCGGAGCAAGAGTTCGCTTGCAGGAAGTGGATTATTAATAAAAACGATTATAGTTGAGGTCTGTATCTACAAAACGATCGATTAGAGTCGAAAATTTTTAGTATGCTTTCAATCGCTAGCTTATTTTCTGTCACTATTCTTTATGATTGGTAGCCCGACATGTAAGTAGCGATTCGCTAATTATTTGAACCTGAACTTACTTCGTTCATTTGAGTAAAATACAATTAGCAGGTTCAAATCAAGCTAGTTTCCTTATGGCTGGGTCAAAATGCCTCTCCAGTTTGATCTTACGAATGTTTTAGTAGTGATATCATCTGGTAGGCCATCACCATTGGTGTCACTGCTAGATATCAGCTGATTACCATTAGTATCATAAGTATGAGAGTAAGTGTGAAAGGTATTCGGTATACCATCGCCATTTGTGTCAGAGCTATAGGTTGTTGGGCTTCCGTATTCATCATAAGAGTAAGTGATTATGTGATCTGATGGGCCATTCTCATTGCCATTGTTATGGAATTTGCGAGTCAGTTGGTTACCATTTTCATCATAGGTATATGTGGTTATGTAGTTAGGTGTGCCATCACCGTTGATATCATCGCTTTGAGTTAATAAATTACTGGCAGTATCATATGTATAAGTTAATACATTGTTTGGGTGGCCATCTCCATCTGTATCAGAATATTCAGTTAATATGTTTTCATTGATATCATATGAGTAGGTGTTAATTGTGTTTGGGTTACCATCATTGTTAGTGTCATTACTTTCAAATAGTAGTTTGCCATTGGCGTTATAAGAGTAAATAAGGTTCGGGCTACCATCGCCATACTTATCATTGCTTCCAGTTAATAGATTGTTATTTGTATCATAAGAGAGGTTGATGGTGTTGTTCGGTCTGCCATCTCCGTTTTTATCATAGTGGCTAGTCAAGACATTGCCGTTGATATCAAAAGAGGAGGTATAGATTTGATTTGGAGTGCCATCGGCGGAGCTCAGTTGATTGTTATTGATATCGTAGGTACTAGTTCGTATAGCGTTTGGTATGCCATCGCCATTCTTGTCTTTGCTTTCAATTAGTTGATTGCCGTTACCATCATAAATGTTAGTTTCAATGTATTCAGGAGTGCCATCGCCATTCCTATCGTTAGTGTAAGTTAGTAAATTATTGTCGACATCAAAGATGTAGGATCGGATTGCGTTTGGAGTACCGTCACCATTGCTGTCTTCACTGTAAGTGAGGAGGTTGCCATTATTATCATAGGTTTTGGTTTGGCTACTCTCTGGTATGTCATCGCCATTGTTGTCCGAGTTTTGAGTCAGTTGATTACCATGGTCATCATAAGTGTAGGTGGATTTACGGTTTTGGATGCCAACATGATTAAAACTATCAGTCAGTAGATTACTATTGGCATCATAGGTGTAAGTTACAATGTACGTCGATATACCATCACCGTTGTTCTCGCTATTAGTCAGTTGATTGCCATTGGTATCATAGGTGTGAGAATGGATGAAATCCGGTGAGCCATCACCATTGTCATCAATACTTTCAGTTAGTAAATTGCCATTGTTATCATAGGTTTTGGAGCGAATGCTATTCGGATTGCCATCGCCATTAGTGTCAGAGATTATTGTGTCTGCAATGAAAAAATTATGGTTTATGTCTTGTGCCGTATAAAAATGATCTAGAGCATAGCCTAAGGGTTTTATTACTCTAGATTTCAGTAATCCCATGCCTGCAGCACGGTTAAGTTCAGGGCGTAACCCTGCTGTAAACTCATTGAATTTATCCCATTCAAAGTTAATTTCCGACTTTGCCAGCAAGTCTGTAATTCCTGTAGGAATATTAATACCGTTTCCAGGGTCTGCATCGTCATCAAGGCTTTGTAAAAAAATAAGGGTATTGCTCAGCTTGAAAAATGCGATCCGCTCCGGTGCTTTCGGATCGGCATGGAGCATTTTTATTACCTGCCTATAAGTCGTATAAATAACGGCTTTCGAAATAAGGTCAAGCGGGGTCATATCAGCTTTGGCTGTTACTGTTTCACCAATAGTAATATTGCCAAGAAAGAAGGTGATGGTTTCGTCATCTTTATATCGAAACTGGCCAGAAGAATCTGTGATACCAGATTGAGTTTCGGTTGTGTAAGTAATGCCGGCAATGGCGCTATAGGTCAGATGTCCGATATTGGTGGTGTTAATGTCATCTTCATTTGTACTAGTATTTTTACCGCCCCCGCAAGCAGTTAGAAGTATGAGTAAGGCTGTCAGTAGTGAGCTCATAGGCATGCTGGAAAAGTCTTTCATTTTGAATCTATTCAGGTACTTCGATTTTTAGCGGGGGAATTATGCCATGTCGCTTCTATAGAGGTTAGCATTTTACAATAATGACATGCGAGTTCAGGCTCCATTGTAGAGAAGGCATTAAACAGGCATAAAAAAAGCCGATATCGTTAAATATCAGCTTTAAATAATGGTACCAGTGGGCGGAGTCGAACCGCCACTCCCTTGCAGGAACCGGATTTTGAATCCGGCGTGTCTACCAATTTCACCACACTGGCACTGAATCTCGTTCAGAGGCCGC
>Ga0105348_1000248_pt1 | contig 41056 bp, 36 predicted proteins | sample EN8Hudsemesocosm_2_FD_83504 | JGI IMG/M metagenome (GOLD analysis project Ga0105348, IMG submission 83504) | Methane-oxidizing microbial communities from mesocosms in the Hudson Canyon - EN8C Hudson Canyon | ecosystem: Environmental > Aquatic > Marine > Cold seeps | place: Hudson Canyon... | reverse complement strand
TCGACCCTAGCTTAAAATCGATGTTCAAAAGTGATATGGCAGATCAACGTAAAAAACTGATGCAGATATTAGGGGTCGCTGTCAGTAGCCTTAACAACCTAGAAGCCATCGTTCCAGCGGTGCAAGACTTAGGACGTCGCCATGTAAAGTATGGTGTGCGCCCTCAGCATTATAATACTGTCGCAGAAGCTATTTTATGGATGTTAGGGCAGACCTTAGGGGCGGCATTCACTCCAGCCATCAAGCAGTCTTGGACCGAGGTATATACCGTATTGGCCGATACGATGATTGCAGCTGGGAATGAAGTCTAGATAGATTGAATGTGATCAAGAATAGAGGGATTTAGCAAGATGGCAGGTCACTGCGCTGACCACACACTACAACCGATCCGTCACGGGAATCGTACTTGATTACCAATAAGCCAGAACTACGATTGCCATTATCTCCACTGCCTCGGTAAACATAACTGCAAAGCTTGTTGCCAGTATGACGATATGATCGGTATTGCTGATTGTTATTATTGTGAGCGACCGTTGGAGCATCCACTAATATGCCATTCCAAACCCCAACACAGCCTATGTTTCCCACTCCAATATTCTCGTTGCCCGTACCTTTAGTCGTGCCAATAGGATAACCGATATTATTAGTATCAATCGTGCCATCACCATAACCTGCAAGGTTTTGCACACGCACAGAATGCCCCTGGCTTCTATAAAGCGCCTTCACAGTCAGCGCTCCTGATTTAAACGCACCTGCAATACCTTCTGCTTGCGCCAGTTCAGCCTGATCTGATAAATCAGAGAATCTAGGTAAAGCAAGCGCCGCTAATACCCCAAGTATGACGATCACCACGGTTAATTCTATTAGGGTAAAAGCATGACTCCTACGGTATTTATTCATAAAACTCTGCGTCTCTAAGTAAGAAAAAACATATCGCCTCTTTAGATTATAGGTCAATGTTTAGAATCTCTCGGCTGCGAGTCGCCTAAATTTTAAAAAAACATCAATAATGTCCACACTTACCTCACCCGTATTAATGTCATATTGCGGCGTATATGGCCTAGCCTTTCCATGCCACTTTTAAATTAGCATTACTCAATAAAGCCCATAATTATCCAATGGTTAATTTGCAGCTAAATTAGCCATAATTAAAACCCGTCATTTCACGTTTATACCTTACAAAAATCTGACTTACTAAAAGTAACACGCAACCCGAATATTCTCTTTCATTGTCATTTTTACCCTGATTTACTTGATAAAAAATAGTTGGCATGAAGTTCGCTATTACATTTTTCAAAAAAATAATAACAATAATCACCGAAAAAACATGACGCATAAAACTTACTTTAAATTATAAAAAAAACAATAAGGATTAGCGCATGTTCAACTCAGTATGGGTCAGCTGGCCCGCTTTGACCAAGCTAGGAACACTTGGTATTTTCGCCGGTTTATTAGTGCTCGCATTTGAAAGAGAAAGTTTATTCGAAAACAATTTATTTGATTTCGAACGCTATGGAGAATACAACGAAGATATCGTTTGTGATGATCGTAGCTTAACTGCACGAACCGAAGACGGAACCTGTAACAATTTAGAGAATCCATCTGAAGGTTCTGCTCTACGACGCTTTGGTCGTAACGTTGAGCTATCTGCCGCGGCGGGTGAAACCGATACCTTGTTAATTCCTAATCCGAGAGATGTGAGTAATTCGGTTATGGGGCGCGATGAATTTAAGCCTGCAACTTCGGTAAATTTTATCGCTGCGGCTTGGATTCAATTTATGGTGCACGACTGGGTTGACCATAGCCAAAGTGAAGTAGGCGATCCTATTATTGTGCCTCTACCACCCGGTGATGAACTCGGTACTGGCCAGCTTGAAATTAAACGTACTCAAGCAGATCCAACTCGAACGTCTGATGAAGACCAATACCCAAGCAGTTACCGCAATAACAATACCCACTGGTGGGATGGCTCTCAATTATACGGTAGCAATAAAAGCCAATCAGATGCAGTACGTTCATTTTCTGCTGGCCGCTTAACCGTTAATAACGACAATAGTTTGCCGACTGAGTTTATATCTGGCGTTCCGGTTACAGGTTTTAATGATAACTGGTGGGTTGGCTTAAGCATGCTGCATCAATTATTTGTTTCTGAGCATAATGCAATTGCCGACATGCTAGCAACGAATAATCCTGGCCGCTCTGATCAATGGTTATTTGATAAAGCCCGTTTAATTAATGCCGCGCTTATGGCTAAAATACATACCGTAGAATGGACGCCGGCAATCATTGCTAACCCAGTTACCGAACGCGCAATGTATGCTAACTGGTGGGGATTATTAGGAGATCGTGAAGGTCGTGATAAATTCCAAGATGGCGTTGCTAAACTAGCTGAAGATTTAGCCAAAACCGATTCTTTTGTTAAAACAACCTTAGGGTTTAATCCCGCATTGAAAGATAAGCTCGATGATGCGGCTTTTCTTGAACATGCCATTGGTGGTTTAGTTGGCTCACGCCAAGCGGATAATGCAGGCACAGCGTACTCGCTAACAGAAGAGTTCGTGGCGGTTTATCGCATGCACCCATTATTACGTGACGATGTTGAAGTGTATGACATCGGTTCGAATATTGTCAGTGAGCGTATCGCCATTGAAGATACTCGTGATGGTGACGCGGAAGATATAATGAGTGATCAAGGCGCTAACCGTTTGTGGTATTCCTTTGGTATTACCCACCCGGGTTCTTTGACATTACATAATTACCCTCAGTTTTTGCGCAATCTTTCTATTCCTTTAATGGGTGACATTGATTTAGCCGCCGTGGATATCGTGCGCGATCGCGAACGTGGTGTTCCGCGCTATAACGAGTTCCGTCGCCAAATTGGTTTAACGCCGATTAATAAATTCGAAGATCTTACTAGCAATGCAGAAACATTAGCCGAACTTAAGCGCTTATATAATAACGATGTAGAGCAGATTGATGCGTTAGTCGGTCAGCTTGCAGAAACTGTTCGTCCTGAAGGCTTTGCCTTTGGTGAGACGGCATTTCAAATCTTTATCATGAACGCTTCACGCCGCTTAATCACCGACCGCTTTTATACTTCGCACTACAACGATGAAACTTATACCGCCGAAGGGATCGATTGGGTAGAAAACAATACGATGGTTGATGTTTTAAACCGTCATTACCCACAGCTAAATTCGAGTCTAATTGGCGTCGAAAACGCGTTTAAACCTTGGGGCTTAAATATTCCTGACAATTACGATTCTTGGGCGGGTTGTGAAAAGCAGCAACATCTATGGAATAACGGTATTCTTCGCAGCGAATTTGAAGCCGCTGAAGTGCCTGCGTTGGAAAAGATTGATGTATTGGGTCTTATTAATCGCGTACTTTGGGATAAGGTAAACGATCAAAAAGACGTAGCACCCGTTGGTTATAAAAAGCCCATTCATGCTCATGGCGCGGTCGCTAAAGTTAAGTTCGTTGCAGACAGCTCTGAATATACCGGTCTATTCAAAGGCGCTGATTGTGGCCTTCTGCGCTTATCTGTGACAGGTGATCCTAGTGATCGCGGTTTTGCACCCGGCCTTGCATGGAAAGCGTTTGTTGATAACAAGCCATCAGAAAATGTCTCTGCTTTGTATACTTTATCAGGACAAGGTAATAATCAGGACTTCTTTGCTAACGAGTTATCACAGTACGTTTCGCCAGAAGCCAATGAAACATTAGGCACCAGCCTGATATTTTCAGCGGTCACCAGCAAGCCAACACGTTTGATGGTTAATGCGATGGCCGATACTAATCAAGACGGTAGCAACGCTAGCAGTGCGAATGCACCCACTCAGATCTATTTTGTGCCGAGCGCTAACGTGAAGAATAAGTTCTCTTCAGATGCCCACGACTTCCGTACAGATCTAATATCGTTAAGCTCTGGAGAAGACCTTTATGACATTTACGCGACCAGTAAACGCATTCGTACGTCGATCTTCCCTCGCTGGAATAAGCGCTATGCCGATGATCGCCGTAATAGTGCGAAAAAGATTGGAACGATTAAATTGACCTCTGATTTTAAGCTTTCAAACTTTGGTGATAACGGTATTTTCTTTAAGCACCAGCGTTATGAAGACAGATAATTAAATAATTATAGGGACAACCTTTAACCAATGCTGATCCACTGCGTCTCATTTAGACGCTAGATGGGTCAGTTCCCTGTTATTTCACTCAAACAAATATCTTCCTACCAGCTCTACACCCCCCATGTTCACTAGCCTGCTGACTTAAAAATGTCATTAAAACGCAACTAAACTGCAATAAAACTGCAAACTGTAATATTTCTGTAACATTGCTAATAGATACTTCTCATCACTGAATACGCACTCGTTACGTGAGTTCGACCAAATACTTCTTACCTAGAACGGTCTGGGCAAGAATGACAATTAGATAGGAAATGATGATGAAAAAATTATTAGCTCTAAGTGCTGCCCTTGCAGCTTCTGCAATCAGCATGTCAGCCAACGCACAACGTGATTACATCAGTATTGTTGGTTCTTCTACGGTTTACCCATTCTCAACAGTGGTTGCAGAGCGTTTTGGTAAGTCGACTAAGTTCTCTACTCCTAAAGTTGGATCTACCGGTTCAGGCGGTGGTCTGAAGTTGTTCTGTTCAGGTGTTGGTAGCGCTACTCCAGATATCACCAATGCTTCTCGTGCCATTAAGAGCTCTGAAGTTAAGCTTTGTGCTAAGAACGGCATTAAAGACATCATTGAAGTCACCGTTGGTTATGACGGTATCGTATTAGCCAATACGACTGCGGCTAAGCAAATCTCTTTAAGCCGTCGTGAAATATTCCTAGCACTAGCGAAGAACATCCCAAATCCAGACGGCAGCGAAACACTGGTTGATAACCCTTATAAAACTTGGAATGAAATAAACCCAGCATTGCCAACCACTAAAATTGAAGTATTAGGTCCACCACCAACATCAGGTACTCGTGATGCTTTTGCTGAATTGGCGCTAGAGGGCGGTTGTAAAACCTTCCCTTTTATCAAGGCTATCAAGAAGCAAGATAAAAAGAAATACAAAGCAATCTGTCACGGTGTTCGTGAAGATGGTGCTTACGTAGAAGCCGGTGAAAACGATAACTTAATCGTACAAAAATTAGTAGCTAACCCAAGCGCTCTTGGCGTCTTTGGTTACAGCTTCTTAGAGCAAAACTCTGATAAGGTGCAAGGTTCTATCATTGATGGCCAACTACCGACCTTTGATGCGATTGCCGAAGGTGATTACCCAGTAAGCCGTTCTTTATTCTTTTATGTTAAGAAAGCTCACATTGGCGTAATCCCTGGTATCGAAGAATACCTAGCGGAATTCACTTCAGAGAAAGCGATGGGTGAATACGGTTACCTAGCCGAGAAAGGTATGATCCCAATGACAGATGAAGAACGTGCTAACGTACTGAACACTGTAAAGAACTTAACCCCTTTGACTAAAAAATAAATTTAGCCAAAGATAGAACCGATCGCCGAGACCTATTCGCACTTTTAGAATAGATCTTGGCTTTTTCGTGTTCAACAGAATCATAAACTACTGAAACTAACACAACGGTAAATGAACAAGATATGAACTTTAGTAGCCTACTCATCATCGTAATTATTGTTCTCGGGGGCGCCTATTTCTTAGGCCGTAACCGTGCTCGAACAATTTCAAATCAAGGAACGCGAATGCATTCCTTGCCCGACCACTACGGCACATTAATGGCCCTATGGACCGGCGTACCGGCATTAATTCTATTACTGACTTGGCATTTATTAGAAAGCCCCGTCATTAATCATTTGTTGATTGCACAATTACCGGCCAAAATTCAAGCGGCTGATTCTGCTCAAATTCAATTAGCGATCAGTAAGGTTTATAACCTAGCAGCAGGTTCTGGCCTTGTCCCTGATGCCAGCTTAATGCCGGCCGTTAATCATTTAGCGGCGTTAAACGAACGTACATTAATATTGAATTCTGGTATTGCATTAAGCTTATGTTTGATTTGCTTTGCGATTACTTATCGCCGCATCAAGCCTGAATTACGCGCACGCTCTGAGATGGAAAACATTGTTAACCTGCTGCTACTGTCCAGTTCGGGTATCGCGGTATTAACCACTGTCGGTATTTTAGCCAGTGTGGTATTTGAAGCCTGGATGTTTTTTCAACAAGTTAGCCCACTAGAGTTTTTGTTCGGCACAACTTGGTCACCTCAGGTAGCATTGCGGGCCGACCAGTCTGGTTCTTCCGGCAGCTTTGGTGCTGTGCCTTTATTTGCCGGTACGTTATTAATTTCTCTAATTGCCATGATCATTGCGATCCCTATTGGTTTAATGGCGGCTATTTATTTATCGGAATACGCATCTGAAAATGTTCGCAAATATGCAAAGCCGGCGTTAGAAGTTTTGGCCGGCATCCCAACCGTTGTCTATGGCTTCTTCGCCGCGTTAACGGTTGCGCCTTTCATTCGAATATTAGGCACAGACTTAGGACTTGATGTTTCTTCTGAGAGCGCATTAGCCGCAGGCCTGGTTATGGGAGTAATGATTATTCCTTTCGTATCGTCTTTATCTGATGACGTCATTAACGCTGTACCGCAGTCACTGCGCGATGGCAGCTATGGCCTTGGGGCGACTAAAAACGAAACCATTCGTCAGGTAGTTATTCCTGCCGCGCTACCCGGTATCGTTGGCGCTGTTATGCTCGCCGTTTCACGCGCTATTGGTGAAACGATGATTGTTGCAATGGCCGCAGGCTTAGCCGCCAACCTAACTGCTAACCCACTGGATAGCGTAACCACGGTAACGGTTCAAATCGTCACGCTATTGGTCGGTGACCAAGAGTTCGACTCTCCTAAAACGTTAGCCGCATTTGCCCTAGGCCTTGTTTTATTTATCTCCACGTTAGTATTGAACTTCGTTGCTTTGAAGATCGTACAGAAATATAGAGAGCAATATGATTGATTCTAATACACCAACTGAGTCATCAACTATGACTATTAATACCTTAACAACCCGTCAAAAGGTTGAAAAAAGTTTAGCTCGCCGCCGTGCTGCAGAAACGCGCTTCCGCTTGTACGGCATGGCTTCTGTATTCTTTGGCATGTTATGTCTTGTTGTTTTATTTACCGACATCGCCAGCAAAGGTACTTCAGTATTTAAACAAACCAGTTTGAATACTGATATTTATTTAGACAGTGACTACTTAAACCTAAACAAAGAGAGCAGCTCTGAAGAGATTCAATTTGCTAACTTCGAAGGTTTAATCAAGCGCCACTTCGCCAAAAGCCTTAAGCCTAAAGGCCGTAAAGCAAAGCGTGAATTGTTTAAATTGATTAGCCCAGGTGCTGCTTGGCAAGTTCAAGAGCTGCTATTAGCCAACCCTGCATTAGTTAACACGACTGTTAATATTGAACTGTTAATGGACGACGATGTGGATCAGTGGTTTAAGCACGATCAAGATTTAGCCAAAGACGAAATGAATAATCGTCTTTCCAAGCAACAGCTAGGCTGGATCAATAATTGGCTTGAAAGTGGTCGTTTAGATACTCACTTTAATACTTTATTTTTTACCAATGGTGATTCACGCGAGCCTGAACTTGCAGGGATTCATGGAGCAATTAAAGGGACGTTATTAACCTTGATGGTTACCTTGCTATTATCCTTTCCTATTGGCGTTGCTGCGGCGATCTACCTAGAAGAGTTTGCACCGCGTAACCGCATGACTGAAATCGTCGAGATTAATATTAATAACTTGGCTGCGGTACCCTCAATCATCTTTGGTTTGTTGGGCATGGCGATTTTTATTAATATATTTGGTGTCGCCCGTTCTACCCCTTTATTAGGCGGACTGGTATTAACCTTGATGACATTACCGACCATTATCATTTCAGCTCGCGCCGCGATTAAAGCCGTACCACCTTCGATTAGAGAAGCAGCTTACGGCTTAGGTGCATCGAAAAACCAAGTGGTTTTCCATCACGTATTACCATTGGCAATGCCAGGTATGCTGACGGGTACAATCTTAGGTATGGCACAGGCACTCGGTGAAACGGCACCGCTATTAATGATTGGTATGGTGGCCTTCGTGGTGGATGTACCTGGCTTTATTAATGACCCTTCTACAGTATTACCGGTACAGATTTTTTTATGGTCTGATAGCCCTGAGCGCGCCTTCTTAGAACGCACCTCCGGCGCCATCTTAGTTTTATTATCATTTTTAGTGCTGATGAATACCACAGCCGTCATTTTACGTCGTCGCTTAGAGCGTCGCTGGTAGCCTGCATTGATAGGCCTATCCTAAAAACAGAATTGAAAGCGAGACCTGAACATGAGTACAAATATGCAACTGATAGAAAACCACACAACGACCGGCATTCCGTTAAGCCCAAAAGCCAAACTGTCTGCGCGTAACGTCGATGTTTTTTACGGCGAAAAGCAAGCCATCTTTGACGTTAGCTTAGACATTGGCGCCAATGAAGTAATCGCGTTGATCGGCCCTTCCGGTTGTGGTAAATCAACCTTCTTGCGCACGTTAAATCGCATGAACGATACCATTGATATCTGTAAAATTAACGGTGATATTTTACTCGATAACGAGAACATCTATGATCCTAAAGTTGATACCGTGCCATTACGCGCTCGCGTCGGCATGGTATTTCAGAAGCCTAACCCATTCCCTAAGTCTATTTATGATAACGTTGCTTATGGCCCACGTATTCATGGTCTAGCCCAAACGCGCGTTGAGCTAGATGAAATTGTAGAAAAAAGTTTGATGCGTGCCGGTTTATGGAATGAAGTGAAAGATCGCTTACATGCTCCAGGCACTGGACTTTCCGGTGGTCAGCAACAGCGCCTTTGTATTGCTCGAACTATTGCAGTGGACCCTGAAGTGATCTTAATGGATGAGCCATGCTCAGCATTGGATCCTATCGCTACGGCAAAAATTGAAGAGCTAATTGATGAACTGCGTGAAAAATACACCATTGCTATCGTCACACACTCGATGCAGCAAGCGGCTCGTGTTTCACAGCGCACAGCTTACTTTCACCTAGGTCAATTGATTGAAGTGAATCCAACCAATCAAGTGTTCACAACGCCTCAGCACGAGTTAACAGAAGCGTATATTACTGGTCGTTTTGGATAAGCCCACCCTAATTAAGGAGAAGAATAATGGATATGAATTTTAACCAACACATCTCACAGCAGTTTAACGCTGACTTAGAAGCCATTCGTAATCAAATGTTGGCAATGGGTGGCCTAGTTCAGCGCCAGGTTGAAGATGCGATTGAAGCTATTTGCAGTGGTGATACCAGCTCGGCGGATAAGATCATTCAACGTGAAGATGACGTCGATAATATGGAAGTGAGTATTGATCAAGAATGTACTCACATTCTTGTACGTCGCCAACCAGCAGCATCCGATTTACGTATGGTGCTTGCGGTTTCTCGTGTAGTCCGTGACTTAGAGCGTATGGGCGATGAAGCGACTAAGATTGCGATTCACGCGTTAGAAGTTGCTAATGGTAACCAGGCCGGTTCAAAAATCTGCCACCAAGCCATTCGCCACATGGGCACTGCGGTAGTGAAGATGATCTCTGACGCACTGGATGCGTTTGCTCGTCATGATATCGAAGGCGCCATTGAAGTGGTGCGTAACGATAAGATGGTTGATGATCAATACGCTTCTGCCATCCGTGAATTAATCACTTATATGATGGAAGACCCGCGCTCTATTGGCCAGGCGATTAATATCTTGTGGATCTTACGTGCTATCGAACGTATTGGTGATCATGCTCGTAATATCAGCGAACAGGTTATTTACCTAGTTAGCGGCGCAGATGTTCGCCATAGCACTCTGTCTGAAATGGAAGAGCAGGCTCAAGGGGACTTATAACATCCCCCCTTAAAAGCAGCACTAAAAAGCCCACTTAATGTGGGCTTTTTTGTGCCTACTCCTCCCAATTCATAGGCTTTAGCAGACATTAGTCAATTTTTGACTAGACTGAATAGCATAAGCTCATATACACCCATGACCACTAAGATTCATACGATATTCATAAAATAGAAATATTACTGTCATATCGTCATATTTCTGTAACATTGGTGAAACATAATTGTCACGAATCTTAAACATTAGCTTTAAAACAATGCGTTGAAATTTAACGTATAAAACTGAATTAATAACTTATTGATGAGCCGCTTAAATAAGTAAACGGCTTTTATATTTTAGAGAACTGAGAAATATTATTATGAAAAAGACAGTCCTATCATTAGCTATTGCAGCAACAATTCCAGCCTTCGCAAACGCCGAAAAAGTAGAAGTTGAACTACCTAAGTTTTATGGCAAGATCAATGTTTCTGTTCAGAATACTCAAGAAGGCGATACTAGCATTTCTGAAGTTGTTTCAAACGCTTCTCGCCTAGGCCTAAAGGGTAAAATTGATCTTAAGCATGGTCTACAGGGTATCTATAAAGCAGAATATGAAACTCAAGTAGATGACGGTGATAAAGGCGGTCAAACTTTCAGCCAGCGTAATATTTTTGCAGGAATCAAAGGCGACTTCGGTCAAGTCACCGTTGGTATGTTCGATACACCTCTGAAAAAAGCACAAAAGAAAATCGATCTTTTCAGTGACTTAGAAGGCGATATCAAAAGCATCCTGACCAATAGCGAAAACCGCACAGCCGATTCTGTTCAGTACAAATCGCCAAAAATGGCCGGTTTAGTAGCTACGGTTGCTCATATTGCTTCTGAAGACGAAACGGTTAATGACGGTACTTCCAGCTCGTTAACTTACTCTCGCAATAAGTTCTACGCAGCTGCGGCTTATGATACCGATGTAGAAGCAGATGGCATCGATGTTACTCGCTTAGTGGCTCAATATTCAGTTGCTGGAATCACTTTCGGTGGCCTTTGGGAAACTCAACAGCAAGCGGGTCAAAACAAAGATGGCTGGGTTTACTCAGCGGCTTATAAACTGAATTCAGACATTAAGTTAAAAGCTCAATATGGCGAGTCTGATATCGTTAAAGACAATGCTGAAACTTATAGCTTAGGGGTAGATTATAAGCTAGCCAAAGGCGCTAAAGCTTATGCGTTTGTCACCGATGAGAACTACGAAGAAACTGAAAGTAAAGAATACTACGGTATTGGATTAGAATATAAGTTCTAATATTAGAATTACTCTTCTGATATAAAAAAGGGCGGCTATTTTCATAGCCGCCCTTTTTTATGCATGCATAATATTCAGTTTAAAAGCTAAACCGATTTATGACGAATACGTTCTGCTGGAATTGTAAAACTAAAACGGCTACCTCTTCCTAACGTCGATTCGATTTTTAATTCTGCATCGTGATTATCCAGCGCATGTCGAACTATTGCTAAGCCTAAACCAGAGCCCCCTATTGTCGATTCTCTAGACTCATCTACACGATAAAAACGCTCCGTTAGGTGCGCTAAATGATTCGGGGCAATCCCCTCTCCCTGATCCGATACGGCAAACTCTACCCCTTGGCTCGATTGCTCAATGCTAATATTCACATGAGCCGCTTGCCCTTCTTTACGACCATACTTAACCGCATTGGTAATTAAGTTGCTGAGTACCGAACTGATTTCATCGGCGAAACCTAGAATTTCAATATCGCTCGCACAATCACAATGAAACTTAGCTTCTGGAAGCTTTTCTCCGGTTAAAGAAACCGGCGAATAAGCTTGTAGCTGATCGACACTGACCGCACATAAAGGCTGGAATTCGAACCACTCTGTACCGATGCCTGCGTTATTACTTTCCAGTTTAGACAGATGCAATAAATCATTCACTAAGCTTTTCATTCGCTCAGCTTGATCACTCATCTGACGTACTGCGCGATCTATACCCGGATTCGTTTCCGCATCCGCTAACATTTCTAAATAGCCGTTAATCACAGTCAGTGGCGTACGTAATTCATGGGAGACATCACCGATAAAGTTCTGCCTCATTTGTTCAACGCGTTGACGCTCAGTAACGTCTCGCACAATAATTACTTTTTGATCGATTCCAAACTGAGTCACTTGGATTTGAACGATGAGGTTTACGCGATGCGGGCTTTCGAGTTCGATAACTTCGCTATATTCACCCTTATTAAAATACTTAACAAAGCGTGGTGCGCGTATCAAGTTGGTAATATGCTGACCTTTATCAGTATCGACTCTTAAACCCAACAGATGACAAGATGCCCGGTTAAAAGCGGTCATACAACCGGTTTGATCAACGATCAATACCCCATCTTGTAGCGATTCAATACCTTCAGCAATACGTTTAAGCTGCTTACCTTGCTTCGCGATTTTTTTATTGAGTATTCGCTCTCGACGAATTAGAGCGTCGGCACTATAGCCAGCCAAACCACTGTCTTGAGGAGCTGAGCCTTTGTTATTGCTCCAACGAAAGAGTTCGTTTAAACGCTTCAACATCAACAACTGAGAAACGACTAATCCCGCCAGCGCTCCCCAGAATGGTTTACCAAACGACATGCCCGCAGCGATTGCGAGAGCGACTATAAAGACAATGCGAAAAATCTCACGTTGCCAAGCTATCTGTTGCAAAATACTACTTCCTTACAACGTTGAATAGAGGCCTAAATTTACTTTGGATTCAAGCTACTCAAATTAAAAACTACTTGGATTTAAAATCTTCAGCCGAAAAGCGATAACCCGCACCCCGTACTGTTTGAATCATAGTCTCATGATCCAAGATCGAAATACTTTTTCGTAAACGACGTATATGTACATCCACCGTTCTATCTTCTACATACACATTACCGCCCCAAACCCGATCAAGTAGCTGCTCACGGGAGTATACTCTATCAGGGTGCAACATAAAAAATTCTAACAAACGGAATTCTATCGGACCTAGATTTATATCAGTATTGGCAATATTAGCTTTCTTGGCTGATCGATCTAAAACGAGCTTACCTGCCGTCAACCCCTTACCTTCAATATCAGCATTGCCTCGACGTAATACAGCTTTAATACGGGCGATTAATTCCCGCGGCGAAAAAGGCTTAACCACATAATCATCAACCCCAGCGTCAAAGCCATTGATTTTATCATTTTCATCCGACTTAGCGGTTAACAAAATAATAGGAATCTCGGCGGTATGATCTTCTCTCTTTAGCCGCTTAGTTAACTCTAGACCTGTCATCATGGGCATCATCCAATCAGCCAATATCAAGTCAGGTGCAGATTCAAGCACCATTTGATAAGCAATTTGACCATTCACAGCACGTTTGACTTGAAAACCTGCCAATTCCAAACTGGTCATAATCATTTCCGCTATCGCTTGTTCATCTTCTACGACTAATATAATAGGGCTAGCCATATTGGCTCCAATTGTACAAAGGTTCACTCATTGTAGTGTGACAGTTTTATGAATATTTTCTAGCATTTTTAGCCCATCTATTAATCACTAACATAAAAAAAATGCCTTTATCTAATTAGGATAAAAGCATCGAATACGTTAACGTTTATGAACTAAACAACTTCTTTACTGGGTATATTTTGCAATAACCTCATCAATTTTACCGGATGATTTCATCTCTTCAATTACAAGATTAAATTGCTTGATAAATCCTTTAGTTTCATTATTCGCTTCTTTATGTATGGCTAAATAGCCTTTTTCAATACCCAAGACATGGGTTTCTATAACACTTTTGCCATCATACTCTCCACGCTCGGCCATCTTTTTTAATTCATATAGAATCGATAGCCGATCATTAACATAACAGTTAATTCGATTATTAATTAACTTTTTCAAATTAGCGGTCATTCCCTTTGCTTCATGCAATTTAATGATTTTATTTTTAACCGCATCATCAACGGCTACACCGGGAGCAAAACCCGCATTTTTTCCCAGTCGAATGCCGTTATAGTCTTCAGGAAAACTTTGCAGTCGACCAGATACTTTAGAGTTGCAAAAAATCACCAAGGTTTCATTGAGTATTTCGGTGGAATATTCCATAAATGGACGCTGCTTCGGCCTCAAATAAGGTGGAAATAAAGCATCGATAGATTTGGTTTCAAGTCCACTCAACCCCCTTTTCCATGGCATAGCAGTGAGACTTGATGTGTTTTTCATCACTTTCAAGGCATGCTCAATAATATCGGTATAGATACCTGTAACCTTCCCATTATCTTTAAATGAATATGGAGGGTAAGCCTCATCACCGACAATAGTAATAGCCAAAGATGAATGCATAATAAATATCATTAAAATACTAATTAGCAGCTTCATGCCCTACTCCCTTAAAGGTCTGTGTCGAAGTCATAGCGAAAACCAACAGATAAAGCACTAATAGCATCCGCTTCATCAAAATCCTTGGTCAAATACTCAACATGAACTCTCACATTATCCGCCAGTTGGCGTTCCAATGTGATATTTCCACCTTGGTGCTTCATACTCGCGACACTATCAACTCCATCATCATAAACAAAAAAACCTGCTTTCACTTTATAGTTACTGGGTAAAGCATACGCTGCTGATACATCCAAGGTGGTGACATCAACATCACTCCCAGCTTCAGGTGTTTGAGTAACTGCTTGATAGGCAGCTGCTAAATAAAGTTCTTCAAGATTAATATAAGCCGCTATCGCCACATTTTCAGTTTCGGCTCCTTCTTCATTAGGCCCTCCTGCTCCTGTACTCGGGCTAGTCGATTTTAGATAGGCAGCTGCCACATACATATTGCTTATATTATAACCAACACCTGCATTCACCATGTCCTCGTTGTCTTTGCCACTAGCTCCATCAGAGCGAAAAGCAGCTTGAAAATTAAGACCCTCAACCTTGTACTGGTACGTTGTCATATTGTCGACGAAAAATGGACCTACATTATCGTAAGCATAAGGGCTTGCAGCATGATTGAATATATCTACATGCTCAGCAATTAAATTGTAATGCGGAGGTCTTTGCTTACCGATGGCGACGCGACCTAGCTCGCCTTCAATACCTACATAGGCTTTACGTGCTCCCGATGAAGTGCCATCAATCTGCCCTCCATCAGCGATTCTAATATTCCACTCGCCACGAAAGAAAGCCTTACTAGATTCCAATACGGGTGTACTTCCAGCAAGGCCAAATCGAGATAGACCATCACGAACATCCGATGCATTGTCAGTACCGTCATCCTCAACAGTAAAAACTGGTCGCAGAGTACCGTATATATTCAGTGTTTTAGAGGAATTTCCCTTAGAGCTGGTCTGTTGGCGTATTTGTTCAATTTCTTTTTCAAGCCTATCTAAGTCACTAGAAACGTCAGCTTGAACATTGGGAATCAATAATAAGCCTATTGCTAAAAAACTACAGGATTGAACTAATTTCATGCCATCCACCTTAATATTAAATTTGTGCAGTGTATTAAGTTTAGATGACTTTCAAGCTTCGTGTTTTATATAACTTTATAATCTATGTAACAATTATTAATTACTTTTAATAGAAAGCGAGATTTTTCATTTCGCGAGAATTCCTAAACAATCCAAAAGCCCTCTTTCAAGTATTGCTTTATCCAGTGGCTGATTATGGATTATTTCAATACGACTTTGTCTCAATGATCGCGTCGGCATTTCAGTAAATACTTGATTTTTTAAGTTCACAACCCTCGTGCCTTTGTCGGTAATCAATAACCCTTTTACCCGCTCTACGTTCAAGAGCATGAGCCACTGAGTGAGCGCTTGATGATTAAATACCTGATCTTCTGCCAGCAACCAACCTAACGAATAATAACCCATACCTTGATTCTCAAAGGCCTGATACTTTTGGTCTTCCGCTAAGCTTACTAACTTCAACCCTTCATCTTTATCGTCAGACGCATGATGGTGATGATGGCCTAAGCACTGTCGCTGTTCATCACGCTCAAGATCAAGCCAAGCAAGTTCTAACTCACCTTGCTCTACCCAGCCTAAAGCACTTTTTAGTGGTTGTATGGACTTGGAAAATTGATAAAAACTTTCCTTATCTTGTTCATTACAGGTATCTACTTTATTCGCCACCAAAACATCCGCTAAGTAACATTGATCATTGAAGGTTTCATGCTGTTTATAACGTGGATCTTGTAACTGCCTTGGATCTAATAAGCAAATTGAAGCCTTTAATTCGATATGCTGAATATACTCTTTTGACGTTAAACTTCGAATCAAATTTTTTGGATGACCTAGACCAGTAGGCTCGATCAGTATGCGATCAGGTTTTTGCTGCGCAATCAGATTAGCCAGCGCCGTTTGAAAAGGAATCCCTGATACACAGCATAAACAGCCGCCAGGTACTTCACTAACGACCATGCCTGATTCAGCAGATAGAATTGCGCCATCAATACCGATCTCCCCAAATTCATTAACTAATACAGCCCACTTTTCATCAGTAGGCTTTCGCTTCAATATATTCAGTATTGACGTTGTTTTGCCTACGCCCAAAAATCCCATGATAATGTTAATTGATATTTTCTTTGTCATAGGATTCTCAAATAGTTCTTAACATAGTTATAACTTTCTTAATATCACTAGTGGAGGTTGCTTAATCACTTGAATTAAATTTCTATTCGCCAATACAGCAATTAAAAGTGCCGATAATACCGGTAGCCAAAACCAATAGCTGAAATGCCACGAGTATTTTAACTCGAATAGTTTCTGGTATAAAATCCAGCAAATTATTTCTGCGCCCGCCACCGCTATAATACCGGCTAACGAGCCTAGTAATAAAAATTCAAACCATTGCATTAACTTAAGCTGCTGCCGCTTTGCCCCCAACGTTCTTAAAATAGCGCCTTGACGAAGGCGGTCATCAAGACTCGAATGCAGCGCGGCAATTAAAACTAAAATACCAGCAAATAAAACCAATATTAACAAATACTCAACCGCGAGAGTTACCTGACCTAATAAGCTCTGAACTTGTATTAATACCTGACTCATATCCAACAGCGTAATACCGGGATAATCACGAATTATTTTAGTAAGTCTCTTGCTATTCTCTTCTGCCACATAAAAACTGGTCAAATAATTTAGCGGCAGTTTTGCGACGATATCTGCAGAAAAAAGAATATAAAAATTGGGTTTCATACTTCCCCAATCCACCTTCCTCAAACTGCTGATACGAGCATTGATCGCTTGGCCAGCGATATCGAAAGTCAATTGATCACCTATTTCGAGACGTAAACGCTTAGCCAAACTTTGAGCAATCGAAACTTCAGCAGTTGAGCCATGAGTAAACCAAGTCCCTTCAGTAATAATATTTCCTAGCGGTAATTCATCTCCACCACTTAATACTAAATCACGCTGCAGAGCTGGATCTTTTGAATACTCAATATCATCTTTAACCACAACTTCATTAATAACCGTCAAACGCCCAGGTACCATAGGAAAGGCCGTTGAAAGACTAAAGCCTGCGGCTTCTAAATCCTGTTGATATTGATCTATCTGGTAGCCCTGAATATTCATAGCAAAAAAGTTCACGCTATCTTGAGGTAGGTTCTTTTGCCAATCTTGCAATAAGTCATTACGCACAATCGCTATAATCAACATCACCATTAAGGTTAATGAAAACGCGAGAATTTGAATCGAAGTACGATAGCGATCGCGATTAATCTGCTGCCATGCAAAGCGTAAACTCATCGACAGCTTGGCCTTGGGTATCAATTTGTCAGCACTAAAAAGTAAAAACTTCAGAATAAAAAGCAGCGCTAATAAAACGAAAAAACCACCCACGATAATAATTAATGTCATCACAAGATTTTGGCTAAACCAATAATTAAGCAACGCCATCATTCCCAAGCCCAGCCCGTATATAGCCCAGCTATTCCATGCCATAGGCTCAAGCTCACGACGTAATACTCGCAACGGCGAGACTCGACCTAAACTTAACAAGGGTGGTAAAGCAAAACCGATTAGGGTGATTGGAGCAGTCAAACTGGCAATAAACCAAGCGGAATAACCGGCACTTGGCAAGCTAGGCTCAGAAGTACCGGGATTGAATACTGAGGCCAAAAGCTGTGTTAATACTTCTTGCCCTACATAGCCCAGCATCAAACCTATTAAACTGGTAAAAAGCGCTAGATACATTAGCTGATAAAGATACAAGCGGGTCACATAACTTCGACTGGCACCTAATGTTCTGAGTAACGCACTGCTATCAAAATGATGACGAGCGTAATCTTGCGCTGCCATCGCAATGGCAATACCCGCTAAAATAATGGCTAACATTGCTGCAAGCGATAAGTAGCTGCGTGCTTTCGAAAGTGAGGCGGCCAGCGCCTGATTATTATCAGTTAAAGATTCAAAACTTTGATGACTGGCAAGAGAGGGAGCTAAACTTTTCTTTAACGTTTCTAATGCTAAGCTTTCTCCGGCAACCAGCATGCGCCAACTTACGCGACTGCCCGGCTGAACCAGCTTAGCGGCGGCAACATCGTGTAGATTCATCATTAAGCGCGGAGAAAGGCTGTAGAAATTACCGGCACGATCACTTTCATTAATAATTTCAGCCGCTACTTTTAAGGTAATCGCTCCGACTTCAATTACATCCCCAAGTTCAGCATTTAACAAGGCTAATAATCGTGGCTCTAGCCATACTTCCCCTATGGCTGGCCCTGTTTCTAAGGCAGAGTTATTCTTAGTCGCGAGCTGTCCTTTTAAGGGATACCCTTGGTCTACGGCTTTAACTGCGGCAAGGGCCATGTCTTCTTTCAAGAGAACGACACTCGGAAACTCTAGTGTTGTCGTGGTTTTCAGGCCTAATCTTTCTGCTTGCTGATACCAGTCTTGAGAGATTTCCTCCCGGGATAATAAACGTAAATCAGCTCCTAATAGCTCACTGCTTTTATTGAGCATCGCGCTATCAAGACGCTGGCTGAATACACTAATGATGGTGGCCGAACTAACCGCTAGGATCAATGCCAGCACAATAACGGTCATCTTTCCTGCGCGAATTTCTGCAACCAACAACCTAAAACTGAGCAATAACAGATGAGCGGCATTAGTCTGCATTGGCGACCTCCTGCGATTGTTCATTCACCATTTTACCTTCATCAATATGGATACTGCGCTGGCAGCGTTGTGCAAGATGCTCATCATGGGTAACCAATACTAAGCTGGTTTTATTTTGCTGATTAAGTTCAAACAACAAGTCGATAATAGTTTTACCTGTATTACGGTCAAGGTTCCCTGTCGGTTCATCTGCAAATAAAACCGACGGCTGACAGGCAAAAGCACGGGCAATCGCCACCCTTTGCTGCTCTCCACCCGATAGCTGAGTCGGGTAATGCCTGAGGCGATGTCCCAAACCAACTTTATCCAACCATTGTTGCGCTAATTTTTGGCATTCTTTAAGCGAATACTTCTGGGTCATTTCTAACGGTAACTGAACATTTTCTAATGCAGTCAGGGCGGGTAATAACTGAAAGTTTTGAAACACAAAGCCAACTCCGTCAGCACGAGCAGCCGCACGCTGGTCTTCATCGAGTTTGTGCAATGGCATACCATTTAGCCAGACCTCTCCTGCTGTCGCCTGATCCAACCCAGCCATAATGCCCAATAACGTTGATTTACCACTACCCGAAGCGCCAACAATGGCAATACTTTCACCGTGCTTGATCTGCAAGTCTAACCCTTGCAGAATAGTCAGGTCTTCTGAACCCGTTTTCACCTGCTTCACGACATTTTTCAGTTCTAATAAAGGAACCTGCTGCTCATGCTCGACTTTCGTATTCATCAATCGTTTCACCTTGTCGCCGTCATACTGTTCGTATTAGTTAATATGAGCTTACCTCAAGCCCATGCGGGGGTGAATCCCCCTTTACAACATCAGACAATTCTTGTTTTAGGCGATAGTATCAGCGCGGGGTTTGGCATAGATAAAGAGCAAGGTTGGGTTTCACTACTAGCCAATAAATTAAAGAAAGATCATATTAAAACTACACTCATCAATGCCAGTATCAGTGGCGAAACTACCAGTGGTGGCGCCAATCGCCTCAAAGCAATCCTAAAAAAACATAAGCCAAGCTTAGTCATATTAGAATTAGGCGGTAATGATGGCCTACGAGGCACTCCGATCAAGTTAATGTCTCAGAATCTTAGCTATATGATCGACCTAAGCCAAAAATCAGGGGCTAAGGTTTTATTGCTCGGTATGCGCATCCCTCCTAATTATGGGCAAACCTACAGTGAGCGCTTTGCCAAGCAATATCAGCAAATAGCATCACAGTATGATGTGAAACTGGTTCCATTTTTACTTCATGGTATTGCGGGTCAAGCAGGGATGATGCAAGCTGATGGCATTCACCCTACATTGAGTGCTCAGCCTATTATGATGCAAAGTGTATGGGCATTACTGTTGCCGTTAATTGAAAGATAAAAATAATAATCATCGGCACTAAAGCTGGCATATAGCAGCTATACTTATTTAAACCACCGAATTCAAAGGCTAGATGCTTACCTGTGCAGCTAATATCTAAACTAAGAATGCTAATAAACCAAGACCGATTGCGATTTTCACTATTTGCGTCTTGGTTCGTCCTTGCCATACTGTTTATAGGTTATATAAGCAACGCTTGGTTTATTAATACACAGGCTGTCTTTAATCAACTGGATGCTTTAAATCAACTGGTCAGTAAAAATACTAAGCAGCAATCCAGACATCTTTTTCAAGAAATTCAAACCATTAATAAGCAACTGATATCTGAAAGTCGCCAGAAAAGATTATTACCCACTAAGATAAGCCAACTGCATAGTATGAATTTTGATCATAGCTTTTTGATCGATGATAAAGGTATGCTTTTAGTCTCATCTTTTCCTCACAATACAAGCTTACGCTTAAACCTTGATAAGAATATTGTTGCCCCTACAATTATAGATCGTATTAAGAAATCGAATAAACCAAATTTCATACCAACCTTCAGTTTAGGGGCGGGTGGTAGCAGTCAATACCTTGCGATGTGCATGCCAACTAAATTAACCGATGCTAGCTTAATATGCCTTGCGATATCGACAGAGAATGAAACACTTAATTGGAAACGTATTAATGAGATAAATGATACGTCGGTTCGTATCATTGGGTCGAATAATTACCTTCTATACTCTGACCCTTTACCAATGCACCAACGTTCTTTGCTGGGTAAGAAAATTCCACCTTATGCTTTAAGCCAATATTTATCAGAAGAAGTAATTAAGAGCACCGGTAATGGCCAATTCCAAAATCAGATGGGTCTTGATAACATCAGCCGTATGGGCAATATTCAATATCTAGAAGAATTTGATCTTTATATTGTGATATCAACCCCGACAGCTCAATTGGTTAATTCTTGGTTAGTAAAAATCACCCCCCCCTTCTTTTTATTACTTGCCTTTTACGCCATAAGCTTCATAGGCTATCGCTTAGCAAAACATTCGTTGAATGAATTGAAATCGAGTCATGTATTAACTAAAACAACTCTCCATGATCAAGAAAGTATGTTGAGTTTACTTTTTTCCAACCTTCCTGGAATGATCTATCGCGTTCGAATACCAGATTATAAAGTGATGTTTATTACGGACGGTTGCCAAGATTTACTAGGATACTCTGCTAATAGCTACATGTCGGGTCAAAGAAATCCATTTGATAACATTCATGAAGATGATCAAGATATTTTAATTAAGCATGCTGAAAGTATTAATAGCCCCAAAAAGAAATACGAGCACATCTTTCGCATTGAAACTCCCAGTGGAGAGCTAAAATGGTTAATGGACCGCGGCTGTTCAATTCGTGAGTCAAAAGATCAAGTCTACTTAGAGGGGATTTTACTCGATATCACAGAGCACATGATCTCTCAACAACAAGTCGAATATTTAGCGACCCGTGACCCATTGACCGAACTGGCAAATCGATATTTATTTAATGATGAATTAGTAAATCATATAGATCGCTATCGGGATAAAACCAGTATTGCATTACTTTTTATCGACCTTGATCGCTTCAAAACAATTAACGATTCATTAGGCCATCAAGTAGGCGATCGTTTATTAAAACTGGTAGCAGTCCGACTAAAAGATTGCATTGATGAAACCACCTTACTCGCGCGTTTAGGTGGGGATGAATTCATGATAATGATGAAAAATCCAGACAGCTTAGAAGCCGTTGAGACTCTTGCTCATAGTATTAATCTTGTGCTTAGCAAAACGTACGAACTTGATTATTACAAACTCAATACCAGCTGCAGTATTGGTATTAGCATGTATCCTCAAGATTCTACCGAGTCACACATTCTGCTACGTAATGCTGATACAGCAATGTACAGCGCCAAAGCAAAAGGTGGCAATCGCTTTCAGTTCTATACCGATGAAATGAATCAGAAAGTTAATTCTCGCTTAACGATAGAAACTGAATTACGCCGTGCGATCAAAGAGGGTGAATTTGAGGTGCACTACCAGCCTCAAATAAACGCCTATACCGGAGCATTAGAAGGAGCAGAAGCCCTCGTTCGCTGGGTTCACCCAACCGCGGGCATGATATCTCCTATTGAATTTATTCCTGTCGCAGAAGAGACCGGCTTAATTAGAGATATTGGTGATTGGGTATTAGAGCAGGCTTGCATAACCTTTAAACAATGGAATCGGGAGGCTGAGCTAGATCTATCTGTGGCCGTCAACGTTTCTGTAATACAATTAGACGATAGTTTTGTATTACGGGTGCAAGAGATTCTTAATCAAACAGGGTTCAGCAATCAACATCTTGAACTGGAAATTACTGAAAGCCTACTGATGGACAATGTACAAGAGAATGTCCGTATTCTGGAAAACATAAATCGACAGGGCGTTCGTTTTGCAATGGATGATTTTGGTACAGGTTATTCATCCTTAAGCTATCTGCGACAATTTCCTATCAGTAAATTAAAGATTGATCGCTCTTTTGTGAATGATATTACTGATGATCCTGATGATGAAGCAATCATTAGAGCAATCATTGCGATGGGGCAGACCCTCAAACTAAAGGTCATTGCCGAAGGAGTTGAGAACCATCAACAGCTGCTTTTATTACAATCTATGGGTTGTGATAGCTATCAAGGCTATTATTTTAGTAAACCGTTAGCATCTGATGAATTCTATAAAAAATACATTCAGTCAAAGAATGTAAATTCATTGTAGATAATGAATGATTTTATTATCTACAACCGTCTCATAAACTTAATGGCATATTCGTAGCACCAAAGGGTTTCACTGATAGGGGGAAGGTAATAGTTCTTTCTTATTTGCCGGAGGTAAGCTGAGCGTAGACAATTTTTTTCATCAGGCCAAGCATACAAATAATTTATCATAACAATATTTCCTCCATAGAGGACGATATTTTTTTGAGTCTTCTAGCTGGTTTTATAATGTTCTTGTTTTTCACCATACATTGAATTATCAGCAATTTTTAATAATTCGGCAAGATCATGACCATGATATTCTGTATAAGAGAACCCAACACTTCCAGAGATTTTATATTCCTTAATTTCAGCAATATGCATATGCATAATTGCTTCACGAATTTTTTTAAGCATACTCATTAAGCTTTGTAAGTTAGGAATTTGATCTGTAAGTATAGCGAATTCATCCCCTCCAATTCTCGCTACAATATCTCCCTGCCTCACATTATCCAAAAGGGTTTCTGCTACTCGCTTCAATACTATATCCCCAACACCATGCCCTAATTGATCATTAACTAATTTAAAGCCATTTAAATCGATAAAAAATAAGGCTGCTTCAGTTTGGTTGCGCTTTACTGTTGAAAGTATTCGATTGCCAAAGTCTTCAAAATGAAATCGATTCGCTAACCCCGTTAAATTATCAAAATTAGCTAAATGATAAAGCTCTTGCCTCTTTAACGAGTTTTGCTTTTCAATTCCTTGATGGACACGATACATAATGATTACAAAGACAGGAAAGATGAACATAAGTAACGTCATACCCAGAATATATAACCAATCGAAATCGTCCATCGTCAGTTGCTGTTTAATTTCTAAACTTAGCTCAAAGTCCGTCAATTTAATATTATCGACCGCCGTTAACTCTGGAAGCCAACTCTCATTAGTACTAGAATTTTCTGTACGCATCAAATCAAATTGCTTCCCACTTCCGTCTTTACTACTTAGGGAAAAATCCCATCCTCTTTCTCTCAAAGTATTGGGAATCAATTGCTCTGCTTTAATCATTAATAAAGAAACATAGCGAGGTACATCTGAGCCTGTAACATTAACTCCTTGCATCATAACTATTGCAATTTCACCATCGAGTAGTTCAAATGGCTCTGACATCAATAATTGTTCACGGGCACCGAAACGCTGAACTACGTTGTGTACAAATTCTATTGAGCTAATGTCTAAACCCAGTTGAGAGCTTTCAGTCTTTGGCTCAATAAAAATAACAGGAAATGCTTCACCATCACGCTCAATATTGTGCTCAAAAATGCCTTCTTCATAATTAAAAGACCATATTCTAGGAGGAATAATACCTTGTTCATTTAAATACGAGGTAAAAGGCTCCAAATGATCTTGATCGACTCGCTGAGCAACTTCAAACATAAGAATGTGTGGATATCTATCTAACATACGTTGAGCATAAGTTCGAGTTGCAGCGATGTCGGCTACCCGACTTCCCACTAGAAATGCAGAGAATCCCGTAAGTATTGACTCATTTTGAGCCATAAGCTCTCTCACATGCTGGCGCATAAAAGTTACTTCACTAAAAAATCGACTCGCGACTTTGTCGTAATGCCAAAATGCATTAAAAGAAAGTATGCCTAACACCGCAGTTGTAGCCATTATCATCAGTGAGCCATAGAGAAGCTTAAGCCAATGACTGTTTTCTTTAAATTGGATAAAATCTCCTCCCAGCGCTAAAAATAGATACCTGCTTCTATAGATTAGAACATGATTGTAGATTCTTCTTCTTTTCATGCGTGATTGTAATAACCAATACTGATAAGCAACAGACTTATTGGAATGTTTAAGTCTTTCTCTAAATTCACCTAGCATCGTAGGCTAAAAAGACGCCCCAGCTTAGGTATTCTGACTATGTTCTCAATAACGCATAAAAGAAACAAAATGGCATCCGCTCCTATCGCCAACGAGGTTCTACACGATTGGGATAGGGAAGATAATTGGCAAGCGGTTGAAAAACTCAGCGAAGCTAAAGATATTCATACGCTAGGAGAGCTATTTGCTTTGCATAGAATTATGCAAGAGTATAAAGAACGAAAAGGCGTCAAAGAAGAGAAAGCCGATACTCGCTTCCTGAGCCTATCCGTTCATTAATAATTAGATGAGCTAACTATTAGGCGCTGACTATTTAGAAGACTCTAAGCGCTGACTATTTGCAGCGTGTACAACTTGGACATCCTTACGGATATCTTCGAAGATCTGCTCAACACTCGGTTGGTCTTTGATCAAGCCTTGGGTTTGCCCAATAAACTGCACGCCCTTTTTATAATTGCCATCGACGGTCGCCGCTTTCAAACGTGGAACTGCCGCACCAAAATAGGCTAACAGCTTAACGTTATTCATTTGCGCCAACATGCCTAGCATGATCTTCCAGATTGGTTGCTTAACCATCGCCGCTGCTTTCATTGCCTCAATGCAAGCGACAATAAAATTCATCGGCTTCTTGGTTGCTTTTATCGCCTCAGGTGTCCGCATAACGCGAGCATGAATACCATCAAAATTCTTTGAGTAGATGGTATCTTGCTCACTCTTATTGACCACGGCATCTTTCATATTTTGATGTAACGGGCTATTTGAACTTGTCGCAAGACGAGACCCCATCGCAACCCCATCAGCCCCCAAAGAGAAAGCAGCAAGTAAGCCGCGACCATCAGCAAATCCACCCGTTGCAATAACAGGAATATCCACAGCTTGGCTAATTGCAGGCACAAGCACTAAAGACGTAACGTCACCACCATGAGCCGCTGCTTCATGCCCTGTGACTAATAAAGCATCCGCACCACTTTTTTGAGCCGAAAGTGCATGTTTTTCGGTTACCACAGTCGCAATGACTTTTGCCCCATACGCATGAGCACGTTCGATTAACTTATCGCCTTTACCCAAAGAGAAATTAATTACAGGAACTTTTTCTTCAATGGCTATATTCGCATTCTCTTCCGCACCAGGCATTAACAAGGTCACACCAATGCCGAACGGCTTATCGGTGAGTAGGCGTATTTCTGCAATAGCCGAACGTGTTTCATCGGGTGTTAATGGGCCACTGGCTAGAATGCCTAAACCACCGGCATTTGAAACGGCGGCAACGAGTTCAGGGGTTGAGATCCAGCTCATGCCAGGTAGAAGAATAGGCATTTCGATGCCTAAAAGGTCGGTTATTGCTGTCTTCACAAGAGCCTCGATGCTTCAAAAAAAAGGAAGTGATTTTACCGACAATTACACATTTAGGCTAGAAACTAAAAAAAGGGGATGGTGCAAATAAAAAATTAGCGGTTTTGCTGGATATAATTGAGAAATAATTGCTGGCGCTGCTTCGAGCTCATACTGCGTAGCTCTTGTGCGTGCTGTTTACGCTCAATAGCAGGACGTGATGAAGTCGGTTGATTCATTGAGCTATAAAATTGGTTCAACGCTCGCTGTTGCTCTGGGCGCTGATTATTCCACTTAATTTTATTAGCGCTTTTCGCACCAGAAAATTCAGATAGGTCAGTAATTGGCACTAGGACATTATCCGCCGCCGCAGGAAAAGCGACGCAAATAATAACCAAAAAACCCATTAATATTCGCATGTATCGTATCTACTCAAACTTTTACTTCTTAACACCACTATAAAACAAGTGAGATTATAAAATTGTATGATTTGATTAAGTCTACTAACTTTGGCTTAAATGTCACGTCATGAAACCGTAAATGCTGGGTAAATATTAATCAGCTATAACGATTTAGGTAGCAACTAATTTCCAGCCCACCCTCCGGATGGTTACGTATTGCCATATGACCATCAAAACTACGAATCACGCGATGCGCAATCGCCATACCTAAACCATACCCTCGGCCACCCGATTGCTGCTGCTTCATATCTTGTGCAACACGTTCTCTTGAATGCTCAGCCCGATAAAAGGGCTGAGTAAGATGAGGAATATGCTCATCAGCCACACCTGGACCATGATCTCGAACGATTATGGCAAAATCACTATCAATTTCTTTAATCGTAATTTCTACCTTTGTATGATCATAGGTATGTAATAAAGCATTACGGATTAAATTTTCAAATGCTGAACTTAATAATTTTCCTTCTGCCTTCACCACACAAGCTCTTTTCGGTGTACGCAATTGAATTACTTGGGCTTGTTGCTCAAAATGTGCATCGTGAACAATTTGTTCAACAATTTTCACTAAGTCTGTCGACTCCCATTGCTCTGGGTGGCGCTCAACTTCAAGTTTGGCGAGTAATAAAATGTCTGCAATGAGATCATTAATTCGACTCGTCTCTAAATCAATACGCTCAAGATATTCAAATACTTCATCATTCGCATCCAAACGCGCTAATTCAGTCGCTATTTGCAAGCGGGCAAGTGGAGAGCGTAATTCATGAGAGATATCTCGCAATAATCCCTTTTGATCAGCCAATAAGGTTTGCACTCGATCAGCCATGACATCAAATTCCCGGCTAAGATCACCGATTTCATCCCGCCGACGTCGTAAGCGATAGCCAGAGCGAGCGCTTAGATCACCACCCGCAATCGCTTTCACTGTCTTTTGCAGGCGGCGCATTGGTCGGGATAAATAGCCCGATAATAGAAAACCGATTCCAGCAAAGAAAATAATGGCAACAGACAAACCCAGTGCGATGTAGCTTTTAACATCTAATACCGCAAAAGGATGAAGGAATTCTACGACCAGCAAATAAACCCCACCCTTTTCAGAGGTTAACGGAGCTTTCACTAAAATTTCGCTGCGATTAAGTGGTTGCACTTTAACGTGGAATTCGCTGGCTGAAAAAGCGTAATCAGAAACCGAAGCAGGAACTTCGCCCCCCGAAATACTGCTACCTTGCTGATCAAATACATAGGTATTCACATTAGGATGCTGCTCAAATGTAAACAGCCATTCGATCAATAAAGGCTCTCCACCACGCTGCAACATAAGCTGAGCAGATGAGATATAACCGTCAGTCGGGGCGATTAAATTATTCGTTTCGTTTGAAAGCTGACGATAGAATACGGCATAGGCAAGAGTAACAAGCGTTGCAAGAACACTTGTTAATATAAAGGCAAAATAAATTTTCCAATACAGTCCACGCATTAAATGTACAACTCTTTAGGTATCGCACGAGGTATCACAGGGAATAGCTCAAAAATAATTAAGCCCCTGCGGCGACATACATGTAACCAACACCACGAATTGTTTTTATACGCGCTTTACCATCATCATGAGCACCCAACTTTTTCCGTAAATTACTTAAGTGCATATCTAAACTACGATCAAATAAGGTCAATGAACGAGACATGGCTTCTTCGGCTAGCTGGTTTTTTTCAACCACTTTGCCGAGATGAGAAACCAAGGTATTAAGAATATTGTACTCGGTAACCGTCAGTTCTAAAGGCTCTTCATTTTTCAATACATGATGCTGGCTATGATCAATTTCTAGCTCATCAATACGAATGACATCCGCAGTTTGAGCCTGAGATTCAACCTGAGACCGACGCAATACCGCTCTTAAGCGAGCAATCAATTCCCTCGGGTTACAAGGCTTAGGAAGATAATCATCAGCACCAATTTCCAAGCCAACAATCCTATCCATTTCATCGCCTTTCGCCGTTAACATCACAACAGGCATTTGACTGGTTTTACGCAATTCCGTTAAAACTTCCAAACCGGTCATACCAGGCAGCATGATATCCAAAACCATCGCATCATACGTTTCAGCTAGGCCCTGTTTAAGTCCCTCAGGACCAGTATGGACTTGATCAACCTCGATACCTTCACGCTGAAGGTAGCGTGCAAGTAATTCACATAATTCTTGATCATCATCGACTAAAAGAATCTTCATTTAATACTTCCTTTTATTCCTGTGCTGCATTAAATAAGGATTCACGATTATTGCAAGAGCTCTTTACGCTTTCTAAACACTCGACAATAAATAAATCTGATTCTTTAATCTGGCCTAGAGTGATTTTCCACGAAAGCAATCGCTTCGCCAACAACCTTTGTGACTCTTTCTTTAACTTCATACAATTCATTCGGCGACATATAAAATGCCATATCGACTTCATAGCGGTAATACTTAGGGGGTAAACGATTCAGTGCGACACAAGCAACGTCGGCCATAAAATCCATTTCCGGTTCATTAACTCTAACCGCTAATTGACGTCGTATTTCATCCGATACAACTTGCTCATAATAATTACTGGTGTGATTGATAATAGCCATAACTTTCTCCTTTCTACTAATACTTTAGCTCAATCATGTCTATAAAGTAGTTTCCGCCAAAGGAATTTTATTTCTGCTCCAATAATCGATCTATTTTCGCTTCAAGGCTCTCGATTCGCTGCTGTAGCAACACAACTTGGCGATTATTCTCAAGCTCTTGGCGAGAGATTTTCTCTTCACCTTGAGCCAAAAAGAACGCTGAAAAGCTGGCCGTTAACATTGAAAACAAGGCAATACCGAGAAGTATGAGTAGCGCCCCAAAAAGCCTACCCGCAGTACTACCCGGAACGATATCACCATAACCGACTGTAGTAATCGTTACCCAGGCCCACCAAATACCATCCAATGGGGTCGCTATATTAGGATCAATCACCGACATCAACGTACCCGCTAATATCACAATGATAAAACTCACCATCAAGGTTGTGCCTAAATGATTACGCCCGAGAATTTTACGCGCCGCCGCCGACATATTAAATAATAATGAAAACAGCACTAGCAACCTAAGCGCCCGTAAACCACCGGCATGGGGGAAAATGTCCCATAACAAAGGAAATCCTGCAAAAACAATAACAAGACTGCCCCAATTACCTCGCAAAAACTGGACCTTATGCTCAACCAACGTTACTAGAATTAACGTCTCTACAAAAAAGAAGCTCCAAATAAACCAATCTGTAAATAAAGTTAATGCCAATGGCGTCAACGATTGAGCTTCAATGTACCACTCCAGAATAATCCAAAAGGCCAATAGAATCATCGGCCACTCAAACCAGCGCCCGACTTTAACCGCTAGTGAGCGTTCGCTTCGGCTAACACCACTTAGGCCAAATAAACTCGGTAGATTTGCATTCATGTAAATAAGCACTTCATTTTTAAATTGGGTTACTGCTAAAAAACACTCGGATCAACTTCAACCTTATGGACATGACCGCTCCAATCATCAAAACCACCTTTGAGCATTTCAACAGCACTGAAGCCCATCTGTTTTAAGGTATAAGCCGCAAGCGTACTTCGACCGCCATTCTTACAATAAAGTAATATACTGCGCTGATTGTCGTTAAGGTCAGGATGATTACCTACCTTAAATTCCAATACGCCACGGGGAATATTCACCGCATTCGGTAAGTGCCCTAATTGAAATTCGGCGGGTTCGCGCACGTCTAATATCAGCGCTTGCTGGGTAATCAACGATTCAGCTCGATCAGCTTCAACAATTGTTATTTCTGCCCGCGCGGCCGCTAATAAATCATCACGTGTTTTTATTTGCATTTCAATCACCTATCTATATAACTATTTGGTTATCTAGCCAGCATAGCAAGCTTCACTGAATAAGTCATAGCATCAAACCGCTTAATGATATTTTACATTGTTATCCTTTGATATATGACAGAATGCTTGATTACTTATATCAATATGGAATAAGTTACGTAAATATAAATAACTTAGCCTCTCATCTGAGCAGCTTATGGATTAGTGCTTATACTCAATACATGTAAACCATGAATTGATTACTCTGGATCTTGAAGAATGGATAAACGCGAATACACCAGGTTTGAAAGCCACGTAGAAGCAAAACTGGTTGCAAACGACGGCTCTAGCTATACCTGCCATGTCGCTGATTTTTCTCAAGAAGGTCTCAGAGTTTATTGGCCTGACGAAGAAGTCGTTCAGTTAAATAATAAAGACATTTTACAACTGTATTTAACCTTAGAAGATGCCCCACTTAACATTACCGTAGAATGCCTGTATCAAGAAGGCAGTAGTGCGGGTTTCAAGCTATCTAAACCTAACAATGATTTATTTTTAAAGCTACAGAGCATCAATCAAGCCAATCGTAACCACGGTGCTCTATCACCCGAAAAACGAAGCCATTACAAAAAGTTGTTCCAACAACGCGTCAAAGAGAGCAGTCAAGGCATCATTAAGCAGTGGCATTCAGAATTTTTAGAAGAGCTCTTTAATCAAGCGAATAAAGCCCATAATAATAGTGAGCAACAAACGTTATTCGCTGCTGAAAAACACGTAACAGAACAAGGTTCAAAAATTCAAACTGTTTTTTTAAGTGCCATTGCTGAACAATTAAAATGCTGGGTAGAAGGTTTACCGCAAATTATTAACGAAAAGGACTCGCACAAAGACAAGCAAGAACAAAGCTTATCTTTGGTTCAACAAGATGATTTCGAAGATTGGTTATCCGCCAAAGTGACTAGCACCCACATACAGTCACGCTTAAGTCATGCCTCTTTTGAGGTGCGTCAATTATTAGATATGATCTCTGAGGCGCGCCCCGAAAACTGCTTCAACCCTCTTGGAGCTAACATAATCACAGAGGCTTTTAGAGAAGCGATTGAACACTTAGCAATTGAAAAAGATGTTCGCCAAGTTGCTTTTGATATATTCGAGCAAGTCGCGGGGCATCAACTGCAAGCAGTTTACCAATGGCAGATCAAACAAATAGACATTCCTCTCGCCTTTCGAAATAGGCAGCGTCCAGTTGCCGCTAGAGCCCCTGCGGCGCCAGCACCTCCTGAGAGTAATGACCTACAAGACCAAGAACCTCAAATTTTGCCATCATCGAATAATGATCAGCAGAATTTTCAGCAACAAAATTTTCAGCAACAGCAACCGGGTGGTTGGCAGCCTCAAGGGCAGCAACAGCCGACTTCTTTTGCCAACAATAACGGCGCACCTAACCCTGGCTATACCGCCCCCGTAAACTCAGGATCGATGCAGTCTTTCCGACAGCATCAGGCTGAAGCGCAGCAAGCCTATAGCAATATTCAAAGCCTATTAGCACTACGCCATCAACGCATTGAAAGTGGTATTACCAGCGCGAATGTAGAAGCTGAACTCGCACAACCCAGTATTCCAGCAGCCGATCATAGTCAGGTTCAATCAGCCTTACAGAAACTTTGGCAACAATCAGATACTCAACCTGGCCGAGTACGCCAAGACTTAGAGCAAGTATTGGCCAACCAAGAAATTGGCCTGCCTGCGATTAACAGGGAAGCAATCGATACTCTAGAGCACGTCACTCAAAACTTAGTAGAAAGCGAACAGATTTCAGACTTTATTAAGCCTTTTATTGCCGAATTAGAGCAACCTCTATCCATGATGATGCTGAATGATCCCAGCATGATGTTCAACCCTACGCACCCGGGTAGAGTCGCCTTAAACTCCTTATCTAAATTAGGTCGTATGACCACTACCGGCCAAGACAGGATCAGTGAAAAGCTGAAAACCATGCTTCACGACATTGATAGCAATGCCAGTGCAGAGCAATTGGAATCTCAGTTTGAAACCTTGCAGTCCGGAGTTGATACCATGCTCGCTGAAGCAGAGCGACGCACGAAAATGAATTCCGACCGTGTTGCCCAAGCCGCCGAAGGTGAGCATAGGGTTGATCAAGCACGAGAAAAAATTGCCCGCTTAATCAAAAAAGACATTTCAGGGAAAACATTGCCCGCAACCGTTGTTGACTGGCTAGAGCAAGGTTGGAAGCCTTTATTAACCCTAATATATTTACGTGAAACCGTAGAAAGTAAGCGTTTTAGAGGCGCTGTTAAACTCTATCGACAAGTCTTATCACTGTTTAATCCCAATAACGCGGGTCGTGCGGAGTTGCTCGAGCGCTTCCAGCCACTCATTACACTAATGCACCGTGAATTAGATCAGCTTAATGGATCTCGACCTGAACATAGCCGCTGGCACGACGAAATCAAACTGGCAGCCGAACAACATCTTGAAAGTGGAGAAGTTGAAGAAGTCGTAGAAGTACCTGAAGAAGTTGAAGAAGAAGAACAGCCTCTTGAAGGCAAAGGTGTTCGCCGAGCGCTCAACTTACAAATTGGTGATTGGTTGCTCATGGTCGAGACAGATAAAAATGTATCTGTCGTATGGATCGCCGAAGATGGTTCTAAGTTTGCCTGCGTAAACCACAGTGGGATGAAAGTAGTCGACTTTACCTTAGAAGAATTGGCGACAGCTTTAGAAGATGGCAGCGTGAAGCGCCTTTACGAACAAGAAGAATCGGCTGTCGATCAGAGCTTGGATGCCCTAGTTAAGCAAATTTACAGTGACTTATCGGCGCAGGCTAATACGGATGCACTGACCCAAATTAATACACGCCAACACTTTATGCGCCATTTGAAAGAAGAAGCTGCTAAGTCGCGCCGCTCGAATCTGACTCATACCTTATGCATGATCGATATCGATCAGTTTAAGCTAATCAACAGTGATTATGGTGTAGAAGGTGGTGATGAATGCTTAAAAGCTCTTGCCCAAGTACTAATGGAAACCTCAACAAACAAAAGTGATTGCGCGCGAATGGGCAGTAATGAATTTGCAATTTTATTTCAGCATTCTGATCTCACTCGTGGCGAAGCCCAAGCCCGCGATCTTAAAAAAGCCCTTGAGAAGATGGAAATCATCAGTGGCAAACACACGTTCCGAATCCACATCAGCATGGGCGTTTCAGAATTAAACTATCAAGTATCTGATGAAATTGATCTGGTTGAATTCGCAGAATCGGCTTGTCTATCCGCTAAAGATAAAGGCGGCAGCCGCGTTTACCGCTACATCGAAGATGATAATGCGCGAATTAAACGTGATGAATTTATGTCGTGGGCAAATAAGCTCAATCAGGCCCTAGAATCCGATAAGTTGCACCTTTTATGCTTACCAGTCACTGCCATTCAAGAAGCAGAGAAAGAGCAGCGCCAATATGAAGTTATCATCAGCATCGAAGATGAAAACGGCACGCTGGTTCCTCCGTTAGAATATTTACAAGCTGCTGAAAACTATACTCGTATGTATTTAGTCGACCGCTGGACGCTTGAGCAATTAATCAAATGGATGAGCACTCATCCTGATGAAGTCGCCAACATCGATCGCTTCATGCTGAAACTGTCTGGCTACTCTATGAATGATGACTCTTTGTTATCCTTCATTTTTGAACAAGCCCGTGAACATGACATCCCTGTGGATAAGTTCTGCTTTGAACTCAACGAAACTTCTGCCATTCAAAATGTCGAAGATGCTGCTGATTTCATGCATGAAATGCGCAGCCTAGGCTGTGAGTTTACCCTTTCTGATTTTGGTACCGGACAATCATCGTTTGAGTATTTAAAGCAGCTACCCGTAAACTACGTCAAAATAGACCATACATTCATTAAAGAACTCGTCACCAGCTCTGCTGATTACGCCATGGTCAAATCGATCCATGAGATTGCTCATTTCATGGCGAAAAAGACCATTGCGGATCAAGTGAATGACGAAGATACGTTAGATATTTTACGCAGCATTGGAATTGACCTTGCCATGGGCGGAGAGCTATTAGAGGCTATTCCTTTGGACCAGCTTGCTAAGCTCAACTAACCCTCTGCTATTAACCTATAGTGCTAGATTTGTGCAGGCTTAGGATAAGCGGCATCAAGGTGAAAGCCCGATGCTGCCAACCATGACTCTGCTTCATATTGATCTTCAAAGCTATTACGCTGAAATTCTCCGAATTTTTCAACCACCATCTCATTTAAATGATATTGCTTAATCATAGATGACGAATAAACCTGCGCAGCACGAGTCAGCCCGTGCTCAATACACCAGGTAACCAATTCCTCAATAACAGGGACAATCTCAGGCACGCCTAAATCCCAATCTTCTAATAGTACCAAGTGCCCCCAGCTATCTCCTTTTAATGGAGAGGCTTGAATTATAAGCTGTCTTGAAAACTCCTCAGCCGTTTGACTGTTCCAAGAGCCAGAGAGAGTCGCACAAACCACATTGCCACTGACTTCAATATCAAAATTACCATGCTTAGATAATTTAGCCATAACCATCTCCAAACGAATAACCCGCATCACAAGTATAGGAAAAATGGGAAGATCTGTTGCAAAATAGTTTAGTTAAAATGTCATGCTAATCAGGGTATAATTCGCACCACATTTTTTTAAGCTTAGATGTCTCATGCTCAGATTATTGATTATTATGGCTTTTTTCAGCATACAAGCCTGCTCCATTGGTAATTTACCAACCAACCTTTCACGCTCTATGATGAATCAGGAAGACCCTGAATTAGTTCGTACGGCGGCTCCTGCTTATTTACTTATGCTAGATGCATTAGTAGAAACCTATCCTGATGATGAAACTTTCTTAATTCCTGCCGCTAAGCTCTATGGCGCCTATGCGGGAATTTTCTCCAATGACGAAGCGCAAACACGCCGCATGGCTAATCGCGCTAAAGATTATGCTCAGCGAGCCCTGTGCGAAAACGAAGAAGACCTTTGCGACGCTCTGGATCAAAAACTAGAAGATATCCAGATTGAACTAGACGATCTTGATGAAGATGAACTGCCTCTTGTTTATACCTACGCTTCCTCATGGGCAAGCTGGATTCAAGCTAATAGCAGCGATTGGAATGCCGTTGCGCAACTGCCAAAAGTGAAAATGCTGTTCAAATGGGTCCTTAGCTACGAAACGGATTATGATAACGGCACAGCCCAAGTCTACATGGGTGTTTTAGAATCTCAGCTGCCGCCGTCATTAGGGGGCCGCCCAGACCTCGCTAAGCTTCACTTTGAAAATGCTATTCGAGCTTCAAATGGACGTCACCTAATGGCTAAAGTATTGTACGCCCAGCAATATGCTCGTTTATTATTTGAACAAGAATTACACGACCGCTTATTAAAAGAAGTACTTTCCGCCGATGCGAAAGCCGAAGGGCTAACACTGATCAATTCACTTGCGAAACAGCAAGCCGCAGAATTATTAGCAGAATCTGCTGAATATTTTGAATAATACTGAAGTTACTTTGAGTCAATCATTATGAAATTATTAAAATCTGTATTCTTAACTGGTTTAATGGCGCTTTCTAGCAGCCAAGCTCTTTCAGCTACCCTAAAAATTGCAACCGTTGTACCTAACGGCAGCAGCTGGATGAAAGAAATGAAAGCCGCGGCAAAAGAAGTAAAGCAAAAGACCGACGGCCGAGTAAAAATCAAATATTACCCTGGCGGCGTCATGGGCAGTGATAAGACCGTATTACGAAAAATGCGCTCTGGTCAGCTTCACGGTGGCGCAATTTCAGCTGGCGCTTTAGCGCACATCTACAACGGTGTTCAGCTTTATAGCCTACCGTTTACCTTTAAAAACATTGATGAAGTTCGCCACATTCGAACTACATTTGACCCAATTATCTCTCAAGGCTTAGCCGATAATGGCTTCCAACTATTGGGCTTATCTGAAGGTGGGTTTGCCTACCTAATGTCTAACAAAGCACTCACCACAGCGGCTGACATTGAAGGTCAAAAAGTTTGGGTTCCTGAAGGCGATTTAATCGGCAACGAAATTTTCACCGTCGCAGGTATCAAACCTATTGCATCACCCATTTCAAACGTTTACACCGGATTGCAAACTGGATTATTAGACACAGTAACCATTAACCCATCAGGTTCTATCGCCTTGCAGTGGCACACTAAAGTAAGTCACCTATCCGACGAGCCACTATTAATGATCATGGGCATGCTAGTGGTTGATCAAAAAGCATTTAAAAAAATCAAAGCTGACGACCAAGCGATTGTGAAAAAAGCCGTTGCTTCTGCATTCAAACGCTTAGATGATCTCAATGAAGCGGGCAATATTAGCGCACGTGAAGCCTTACAAAAAAATGGTGTTATTTTCGACAAGCCATCCGGCACTGAATGGCGCCAAATCGCAAAACAAGCTTTAGAAAACCTAAAAGCGCTTAAGGCTTACCCTGCCGATACGTATCAGCAACTACAGCAAGTCCTAAAAGACTATCGCAACAGTCAGCAGCCAGCATCTCACTAGCTGCTTGCCCAAACATTCCCATTAATTTTCCGCGAACAACTCAATGCCAAATACTACAATCCAGCGCACAGTGCGCTGGTTACATCACCTAGAAGACTTTTTACTAGCCGCCGTATTACTCACAATGCTTATGCTCGCGATTGCAGACATTGCTATGCGGTTAATCACTGGCGGCAGCCTGATCTGGATTCCTCCCGTTTTACAGGTATTGGTGTTATGGCTAGGACTGTTAGGCGCACTGCTCGCAAGCCGTAGCCAAGAGCACGTTGCCATCGATGTTATCAGCCGCTTTGTTGGGCCTTTAGGTAAAAAAGTATGCGGTATTAGTGGCAGCCTTTTTGCAGCGGTTGTATGTTCCGTAGTGGCTTATTTTAGTATCGAATTTATACAAACCTCTATTGAATATAACGACATTGCCTTTGCTCAAGTACCTGCTTGGCCATTACAGCTGATCATTCCATTCACGTTTTCGTTGATGGCGGTACGCTTCTTTTTACATACCTTAGGCTTTATTCGCATTAAGAATTATCAGCCTAACCCTGCCCTAGCAGGAGATACACTCTAATGGCCATTATTGTCTCAGGATTATTTTTAATATTAGCCTTAATGGGCGCGCCACTGTTTGCAGTTATTGCAGCCAGCGCACTGTGGGGATTCTTTCAGCAAGACGTAAATCTACAAGTCGTTGCAATTGAAATTTATCGTCTGACCGAAATGCCGGTATTAACCGCCATCCCTCTGTTTACCTTTGCCGGATATTTATTGGGTGAAAGTAAAGCCCCTCAGCGTCTCGTTCGTATTACTGACGCCCTACTAGGTTGGATGCCAGGTGGCCTTGCCATTGTTGCACTGATTGCTTGCGCGTTATTTACCGCCTTCACGGGCGCTTCAGGTGTGACTATTGTTGCCTTAGGTGCTCTTCTTTATCCAGCGCTAAAAAAAGCGGGTTATAGTACCAACTTCAACCTCGGTTTAATCACCACATCCGGTAGCTTAGGCTTATTGTTTGCGCCTTCCCTACCACTGATTCTTTATGGAGTTGTGGCGCAACAATTAGCCCTAGATATTCCTGTAAGCATCGGTGATTTATTTTTAGCCGGAATCATTCCAGGTACCTTGATGCTAGTCGCGCTTTCGATCTACAGTGCGTTACAACCAAGAGATCCAGAGGCATTACAGAACAAAACAACGTTTGATGCCAAAGAAGCTTGGGCAGCGATTAAAGATACCGCATGGGAAGCACCACTCCCCTTCATCGTATTAGGTGGAATTTATGGTGGCTTTATTGCGGTATCCGAAGCAGCAGCCATTACAGCCTTTTATGTGCTATTAGTTTCGGTTGTCATTCGCAGAGAAATTAGCCTGCGTAAGTTGCCAATAGTAATGCGTGACTCAATGAAACTTGTGGGTGCCATCATGGTGATTCTTGCAGTCTCATTAGCATCAACAAACTATATGATTGACGCTGAAATACCGACCTCTATCTTTGACTTCATCAGTGAACACATCGATAGCCAGCTAACGTTTTTATTATTATTATTCTTCTTCCTGCTCGTACTCGGCATGATGCTCGATATATTCTCTGCCATTGTGATCATGGTGCCCATCATATTGCCAATCGCAATAGAGTTTGGCATTCACCCCGTACATTTAGGCATACTGTTTTTAGCAAATATGCAGCTGGGGTACTTTACCCCGCCGGTCGGCATGAACTTATTTATTGCCAGCTTCCGCTTCCAGCGCCCTGTGACGGAACTGTATCGTGCAACGATTCCTTTCTTCTTTATACTGCTAGCAACAGTATTATTAATTACCTACGTACCTTGGTTAAGCCTTGTCTTCATAGATTAGAGTTATCGACTAATAGCAGCCCTCAAAGACGCTATGTCAGTTTTTAGCAAGCTGACATAGCTTTACCTCGTACGTACCCATCTTTGCGCTCAACCCAGTATATTAAAGACATGTGATCGTGCCTATGGAAGGGCCATATTAACATCGTCTTGATGTCACCATTAGCCATTTGGCTAATGGATTTTTTCTTTTCTATCATTATCCGTTATCATCTACTTCCCATCATAAACGCCATGCCTTAAATCATGCCTAAAAGATCAATCTGTCCCGATTGCGAACGCCCCAAGAAAACCTGCTTATGTTCTGAAATAGTCCAACTCAGTTGCGACTACCAACTTGTTATTCTACAAGATCCAAAAGAAGCCAAACATGCTCTCTCTTCAGCACCTATTTTAGCCAAATCAATTACAGGCGCTCGACTCATTATTGGCGAAATATTTGATCCAGTTAATTTAATGGGAAAGAATTGGCAGTATGAAAGTCTATTAGTTTTTCCAAGTGATGATAGCCTAAGCAGTACAGAAGCGGCGCAATTAAAGTTCAAGTATGTAATTCTGTTAGATGGTACCTGGCGTAAAGTATCTCGTCTTTTGCACCTAAACCCTTGGCTTACAAAAATCCCTAGCATTGCTATAAAGGCTACGAATGCCAGTGAATATAAAATACGCAAGTCACCCAGAGAAGATGGACTATCAACAATAGAAGCTGCCGTCAGTGTTCTAAATGACTTGCAAGCAGAAAAGGATTTTTCTCCTATATTAACGGCATTTAGAAAAATGATAGCACTGCAAATTATGGCAATGGGTAGCGATACGTTCAAGTCGAACTATTAACAATATTTGTAATCGCATTTTGAGAATTCGTTCTTCACACTTTTGCATATTGAAAATGTAACCACTCTATTTTTGCAATTTGCAAAAGAACACATCAAAAATCTCCTTTAACACACCCCCCTCCCCTTAAATAATTGGTATAAAGACTGCAGTAACTTATTCAAACTACTGGAGGTTACTATGAAAATATTATTCTTTTCTTTTTTGACTTTATTACTTATATCATGCGTAAAACCCAAACCTAAAAATAATGATTTAGAAATCGACATTGAAAACCCTAGTGCATTAAACATACCCGATGGTTTTGACTATAAAATGGATCGTGACATCCAATTTAACCTGCAAGTGCTTGATCATAACGGCACTCCTGGAAGATTCATTGGTATACGCATATACGAGCCTTCGAATCACGAGCTATCTAATAATGATACCGAAATTCCAGATATAGCAGACAGTGCAGCTCTTATATTTTCAGGTCAAACAAATAACATGGGCTACCTAGAAGAAACTGTTCGTATTCCTATGCATTTGGAAAGTGTACAAATACAAGCCTCACAACTAGGTATCAATAACCTAGTGACTCTCAATTTGAATAACGACGTTATTTTTCACGAATTTAAGTAGAGGAATACCCCATGACAAATTTAATACGAAACATCGCTATATTAGTTTTATGTCTTCCATGGACAGCATCCCATGCTTGGACCTATGCTCTCGGTGACTACTCTTCAAATTATTCAGACAAGGGCATTCCTAATACAATGGATGCGGATATCGCAGTATCCTCCGAATTATTAAATAAAATATCGACAGCCCTCCCCGAAAGAAAAAACGTAACACTGACAAATCCAGATTATATTGCCAATGATGAAGGGGCGAATATAAGCATTAAAGAAACGGGAGAAGTGTTTGTTACGTTTCTACATGAAGGCGCTGGATATAAAAATGGATTTGGATATTTCACTTATACTGGCGCAGCACCAACTAGCCGTGATGATATCAATGAAGTGGTATTGCTACCCAATTCATCATTCTATAATAGTGGCGGTGATGTGAATGGCATGCGTGTAGGTGATACTCTCAGTTTAGGAACTCATAATGCAGGAACAAAAATTG
>Ga0105348_1000247_pt1 | contig 41156 bp, 50 predicted proteins | sample EN8Hudsemesocosm_2_FD_83504 | JGI IMG/M metagenome (GOLD analysis project Ga0105348, IMG submission 83504) | Methane-oxidizing microbial communities from mesocosms in the Hudson Canyon - EN8C Hudson Canyon | ecosystem: Environmental > Aquatic > Marine > Cold seeps | place: Hudson Canyon... | reverse complement strand
ATCGACAAGTTACTTGAGCAAGCCATTTCATCAACCACGATTTTAACCAGGCTTGGTAAACCCTGACCGCCGTATTCTGGGGATGCAGAAAGACCAGACCATCCACCGTCTGCAAAGGCTCTATAAGCTTCTTTAAAGCCCTTAGGCGTTGTTACTAATTTGGTTTCAGGATCGTAATGGCACCCTTCAATGTCACCGGATTGATTGATAGGGTCCAATATATTCTCAGATAATTTAGCCGCCTCATCAAGAATCGCACGCATCATCTCTTCATTGGCATCTTCAAAGCCAGGACACAAGCTTAGGTTCTGAGCTTTAAGGACATCAAATAGCACAAAGCTCATATCATTTAGTGGTGCAGTATACTGGGGCATGAAGCCTTCCTCTTTCGATAAAATTGAAATACGTTTCTAGCTAAAAAATGAGATTCATATCGCTAGCTTCAAACATTTACGCTCAATAGTTAAAAAAGGATCACTTAAATACGAAATATTAATAAAAGTAATTAAAATGAATCTAAAACAGGCATCACTGCGTATAGAGATATGTGACAGATAAGTTGATACGAAAGAAAGGTTAGCAACATGTTTTCGATATTAAAAAAAGACCCTATCAAAAAGCTGAGAAAGTCCTACATGGCAAAGCTTGAACAAGCAATGAAGGCCCAGCGCAATGGTGATATCAGAGCGTATTCACTCATTACCAGCGAAGCCGATATAATGCATAAAGAGATATTAAAGCTTGAAGCAAACGCACGATGCGAACCGTGAGCCCCTATTAAGAGATTATTGAAAGGGTAAGAACATGAAAACAATTATTCTATTCGGTGCAAACAGCACCATTGCTCGAGCATACATCCGATACATTAACACTGAAGTAACAGATTTTAAGATCGTCTGCATCAGCTCAAGTGAGCTCTCTAGTAGTAATACTGAACAACACTTTTTCACAGACTATTCATCAGACAGCCTAGCGAAAATTATCACCATATTAAAAACTAAAAAAATTGAATTGCATCAAGTGGTTATTTTTAACGGGCAATTACACAACCAACAAAACATGCCAGAGAAAAAGCTCGAAGAGATCAACCAAGAATATTTCAGCCAGCTCATGCAGAGCAATACCTTAACACCGATACTCTGCCTACAAAGTCTGCTACCGCTTTTAAATCATAAAACTCAATGCACCATTACAGCACTCAGTGCCCGAGTAGGAAGTATAAACGACAACAAATTAGGAGGCTGGTACAGCTACAGAGCATCAAAAGCAGCATTGAATATGCTCTTTCAAACAGCAGCGATAGAACTCGCTAGACGGGCTAAAAATACAAAATTAATCTTATTTCATCCAGGAACAACCGATACCGATTTATCAAAACCTTTTCAGCGTAACGTGCCAGAAGGTAAGTTATTCACAGCGGATTTTGTTGCTAAGCAGCTTTACGGGTTAATCAACAACCCAAGCATAGAATTTAATGGTGAAGCTGATTACATTGACTGGAAAGGAGATTCTATTCCTTGGTAAGCGACAATAAGCTTACCAAGACAGTTACCTACTTCCAGCCGTGAATCCAATTCGCATCTTCTTTTAGATCTTGCCAATTGATTTCCTGTGATCGTTTTGTCATCACCGCTTCTATAGAACACAAAGTAACGTTGTCATCTTCGTCGAACTCCATACCTGTCACGATAAAGTGTTTTTCTTTATTTGTAGGAGTAACGGCTGTCCATTTACTACTGAGTAATTTTTTAGGATTAATAGTATTCATAAAAGATCCTTAAAGGTAGTGAGATACATTATTTAATCAACCTTCAGCTTAAAAAGCTACGATACTTATACAGGGTTGTCGCAACAAAAAATATAAACACCAATACCAAAGCGATGTTCGTAGCAGAATTGTTCTTAAACTCTGAGCCGACTTGTCGATTATTTAGCCACAATAACGTCAATGCCAATATCGGCATAAAAAACGCACCCACAACGGAATAAAGTTTTTGAATTTCTTTAAAAGGAATTTCCAGCGATAACATAGGTACAATCGCGAGCAAGCCCAACCACAGTTTATAAGAAGAAGTACTCGGCAACTGTTTAAGCGGAATCTTAATACCTTTAAAACTGTGTACAGCATCCGCATAGATAAGCGGCACAGCTTGCCATACACCTAATAAACTTGAAAAGATAGCAGCCCAAGATCCCACTAAAAAAAGCACACCCATGAGTGGATGCACCTGCAGCGTAAAATATTGGCTAATACTCAATAGCAGACTGAGGCCTTTCCCTTGCTGCACGGCCACCGAACCAATAATCACCATGGCAATACCAAATAAACAGGTCAAACCATAACTAATAGCAATATCCCACCGACTGGTTTTTAACCCCTGCAGTCCTTCGCGCTGACTGTCTGCCAGCCAATAGCCATAACAAATAATGGTCAGCGTTCCCCCCACGCCTCCCATCAATGCCAGAGTCCAACTAAGTGCATCTGGCTGGTTGGGTAATTGCGGAATAAACAAACCCGATAAAACATCCATCGGATGAATAGGCACAAATAATACGCAGCTAATAACCGTGGCAAATAGAATGACCGCCAATACACTCATCACTCGATTGAATAAAACCTGACGTCCTAGTGCTAACAACACTAACGCCAACAGACTATGAGCAATACCCGCTTGAGCCTTGGTTACTTCAAAGCCCATCAGCAACAATAATTCTTTACCCGCAACCCCTGCTGCATTGATTAATGCTCCACCCACAAACCAACACCAAGGAACAAAATACAACACCATGAAAATAATGAAAGGTTTACGCAGGTGCTGAATCGCACCATGAATTATTGAAGTATTAGAAGCAAGCTGCCAGCGAGCAATACCTTCGGTTAGAATAAACTTAAAAATACCACCCAATAAAATGGCCCACAAAACAGTAGTACCTAGCTGTGCGCCAGTGAAGCCAGCCGTAGCCAAGTCACCCACGCCAACACCTGTCATGGCCATTAATAGGCCGGGAAGAATGAATAAATAAGCGCGCTTAAAGCCTTTATCAAACATAGGTAATCATCTTTATTTTAATTATCTAGGAGGTAGATTAGCTGATTGCATCAAGTTATGTCCAGATTGCCAATATAGCGCCAAAACCTAAAACCAAAGCGCCGCCAAATAGAAAAATACAGACCCTACACAGTAAAATTATTGATCCTGGAGCATAGGTCTAACTTTAACATTTTCGCTTTTTACTGCATAACTTATCTCACTATTCAAATGAATAACCGCCCTTGTATGTATCAATACAAGCACCGTAAGTTTAAGTCTATAAACACAATTTGGTTAAATATACGTTACATCGCTAATCAATTGATAAATGTGCTTATCTCAAACTTTTGCCCTATAGCCAAAATTGCTCAGTTGTATTTATCTCGTAACTCATCAGATATCGTTATCTGGTATTAAAACGACATGCGATATAAACATTGAATTACTTTCCAATTGAGGGATCAATTATGAGCTCAGAAACAACAGCCGTTGCAGGATGGATAGGCGGATTCGAAGAATCAATCTCACAGTTCCCATACCCTACCCCAAACCTATTATCACTGCCCTTACTGGACAACATGTCGAACATCGACAAACTTCAGCGCCAGCAAGCTGTAAAATGGCCTGAATTCAGCTGGGAGACTCGAAAAGGAGAAGCAGACCCTAAACGATGCTTCCAAATGTTTGCCCCCGATATTTCTAGGCTTGGCTATAACGACCAAGGCAGAGTATTTTCGATCATTTGCCCACAACAAGGGACGTACTCCCCTGCATTTGGAACCTTAAATGTAGAAGTCACAGTGACAGGGCAGAGAGGCTGGGTAAACGAATCCACAAAAGAAATGGCTGGCGACATGTCGGTTGTGGGTAAAATATGGTTTAGCCCAAGCGCGCATCAAAAAGAAAAGGTTAAGCTCATCTGGGATTTATTTAAAGACAGTAAGCTGCCCTTCCCTTTCGACAAATCCAGTGCGATTCGAGTCTCTACTCACAAGCCAGGAAATCCTCAAGAACCCATATTCCCACTGCGCAAAGGTGAAACAACTAGCTTCGACATCCCAGCTTTTGCAAAACATACAGATGAAGCATGGGACGTTGCCAACCTTGGCGTTGAGATTGGCCCAATTATTAAAGTGAATAATCCAATTGTTGATGAATTCAACCAACTCATCATGGATGTATTTAATCTGGGCTCAGGCAATATGCTGCAAAAAGGTAACGTATTAACCTGGGATGTTTGGTTCACCGCACCTGAGCTTGTCAATAAAGAAGAATGGCGCACACATGCCGAGCGCTGGAGAGACTCAATCGATGTTGAACATAAAAGCCCTGATGGCGAAGGCACAACCGCTAAATACTTTGATGGCACCCCCTTCAATCCCATTGAAAATATCGAAGAAATAGAACTAGAAAAAATAGAGCACTTCCTTAAAAAGCATCTGCTTTAACTCTATTGTAAAAGATAAAGCTATAGCGTGATTGGTACCTAGATCTCGCTATAGCTTATTACTAGTGTAAAAAATAATACAATTTTTCTTTAGTGACACTACCGTAAACAAAATGAAATGTGCCTATGTGATGCTTTATCGAACCTGCTGGAAATGGGTCTACGGCATTTTTAATCACATCATGGAGAGATTATGAAACTATCAACATTTGGAATTCCCCTCACAGCAGCCGTGCTATTAATATCTACGTTATATGGCTGTAGCCACTCACAAACAGAACCCCAAGTTAAAGCAACTCCGTATTCACCATCCTCTGGCTCTTGCATGCCCGACCCAGACTGGCTTACAACACCGTCATTGCCGATTGAAATAGCAGAAGGGGAGACTTTCTGTGACTTCTATAAGTTTTCTCTACAGTCTTTCGTCTACTTCATGAGTAAAAATGAAGACCCGACAAAATGGAATTTTGAAGATACAAAAAAATTCCCTGTTTACAACTATGCAAGCCCAGGATCATCTTGTAAGAAAGACCTTCCTACACTGTCGACCAGTATCAACCAAGCTTATAACAATGATGTTATTTATGATCAAAATGGCAACGTAGTTTTCTATTCAGTACATTTCACCCAAGAACTGTGTGATGCACCAGAGAAAGGTGATTTACCAACAGGAACAATTGAACTTAAAATGGCATGGAAAGTATTGTCCGCGAGTGAAAAAGATCGATACGTCAGCATAACGAAAGACCTAGTAGTTACTAGCGCAGATGGAAAACCACAAACATTGAAAAATGTCACCTTAGGTCTCGCTGGCATACACATTATTCAATCAACCGCTAAGCATCCTGAAATGATGTGGGGAAGCTACGAACACGTCGATAACAACCCTCTGTGCAAACCTAGCACGGGTTATAAATCGTATTCTTTTATCAGCAGTTCTTGCTGGAAAAGCTTAGCAGAAGGTCATACTACAGATCCTTCTTGCAAATTTAATCAGGCTGAAAACCTAACAACTCTAAAAGATCAACCTTCACAGATCTGCAGAGTTTTTGCTGATGGCAGTGATCAAGAAAATATTCTTTATTACGAAGATTCTAAAGGTGTGAAATACAATCCAAACAAATACGACCAAAACACGGATGCAATAAATCAACTGAACGAAGCCATCTTAAAAAGCAGCTACTTTGATAACACGCCCGCGCTCAAGAACTACCTAATAGTTGGGGGTCTCTGGGTAAATGATATCAAGCAACCATCGAGTGAAAAGGATAACCAACGTGGCTCATTAGAAATGAGTAATACACTCATGGAAACGGCAATCCAAGGCGGAGATATCCCAGCAGAGGAGCCAATGCTAAATTGCTTTGCATGCCATGGATATATACCGGGGAAAACGGCGGAAGTAATAGGCACGGGAGAATTCCCGACTAAGTTAAGTCACCTATTTAGTAACTTAAAGAAAGACCCGAAAATGAAGCATTCATTTGTCGGTCATAAGTAAATGTTAAAGGGGCTTTAATTAGCCCCTTTTCACAATTAAATATGTCGGACCCTAAATAAGTGAATATCCATACGCTGATTATTCATTCCTGAGATTTCGAATGCTTTTGAGTTAACAGAATCAAATAGCACAGCCCCATCCCTAAAATATTGGTTGTAACAGGATTAAATGCTTCTGCTAAATAGCTAGGGCTCATTATCGCCACATAGGCCAACAACCCTAATAGAGCGCCTGCCGCCGCGTATATAACAATATCCAGCTTCCTTAAGAAGATAATGGCACAGCCTAATAAAACTTCTGAAATACCTGCCAATGGTGAAATAACCGTTGCCGAAATGCCAATACCGCTAACCTCCACCAAGTGAATTTCGGCAGCACTCAACCATAAAATCTTGGGGACCAAACCATGATAGATAAACAAAAACCCTAACAATACTCGGCTAATCAGATTCACTTGATCCAATGGATTATTTTTCATTTAAGTACCTAGCCTCATGATCAGCAGTCGGTAACAAACAAGCATCATACTTGCCAAATAAACGATAACGGTTCAAAGCAATACGGTCGTAAAGCCAATTACGAATAGGTTTCGGAATTATCCGAAAAGTACATACAATTTTCCATGGATAACCGAGCTTTCTAACCACCTGAAAAAACGCATCGCTTTGCTGATAAACAGCATCCCCTTCAACCACAAGCATACTGTCATAAACATCTGTGGATAAACCAAAGTGCTTCAGAATTTTCTGGCCTTCAACCGATTGCACGCTGCACAACTTAAAAATACGCTGATGGTCATGCTTAATTATAAAGTTGCTCCAAGCATTACAAAGCTTGCACACACCATCAAATAATATGACGTTGTCAGTTGCCCTGACATTAGGCGGCAAGTTAGTAGTATTCATATTAAAGAGTAACCTCCATTTTATAATAAGTGATGCCTGATTTAACAAACTCAGCACCCTCCACCTGCATGCCAAACCGTTTATAAAAACCAACCGCGGTTGTACGCGCATCACACCAAAAGGTATTAATATCTGCTTGTTCAAGCTCAGCAATAATGTGACTAATAAGCTGCGTACCTGCACCACGACCTTGAAAGTCTTCTAACGTCGCAAACTTCCTCAGCCTAGCCAACTGGCCTTCAACATAAATCGAAGCAACACTAACCAATGTATTATTTAAGAAAGTGCCATAGTGGCTTGCCGCATCATCGCCATCAACCTTACAGAAAGACAGCGGTTTGTCAGGCCACAAAACACAGTGCCTAATCGGTAAAGCTTCAGACAACGTTATTATTCGAATATCCATAATCGAATCCCTCATCAGACTATGCCCAAATTGCCATCATTGCCCCAATACCTAGAACCAAAGCCCCACCAATTTCAGCAAAAATCAAACTAAAGGTGAAAACATGCGTTAGCCACATCGGAGTAGAAGAAGGCTCTTTACGAATAGAAGATCGTATTTGATTATTGGTTTTATTTATAATGCCCTGATAAACATAGCCAAGCACAGCCGCCAAATAGAAAAAGACAGAGCCCACAACCGCCAGAGTATTTAGCCAATCTGGAAACTGACTTAAATAAGCAAACACCGCCAACAACAAAGCCGCATAGGCATATAAAAAAGAAGAGCGATGGGCAATGTCCACATAATAGCGCGACTGCCCCTTTTCTGACTGGGTCATCAAGCTGTATTTCCAAACGCCAGTAATTAACGCTAGCATGAAAAACGCGAATGAAGACGTTAAGGCTATCTTGACTGAAAGAGGTAAATCCATAGTTAATCCTGCAATGTAAATATCATGATTCAATAATAAAGCATCTAACTTTAACAGCTAAAAATCCAAATCCACAGCATCGCCTCCACCTTTCAAAACACCTCGAATACAAGCCGCTGTGAATCGATAAGGAAAATCAAAGATAAGTTCAAGAGCATCATACCAAGCACTATCACTATCTTGTTTTTTCGGCCAAATAACATGCACGATAAGAAAACCAAAAACTGCGCTTAATAACACACCCCAAGAGAACCCCGTATAAAACAGATCAAAAACTAGATACCCGCTGATACAAGAGATAAATATTGCTACTACTGCTAAAAAATCATCCATGTTAACCACTCCATTCTATTTCCAACCAAGTTAATAGCTTTCAATATTACCTACAAGTAAACCCTCATGCTTCACAAACACCTCAGCCAAAAAATCAATCAACGCCCTAACCCGCGCATTCTTCGCCATCCCCTTATGCGCTAATACCCACAACCATTCAGAAGGCACCGCCTTAACATTCGGCAGCCTCACCAAATCAGGGTCAGCATCGCCCAAATAACACGGTAACGACCCAATCCCCATATGACCTTTAACCGCCGCCAACTGCAACACATCAGAATACATATCACCCCTCACCGGCACGCTTGGGTAATGATCTTTCCCCGCCCACTTTAAATGCTTAGATTCTGACGTGCGCGCATCACCCCAACCCAGCCAATGACAATCCTCGGGCTGGTTCACCACATCATGCTCGGCCAGATACACCTTACTGGCATACGCGCTTTCACTAATACGGCCAACACGTTTACCGGTTAACGAATCGGGGGGATTATCAACATGGCGAATCGTAACATCCGCCTCCCTACTCGCTAAATCACGCACGCCATACGTCATCTCAATCTTCAAATTAATATCAGGGTAGCGCTGCATAAACTCATTAAGATCGGGCATCAACAAATGACACGCCAAACCATTAGTAAGGGTTAAACACAAATCCCCCTCAATGCGTAAATCCTTACCCAACACATCACGGTCTATGGTATTAAACCCCTCTTGAATCTGCTGCGACGAACGCAACAACTGCTCACCGCCCTGGGTTAATGCATAACCACTGGGTAGACGATCAAACAACTGAATCCCCAAATCGTGTTCCAGCGTATTAATTCTTCGCGCACAAGAAGAATGATGAATGCCCAATACCTTCGCCGCCTTCTTCAAACCACCCATCTTCGCGATGGCCAGAAAGATCTTAATATCATCCCAATTCATACACCCTCCTTTCCCCAAGCCTGCTGCTTCTACTGAAAACCATGCTCAGAAGCTATCGCATATTTGCGACAAGTAAACGCATAATTGTGATCTATTCAATAAAAACGCACCCCGTATACTTTGATCAACCTTAAGCAACCGCCACCCATTAGAGAGACTTATTATGAACACAGCCACCATCGACTTATACACAGACGCAACCCCCAACGGCCTAAAGATATCCATCGCACTCGAAGAACTAAGCCTGCAGTGCTTTGTTTTTGCCCATGCGGCGAGCAAACTGATCAGCGTGCATCGATAATCTATCTACAGGCCATACATGATATTTTATTAGACATTAAGCCAAATAACCTAATATTAAGCATACACTGCTAATTATTTGCCTATAATAATTAGGTATTAAATAAAATTAACTTATGTTTGACATAGAATGGACTAAAACAATGCCAGCCGCTCCGACATTAGCGCAGCCTCTAATTATTCCTGATAGCGAAGGCAATCCTTTATACGCCGTTATTCCCTATAGTGAATATGAAGTTTTAATGGCAAATGATGACGCTGTTGCCTTGCCTCATGATGTCGCGATGAACATTGCGATAAAAGAAATGACACCTTTAAAGGCTTGGAGAAAGTATCGTCAGTTTTCACAAGCCGATATCGCAGAGAAATTAAACGTTACTCAAGGCGCAGTTGCGCAAACTGAAAAGGCGGGTAATAAACCTCAGCTTGCAACGCTAAAAGCTTGGGCAGATATTTTAGACTGTGATGTGAATCAGCTAACAGAATAAATCATCTAAGTTAACGCCTACCGCTTTTGATAATTCATCTCGTCGGCGATTAACAATCTTTCCTAGTTCGTAATCATCGACCACGTCCATTAACCACTCATACGTTTCTGGTGGCACTAAGTAGGCCACCGGTTGTTATGATTTATTATTGCGATAGCAGCACCACCTGCTTCATTTAATAAAGCAGATGGATTTTCTTTAAGTTCAGAGATGCTTGCTGAACAATTAGCTAGAATTTGTCTCATACTCGCCTCCCATTAAGATTTCATTCTTATTTAGGCTTTATATTATCTTCTAGCATGGCCAGAAATTTATCGAATCGTTTTTTGCGGGTCTCTTCTTTTTTAGCCGATTGTAAGCCATGCACAATGATATTACGGCTGCTCTTGCTTAAGGTGTCAAAGAATTCTTTCGTGCTTCCATTATTACTTGTACTAGCTTCAACGACTGCCATAAAGTCTTCTGGCATCACTAGGCCGTCAGACGTTGAATATGCCGCTTGCCAGCGCCAATCGGCTTTGGCTGCTTCCATAAGGGCAAGCCCTGCGGGTTGCATAAGCCCTTGTTCGATCAAGGCTTCTACGTGTTCGGTATTACGTTTCGACCAGATGCTCTTGGCGCGCCGTGGGGTCACTCGCTGAACATAGCATTCACTATCGACTGATTTTTTGATGCCATCTATCCAGCCCCAGCATAAAGCCATTTTAACGGCGTCGTTCCAGTCGATTGATGGTATGCCGGATCCCTTTTTGTATATTTTCAGCCACAGTTCGGTTTCAGTATTGTGGTTGAGCCTGAGCCATTCGTAAAAGCTCGCTGAGGTTTCAAAGGGTTGTATTAATTTGTCGTCAACGATTGGCATTGTGAATTCACTGTTTTACTCTAATGATCAGAGGTGTTTGATGGGGAGAAGGTCTGCCGGCAGCAGGGATACTACTTGATAATTTAGATGTATTTCTCAGAGGGAGACAAATAAACCGGGCTAATTATCACTGACATTCATGATAATAACATCCAAACAGAAGCCACTATCGTTCAACTAGACGAAGTTAATCATCAATTGGACGGTACTTCATTTTCAATTGGACGATTCAAAAATTTCAATCAGCTAGGGCGAATGGATATGGTTGTATTTTACGATGGTGAAAATATATTACCCTTCGGTAAAAATCTCTTTGCCTTACCGATTAGCATGCTGATACCTCAGGCATAAAATAAAGGCACAGATCACTTTAGTTGTGCGAATGTGGCGAGTTGATTGCTGAGATGTAGCGATAGCGGCATTCCGCGGAACAGGCGTAACAAACCATCACTCCTATGGAATGATGGTGCCTACTAAGCCCTATTAATAAGATGCCAATTCACAAGGAGTATTCTCTAATGCTGAAATTTTTTCTAAAGTACTCTTTTTGATACGCTCGATTAATTCATCAGGCAACGCTCCTTCTACGATTGCTTGAATGACATCCATCTCCTCGACAAAACGAATGGTAATACCATTAATCGATGTTCTAAAAATATTATACTCTCCTTCAATTTCGGGAAGAACACGATGAGGAACATCGGGCAAATACAATTTTCTGATTAGATTTACATCGACCGAATACCCTAATTCAAGACTAAGTTCCGCTAGTTTTTCGTCGTAACTTTTAATCCAGTTTGCTTCCAAGCTGAATAAGGCTTGCCTAATATCCCATAGGTGGTTCATTCTATGGTCAACCCTTGTAATCTCCCACCTGGCCCATTTTCGATTAGTAATAGGCCTCCAGTGCCATTCTTTTATATCGAGTTCCCACTCTTCAATATTTTCTCTCAATGGAAAGTTCTTTCCTAGGTCAACTTCTCCGTTTTTAATGACTATGTGATTATTTTCCAGTACTAAACTTGCTTCGTGCCCGTGGATCCACCCAGGAGAAGACCCCGTCGCTTTGATGCTGCTAATTTCAAAATTAGCCGTATCCAAAAGATACAGCTGAGTATGTTCAATAATTCGACTATCAGGATAACCTAACGAACCAATTATAATTACTTCATTATCTATTAACGTAGCTGAATGAAAATCTGTCGGTGGGAAGTCTTCTTTAGGATAAGAATATATGTTTATGCTGCCATCCATATTTTCGACGATAACATCATTATAAATATAAAAGTCTGGATCATAAGCATCTTCATGCTCCCCACCAATATAGATTTTCCTTCCATCAGGGAGCTCTGTTATAGATTGTCCCATTCGATCAAAGCACCATGATGGCCCCCCATCTATTGGCGAGGGGCCATTCATTTTTTCATTCGCCTCGTAAGCACTTAAACGAGACTGTGTAGTGGTCAACTAAATTTGGCCACGAGTTAAGAGGTTTTCCAGTATATTCTTTCAACCTCATTTGGGCTCTTACCGTTATTATGCTGATGCGGTCTGACACTGATGTAATAACCAATAATATAATTTATTATTGATCTCTCAGCTTCAGAAAAATTTTGATAGCCAACTTCTGGCATCCATTCTGTTTTAAAACTTCTAAAAAAACGCTCCATTGGTGCGTTGTCCCAACAATTTCCTCTACGGCTCATACTTTGTTTAATCTGGCAGCGCCACAAGGTTTGCCTAAATTTGTTGCTGGTATAATGCATTCCCTGATCAGAATGAAAAGTTATTCCCTTCGGTCTTCCTCTGGATTCATAAGCGTTCATCAGCGCCTTGCTCGTCAACTGACTATCTGGCGATAATGAAAATGCCCAGCCAACAGGTTTTCGTGAAAACAGATCAAGCACAATCGCTAAATATGCCCAGCGCTTTCCAATCCAAATATACGTTACATCACCGCACCATACTTGATTAGGATTTTTAACATTGAACTCTCGATTAAGTGTATTTGACACGGCTAAGTGCTCATTGTTTGCCTTTTTATATTTCGGTGCAGATGGCTGGCTACTACGAAGTCCCAGCTTTTTCATGATGCTTCGAGCTCGAAAGCGACTTAAAGGGAAACCATTCGTTGTTACCATATTCGCAATGCTTCGAGAGCCCGCTGAGCCATTACTGACCTTAAAGGCTGCTCTTACTTCACAATTAATCTGCGCCTGCTCAAATGATGGTTTCTTCGACCGTCTTTGCCAGTATTTGTAACTACTACGATGAATATCAAACACCTGGCAGATACGCTTAACGCAATGGCTCCCTTTCAATTTTGAAACTAACGAGAATTTCTCATCGAGTCTGATAGTAAGAGAGCCGTGGAGATATCAAGTGGTCAGCGCAACATGTCGCTTAATAATATCACTAGGTGTTAAAAACGTCAGCACTCTTCGAGGGCGTGTATTTAATTTATCGGCGACCTTATCAAGATAGTCCTGATCAAAACCTCGCAACTCTGTCTTTTTCGGAAAATATTGCCGTAACAATCGATTAGTGTTTTCATTCGTTCCTCTCTGCCAAGGGCTGCCTGGATCACAGAAGTAAACATCCGTATTGGTATCATTCGTAAAACGCTTATGATCTGCCAGTTCCATTCCACGATCCCAAGTTAATGATTTTTTAAGGTTCGTTGGAAATGTATTGAATTTTCGGATAAGTGCATCTACCACATTTTTTGTATCCTTACCATTGACCTGAACTACCACAGTGTATCGTGACTTTCGATCAACTAGCGTCGCGATATGAGAGTTGTTGCTTCCAGAAACTAAGTCGCCCTCCCAGTGGCCTAAAGTTGTTCTATCCTCGATCTCACTTGGCCTTTCATGAATAGTTTTAGCATCAATGATCCCTTTATAAATGCCTTTTTTGGTTGATCGCTTTCCATGCCTTAATTTTCGCTTTGACCGAAGGTGCGTAAGGGCTTCCATATCGAAAACTTCACGACATGGAATGAATAAGGTCTTATAAATTGTCTCATGTGATACCTGCATTTCAGGTGATTTTTATGTGTTCGTTTCAACCAGCCTGAAATTTGCTCTGGAGACCAATCATCAAGTAATTTGGCCTCAACTAGTCTGCTAATGGGTCTAGATTTTCGAAGTTTGTATTCTTTAGGCCGCAATGCCTTTTTGAGGGCATGCTTGTCTGCAGCTATTGCGCGATATTTAACTGATCCACCGTTGCGATTGATCTCACGACTTACAGTTGATGGCGACTTTAGAATTAATCTAGCTATACCACGGACTGAATCCCCAGAAGCTAACCCTCTCGATATGCTCTCACGATCTTGTAAGGTAAGAAAAGAATCTCGGCGTTTTCGTTGCAATGGAGATATACCACCATTTGGCTTGAGTACGCCAAAGATAGAACCAGCACGCCTATCAACAGTCAAACCGATTTCACTTAGTGTTTTACCTGACCGCCATAAACGCCAAACCTTTTTCTTTTCAATATAATCTAGCCCACGCTTTGAAAGATCTTTCATCACAACTCTTTATATAAAAATTTTATAAGGTGTTGCGCTGACCACTTGATATCTCCGTAGCCTTTTTTAGAATTTCTTTCTCTTCTTCAATGTAGCGAATCTTTTTTTCTAACTCACGAATTTTTATCTGATCAGGAGTCATTGGCGATGCATTTGATGAAATGCCACCTCGCTCTTGCTTAAGCTGGCGAACCCACTTATCAACAGTAGATTTACCGACATCCATTGCGTCAGCGGCTTCTCGTATCGAATAGCCTTTGTCTAAAACTAGCTGTGCAACTTCTAAACGAAATTCAGGTTTAAAATTGGGTCTTTTAGGTCTGTTCATTGTGTCACCTTAATATTTACGAGATGATCATATCATCTCTAATTAGGTGGCCAAATTAACCGTACCACTACAAACACCCGATATGTCGCCAAAGGCTTCATGCACCGTTCTAAAGCCCTTACTCATCCCTTCAGTCGAGCTGGCTTGAAAGAAGTCGACGTCCATTATGCGATTCAATACTCCATGGCCTATTTCATGGCCAATAGAGTCGAGTGATGATGCTGAATATTGACGGAAATAACCATCACCAAACGTTGCGTACGCGCCATCCCAATATCCTCTCGTTGAACCTCTATTCTCATAATGTAAACGAATGCGCATTTTTTCATCGAGCGGTGGCTCGCCGAGGTATTTAACAAAGGTGTCGTAGACGATGGTGCCGTAAAACATGGCGTCGTTAATGGTTGAATACGTCCATACGTATTCTATTCCATCATCCGTTTCTGTCGCACGGTCTCCTACCCAGCGGTGCGTATTGATTGGCGTTTCTGCACACGCATATTCGTAGATTGGGAATAGACTGTCATTAGCTTCGTTAGCCTGTGCATTTGGGCCACTACCTTTGCCCGCGGCCCAAGCTTCATCAACGGCATAGGCCATATCAATGACGCCCACTAAGCCATTATCGAAGATGCATCAGCCACTATCACTGCGATGTACGGATATTTTGTCACGTAATACGGTGAATTCTGCAGGTTCAACATCACTCGCCGGTGGCTGGCCGTAATACCAAGGGAAGTATTCGTTCCCACCAGGGCCAGAGAGCTGGGTATTACCGATGAAGTCGTGGAATTTTATTAAGGTGCCTGTTAACGCTAAGCCTTTTTCGTTGTGGGAATAAATGATAAAAGCTGAGGTATTGGCAGGGATGTTTGTGCCTGTTGGGATGCTAATGTCGTAAACTGAACTTGAGTCTGTTTTTAGCCAAACAGAGTCGGTTTCGTTGTCGACCTTGATACCTAGGTCGTCTGCCCAATATATCCAGAGAGAATCCGCTTTGTTAGATTCGCCGAGCTCAGCACTCGCTTGAATGTGAACAGTCCCTGCCAGTTTTCCTGTATCGCTGTCTTGATCACGAAAGTAAGCGTGGCTGATGGTATTAGTGGGAATGCCTTCTGCTGGCACTGGTATTGGCGGTTCCAGTATTGGCCGCTCTGGTGTTGGTGAGCTGCTCGAACTACCGCCACACGCTGTTAATGAGGCTGCTAGGCATACGGCCAGTACAATGCTGTTTAATGATGTTTTGAAATTCATGCTTACCCTAGCGTATGTTTATGCGGTGCTTGCTCAGTGCAGCTAAAGCACTGTTCATTAAATACGCAAGAGTAAACTTCTATAGAAATATTGGCAATGGTCTTTTATTGGATAACACTGTTCAGAAAAACGTTCTTCTACCCTTAGGTAATAACATTAAATACAGCACTTGCTCTGGCTATACGCTTTGTATTCACAAAGAAATAACAGTTTGCAAAGGCCATATTTCTGCCGACCTTTTGTACATCGACTGATATTTCAATCCAACCCCCTAGTTTTGCTGACCCTGCATAATCGATACTAAGACTGGCGGTAACCATGGGCACGGGGTCTTCACCTTGAAAAGCCGCATTATAGCCAAGCGCAATATCTGCAAGACTACTAAGCACTCCACCATGAACTAGATTTCTAGCGTTGCAGTGTTTCTTCTCGGCCCTTAATCCAATTAATAATTCAGTTTCTATTTTCTTATTATAGATGGGGCCTAATAATTCTAAGTAAGGGCTACTTCTAAAGATGGATTCAAATCCTTCCGGTACTTCGTTCATAGTTCATCCTTGTTGCTAAAAATGATGAATAAACCATAGGGGCTTTGGTTAGTTTGTAGAAATTCCATATTTTCATAGCGCTGTATTCGTCAGAATAATTATGTGTGTGGGTTCGACATATTTATCAGCTAATGCATGAATGTTTCCTGACTGAATAGTCACCAATTAGTATTAGTAATTTTTAACAATATCTTTAGTAAGATGCCTCATTTCTAGCACTTTTTATTACTAAAAAGGCCTAAAAACAGCACTATTTCTCACAGAATCATAAATTTGAGTAATTACTCTAATCACCTTGCTTTAGCCTCCTATTTTTGATTATATGCGCGCCTTGATTTGGTATGACTTCACAATCCTTTCGCTCAATACACATTTATTATTTTATTGAAAGTAAGGCTAAGTCTCTTAGATATTATGAAAAACAGATAATAAAGCCGATTCGTTTTATCTAGTACTAACGTCACAAAAATTAATAAATTTATTCTTTATGAGTTCTCACCGTCAGTTGAATTTAAAGAATTTAAAGGTTCAAAAAAGATGAAACGTAGATCATTTCTTAAAGCCGCTGGTGCTGCCAGTGCTGCTACCGCATTACCTGTAATAAGCAGTAAAGCCTCTGCTCATACTCCAGAAGAAAAATACCGAAGAGATATTCCTGAGTTATTTGAGACCGTTGCTAAGCCTCCCGCTTATACACCTGCGTTGGTAATTGGTTCTGGCTTTGGTGGTGCAATTTCTGCGTATCGTTTAGCGCAAGCGGGTATTGAAACAACCGTATTAGAGCGTGGCCTACGCTGGCCTCAAGACCATAGCCGTGATATTCATTCGGGTAATTTTGCACCAGACGGCCGAGCGTATTGGCATAGAACTGAGATTACACACTTAACCGGTTTAAGCTTCAGCTTTGACAAGTTTGCTGGGATTTTAGACGTTACTGATTACGAACATATTTCTGTTTGGCGTGGTGCTTGTGTTGGCGGTGGTTCAAAAGTATTTACCGGCGTGATGATTCAGCCAGAGCGCGAATATTTTGAAGAGATTTTTGAAGATAACGTTGATTATGAAGAGATGCGCGACACTTTTTATCCTCGTGTAAAGGACATGTTAGATCTTAGCCCAATACCTGATGACTTATACAAAAGAGCTGCTTGGGGCCACTCTCGCGTTTGGGATGATCAAGCGCGCGCTGCGGGTTACTCCCCAGAGCCTATCGATGGTATTTGGAACTGGGATGTTATTCGTAAAGAGTATCGCTTTTGGAATCGTCGTTCAGCCAGTATCGGTGAAAGTAACCACGGTAATGCTAACGGCGCTAAGTTTGATGTCACACAGAACTATTTAAAATACGCAGAAGAAAGCGGTTTTACTCAGGTTTATTCTGGTACTCAAGTAAAAGGCATTAGCCAAGATGCTAACGGTATCTATCAGGTTGAAGTTGAACAGATGGATCCTATGGGTAATATTATTGACCAATATACTTTAACCTGTGGCCGTTTGTTTATGGCAGCGGGTTCTATTGGTACGACTGAATTATTACTGCGTGCTCGTGAACGTGGTGATTTGCCAAATCTGAATGAACATATTGGTGAAGGCTGGGGTACTAACGGAGACGCAGCTGCTATTCGTTCCCTTGCGCCTTCTTGGGGTCTAACTCAGGCTTCACCGTCGACCAGTAAAATTCATGATACGTCTTTGAGTATGCCTGTTACGCTGGAAAACTGGTACGCCATTCAAGTACCGGTTAACGTCGGCATCATTGCTTCTTTGAGCATGGTATACGATATGAAGAATCGCGCTAAGTTTGAATACAATGCCGATACGGATTCGTGTGATTTGTTGTGGCCTAAAAACGGCAACGATGAAACGGTTACAGTGACGCGTGCGATTAATACTAAAATCGCTGATGCCAGTTTAGGTGTTCCTGGCATTCCAGGTCTAATTGATGATGTACAAGCAACGTTCACAGCTCACCCATTAGGCGGCGCTATTCTAGGCAAGGCAACCGATGCTTATGGCCGTGTATACGGGTATGACGGTTTGTATGTTATGGACGGTGCGATGGTTAATGGTAGTACGGGTGCAGTCAACCCTGCGTTAACTATTTCGGCGTTGGCTGAGCGTAATATTGAGAAGATTATTCAAGAAGATATGTAATATTTTTTTGATGTCTCGGTGTTATTAAAAAGCCAATAAAACGCCCACCATTTTTTTAGAATGGTGGGCGTTTTGATATAAGCCGATTATTGAAGAAATCGGATAATTAGATAGAGGTAGCACCGCCGTCGATAGGCAGTGCGACACCAGTGGTAAAGCCTGCTAGATCTGAACATAAATACAAAACTGCTGCTGCGACTTCTTCTGGCTGACCTATACGGCCCACTGGGTGAAGGCTGTTAACGTATTGTTCTTTTTGCGGATCGTTTTGAGTCGCGCGTCGATACATCTCGGTATCAATTACCGCAGGACAAATTGCGTTTACACGTAAACCTTTTCTACCGTATTCAACGGCTGCTGATTTGGTTAATCCGATAACGGCGTGCTTACTGGCGCTGTAGATACTCATTTTTGGCGCTGCGCCTAGCCCTGCGATAGAGGCCGTATTGACGATGGCTGAAGTGGTTTGTTTAAGTAACGCGGGGATTTGATATTTCATGCAACGCCAAACGCCTTTCACGTTTACATCCATTATTTTATCGTAGGTTTCTTCGTCACCATCGGCTAATTTACTTGATTCAATTTCAATGCCGGCGTTGTTGAAGGCGATGTCGAGCTGGCCGTAGGTTTCTATCGTGCCATCAACCATGGATTGAACATCTTGGTCTTTGGTTACGTCACACAGAATAAAGCTTGCTGTGCCACCCGCTTGTGTAATGAGGGCCGTAGTTTCTTCACCCGCGCTGCGGCTCATATCAGCAACTACGACTTTTGCACCTTGTTGTGCGAAAGCCAGTGCTGTTGCGCGACCGATGCCATTACCCGCTCCGGTAATTAAAACGACTTTATCTGCAAAATTATTCAAAGCTTTTACCTAACTGTGTGAGTGACTATTTGATAAACAAAATTCTGTAAGCCATTACACCTTAAGGTCTTTGCTTAGATTGTAGAAATTCCTTATTTTTATGATGAGGTATTCGTTTGAATAATTGTGGGGGAGAGGTAAAGTTATCTACTTAGACTTTCCCGTATTTTAATAAGAAATCGGTCTCGTGCAATTCAAATCCACACTCTTTTAACCAGCTGGTCGCTTCGTCTAAATTTGAAAAGACTAAACGTTCGTAGTTCTCTTCTGTTTGCGGAATAATACTTTCTAACTGCATTTTTTTAACGGCACTAGGAGAGTAAACGTGACAGTCCTTAATACAGCTATTGTCTTTAAACCATTGGCAATGCTCTATTATGTGAGGCTCTATATCTGGCACCCCAAGATCCCAATCGTCGAAGATTGATAGGATAGCCCAATCTTCTGATATAAGTGGCTGTGCCACTTCTTTGAATTCTTTCATGTAAGCCAATGTGGCTTCTTCATTCCACGACCCTTCAAACCACTGCAGAAGCACTTTATTATTAACTTCTAGCTTCCATTGACCATGTATATTTTGCATGTCATAACCTAATTCTGTATTTCACTTATCTTAGTTAAACTATAGATAACTTAATGATAAATGCCCACCTACCAAGTGAGCCTTACATCAAACGCTTCACCCACTGCAGATGAACACGCAGAAATGTAGCTGTGCTCTCCTACTACACGCATAAATTTAGAATCCCCTGCCGCTACATTCGCCGCAGTAATAAAATCGCTTAGATCTATACTGGTGCTTATTCCATACGGTTGGCCGATGGCGATGGTTTCAGCTATTACGATTTCTTCCGCGCTATAAATTCCGTCGTCGTTTATATCGAGCCAAGCTGTCCACTTTATCGTATCGTTAACTGCGGTATTACTGGCGCCATCAACCTCTAGAGTGAGTGTTTTGTTATTAGAGCCGTTTAATGCAATTGGTGTTGCGCTATAGTCCCACTGATCTGCATCAAAGCTTATATTGCTGCCATTTATCATCACTTGGCCGATGTCATTTTTAGGCGTATATCCACTATAGACTCTGCAGTATTGGTCGGTCACTGAAACGGTACGGCTGAAGTCGTCCGTATTATTTAGGGAATCCTCTACGCTGAGCTTAACCTGATACGTTCCGGCAGCGGCATAGGTATGCTGAGGATTTTGCTCTGTTGATGTTTGACCATCGCCAAAGTCCCACTGCCATGCAGTGATTTGATTCGTCGAGGCTAGGCTAAAACTGCGGCTATCGTCGGTGAATTGTGTGCGCAGTTTTGCTTTATCAAAACTGTAATGACTCAGTACACCTTCATCGAACAGTTTTATTTTTACCGTTTTAAACGCGGCCACTACGTCGTCTGATTTTTGAATTGAGATCAACGCGGCTTGCTGCTTTAAACACTGAGCTATTTCAGTATGGTTCATGGTTTTGGTCCAGCAGTTTCTAGCGGCGTCTATGTATAAGCTATAAGCTTCTTCCATTCCCCACTGTTGCTGCAACACATAAAACGGATAGGTAAACATACCAAGACTTAGGTAAAAATCGGGCTCACTTTCATCGTAATCAAGCATACTTTCAAGCGCGCCGTATTCCGTAACGATTTGATCAAGCTTGCGAACTCGGCCTTGGTTTTCTTCACCGTGTAACCAGTAATTTGTTTCTCCCTTATATTCACCCGTTTGCTCGACGTATTCATACCACGCCATAACCCCTGAGATATCACTAAAGGCTTCGTGGAGTGTTCTAAAACTTTTACTGAGATCTTCTGAGCTGAAAAAGTCGACACCCATTAAGCGATTCAATACACCATGGCCGACTTCATGGCCAATCGAGTCGAGTGATGACGCGGAAAGCTGTAAAGGAATGCCATCACCAAAGGTGGCATAAGTGCCGTCCCAATAGCCGGTAGGTATACCTCGACTGCCGTAGTGAACGCGAATGCGTAGTTTGTCGTTTATCGGTGGCTCGCCTAGATATTTAACATAGGTATCGTAAACCAGCGTGCCGTAAAACATGGCGTCGTTAATGCTGGAATAAAGCCACGCTCCGTCTTCGTCACCGACATAACGATGAGTATTCAATGGCATTTCCGCACAGGGATATTGATAGAACGGGAATAAGCTGTCGTCGGCGATATTGGCTTGGGTATTGGTGCCATTATTCCGGCCAGTTTCCCAAGCGGTGTCCCTTTCATAATTCATGTCGATGATGCTGACGAGGCCGTTATCAAAGGTACACAGACCTTCTTCGCTACGATTTACAGATATAGTGCCGCGCTGATCAGAGTACTCCACGGAAAAGCCATCAATATCGGTTTCGCTTGTCGGTACACCATAATACCAAGGAAATAAATAATTCCCCCCAGGGCCAGAGAGCTGGGTATTACCAATGAAGTCGTGGAATTTAATGAGAGTGCCGTTTGTCGCGAGGCCTTTTTCATTGCTGGGGTAAATAATGAAAGCTGAAGTATTATCTGGCAGACTTGTGCCCGCTGGGATGTTGATGTCGTAGATCTCTGTTGAACTGGTTTTAAGAAAAGCGCCTTGGGTTTCAGTCTCTATCTTCTTGCCTTCGGCATCTGCCCAATACAGCCAAACAGAATCGGTGGCTGACTCTGCTGATTCAGTACCCGTCGTCTTTAAGGTCACTGCCCCCGCAAGCTTGCCGGTATTGCCGTCTTGGTCGCGGAAGTAAGCATGACTAATGGAATTAGTGGGAATGCCTTCTATTGGCACAGGAGCAGGTGGTTCTGGTATCGATGGGTCTGGTTTTGCTGGCTCTGGAGCGGGCGCGCTACTCGAGCTACCGCCACAAGCTGTTAATAAGACTGCTAAGCCTATCACTACCGCAATGTTGTTTAATGATACTTTCAACGTCGTGCCTACCCTAGCGTATGTATATTCTAAGCTAATAAAAGAGCTGATTATAAAATACGCAAGAGTAAACTGCTACTGGGCGGTCGGCAATGACCATTCTTGAACAACACTGTTCATATTCGAACTACTAATGAATGTTATGAGTCATGATTGTCAGGTCTTAGCTCAACAATTTGTGCAGTATTAGGGCTAGTTGCTCTGATAGCTTTTTAGATGTGAGTTTAAGATTCGAAGAAGTTATGCAATAGCCTTCAATAAACGGTAATAAGATCGCTACGGCATTATCAATTTGTTGTTCCTGACAATGATCGGGAGCTGCTTTTGTGAGTGCTTCAAACAGCATCCTATGTAGCTTTTTATAATAGTCATCTACCGCTTTTTTTACCGCACTATTACGCTCTGCGATGGCCCAAATTTCTTTGAAGACAACGGCGCAATCGCTGTTATCGATATCTTTTAAAATATATAACGTTAACTGTTTTAGTTTCTTTTCTGAATCAAGTTGATCAGGGAATGAAAGCAGCTGCATCGACTCAGCGTATTCCAATAAGAAACCTTCTAGCAGCGCCGCTAATAATAACTCTTTGGTTTTGAAGTAGTACTGAACATTACTAAGACGCATATCTGCGGCCTCAGCGACTTTCCTCATGGTTAAGCCTTGATCACCCGACTCTTTCAAGATGTTCATTGCACAATTCAATATGTGCTCAATTTTGGGGCTCATGCTTTTCTCATTCCAACGACCTATTTAATACAGGACCTGCTCAATACAGCCAATATATAACCATTGACACTTTAGGTCAATCGACCTATATTCATTTAGGTCGAGTGACCTAACCCAGTATTTGGAGAAATAAAATGAAAGGCCTAGTCGTTGATAGCAGTAAAAATTTTGTACTGAAAGACAATTTGATCCGCCCAGTGCCAGAGCAGGATGAAGTCTTGGTTAAGGTGCATAGTGCATCGGTTAATCCGTATGATGCAGAAAGTGCCGATGGGCGCTTTGATCCATATTTTGCAGAATACGGCGTGGATAAAGAAGTGCAATCAGGTTTAGAGTTCTCGGGCACCGTAGAGTCTGACGGCACACGTTTTAAGCGAGGCGATAAAGTCTTTGGTTAGGTTAATATGATCACGGGCTGGAAAAGTCATGCCGAGTTTATTTCGATTAGTGAAGATGCCATTGCGCTGATGCCTAATAACCTAACATTCCCTCAGGCCGCCGCCATTCCGTTAGGCGCTTTAACGACCTTGGTGGCTTTGCAGGATTTAGGACAACTGAAAACGGGCATGCGATTATTAATTAACGGCGCTGCAGGTGGTTTAGGGTTACAAGGTATTCAAATAGCTAAGCTATTAGGCGCTCATGTCAGCGCTATTGCAGGAGCTTCTCAAGCTGAATATTTGCAATCCCTTGGCGCTGATATTGTTTATGACTATAACGAAGTGAGCATTCACGATCTTAAAGACTCATGTTCAGAAAGGTTTGATGTCATTTTGGATTTAACTAATAAGCAAACATTGGAAGATATGAAGAAGCTGCTAACCCCCAATGGAATATTTATTCCTGCCGAGCCTAACGCAGAAAATGGTGGTGAATCGGAAGATGCACAAGTCGGTTACCTGATGGTGATGCAAGGGGATTATGAAAAGCTCAGCCAAATTTCGAACTGGGTAGCAGAAGGGAAATTGAAATCTATTATCGATAAAGAGTTTAAATTTTCGGACTATGTAAACGCCCTTTCTCGATTACAAAAGAAAGGACGCCGTGGCCGCATTGTTATGAGCTGGTAGACTTTTTACCAGTGCTACACCTGTTGCTATATATTGTTTAACAGCATCATTTCACCAGGGTGTGGCGCCATGTAGAAAGAATTGGTGATGTACTCATTCGGATGGCGTCTAAAATGGTGTCTTAACAACGTAATAGGAACAATGAGTGGCAATAAGCCTTTTTGATAGCCTTCGATTAATTCCTTCAATTCGGCTTTATCATCAGCATCTAGGCTATTTTTAAGATACCCTTGGATGTGGTGTAAAGTATTTACGTGTTTTTTTCGTGACGTAATAATTTTCAGTAGCTCTGTCATCTGCTCTAGATAGGTCATCGCAAGCTGTTCAATATTAGTATCTTTTGTATCGGCTAATAAGGCACCTAGATCTTTTGCTTTCAATTGGTTGTGGCTCATAAATATGTATTTATGGTTAGCATGGAAAGCTTGCAACCCTGCCCATGTCAGGCCTTCGTCACACAATGCCCTCCAACGAGAATAAATGTAAACACGCTGTATGAAGTTTTCTCTAAGATGTGCATCGGTTAAACGCCCTTCTTCTTCTATGGGTAAGAAAGGGAAGTTCTCCATTAAACGTTGTGCATAAATGCCGACACCATCTTTAGTAGAATGATTACTTTTAGAATCAGCATTACTGTAGAGCTTAACCCTCGCCATGCCACAGCTAGGAGAATCCTTTTTTAAGATGTAACCACATAAATCGCCATGCCAGTTACGCTGCTCTTCCGCTGTATCTTTTAACGCTTGAGTTACATCTAGCTCGCTGTTTTTGGTGCCGATGCAATGCACTTCATCATCGATATTAACCAAGCGAATGGGCTCGCGAGGAATACCTAAGCCTATTTTCACTTCGGGGCAAAAAGGAACAAATTTGAAGTAATCCAATAGTACAGCCGTTATATAGGCGTTCTTTTTATGCCCTGAATCGAATCGAACATTTTCGCCTAAAAGACAACTACTGATGCCTATTTTGATGTTTTCGTCCGTGTTCTCATTCATTAAACGCCCTTCATCCATAATGTTTCCCTCATTCTTTATAGCGAATTCTTAATTATCGTTAAGGTTATATAGCCGACTTCTAGTCCATACTTAATCATAGTCGATTCATTGATCATGACCTTATTATTTACCAGGTACATTTTGTCTTCAATTCGCACTTCAATCTCACTTCCTTCATAATCGATTAATAAGTCGTAATTCATGAAAAAAGCATTCCCAGAAATACTAATAGGGACAGGCGCAAGGGTATCGTTAGCCTTGGCTAGGTAATACTCTTGATTATTCTTTTCAAACGGTGAGAAGGTCCACGTTCTATAGTCAATGCTGCCATCATCAAAGATAAACTTTTCTTTTAAAATACCTATACCCTCTTTATTCCAAGTACCTTGCATATCGACATTAAAATATCGAATCACCTGACCAGAACGATCTTTAATTATGCCATGGGCCGTTAAGTCACCACTAAAGTAGGTCTCAAGATCCAGCTTAGGGCTGTTGTCTTTATAGCTATTAATATCAATTGAGCTACAACTTAGGGTTAGAAAACTGAGTATAATTATCAAATAAGTTTTCATCGAACTTCCTCTTGAGGCTTAAAGTTAGATTGAGTCTGTGAATGTGAATAGTCATAAGAGATAAGAACATCTTGGTATTCCCCCTCTTCGTCGCAGATATTTGATCGACCCTGAAATGAAGTCAGCTTCCTTGATATTTTGTCGTAACTTAATCGCAGCTGATCAGAGAACATACTAATAAAAAAGTTAGACGCTGAAATAGAGAAACAATAATTTTCATCATTCTCACATTCATACTTCTCTATCGTCAACTGATATGTGTCTAAAAGTGATGGCACAAGATAGTCTACTGTTAAACTTCTCCCTTCTGTTAAGTCTATCCAATTCTGACTAATAAAATGATCAAAGCCTGCATCTACGACGAGTGAAGAGGTTAAATTCAACTCTTCAGACTCAAGATCTTCTTTGTCATTTTCTTTATATTCTATAAATAGAACATTCTCTCTTTTAACAATTTTTATAATCTCGCCATTTCTTGAATTTTTTTGTTCAATGCTAGGAGAAATAAATCCTTGTGCATAACTTATGCTTTTTTCAGCAAAAGTACGGCCATCTATTTCTTTGTAAATGACAGTGTGCGTAATGTCATCTTGATATTGGTGATGCTCTGTATAAAGCAGCTCTTTGCTTTCCAGATCATGGGCATAGCCTACGAAGGTTTGGGCTCGACAAAGTGTTGAATAGGATAATGTCAATATCAGAGCAAGACACAGTTTCTTATAAAGCATAAGATTGTTCATATCCTGTGTATCATTAAGAAAATATTTTTTCATATTGCACCTCATAGATCTCGTTTGCTTTTTTATAGCTTAATAAGACAACTCCCCACCATATTCCTTCAAGTAAAATAAATACATTATAGCTCTGCTCTTCTATAAAGTAAGAATTTGATAAATGTATTCCTGCTACATAGCTTAAAGGAGCGATAAATAAGCCAATAAATAAGGTCAGCCAGAAATTAGTAAAAATCCAGCGCATAGAAAATTTCAGTGTCGTAGCAAAAGCCAACCATAAAACCATTAGCCAAAGAGGCGCTAACATATCGAGGTGACGACTATAAATTAGTCCTGTTTTCCATGCGATCAGGCTGTCGCCTAAATATCCGACTAAGCTGAAAACCATTAAAAATACTGCCCTATGCATCACATTGTTTTCAGTGCTATTTAGGCTATAAAAATACACAGCAAGAACAAGGGCGATCGCAGCGAATGCATATATTGTCATCGTCATAACAGCGATAAACCAACAGGCTTGAAAAAGCACGGCATTGGCAATATTGATTTGAGACTGTTTATTTAACATCTAATAAATCGACTTCTACTTTTGGTCTATTTAATGACAACCAAATTTTTGGAAAGAAGGTTAAGCACTTAAACAACCAAAAAAGTCGTTTAGGAAAAATGGCATTAAAATGTCTTTTCTCCATCGCTTTAATGATCGCTTTACTCGCATCACCTGTCGTCAATAGGAATGGCATATCAAAATCATTTTTCTGAGTTAATGGCGTATCGATAAATCCAGGCATAACATCAGTAACATCAATGTTTTTGTTTTTAAGATCTATTCGTAACGATTGTAAGAAATAACTGAGCGCAGCTTTAGAAGCGCCGTAGGCTTCTGCTTGAGTAAAGGGCGCCATACTGGCCATTGAAGTAACTGCAACGACATGTCCATTTTCTGATTTTTCTAATAGCGGAAGTGCAGCTTGAATTGCACGTACGGTGCCATGAAAATTGATGTCCATAACTTGTTGAATACAAGACCAATCATTACTCGTAATATCTAAATATTTGCAGTCTCCTGCTGAGAGAACGATTCGATCTAAATGGGGAGTAAGATCTAACAAAGAGCTATGAATTCCTTGTTGGCTATCGTTAACTAGATCACAAACGAAGGGAAAGATATTGTCAGATTCTTTGGAGAGTTGATTTAGTGCGTCTCGGTTTCTACCCGATGCAATGACTCTATTACCTTGGATAGCTAATTGCTTAGCGACCTCATAGCCAATGCCACTGCTCGCACCGGTAATCCATATTATTTCACTGCTTATCATTCTTCATTCCTCGATCAATCTTATTATTAATACGAGGAACTATTCTGATTGGATTACATTTTTAATTGTTTATTTTAACTGTTTATTTTAAAAAGGGATTTAATAAGCGGCCAAAGAAACCTGTCATTTTTAATGGTGCATCTGTTACCGCAAAGCAGATGCAGTCTTCTTTGTCATGTGCCTGAGGTTGATGATGAGTACTGGTATTAGCCAACACAAAATCCCCAGGGTGGTAGTCACCAGATAGGTCTGAGAAGCTTCCAGAGAGCACCAAGGTAAACTCATTACCTTTGTGAGTATGCTGAGGTAGCTCTTTACCCGCTGCAATCTTATAGAATCGAGCAGTATATTGTTCATCAGAAAATGGCAAATCAAAGCTCTGAATGCTTTTACTGAACCCTGCCCATGGAAGGTGCTCGTAGAAAGAGGGAACAAAACGTCTTAGCGGCTTTGGCAAGCGCTGATCTGCTTGCTCCAATTGCTCTCGAAAGACCGGATCTAGTGTCTCCATAGGCTCTACATCAGAGGTTCTTAGCTCGCCAGCATCACGTTTTGCATGCAGGGTTGCTAATAACCTTGATTTTGCCTCGCTATCAACATCAACAGGAGTGGAGTAATCGATAAGATCTCCTCCAAGTTGTTCATAGATAAAGACTTTTTTACGGCACTCAGTACAACTTTCAAGGTGACAAGCTGTTTGTATGCCTAATGCATTGGTAAGCTGCCCAGCAGCAAATTGCATTAAAAGTTCGTCAGCAGGATGATAATTAGCCATGTCGTTTGTTCTTTTGCCAGGTTATCTAGTTTTTTCATCGCCAAACGCAGACGAGACTTAATCGTTCCTAAGGGTAAACCTAAATCAAGAGATATCTCACTGTGAGTCTTTCCCTCAAAATATACCTTATAAATGACTTGTCGCTGCTCTTCTGGTAATGCCTCAATGAGTATACGGACTAAGCGAGCATTTAGATCACCTTCGACATCGTCATCTAAACGCGATGAGACAAAATCGACGGAGCTGATCTGCTCAATGTCTTCTTCAGGCCACAAATCAAAGGATTGTATTTGATTGGGCTTTTCTTTACGTAAGATATCAATTCGGCGATTACGGATGATTGTATACATCCAAGTCATAGCCGAAGCGGTAGCCGGTTTAAATTGCGGAGCTTTGTTCCACACAGTGAGCATGCAATCTTGCAAAAGGTCTTCTGCATCAGTGGGATTAGATCCACACTTGACTGCATAAGCTTTAAGCCGGCTTGCACATGCATCGAATAGTTCTAAATAAGCTTGTTCATCTTGCTGAGCAATATTTAATACAAGGTTATTTAGATACTGAGCATTTGTCTGAGTACCTTGGGTCAAAATAATTCCAATATTGATCGAAGTTGTTGTGCGAAGTTATTGAACGGTAAAGTAATGATACATTCAGTTTAAGCTATAAAAAAGCTATTTTATTGTGATCTAAATGAAGCCAACCATCGTAAAAACGGTAATAACATTTATTGATTCGACGATTAGTTAGGCTCTCATGACAAATTTACACATTCCCTCAAAAAATGACATATTAGATTTCGCTATTGTCGGTGCTGGCATTGCAGGGCTGACACTCGCCAATAGACTAAGTTCGCTTGGCTACCGTCTTGCAGTATTTGAAAAAGCGAGAGGTACTGGCGGAAGACTTTCGTCCAAGAGAGCAATCAATGGCCAACAACAAGCAATGGCATTTGATCTCGGTTGCACAAGTTTCTCAGGTAAGTCTGAGGAATTTCAAAAGCAATTAGATCAATGGCATCTGCGTGGTGTTATTGAACCGTGGTTAGAAAATAAGCAAGGAGGCACTGAGTATGTGGCAACCCCTAGAAATTCAGGGTTGACTCGGCACTTGAGTAAAGAGGTATCGTGTCATTATTCAACTAAAATTGATTCTATTGAAAAATGTGAGGATGTTTGGAAGCTGACCTACTCGAATAATGATTGTGATGGAAGGACTGATGTTTTTGCTAAACATATTGTTTTAGCTATACCTTCAGCTCAAGCGTATGACTTATTACCGCAGCAGCCTGCACTAATGAACCAGATGAGAGATAAAATAAACAACGTTACCTTAAACCCTCAGTGGGTACTGGGTTTAGAAATAACCAACGATATATCTCAGCTTTCAAACTTATCTTTTCCTAAAAATGATGTTATTCATTCCATTAGCATAGAGACCAGTAAGCCATCCCGCGAGCATCCAAGAGGTAGCCAGGTCCTTCAAATTCAAGCGACTACTCAATGGAGCCATGACCATATCGACGCAGAAAAACAGAAGATTGAAAGTGATATGGTGAAAGCCTTAGAGGAAATATTAAATCAGCCTGTGAAAAGCACAAACCGCTATGTTCACCGTTGGTTATATTCCACTGTCAAAAATGGCATTTCAAATATCAATAGCAACTATATAAGTGAATCTGGATTGAGCGTTATTGGTGACTATTTCAGTAATGAACATTTTGGAATTGAGGCATCTTGGCATAGTGCTATTGCTTTAGTTGAAAAGCTAACAGAGGCGAATAAAATACAAAATTCTGATCGAGTGGTTTCAAATGTCTAACCTTGTATGGTTCCGTAATGATTTGCGAGTATACGATAATCCGGCTCTGTTTAAGGCAATGTCTAAGGGCCCATGTATCGCCGTCTATTTTATTACCGATGATCAATGGGATGATCATGGCCTTTCGCAAATAAAGCGCCAATTGATCGTTGAGCATTTAAAACTATTAGAACAGTCTCTTGCAGAGCTTAATGTGCCATTGATTGTTCTCAATGGTCGATCATTTTCTCATAGTACGAAGCTATTACTCGAGATGTGCAAGCAGCATGAAATTTCTGCTGTGTATTTCAATCATGAATATGGCGTTAATGAGAAGAGGCAAACCACTAATGTAGAGCTGGATTTGAAAGCCAGAAACATAAACAGTCATGGCTTTAATGAGCAGTGTATTATCACACCTGGCAGCATAAAAAATGGCCAAGGAGAGAGCTACAAGGTCTTTAGTGCATTCAAAAGAAAGTGGTATTCAGATTTTGTTGAGCAAGCTCGACCTTTATATACGAAGCCTAAAGCTCAATCTAGCTCTCTAACTTCAGCTGTATCTAACCTAGAATGCCTAAAAGACTATGATCTTTCTATTCCATTACAAGAACATTGGTTATTCAATGAATCCCAGATTCATGATTATTTAACGGAATTCGCTCATAGCCAGGTTGATCGATATCATTTAGAAAGAGACATACCTAGTTTAAATTCAACCAGTCGACTTTCTACTCATCTAGCATTAGGGGTTATAACAACACGACAATGCCTACAGGCTATTCTGGAGACAAAGCTGAATAGCAATACTTATTCACTAGATCTCCTGCATGAAGGCGCACAATGCTGGGTAAATGAATTAATCTGGAGAGACTTTTATCGACATATATTGGTTGCGTTTCCTAGAATCAGTAAAGGTAAAGCATTTAAGCAAGAAACAGAAAAATTGCCTTGGAAATCTAATAATCAAGACTTTCTCAATTGGTGCCAAGGCCTGACAGGCATACCGATTATTGACGCGGCGATGAGACAGCTTAATCAAACAGGTTGGATGCATAATCGATTACGCATGGTCACCGCGATGTATTTAACCAAGCATTTGCATATTGATTGGCGCTTAGGTGAACAATATTTCTACAGTAAGCTTGCCGACGCTGATTTAGCCTCCAATAATGGGGGCTGGCAGTGGTCTGCTAGCACTGGGGTTGATGCAGTGCCCTATTTTAGAATATTTAACCCTTATCGACAGGCCGAAAGATTTGATCCGAATGGTGACTTCGTTCGTAAGTATGTAAAAGAGCTTGATAGTATTAAGGGGAAAGCCATTCATAAGCCAGATAAGGCACTGGCCATTGAACTTAATTACCCAATGATGACTGTCGATTTAAAAATTGAAGCAGACAAAACCAAGTCTTATTTTAAGGCACTTAAACAATAATGAATATTATAAGGAGTCACCTGAAATGAACGCGTTGAAGCAGTTAGGTAATAATGCCCTGCGTTGGTTTGACTCCGAAGCTGAATCTACTGAAACAGTATCCATTAGGACTACCTCAACCGAAGAAGATGAAGCACTCGTAAATAAGACAACAAACAGAAAAGTAAATTGGCAACGTATTATTCCATTTTTTGCTGTTCACCTAACTTGTTTATGCGTCTTTTTTGTTGGTTGGAGCCCAGCAGCTATCCTTGTATGCCTTGCTATGTTTTGGTTGCGTATGTTTGCGATCACTGCTTTTTATCATCGTTATTTCTCTCACCGTAGTTTTAAAACCAACCGTTTTTGGCAATTCGTATTTGCAGTGATAGGTGCAAGTGCTGCCCAAAGAGGGCCTCTCTGGTGGGCTTCTCACCACAGGAAGCACCATCAACATTCAGATGAATTCAACGATCTACATTCACCTAAAAATGGTTTTTGGTGGAGCCACATGGGTTGGTTTACTTGCGAAGACGCTTTTAAAACAGATTACAGTGTTATTAAAGATTGGGCAGAATTTCCTGAACTACGATTCATTAACCGATTTGACATCTTAATTCCTTTTCTATGTGCAACCAGCCTTTACATATTCGGCGAAATATTAAATGTCTATGCACCATCATTAAATACGAATGGATGGCAGATGTTAATTTGGGGATTCTTTGTATCCACTGTCGCACTTGCTCATGCGACCTTTACGATTAATTCTTTGTGTCATACATGGGGAAGCCGTCGATATGATACAAATGACGACAGTCGAAATAATCCTTTCCTTGCCTTATTAACCTTAGGTGAAGGTTGGCATAACAATCACCATCGCTATGCAATTTCTGCGCGTCAAGGATTTTACTGGTGGGAAATTGATGTTTCCTATTACATCTTAAAATTTCTTAGCTGGTTCGGTATTGTTTATGATTTAAGACCCGTGCCGAGCAAAGTATTAAAAGAAGGTATTCGCCATGACAAATCTTGATAAAAATATTGAAGATTTTAAATTGTTATACAACAGCATGAATCGTGAGAATCTGAACATTCGTAATATCCAATCTGTGTATAGTGATCAAGTACATTTTGAAGATTGCTTTCATACGATTGATGGTATTCAAAACCTGTTCGACTATTTTGATAACCTCTATTCGAATGTTTCTTATATAGAGTTCTCTTTCCTCAATGATTGGCAAGATAGCACCAGCGCCATAATCACTTGGAATATGTCGTATAAACACCCTAAGTTAAACAAAGGCAATATAATCTCAGTTCAAGGCGCCAGTGAATTAACTTTCTTTGAAGGTAAGATAATAAAGCATAGAGATTATTTTGATGCGGGCTCAATGCTTTACGAACATATTCCTTTGCTAAAACGCATTATATTATTTCTTAAATACCGAATGGCTTAATAAATCTAGGTGAATACCATGAACTCACAAAACACAAAGAAAAGAGAAAAAATTGCCATCATCGGTGCAGGAATATCGGGATTACTCTCTGCTTATTTACTCAATAGAGAGCATGACATTACCTTATTTGAAGCAGGTAATTATTTAGGTGGGCATACACATACCAAGACCGTAAAATCGGGGGGTATAGATTATCCTGTGAATACCGGTTTCATCGTATTTAATGATTGGACCTACCCTAACTTCATTAAATTAATGGATCAAATCGGCGTCGAGAGTGAAGCTTCGGACATGAGCTTTAGTGTGAGAGATGAGAATACAGGACTTGAATATAATGGCACGAGTCTTAATAGTTTATTCGCTCAAAGACGTAACCTTTTAAAACCTTCGTTCTGGTTTATGGTTAAAGACATCTTACGATTTAATAAGCAAACAGTTGAAATGCTAGCGTCAAACTCCATCCCTGAAAATCAATCACTAGCCGATTTTGTAGATGAACATGGTTATAGCGACAACTTTGTTAATCATTACTTGGTACCTATGGGAGCTGCAATATGGTCTGCATCCGTAGAAGTAATGATGGATTTTCCGATGCAATTTTTCTTGAAATTCTTTAACAATCACGGCATGTTAAGTGTTGATGAAAGGCCTCAATGGAGAGTCATTAGCAAAGGTTCTGAATCTTATATTGAACCTCTTATCAAATCATTTAAAGATAATATCCGTTTAAATTCTCCAATCGCATCAGTAATACGAACTGATGATGGTATCGAAATAAAAAACTTTGCGGGAGAAGCATTTCATTTTGACCAAGTTGTTTTTGCATGCCATAGCAATCAAGCTCTTGGAATTCTCAAAGAACCAACCCAAAAAGAAAACGATATTTTAAGCGCCATTCCTTATCAAAATAATGAAGTCGTCTTACACACAGATAGAAGACTTATGCCAAAACGTAAATTGGCATGGGCCGCGTGGAATTATCACATTCCTCAGCGTTCGAGTGAATATGCGATGGTGACTTATCACATGAATACTCTGCAAAATTTTAAGGATGCACCTGAAGATTTTATGGTTACCTTAAATAGAACGGCAGAAATTGCTCCTGGTAAGATCATTGATAAATATAATTATGAACATCCTGTATTTACTATGGATGGCGTCGCTGCACAAAAGAGGCACCATGAAATAAGTAACCACAATCGTACGCATTTCTGTGGCGCCTATTGGTTCAATGGCTTTCATGAAGATGGTGTGAACAGTGCTTTACGTGTAGCCCAAGCTTTTGGCATAGAGCTTTAGGTTTAATTATGATCAAACATAGCGCACTTTATACTGGCACGATACGTCATAGAAGATTCAAACCTATCAATCATGAGATGGTATACCCCCTATTTATGATGTATTTGGATCTTGACGAATTACCGACTTTATTAAAGAAATTTTGGTATTTCACTAAAGGGAAGTTCAATGTTTCTTCTTTCCAACGCAATGATTATTTAAATTCAGGTCCAGAAGATCTAAAAGCGTCGGTAATCCATAGAGTGTCTGAAGATTTACCAAACATCGCAGAGCAGATACATTCCGTAAGAATGCTGACTAATGTTCGCTATTTTGGTATCAGTTTTAATCCTGTTACTTTTTACTACTGTTTTGATAATGCAGAAAATTTAAACGCTATTGTAGCAGAAATCACCAATACACCTTGGGATGAGAAACACAGCTACGTACTGCCAATTGGTATTAGCAAATCCGACATGCACTACCAAGCTAAAGGGGAGAATAAACATATCTTTGAATTCCATAAAAATTTTCACGTATCCCCTTTTAATCCAATGGAAATGGAATATCGCTGGGCCTTCTCTGAAGTTGAAGAGCGGCTGCATGTTCATATGGATAATTTTATGGATAGCACTCAAGTAGACAGTGGCTGTAAACATTTTGATGCGACATTGACTCTCAATAAGAAATCATTTGATAGTCAGTTAGCCAAGACGTTAATTAGCTATCCCTTTATGACCGCTAAGGTCGTGATAGGTATTTATTGGAATGCTTTAAAGTTATGGCTAAAACGCTCACCTTTCTATGATCATCCCAGTAGTAGCATTAATAATGACAGTACTCGCCTTTAAATATCTAGGAGACTAATATGAATACTCAATCAGTTGTTGATATTGAACGTAAAACAAATAAAGACATTACAACGGACAGTAAAATGACAAGGCTCGCTAGATATTTAGTGCATAAGCAGTTACAGAGTTTACATACTGGCTGTTTAAAGATTAAAGAAGGCGATAATACTGTTACTTTTGGTGAGACAGAGTCTGACGCAACTATTGTAGCGAGTCTAATTATTCATGACTCTAGTTGTTACAGCGACATAATGACAGGAGGTAGCATCGGCGCAGCTGAATCCTTTATGACAGGAGATTGGAGCACGCCTGATCTGACGACATTGGTACGGGTTATGGTCTGTAATTTGGACATACTCGACCAGATGGAGGGCGGACTAGCCTCTTTATCGAAACCTTTTCTAAAGGCCTTTCATTATTTTAATACTAATTCCGAAAAAGGTTCACGACGAAATATCGCTGCGCATTATGATTTAGGCAATGATTTATTCGAACTCTTTTTAGATCCAACCATGATGTATTCTTCTGGAATTTTTCCTAATGAAGAAGCCAGTATGGAAGAGGCATCACTGAATAAATTAAAGATAATTTGTGAAAAGTTAGATCTTAAAGAACAAGATCATATTGTGGAAATTGGTACTGGTTGGGGTGGATTTGCCATATATGCTGCGAAGAATTATGGCTGCCAAGTAACAACTACGACCATATCAAAACAGCAATACAATTTAGCAGAAGAGCGTATTAAGCAGGAAGGCTTAGAAGATAAAATCACCTTATTATTAGAAGACTATAGAGACTTACAAAAAACGTATACTGGAAAATTCGATAAACTCGTATCGATTGAAATGATTGAAGCAGTAGGTTGGAAGTTCTATGACACATTTTTCTCTCATTGCAGCTCGTTATTAAAGCCTGAAGGAACGGCACTCATTCAAGCGATCACTATCGCAGACCAACGTTATGATCAGGCACGTAAAGACGTCGATTTCATTCAACGATATATATTTCCGGGCAGCTGCATCCCCTCAGTGACTGCATTAATTAGCGCAAGCACTAAGGCTAGTGATTTGAATTTAATTCAAGCTCAAGACTTTGGCAGTCATTACGCACGTACATTAAAGAAATGGCATGAAGTATTTAATGCCAAGTCTGAAGAAGTATCAGCATTAGGCTATAGTGATGAATTCAAACGCATGTGGCAGTTTTATCTAAGCTATTGCGAGGGAGGGTTTGAAGAGCGATCTATTGGGGTTAATCACCTAGTATTCGCCAAGCCTAAAGCGCAGGTTCAATACTAAAAGGTAGGTAATATGAGTAACTGATTGCCTACCTATATCAGTTATTTTTTTTACGGAGGTCTAAATATTCAGTCGGTGTCATACCGAACCAACGATGAAAGGCCTTATAAAAACTACTGGTTTCCTTAAAACCTAACTGCAAGCTAACATACAGCATATTAACCTTATCAGATGATAACAACTTAACAACCTGCTCTTTTCGCACGTTGTTAAGTATGCTTTTAAAATCTGAACCTTCAAGTTTTAGCTTTCGATATAGTGTCTGGCGACTCATATTTAAAAGAGTACTAAAGTATTCTACCGTTACTTTTTGAGAGGCTAAGTTTTTTTCAATTAATACCGCAAGCTGTTGGTTTAAGAGCAACTTGGTATTGATAACATTGAGATTCTCTTCTGCTTTTACTTTAATCATTTTTTTCAAAAATGAGTTAGCACTTTTAATAGGAAGATCGAAGAGCGAACTGTCAAAAATCATGGCGTTTTCAGAATGGTTAAAATGGATATTTTCACCAAATATTTTTTCATACCCTTCTAAATAGTTAGGTTCGGAATATTTGAACATAACTTGATTAGGCTGAATGTGTATTCCGCTTAATGCTCTGCCCCAGCTAATTAGAGCACTCATGCTACGCTCAATGGCTGCAATAGGATAATTTTTTTCGACATCCAATATGAAAGTTAGTTGTGTCACCTCTCCTTTTATTATCATCTGCCATTGTTCCGAAGGGTTCATTAACGATATATGTTGTTGAAAGATTACAATGGCTTCCCGTAATGTTTCACACTGGCTAACCCAACTAGCTAATAGCCCTTTTGCCGAGGGATTAATTTGCTGTCCAATTAACAAGCCTACATCTGGCTTAACAGTTTTTTCAGTTATCTCATTCCACAAGGTAATCAATTGAGTTTCGTCTATACGTAATTCAGGATCCAGCAGTTGTTCACGCACTAATAAAGGTGATTTATTATGCTCTATTTTTGCGGCAACACAGTAATCTAATAGATCTAATACGGAGGATGAAGATACGGTGGATGGCTGTATATGCGTCAACTTTGAGCTCTCTGTTACCAATAGACTCTAGAATGCAACCAAATAACATCGTCGCAAACATAGCTTAAATATTATTATGCGTTAAATCATATAGTAATGGATAGTCCCTTCATGCAATCAAGTAAAGTTTTGATCTCGGCTTTTATTATAAGCGTTGTGCTTTCTGGCTGCTCAAGCAGTCTTGATAAAACGGCCCTTATTGAAAAGTATACAAACCAACACTCTCAATTTATGTCTTTACAAGACATGCAGGTTCATTACCGTGACGAAGGCAATGGTGAGGTTATCCTCTTATTGCATGGAACAGCCTCGTCATTACACACCTGGGATCTATGGAGTGATCACCTTACAAAAGATTATCGTGTCATACGGCTTGATCTACCAGGTTTTGGTTTAACAGGACCACACCCTCAGGATCTATACGAAATCAGTAACGACATTGATTTCATAAATAGTTTTATTAATCAACTTTCAGTAGAAACGGTGCATATTGTTGGTAGCTCTTTAGGGGGAAGAATTGGCTGGGAGTACAGTTTGCAGCATTCAGAGCAAGTAAAAAGCTTAACCCTCATTAACTCCCTAGGCTATCCTCAAGAAAGCTGGCCTCCCGCAATAGAAATGGCTCAATGGCCAGTATTAGACTTTTTTGTTGAAAATGCATCTCCACGCTCTATGTTCGAAATAGGTTTAAAAGAAATATATTTCGATACTAATTTGGTCACTGAGAATTTAATAAACCGTTATTACGAGCTTGCCCATTACCCAGGTAATATGAATGCCTTCCCAAAACGAGTAAAAGCTAAATTGGATACTCAAAGTCATCAGATAAAAAACATTAGCGTTCCGACCCTGATTTTATGGGGGGAAGAAGACTTATATTTTCCTGTTAAAAGAGCTTTAGATTTTGAATATGATATTTCCTCCTCATCAGTTATCACTTATTCCAACGTTGGACATTTACCAATGGAAGAAGTGCCAATACAGAGTGTTAATGATTTTAAGAATTTTTTAAAAACATCAGAAACTATTGTTAAAGAGAAGGTCGTCGCTATTCCACTTTAAAGTGCTCCTTAAGAAAATCTAAGAATACTCTTACTTTTAGAGGTACGTATTCTAACTTTTGATAGTAGGCCGACAATTGAAATTTTCGGCTTTTATACGCAGGCAATACAGGCTGCAGTTTATTAGCCGCGAGCTCTTGTTGAATAATCATCTCAGGAATATAAGCAATTCCTTGTGCTGCTATAGCTGATTGAATAATCACTTCGGTATTATTGCTTAATAATAAAGAGTCTATTTCGATGCTTCTGCCATTTTCAAACGACCATGTATTAGGGTTGCTTAAACCATAAGCCAAACACGAATGATCTGCTAAATCTTGTAGTATCTCCGGCGCTGAACTTTCTATGTAGGCCGGCGCTGCAAAAAGACTGTTGGAGTAATCACAGATTGGCAAGCCCACTGTGGTCGCCGCATCTAAAGTTTCTAACTGCCGACAAAGCGAAATATCGGCTTCCGGCTTAGGTAATTCAGTATATTCAGCTGTTTGTAAGACTGTCTCAATTTGTGGATATTGCTTTTGAAACTCCACCACCGCTGCAAGTAATACACGTGAAAGAACAGGTTGAGGCGCTGCAATTGTTAAGCTACCTTTGGCTTCTTGCCCTAGGCTAGAAGTTTCATCCAGCAAGCTTTGCCATTGGCCATTGAGGTGCTGCATTTGCTGGTAAAATTGTTCACCTGCTTCGGTTAAAGACATACGTCTCGTGGTTCGGCGTAACAGTTGAACACCCAGTTCTTGCTCCAACTCAGCCAGTCGCTTGCTAACAACCGAGGGACTAATACCTTTCTGTCGAGCTGCACCAGCCAACGACCCTTGATCGACTACCTGTAAAAACAAGGATGCGCGTTCAAAGCTGTTCATATTCGTTCCATTATGAGAATAGTGAATTCTTAATTAACCTGATTATCTCTTAAATAGAACTAAATATCATGTCACTTCCCAATAATGAAAGAGAAACCCAATAATGTACGTAACTGAACTCCTTAGCTGGCAAGCACGACCTGAAATCAGCGATGAACAGATGACTGAGACGATGGCCGCTATGCTTCCCGACCTAAAAAACCTACCCGGTTTTCTATTTCAAACCCTAAGCAAAGATAGCAAAGGCCACTGGATCGCTGTGTATTTTTGGAAAACCGCCGAGAGCGCACATGCATCGAATACCCTGATGGCCGATAAAACGTCCATGGTCCAATTGATGCAGTTACTAATTCCTGAAACGATTGTAATGGAGGTCATGGAACCCTTGCAGGACTCTGGAGATCCTTTCATTAGTTAGTTTCAGCATTGCATGCTGTTTTAGCCTTAGCCAAATAAGTCGCGTAGTATTGCCAAAGTTTCAATGACTATCATGACATCGTAAGGACTCTCTATGACCATTATACAAAAGGTCTATTGGCTTATCGCCAGCATTGGCAATCTGCTGGCACTGTATTTATTCAGCCAAACTACCGGCCTAATAAATGGCTTATTTTTACTACTAACCCTCGGCTATACCATCGTGGGTTTTTACGATTTAAATTATAGCCGTCATAACCTCAATCGCCTCTATCCCGTCGTTGCCTATATTCGATATTTCCTTGAGTCCTATCGCGTCGAGATTCAACAATATTTTATTGCCAACGATACTGAAGAAAATCCGTTCAATCGCGAACAGCGCTCATTAGTTTATCAACGCGCCAAAAATGTTCGCGATACGATTGCCTTTGGTACTCAGCGCAATTTATTGGAAGAGAATTATTTAAGCTTGTGGCACTCGATGGAGCCTAAGCATGTTAAAGATGAAGTTAAGTCGGTTTTAATCGGTAGCCCTGATTGTCAGCAGCCTTATGCAGCGTCTTATTTAAACATCTCTGCAATGAGCTTTGGTTCGTTAAGTTCGAATGCCATTGAGGCTTTGAACTTCGGCGCACAAAAAGCAGGCTGTTATCACAATACCGGTGAAGGCAGTGTTAGCCCTTATCACTTGAAACATGGCGGTGATATCACTTGGCAAATAGGAACCGGATTATTCGGCTGTCGCGATCACGCAGGAAACTTTTGCCCTGAACTATTCAGTAAAACTGCTAACTTACCTGCTGTTAAAATGGTTGAGATTAAATTATCACAAGGTGCAAAACCAGGCCATGGTGGTGTATTGCCCAAAGCTAAAATTACTCAAGAAATTGCCGACATCCGCCAAATACCGATGACGGAAGATTGTATATCTCCGGCGGTTAATCCTGAATGCACAACGCCTTTTGCTTTATTGTCTTTTATTGAGCGTCTACGTGATTTAAGTAATGGTAAGCCTGTTGGCATTAAGCTATGCATCGGTAATCCCGCTGAATTTTTAAGCTTGTGTAAAGCAATGTTAGAGACGGGCATTACTCCTGATTTTATTACTGTTGATGGTGCTGAAGGTGGAACAGGCGCTGCACCAGTAGAGTTCAGTAATCGCCTAGGCATGATGTGTTTAGAAGGTATTTAT